>WNGK01003155.1_pt1 | contig 33611 bp, 33 predicted proteins | sample 5400601 | NCBI WGS metagenome assembly WNGK01 (sample SAMN13153376, study PRJNA577476) | soil metagenome | isolation source: 60 cm soil or saprolite under Garry oak tree replicate 1 | place: USA:California | collected 2016-06-15 | reverse complement strand
CCTGGCTTTCCGCCAAGTTCTCGCGGACAAGAATGTCCGCGCCACACGGTTTCAGCCGACCTCCACCAACCCGTACGTCTTCTGCCATCGACTACGCATCTGCCGCAGGGCCCGATCAATTTCAGCTTGCGCAATTTCTGAGTTCGGCCCGGCCAGAACGGCGGCAGCTTCTTTTTTCGCCAGCTCCAGCAGGTCACGGTCGCGGATGAGGCTCGCCACCTGGAAACTGGGCAATCCTGCCTGGCGAGTGCCAAAGAATTCTCCAGGACCACGTAGTTCCAGATCGAGTTCTGCGATCTGAAAACCGTCCGTGGTGCGCACCATCGCGTCCAACCGCCGCTCGCCTTCTTCGGAAATTTTGCCGCCTGTCATCAGAATGCAATAGGACTTCGCCGCGCCGCGCCCAATGCGTCCGCGCAGCTGGTGAAGTTGCGCCAGACCGAAGCGCTCGGCGTGTTCGATCACCATGACGGCGGCGTTGGGGACGTCCACTCCGACTTCAATCACCGTGGTCGAAACCAGAACTTGAATTTTTCCTTGCTGGAACAGCCGCATGACTTGCTCTTTCAGATCGGCATCCATCCTGCCGTGCAGCACGGCAACGCTCAGATCAGGGAATACCTTCTTGCTGAGTTCGCCGTACATCTTCATGGCAGCTTTCAGTTCGGACTCCTCGTTTTCCTCAATCACGGGATAAACGACGTAAGCCTGATAACCGGCCGTGACCTGCTTGCGCACGAATTTCCAGACTTCGTCGCTCCGTTCATCTCCAACCCGCCGGGTGACGATTGGAGTTCGTCCCAGGGGCATTTCGTCAAGCACGCTGATGTCGAGGTCTCCGTAGAGGGTTAGGGCTAACGTGCGGGGAATCGGAGTGGCGGTCATGACTAGCACATCGGGCTCGCCAATGCCACTGCCCGTCCCCACACGATCATTGCTGGTCCCGGGTTCGCCGCTCTTCTTCATCAGCTTGAAGCGCTGCATCACGCCGAAGCGGTGCTGCTCGTCTACTATTACGAGGCCGAGCTTGGCAAAATCCACTTTCTGTTCGATTAGCGCATGCGTTCCGATGACGAGTTGTGCATTGCCTTGGGCGATGTGACGGCGCGTTTCCCGCTTGCGATCATCTTCAAGTGAGCCGGTCAGGAGCACGATCCTGTAACCCGAGGGCTCCAGGATCCTCCGCGCCGAAAAATAGTGTTGCTGGGCCAGGATTTCCGTCGGTGCCATCAGCGCGACTTGATGACCGTTCTCAATCGCAATAATCGCGGCTTCGAATGCGACCAAGGTCTTCCCCGATCCCACGTCGCCCTGCAGAAGCCGCCGCATCGGGAAAGGCTTCTCCATATCGCCGGCAATTTCTTTCAGTGTGCGTTTTTGCGCCCCTGTGGGGTGGAACGGCAGGATCCTCTTGATCGCCTGGCGAACTTTCTCATCCAGCTGAAAAGCAATCCCCGTCTGTGCTTTTTGTTCGCGCCGCTTAAGTTCGAGCCCTAATTCGATAAAGAACAGCTCTTCGAAAATCAACCGAATGTGGGCAGGCGTTCGGAATGATTGCAAGTCTTGGAGGCTCTCGCCGGCATCCGGCCAATGCACCTTCCACAGAGCCTCGACCGGTGCCGATAAGTTCAGACGCTCGCGTACTGCGGCTGGGATAGTCTCCGGCAGTTCCGGAGTCAGGTTCTCCAGCGTTGTTCGGATGGTCCGCCGAAACCAGCGCGAGGTTAGCTTGCCCTGACCCGCCGATTCGTATATGGGAACAATGCGCCCGATTTCCAGAGACTGCGCAGCTTTCTGTTCTGCTTCGCCTTCATCGCCTCCAATGAGCTCGAACTGCGGCTGAACCAGCTCCAGCTCGCCGCGATTGTCCTGTACCCGGCCATAGAGGGCTACCATCTGCCCAGGCTGGAACTTGTCTTTCAGGTAGGAAGCGTTGAACCAGATGCACTTCAGCCGTGCCCGGCCCTGGCCGGCGGTCATCTGAAATATGGGCATGCGGCGGGTGCGGAACAATCCCGAGGTACGGACTTCCGCGATAACGGTGGCCATCTCTCCAGCCCGCAGCTCAGCAATTCCACGGGGATTCAGGCGGTCTTCATACCGAAAGGGCAGATAATGAAGGAGATTATCGACGGTGTGCAGGCCCTTGGCGGCCAGGATTTCAGAAAGACGCGGGCCGATCCCTTTGACATATTGAACAGCGGTGGAGGGTTCCAGCATCTGAAGAATGGTAGCAGGAGGGATGCAAGCATTCAGCCGAAGTTTTGCATCCAACAGCAGTCAAAAGCAGCCACGGATCAAACGGATCGTCACCGATTCTTGATTTCTGAGCAAAGTTTTATCCGTGTTGATCCGTGAATTCCGTGGCCACGTTTTTGATTCAATGCGTGCTCGGTCCTGAGTGATTGCTTGTTTGCGAGTTCCCCGGTGTCAAAACCAGCTATAGCAAATTTCGTTCAATCGCTGATCGCCGTATTGGCGGGGAATGCCGTGTACTTCCTGCTGATGCCCCATCTGCCGCCGGCCGCGCGGCACAACCCCATGCGCTTCGATCTCGGCGTGATCGTGGATTTCTGGTTTTGTCTGGTGTTCCTTGGGGCGATTAAGACGTTCACGAAATGGGGCCGCAGTTCGCGCCAGCAGCAGAGATAGCGTCTCAGAAAAAAAAAGAACCAGATTCTTCAAATCACCTATATTTCAGCGTCTCCCACCCACTGCTTCATCTCTTCCTGCAGCTCCTCCTGATGCTCTCTCAGCTCCTGCTGCATCTGTTCCATCTCTTTCTTCAATTCCTCGCGATGGTTCAGGATTTGCTCCTGCAGCTGTTTCTTTGCCTGATCTATTTCGGGCTGAATTCGTCTGATTTCAGCGGTGACCATTTCAGGCACGACCGCGGCGGCCTCAGAGCAGGCCTCTTCGTCCAGATCTTCACATTCCTTCTTATTAATAGATCCCGAGCGCCTGGGCTCCGGCAATGTCAGCGTCAGGTTCTGCTCTTTGCGGTCCCGCATCACCGTAACTGATACCTTACTTTCGGTCCGCGAGCGCAGAAGCCGGGCACTGGGAATTTCGATCTGAGGCATGTTAATCGGCGGAATATGGATGGCCGGAACATTGATCGGAGGCACAGTGAAGTTAAACGACTGGTCCATGTTTGGCATCTTGCTTCGTTGCGCCAGCTGCGCCTTGAGAGTTATAGGCTGCCCATCACGGCTGATACCAATGGCGATTGTGCGCCCCGCAGGAATTTCGCGAATCATGCGCCGCAACTGCTCAACGCTTTCGACCTTCTGGTCATTAATGCTGAGAATGACGTCATGCTCGTTCAGCCCGGATTTGCCGGCTGGCGCATCTTGATCGACCATCGTCACCTCAACTCCGCGTTCTTCGTTGAGATGAAGCTGGCTCAAGCGGTCCGCGGTTACGTCCCGAGTATCAACCCCCAGGTAGGACCCGCCCCAGGGCTCCTCCCCGTAGAAAACATAGGGTTGGGAACCCGGCTGTGCGGACACTCCACCTGGCACGGCCGCTGTCCCCAGCACGGTTAGCACGATTGCGAATATTTTCAGTTTCATACTTCTCCCCTCATTGCGCGCGGCGGATGTAAATGTTTCCCATAGTCGTGCGCACTTTTAGCACGGGACCGCCACCGTTCAAGTTCCCTTCGGCCGAAACCAGCTTCGGCCCATATTGGCCGCCTTCGGATGAAACCTTGATCTCCACAAAATCAGAAGTGATGCGATGGCCGTTAGCCGCTTCGATGCTGGCATGAACCGTGATGTTTATGTTCGGCATTAGATAGACAGTGATATCTCCCACGGCAGTTTCAAGCACAGAGTCGGTCCGCTCACCTCTGGATGGGATGAACTTAGCTGTGATTGCTCCTGCTCCAGTCTCCACATGGGCCGAAGGCACGCCGTACAGCTCGATGCTGCCGCCGCCGGTTTCTGCTTTGACTGGGCCGGCGGCTGATGAGATCTTGATGCTGCCGCCACCGGTTTCCATCGTCGCCCCACCGCCGATCTCGCCCAACTCAATGCCACCGCCGCCAGTTGAAGCGTTAACTTTTCCCGTGCACTTATCTACTTGAATACTGCCGCCGCCCGTTTGAAGTGAAGCTTCCTGCGAGCCGGAGACAAGCACCAGGTTTCCGCCGCCGCTTTCCGCCACCACCTTGCCCTTCGCGGAGCCAATGTGGATCGTCCCTCCGCCGGTGCGGACCGTCAGGTCCCCACCCACGTTTCCAACGTCGATCGGGCCGCCCCCTGTTTCCGCGCTAATGGGGCCGCCAATGTCATCCAGGTGGATCGTGCCGCCGCCGCTCTGCGCTTCCAGGCGGCCGGATATCCCGGTGGTCACAATCGAGCCGCCTTCGGTTTCGATCTTCACCAGGTCCATCTCGCGCGGCACGTTGACCGTGATGTCCGAGGAGAACTTGTGAGGACGCCCGGCTTCCCATTCACCCACGATCCAAGCAGTATCGCCTCGGGTGTACGAACTGATCTTGTATGAATCGAATTGCTTCCGCGCCCGATCTTCAGAGGATTCATACGATTTGTTGCGGATCACATAAGTGATCCCCTGAGACGATCCGCCCTGAACGTGCACCGCCCCAACCTGCACTTTGATATGCAGATTGCGGACTCCCGAAAGCGAGCCATTGACGACACTCGTCCAGTTGTTGTCTTCTTTTTGTACTGAACCCTGCTGCGCTGCGCACAACGTGGCCAGCAAAAGCAGCAGTCCGAGTTTGGTTAGGTTTTTAAGCATTGCAGTTTGTGTTCTTTTCACTCCTCAATTCATTTCGGGCAATTGCCCGACTAACGTCCGTGCCTGCGAACGGATGTACCGGTTCTCGTCTTTTGCCGCCAACCGCTCAAGCACGATTCGTACGCTGCTGTCCGCCCGAACCGGTTCGAGCAAGCGCAAGGCTTCAATTCTTACCCCAGGATTGGTATCCGACATGAGCGATTCAAGAATAGCGTCCCGCACTTGCACGTCATCTTTTACAAAGGGCCCCAGCCCATCGAGGGCTTTCAGCCGCACACCCGTGTTGGCGTCATAGCGCAACGCATACAGCAGGGCCTCACGAAAGCGAGCCGCGTGCCTCCTGTGGAGACACAGTGTCGTACTTAATCGTGACCTGGTTCGATCCGGCCTGCTGCGTGACTGAGCTAATGCCGCTGACCGAAGCGAGCGAAGCTTGCGCAGCAGGGGGGGCGCCGCCGTCGAGCGCGACCTGAGTTCCCCTAACCATCTTGTAAGTTGCGCCAATGCCGCCCGCAAATCCGACGATGAAGATCGCCGCCGCCAACGCCGGCGCAAACCGAATCTGGTTCAGCCATGTGAGCGGATCAAATACCAGCCGGTGCCACCACTTGCCTTGCTCCGCCGACTCCAGTGCTTCCTGCAGCCGCATGCGCGAAGCCGCGACAAAGCTAGCGTTCGGCTGCTGCACCGGAAATTGCGCGACATCGGCGCGGAATTTCTTGGTTGATTCGAGCTCCGCCACGCAATCTTTGCATCTTGCGACATGCTGCTCCAGTTCATGACGAGCATCATCCGGCAGCTCGTCATAAACATAAAGAACAATGTTCTGTTGTACCCATTCGCACTTCATAATCGCCTCTCAACTGGACGGGCGAGACGCCCGTCGCTCCACAATCTTTTCCTCCGGGAACTCATCTCATATCCGCCAGGGCGCCGCGCAATTTCTGCGTGGCCCGAAACAGCGTATTCTTTGCGGTTTCTTCCGTCGTATTCAGCACCTCGCCAACCGTCCGCAATTTCAATCCGTGATAGTGCTTCAACTCAAAGACCATGCGTTCGCGCGGCGTCAACTTCTCCAGCGCCCGCGAAATTCTTCCGCCCAACTCGCGCCGCATCAGGTCGCGCTCAGGATTCGCGCCGCTTCGCCCATCTGCCACCTGCGCTAGCATGTCATACTGCTCGCCCTCAGAATCCGTTGCGACTGGCGCATCTTCTTTTCGCACCTGCTTCTTCCGGATGTTGTCCAGGCAAAGATTGGTCACAATCCGGTAAATCCACGTATAGAACGAACACTCGAACCGAAATCGCCCGATGCTCTTGTAAGCCTTCAGGAACGCTTCCTGATAAACATCCTGGGCTTCGTGTTCCGATCCCGTCAGGTGCAAAGCCAGACGCAGCACTGCCTGGTCGTACTGGCGCACCAATTCCTCGAACGCGGCGCGACTGCCGCGTTGCGCCTCGCGTACCAGCAGGGTGTCGTCAATGCGGCTCTGACTTAACATGTGGTTGCGCGTTAGGGGCTGCCGCGTTCCACTGCTTCGCCCGGGATCCTCATACGGCGAACCTTTCGTCGCATGTGATGGTCGTTCCACTTGGCCCCTTTTGGCTGCCGAGTGAGAACACTTGCCAACCGGAAATTGTACTGCCCACGCGTCGGCCGGCATCTCTTTGTCCCCGGTTTTTGAGCTGTCCTCTATTCTGGAGTGACCGGGCGTCCCGCCCGTCCAGCTCAACGCCGGGTGCGCTTACCTTCCCCGGCTTCAAGAAGATAGACGGGGAAAGGGCCGATTCGTGAGCGTGAGATTTTTGGGGTTTTGCCGGGAGTTTGCCTAAGAATGGCCCGTTTGAAACACCTGCTTGCCGTCTTCCCAGTTGCCAAGTGCCTCAAAAAATAATATTTCTGATCCTTCTGATCACGGCGCTCTCCTTGAATGGCTCCTCCCAGCAGCCTCCTGCCGAGATACCGCCACCTACGATCCGTGTCACCACGCATATGGTGCTGGTTGACGTCGTGGTCACCGACAAGCAGGGCAATGCTGTTCCGGGTCTCCGGGCTGAGGATTTTGTTCATGAAGAGAACGGAAAATCGCAAAAAATTGTCTCGGTCACAACTCCTCCTCAAACCGAACCCGCCGCGCTGCCCCCTGGAATTTATTCCAATCGGGCCCAGTTTCGTTCACCTGGCGGCCCGATAACTGTGATGCTGCTAGACGTTATTAACACCGCATTTTCCGATCAGGCCTATGCGAGGCGTCAGACGTTGAGCTTCGTCCGCGATCAATACAAACCGGGTCAGCGCATGGCGGTATTTCACTCTGACCGGTTCCCTGAACGTTCTGCAGGACTTCACCAGTGACCCACAGGTTCTATTCATGGCGTTGCAACGCTTCCGGCCTGAGCCCCAGCATTTTGCCAATGCCGGTCAGGCAACGACCAGTGCTGCGAATGATCCAACTGCCAGCTCCTCGGTGGCCGCCCTGGATGCAAGCACCGCCCCACAGAGTGATGCCACCTCGACGTTATCGCCGGCTATGGCCGCGCAGGTCTCAGCCGCCCAGTCTGCGCTCCAGAGCTTTCAGGACGCGCAGGTGGCATACGCGCAGGATCAGAGAACGGTGCTGACCTTGCAGGCGCTGAATAGTTTGGGCCGCATCCTGGGCGGACTCCCTGGGCGAAAAAACGTTATCTGGGTGACCGGGAATTTGCCTTTTTCTCTGATTCCAGAGAATCGAGACATGACTGACGCAGAACTCGAAGAGAGCTTGCCGAGCATGAATACCCGGCGGGTGGGTGAGCATTCTGCGGGCAACTATGCGGCAACATTCCGCGCGATGCACTGCGATGAAATTCGCGAAACTGCAGCCCGTCTCGCGAGCGCCCAAGTTGCCATCTATCCAGTCGATGCTCGGGGCCTGTCAATTTCTGTTTCCAGCGACGCTCAAGAGACTATGCTGAAATGGCCAGCGAGACTGGCGGGCGCGCGTACGTAAATCAAAATGAAATCAGGCTCGGCGTACAACGCGCGTTTGAAGATGTGTCTGCCACTTATACGCTCGGGTACTATCCCGAAAACAAGAAGTTCGACGGCAAGTACCGGTCGATCAAAATCAAAGTAAAAAAGGACGCAGTCGAACTGCAAAACCGTCGTGGTTATTACGCCATCGATCCTACGCAGATAAAGGGCTACAGTGCCCAGCAAGAGGTAACATCGGCGCTTAACGACACCGTACCCTCTACTCTGGTTGGATTTAGTGCCCGCGTTCGTCCGGCGTCGGCGAATTCCACTCCCGGCAAGGTCGGCATCGACTTTCTCGTGGACGCCAGTACGCTCTCGACCGAAGAAACTTCCGGTGGTAAAAGGTTGAACCTTGCGTTCTACGCCACCGTGTTCTCGCCGCAGGGGAAGATGATCGTTGAACGCAGCCAAAAGGTCGATCAGGCATTCCGCGCAGACGTTTACAAGCAGATCCTTGAAAAAGGCCTGTTGCTGCACATGGACATTGATCCCCAGCCGGGAAACGACCAGCTGCGCTTGGCTGTTCAGGACAACCAAACCGGGCTCGTAGGAACGATCGACGCTCCGCTAGGTCAGTAGTCTCGGGACGAAGGTTTCCGAGCGTTTCAATTCCATTTCCGTCTGCTGGACAGCAAATCCAGTCCAAGATTATTCTGTTGGCCCATGGATCGACGAACTTTTCTCCAAGGCGCCGCAACCAGCGCCGCCGCTCTAGCACTTCCGAACTCAGCTCACTCTGACGACAGCGACTTCGAACCAATCTGGTCGCAAATCACAAAAAACCACGATGCGTCCGTGCAGCGGCTCCAGGAGTGGATCCGGCAGCCCTCGATCGCTGCCGAGAATCGAGGCGTGAACGAGGGTTGCGACCTCACCATGCGAATGTTTCGCGATGCCGGCTTTGGCGAAGTTACGAAGATCCCCACAGACGGCCAGCCCGGCATCTTTGCCACGCTTGACGCGGGCGCTCCCCGTTCCCTCGGACTTTACTTCATGTATGACGTAAAGCAAGCGGACCCAGCAGAGTGGACCTCGCCTCCATGGGACGCCAAGCTGGTTGAGAGGCCCGGGCTGGGAACCATAGTCGTCGGACGCGGCGCGGTAAACCAGAAAGGCCCTGAGGCGTCTTTCCTGGCCGCGCTTCATGCCATTCGTGACTCGGGTCGTAAGCTGCCTGTCAATCTAGTGCTGGTAGCCGAAGGCGAGGAGGAGATCGGTTCACCACACTTTCCGCAGATCGTAAGGCGGCCCGAAGTTCTGGCGGCGTTGAAGCGCTGTTCCGGAATCTTCATGCCTTCCGCCGAACAAGACCTCGACGGTCAGGTGACCATCACTCTAGGCGCAAAGGGCGTCATTGAGCTCGAGCTTGTGTCGAGCGGCGAAAAATGGGGACGCGGCCCACGCAAAGACATTCATTCCAGCAACAAGGCGCGAGTGGACAGCCCCGCATGGCACCTGGTGCAAGCTCTAACAACTCTCGTATCTCCCGACGGAAACACACCTGCGATTGAAGGCTTCGCCGACAAAGCACGACTCATCTCTGCCGAAGAAAAGGCCATGATTGCCAATGCCGCGCGCCGCTTGGATGAAAACGTCGCGAAGAAACAAATGGGTGTGGAGCACTGGGTGCACGACGTGAGCTGGCAGGAGGCGCTGGAACTTCTCGAATCGCGCCCAACAGTCAATATCGAAGGCCTGGTCGGCGGCTATACAGGTCCTGGCGGGAAGACCATCCTTCCGCATCGCGCCGTAGCAAAACTTGATTTGCGCCTGGTGCCAGACATGAAAGCCAGCGAGGCCCTTGCTGCCCTCAAAGCGCACCTTGCAAAACACGGCAACGGCGACATTGAAGTAACTATGACTGGTGGGTACGACCCCAACAGCACTCCTGCCGATGCCGGCCTGATTCGCGCGCAGCTTGCAGTGTACAAACGCGACGGAATAGATCCGATCATTTTGCCGCGAAGCGCCGGTTCATGGCCGGGCTACGTCTTCACAGGAGACCCACTGCACCTGTCGGCCGGGCATTTTGGATTGGGACACGGAAACGGCGCGCATGCTCCGGACGAATATTACGTAATCGAATCCAAGAATCCGAAGGTGCAAGGCATGGACGGGGCCGTGCATTCATTTGTTAAGTATCTGTACGAAATCGCTGCCGCAACCTAACCGAGAAGATACCTGACAAATGTGTCTCAATTTCAGGACTATTTGTTCTGTACCGGCAAAACAGCGCTACCAACAGCCGCTGGGGCGTCTCTCTGAAGCCAAAGCTTTCTTCGGAGCCGACACGTAACGAATGCTTTGAGCGTTGGGAGGCGGACCACACTTACGAGTGGCTGCCAGTCTCCTTCATGCCCTCGGCGCTCACGGCCGAAACTTCAGCGGACCGAGGGCGGAAGGACCAAGAAGCACGTCAGGTTCTGCCACCGCATAAACCCAGCCACCGGCCAGGGAGCGCGACACTGCTAACATGAGCGTGTGCTGCTCGAGGTACGAAATCTAAGCGTCGAATTCCCGGCGAGTCCGCGTCCACTGACCGCTGTGCGAGACTTGCGCTTTGGGATTTCACCCGGCGAGGTTCTGGGATTAGTCGGGGAATCGGGATCAGGAAAATCCGTCACTTCCCTCGCCGTCATGCGCCTGCTGCCACTACAGGCGAACATCCGCGGAGAAATCTTGCTGGGGATGAATGGAAGCCAGCCGCAGAATCTTCTTCAGCTAGATTCCGAGAAGATGCGCAGGCTGCGGGGCTCCAGCATCTCCATGATTTTTCAGGAACCGATGAGCGCGCTGAATCCGGTCATGCGCGTAGGAGAGCAGATCGCGGAAGCGGTTCGCGCTCATAGCGATCTTTCAAAAAAAGAATCGCGAAATCGCGCTGTCGAAGCTTTGCAGGACGTCGTCATCGACAACCCTGCGCAGCGCGCGCGCGACTATCCCCACGAGCTTTCAGGAGGTATGCGGCAGCGAGTCATGATTGCCATGGCAATCGTGAACCATCCTCAACTGCTGATTGCCGACGAGCCCACTACGGCCCTCGATGTAACTGTACAAGCGCAGATCCTCGAGTTGTTGGCAGGTTTGCGCGAAACGTTTGGGCTCACCATGCTGTTTATTTCGCATGATCTTGCAGTGATTTCTCAAGTCGCGGACCGGGTTGCGATTATGTACGCTGGCAGCCTGGTCGAACTCGGCCCTCGCGATGAAATATTCCGCGCCCCTGCACACCCCTACACACGCGGACTGCTCGCGGCAGTCCCCACTTTAACCACAGGACGCGATCGCCCCTTGCGCACAATCGAAGGCACTGTCCCGGCATTGCACGCAGTACCCGGCGGATGTCCATTTGAGCCGCGCTGCGAGCTGCGGGTTCCAGAATGTGCCCGCGAATTACCGCCATTGATTGAAGTCGCCCCGGAACATTGGGCGCGCTGCCCGGTACTGAATCCCCGGTAAGTTGCAACCTTTTCCTCTTCCTGCCTTTATAATCCCAGTTCCGGTGACGATTGCGCATACTCCTGCTCAGTGACATTCACAGCAATTTGGAAGCTCTGGAAGCGTGCCTAGCCGCCGCTCCCCCTCACGATCTCGTTGTGAATCTGGGCGACATCGTTGGATATGGCGCCAACCCGAATGAAGTTACGGTGCGTGTGCGTGAACTCGGCGGGACCTTCGTGCGCGGCAATCACGATAAAGTGGTCGCAGGTCTCGACGAGGTGGAGAGCTTCAATCCCGTGGCAGGCATGGCCGCGCTCTGGAACCGCGAGCAGCTTACGCCTGAAAATCTGGATTGGCTTCGTGCCCTGCCGCAAGGCCCTGTTTCCATTCCAGAAATTTCAGGCGTCCAGTTCGTGCACGGAGCTCCCGATGACGAAGACCGGTATGTCGTCACGATTGAGGATGCAGCCCAGCCTCTGATCGAATCGAGCGCTAGCGTGACGTTCTTCGGGCACACGCATGTTCAGGGGGTCTTACTTCTGCGCGCTGGATTCGGCGAAAGCGTCCATCCCGAATATGCCAGCATAGGTCAAAGTGACACGTCGAACTATCAACTCGAGACCGGGATCAATTACATGATTAATCCCGGATCGATTGGTCAGCCACGTGACGGCGACTGGCGCGCAGCATTTGCCGTGTTTGACTCAGAGCTGCGCGTCGTTACGTTCTGCCGCGTGCCTTACGATTTAAGATCGGCGCAGGAGAAGATCTTCGCCGCAAATCTCCCCGCGCGTCTGGCAACCAGGCTTGCGGCAGGAAGATGAGATGAAACCCCCTCCAGAGAATTACCTGATTGCACATACCGACGGGGGCGCCCGTGGCAACCCAGGCCCTGCGGGTTACGGCGTAGTCATTCACGACGCCCAGGGCCACAAGGTCGCGGCCCTGAGTCAATATCTGGGACACCGGACCAATAATTTTGCCGAGTATCAGGCCCTCATTGGCGCGCTTGAATATGCAGTCGAACACGGCCCCAAAGCCCTGAAGGTGATCAGCGATTCCGAGCTCCTCGTTCGCCAGATCAAAGGCATTTACAAGGTGAAGGAGCCGACGCTGCGCGATCTTCATGCCCGCGCATCCCAACTAATCGCGCAACTAGACTGGTTCAATATCGAGCATGTGCTCCGAGGCCACAACCGGGAAGCAGATGAACTGGCAAATCAAGCCATGGACAAGGGTTCAGGCCGCTTGAGCGCTCCGCCACCCGCAGTGGCTCCCGCACGCCAGGAGTTCCATGGAATCGTGCGAAATGGCAAGATCGAACTCCTAAACGGGAGTCTTCCCGAAGGAACTGCAGTTCAGGTGCGAGTGAAACCGTAACTAGTGTGCCAAGTTGAGGCGTTCAGCGGGCGTCTGAGCCCGCTGCCGACGGGGTCCCCAGCAGACGCGGTTTTCGTGTGCTGGGTGTAGAAATCCCGGCGAAGCCGAAGGGGATCTTGCTCTGCTTGGGTGGGTATGTATGTGTTTGTCCATAATCGCACCGTATAGAACAACGGTGCCCCGTTCAAGCTCCGTTTGGGCGGGGATTTTCGGGTGTCCTCACCCGCACCTTAGGGAATATCCCAGCTAGCTCCCTCTTCTTAACCGTGCAGTGTGATTCGATTTCCACTCTTGCCCAAAAAAAACGCGGCCAGCAAGAGGGCCGCGTTTGTATTTATCTACTAGTTATATTATTTCATATTTAGTTAGCCAATTGTGACACACTCCCCAATTTAATCGGGGACGTGATTTTCATTCCTGTCTCGTTTATAGGGTACCCACCTTCAAAGTAGGAGCTAAATGCCCAAAAATCCGAAGCGGCGTGGGGAGTGGGTAGAACTCCGCTTTATGGCTGCGGCGGCGGAGAACGGGCTGGACGTTGTTAGGCCCTGGGGCGATTCGGCCCAGTACGACTTTATCGTGGAGCACAAGGCACGTTTCCTGCGCATCCAGGTCAAGTCCACCGTGCGCCGTCCGCGGAACCCAACCCCGGCACGTGCGTGATCCTTGGGACTTTCTCGCCACCTATGTGGTGCCGGAAGATCTTTGGTACATCATCCCCTGGCCCGTACTTGACGGCCAAGCCAGTGTTCAACTGCGTCCGGCCCGGGACGACTCGAAATACGCCAAATACCTGGGCGCATGGGAATTACTGAAGCGGGAGCTACTGAACCAGAACCCACCGAAGAAAGACCCGAAGGGCACTTCCGATCTCTCGCGTGAGGAAGTCGCCGCTTCCGCCTCAGGATGAAAGCGAAGCGGCCTTACTTGCCATGCAGCACGTACGGTGTTGACGTTCTGGCGTCGCGCTTTGCGGTTTTCAGAAGGTGGGAATCACAGATGGGTGCCCCCACTTCTCGCCCGACTTCGCGAGAAGTGGAATTAATATCACCTCTTCGCGAGAAGGGGATCAGCTGTAGCTGACCTTGCGCTCGCCTTTCACAATCCTGCCGACCGCATAGTATTTTTCTCCGGCGCGATCGAGCACAGTCTCGGCCTTCTTGAACTTTTTCGCGGGAACTACGACGAGCATGCCAATGCCCATGTTGAATGTGCGCATCATTTCGTCATGAGGAACGTTGCCGAGTGCTTGCATATGCGTGAAGATGGGCAGTACCGGCCAGGATCCGTATTCGATCACTGCCGACACTCCTCGCGGAAGGACGCGCGGCAGGTTCTCCGTGATGCCACCACCGGTGATATGAGCCAAGGCGGAGACGCACTCGGCAGCTATCAGCTTCCTGATAATCGCCCAGTAGCTGCGGTGGGTGTGCATGAGCTCGTTGCCGACCTTGCCCTTGATCTCGTTGACGTAAGTTTCGGGCTCGTATTGAGCGACTTCGAACAGCAGCTTGCGGGCGAGCGAATAGCCGTTGGTGTGCAGGCCGGTTGATGGGAGGCCGAGGATAATGTCCCCCGGTTCTACAGATTTTCCGGTGATGATGCGGTCGCGCTCGACAACGCCAACGATGAATCCGGCAAGGTCGTACTCGCCAGTGGGATAAAAGCCCGGCATTTCGGCAGTCTCGCCTCCGATCAGCGCGCAGCCGTTGTGCTTGCAGGCGTCGGCGATGCCTTCCACAACTTTTTCCGCCACTTCCGGCTCAAGTTTGCCGGTGGCAAGGTAGTCCATGAAGAACATTGGCGCGGCGCCCTGCACAGCGATATCGTTCACGCAGTGATTGACCAGGTCTGCGCCGATGGTGTGATGGACCTTCATCTCGAAAGCCAGCTTCAGTTTTGTGCCCACACCGTCCACGCTTGAGACCAGGATGGGATCGAGGTACTTGGTCTTATCCACCGCGAACAGGCCGCCGAAGCCGCCGATTTCGCTCAGCACGCCCTTGGTGAAAGTCTTGTGGGCTAGATACTTGATGCGCTGCTTGGTGCGGTTGGCCTGGTCGATGTTGACGCCTGCGTCAGCGTAAGTGATGGTTTTGGAAGAATTCTGGGCCACGGTGCGTCCGGTGCGATGTGCGGGAGCCTGATACTCAGGGGAAAAACTTTCAGATTGTAGCACGTTCGGGAATGAGGAAACGTGTATTCAGCGCGCGGTTAGGAGGACTTATGAAGATGGAAGCATGTCTTTGCGACCTTTGCGTACCTTAGCGTCCTTTGCGGTTAAATCTTTAGAGCTCTTGAGGCGGCCAAATCTTTAGAGCCTTTAACCGCAAAGTTCGCAAAGGACTCGCAAAGAAGACAGTCCACTTTTGGGAACATTTTTGGAAATATTTGTTGATTCGCCTTTTATTCGCTTGCGATAAGCGATATACTCCACCCAGTTTCAACCATCGTACTCACAGGAGAAACTCATGGCCGACGACCGGAATCGAGCGATTGATCTGGCATTTGCGCAAATCGAAAAGCAGTTTGGCAAGGGCTCCATTATGCGGTTGGGCTCGAAGGAGGCGATTGTCCCTATCTCCGTGATCTCAACCGGCGCGATTTCTTTCGACTCAGCGCTCGGAGTCGGCGGTTTCCCGCGCGGCCGCGTGATTGAAGTTTTCGGCCCGGAGTCTTCCGGCAAGACCACCATTACGCTGCAGGTGATTGCTGAGGCGCAAAAGACCGGCGGCATGGCCGCATTTGTTGACGCCGAACACGCGCTCGACCCTGGTTATGCCAAGAAGCTGGGCGTGGATGTCGATAATCTGCTGGTTTCGCAGCCCGACTATGGCGAGCAGGCATTGGAGATTACCGAAGCGCTGGTGCGCTCGAACGCCATTGACGTGCTGGTCGTGGACTCAGTAGCCGCGCTGGTGCCCAAGGCCGAACTCGATGGCGAAATGGGCGACAGCCACATGGGCCTGCAGGCCCGCCTGATGTCCCAGGCCCTACGCAAGCTGACCGGAACGGTCTCCAAATCGCGCACCTGCCTCATCTTCATCAACCAGATCCGCGAAAAAATCGGTGTAATGTTCGGAAACCCCGAGACCACCACCGGCGGCCGCGCACTGAAGTTCTATTCCTCCGTCCGTATTGACATCCGCCGCATCGCCGCAATTAAAGAAGGAGACTTAGTCGTCGGCTCACGCACCAAGGTGAAAGTCGTCAAGAACAAGGTAGCCGCCCCCTTCCGCGAAGCCGAGTTCGATATTCTCTACGGAGAAGGGATTTCGCGGGAAGGGGATTTGCTTGATATCGCGGTGAATCAGAACATTTTGGAAAAGTCCGGAAGCTGGTTCAGCTACAAGGGCGAACGCATTGGGCAGGGGCGGGAAAATGCTCGGCAGTTCCTGAAAGACAACAAGGACACCATGGTTAAGCTGGAAGCGGAGGTGCGCAAGGCGATGGGGCTGACTGCGCCCGGGCCACAACCGGCGGCCCAGGCACAAAGTGCGGCTCAGGGAGCAGGTCAGGGTGCCCGGGTGACGACCATGCCTACCGGAACTGAGGGGAAGGCTCCGGCTAGGAGATAAAGGCGTCAAACTTATAGTCCAGGGCGGGGCGTTCTCGTCTGCCCTGTGCTGCTGCTTTCGAGCGCCAGTCCAGGGTTGCGTTCTCGTACGTCCTGTGCCGTATCGCTCAATTGCGGCTCCGGGTTGTTTATGACGAAAAGTTAAAAGTGCGGTATCGCTCATGCGGTGATTCCGAAATCGCGGAAAGCTGGGCGACGAGTCTTCCCGCAGCCGCTGCCTGCTTCAAACCCCCAATGTTTGCCGACAACCTACGTAGGAGTACTCCCATCCTAAAACTGCTTGCCGAGCCATATTGGCCTGCGCATGGGTTGCCTAGAACGGCTTGTCCTATCTCTGCTGTTGTTATCAACATTCGGCTTCGGCCAACTTCCGTCCTCGCGGTGTGATTCGGCAGGCGCCCCGCTTGCGGAGTGCGGGTTAATGACCCCGATCGTAGCTGATGGCGATTTCGTCCGCGGCCCGAGTATCGCCGGCACCGGACACCTGCTCGATGACTCCGGAATCCCCGCACCGGAGACAGCCGGCAACGCCCGAACTGAGGCATTTGTGTCCGCTCCTGCTCGCGCGAGAGGGGAAGGTTTCCACTGGGGGAGGGCCCTGGCTGAATCGTTTACCTTTTTGGCCATCGAGCAAGGATATGTTGTGCACGACGACTATCGCTGGGTGGTGGTTGAAAATGGCGTGCCCTTTAACCACTACTGGCGCGATTACAAGCAGTCGCTCTCCACCTGGGTGCATTCCGGCTGGGATGACGGCGATCCAGTGCTCTACAGCTATGTCGGACATCCTATTCAGGGCGCGCTGACGGGATATATCCAAATCCAGAATGATCCCCAAGGTAGGGGACTCGAACTTTCAAACACAAGAGCCTACTGGTGGAGCCGCTTCAAAGCGCTCATGTGGAATGCAGCGTACAGCACCCAGTGGAACATCGGGCCGCTGAGCGAGCTGACGGTCGAGAAGTATGGCACGCAGGCGCGACAGCCGTGGAACAAGAATGGATCGTGGCCCTGCACCAGAAAGCCTTGCGTGACGGGAGTCGGACAAGTGGATCTGGTGACGACTCCGGTGGGCGGGTTCGCCTGGATTTTGACTGAGGATTTTCTCGACAAGCAGATCGCTCGCCGGGTGGAATCTGCGACGCGGAACCACTTTCTTATCGACTTTACTCGTTGCGCACTGAATCCAATTCGCGGGGGCGCCAATATTCTGCATGGAAAACGGCCGTGGTACCGGGCTTCGCGGGACGCGCGCGATCTTTATTCTTCCAGTCACATCAGACGCGAGCCGCCGGGTAGCGATGAGGCTAGCGAAAATCATTGATTACTGCACGCCTAATTGTCCGGCCTCACGCAGTCGGAGTTCTCCTGCTGCTATTTGTCACCGGATCAGCTTGGTCGCAAGACGCTTCGCCAGCGCAGGATCGCAACTGGGACCTCAGCGTGTGGGTGGCGGGCGCTATTGGCGAAGAAAACCTGAATTCGTTTTCTGAGGCGCAGATTCTCAGCGCAGGCGTCTTCATCGGCAGAGTTCTAACCCCAGAGATCGGGAGTGGATGGCGGCGTGGGCGGCTGGAGTACGGATTCGATGTGATGCCAGTGTTCGTCCATCTGAAGCCGCAACGGCTGTACGGCGGAGGCTTCGATCCGCTGATCCTGCGCTGGAACTCCAGCCTGCGTGCCGGGCGCGTGGCGCCTTATGTCGAACTCGGCGGCGGGGCCGTGCGTACAGATACGAATTTTCCTGCGGGAGACACTTCGAACTTCAACTTCATTGCGCGCGGCGGCGGTGGCATTCAGGTATTTACAAAGCGTCACCAGTCTGTCGACATCGGCTGCCGGTGGTGGCACATCTCGAATGCCAACTTAGGAGTGCGAAACCCGGAGTTCAACGGGATTCAGTTGAGTATCGGGTATCACTGGTTCAAATAGCAGATTGCGCTGCCCCGGACGAAACGGCGTGCAGCGCGCGCGGTTGAGCTGTGGCGGAACCTTCAAGGTGCGGAGGTGGATTCTTCTTGCACGGGATTCCCGCCTGTACGCCGAGCATTGAGATTAACCCGCCATCTACACCCTCAACCGGAAACGTGACCGGCTCAGACGCGGTTCGAGTCCCGATAACATACAGCAAGGGCAGGTAATGGTCAGGCGTGGGCACGGCGAGCACAGCTTGACCGCCGAGCTTGTGTTCATAGTCAACGAGTGGATTGTGTTCGCGGGCAAGCAACAGCTCACGAACTCTGTTCTCAAACGACATGGTCCAATCGTACGGCTCCTGGGCATGACGTCCCCAGGCGTAAGTGTGCAGGTTATGGGCAACGTTGCCGCTGCCGGTGATCAGAATCCCTTCGTCCCGTAATGGCGCGAGGCGTTTGGCCGATCTCGTAATGGAATGAAGGCGGCTGAGTCTCATCAATGCTGAGCTGCACAACAGGTACGTCGGCGTTTGGATAGACGTGGGGCAGAACCGACCAAGTACCGTGGTCAAGACCCCAGCGTTCATCAAGCCGAGCTGGCAATGAAGCGAGCAGTTGTTGGACCCGCTGCGCCCAAATCAGGATCACCGGGCGCGGGATATTGCACCTGAAAAAGCTCTCGAGGAAATCCGCCGAAATCATGGATAGTTCTCGGCGCGGTGCTCACTGTGACTGCGGCGTCCCTCGATGTACCAATGCGCCGACACGCACAGGACAGCTTTGGGACGAGGCAATCTAGTCCCGAGCTCGCTCCATGCCTCCGTGTATGGATTGCGAAGTAAGGCATTCATGGGATTTCCATGACCAAAAAACACGGCGGGCATTCGCTTCGACATGATTAGGATTACTCCGTGCTCACTGATGCGGACATCGGCATGAAAGTATTTTATCGAGCGCTCGAATCATTTGCCGGGCGCAGCGACAAGCGGCAATGTTCGCTAGGAATTTATGGTCGGACTCTCCAACCCGGGGCTGGCCCACCCTGTTGTTTTCCTCGCCACGATGGAGGCTTCCCCATCGTTTCCTTCCTCTGGAAAGGGTGGGTTACGTCAGATGGGCCAAAGGGCCGGTTGCTACGAGTTCACAAACTGATTGTGGAATCTGCATTTTGGACCTCCGGAATTGGCCGTCCCTTCTCAATTTGACCCACTCTATCTCGAGGACTGGCCCCAGCCCATTAATCCGTTTCATCGGTTGTGCAAAGGTCGTCGTTCCGCGCAGACGAAACAGCAGGTTCCTCACTTCGCAAAATGATTCGCTTTGCGAATCATTTTGCTACGCTCGGAATGACAAAGTTGTTGTGTGAGAGTGGCGGCATGGCTGAAGCCTTGCCCTGATACAAGCCTTCGCGGGCGCCGGCCCCATTCGACTTCGCTCAGTGCAGGTCCGCGCCACACAAGTCAAAGGCGTCGGACAAGAGTGTCCGACCCACACGGGCAGAGTCAAAGTCCCCACCCGCCGACGGGAACGCCAGACGACGGCGATCTCTTCAAATCTATGGTGCCGCTTCGACGGTGGTGTCGTCGCGTTTAGGTTGCCGTGCAGCTCAGGGTGTGGCGCATGCTCGAGTTGATCGCGCTTTTTCTTCTGATCGTCGTTCAGGATCTCGCGGAGCTCATTTCCAGCTGAACCGGAACATGGCGGCATACATTGCCTTTCACCGCCTCCGCCGAATAAAATCAATGCATCTCCGGCCCGCCCTGTTTCAGCGTGGATAAGAGAAAAGGCAGGTTTCTCCACTCCGCATCATTTCGCTCTGCGAAAATGATGCTCCGGTCGGAATGACAGGATGGAGGCGGGTGGGGGAAGGCCGGTGCTCAGTAAAAAAGAGGCTGATTGAAAAAGGTCACTGCCATCTATCCTGGCTCGTTTGATCCGCCGACTAATGGGCATTTGGATTTGATTGAGCGCGGTAGCCATATTTTTGACGAGCTGGTGGTGGCGATTTTGCGGAACGCGGAGAAGACCCCGCTGTTCAGCGTGGGCGAGCGACGCGGGATGCTGGAGGAGTTGACTTCGGATTTCAAGAATGTCCGGGTGGATGTGTTTGACGGGCTGACCGTCGAGTATGCGGCGAAAGTCAAAGCCAGCGCGGTGCTGCGAGGCATTCGGGCGCTGAGCGATTACGAATACGAGTTGCAGATGGCGATGATGAACCGCAAGCTGCGTCCTGATCTTGAGACTGTGTTCATGATGCCCGCGGAGCAGTACTCGTACCTGAGCTCGCGACTTGTGCGCGAAGTGGCGCGGCTGGGTGGCGACATCAGCGGGTTGGTCCCGGAGATCGTGGAACAACGGCTCAAGGAAAAACTTGATCCGGCATTCAAGCTTCAATTTCGAAAAGTAAAGGCAGGCAAATAATGACTCCAGTTACCGAAGCCGCAGGGGCGTTGAAACTTACCGAGCGCATCAACCGCATTGAACCCTCGGCCACCATGGCCGTGGTCGCCGAAGCCGACAAGCTGCGCCAGGCGGGCGTGGACGTGGTGGACCTTAGCGTGGGCGAGCCGCATTTTTATACGCCGCAGCACATCAAGGATGCTGCGATTGCAGCGATCAATAACAACTTCACGCGCTACACCGCCGTCGGCGGCACAACGGAGTTGAAGGACGCAATTGTTCAACGCCACGCGCAAGATTTCGGTTCCCCTTACAAGCGCGAAGAGGCCATGGCCTCGACCGGGGGGAAGCACGTGCTGTTTAACGCCATCCAGGTTCTGGTGGACCATGGCGATGAAGTCATCCTGCCGGTGCCGTACTGGGTTTCGTTCACTGACATCGTCCGCTACGCTGGCGGAAATTGCGTGCTGCTCGAAAGTGATGAAGATGAAGGCTTTCGTGTAACCGCGAAGATGATCGAGCGCCTGGTTACTCCGCGGACCAAGATGATCATCCTGAATTCTCCGTCGAACCCGACTGGCGCGGTTATGTCGCCTGAGGATTTGACTGAGGTTGCGCGGTTCGCAGCCGAGCGTGGGATTTGGGTGATCTCGGATGAAACTTACGTCTATCTGAACTACAGTGGGCGTGAGTTTTCGCTGGGGTCGTTGGCCGAGCAACGTGATCGGATCATCGTGGTGGGATCGCTGTCAAAAACTTATGCGATGACGGGATGGCGTATGGGATTTGCGCTTGCGCCGTCGGCGGTCATCGGCGCGATGCAGAAATTGCAAAGCCAGTCCACATCGAACCCCACTTCGATTGTGCAGAAGGCGGCGGTGGCCGCGCTAAAGGGACCGCAGCAGTGCGTGTTTGACATGCGGAAAGAATACATTCAGCTTCGTGATCACATGCTGGCTGGGTTGCGGAGCATTCCTGGGGTGAAGTGCACAACGCCGGGCGGGGCATTCTATGTGTATCCGAATATCTCGGCATTTCTGGGGCGGGGGGTACATTCTCCTGCGGAGTTCTCGCGCAAGCTGCTGCATGAAGCACATGTGGCCACCGTTCCCGGCGAAGGGTTTGGCACGAATGAACACATTCGCATCTCCTATGCGATTTCGCAGAACGAACTGGACCGCGGTCTGGAGCGGCTGGGCGGTTTCTTAGGCGTGCTGTAAGCGTGGGTGTGTGGAGAGCCTCTCGGCTCTCGCCGGGCGGGGACGCCCGGCGCTCTCCACAATCTTCATGTAGAGGCCATTCTCTTGGTTGCGATTCTTTGCGGGCAGCCTCTCTGCTGAGTTAGGCTTCTAATGCGGCTGAGAAAGACCCACCCTTCGAAAATCGCGACGGGTGGGGCACCCTCTTACTCCCGCCACTGCTATGGGCGATCTTTATCCACTGCTGATGACGCCGCTGTTCGATCCGCGGCCTTGGGGAACACACGACCTGTCGCCCATTTATCCGCTACAGTTCCCAGAGAAGATCGGCGAATCCTGGCTGACCGGGGATCACTGCAAAGTGCAAAATGGTGCACTCGCGGGAAAGTCGCTTGCGGAACTGGCGTCGCGTTATAAGCGCGAACTGGTGGGACAAGCGCCTGCTGATGACGGCCGGTTTCCACTGCTCGCGAAGTTTCTCTTTCCGCATGAGAAATTATCTGTGCAGGTCCATCCGGATGACGATGACGCGCGTGCGATTGGACAGCCATGGGGAAAAACTGAGTGCTGGTACGTTGCGCATGCACAGCCTGGGGCGGAAATTGGACTGGGACTGAAACCGGGAACCACGCGGGCCCAGTTCGAGAACGCAATTCGTGAAAATCGGGCAGAAGATCTTCTCAGCTGGATCAAAGTCTTTGCCGGGGACATGATTTACGTCGCGGGCGGCACAGTACACACGCTCGGCCCAGGGTCGATCATCGTCGAAACCCAGCAGCAGTCGGACACAACATTTCGCTTGTATGATTACGGGCGCCCGCGTGAGCTGCATTTGAAGGAAGGCCTGCGAGTGATCAAAGAGAAGGTCGCGTCAGGCAAGGTCAAGCCGCAACCGTTTTCAAAATTTGGAAGGAATGGAAATCGGGTGCAGCCGCTGGTGATTTCAACGTACTTCGGTGTGGAAAAATTTGAGCTGAATGCGCCGCAGGATTTTGACTTGCGCGACATCAGCAAGAGTTCGGCGCAGATTTTCGTGGCGATCCAAGGGGCTGCCGCGGTTGAAGCCCCGGGCTGCGAACCAGTGAACCTCAACAAAGGAGACGCTGTGGTGCTGCCGGCCTGCATCTCGCAGTTTAGAATTCAGCCGCAGCCGAGGGTGGAATTTCTGAAGTCTTACGTACCAGGTTTGGCGGTTCCGGGGCCGGAGACTAGTTACAATCTGAATCCACATGCCCGCGAAATTTTATCCCGTGATTCTTGCTGGGGGCCGTGGCACGCGGTTCTGGCCGCTCAGCCGCACGAAACGAGCCAAGCAACTGCTTGCATTGGATGGCAAGCAAACCATGATCCAGCAAACAGTTGCTCGATTGCTCCCCGTGGCTTCTGCGAAACAGTGTTGGATTATTACTAACGGCGATCTGCGACCCGAAATTCTACGCCAGCTTCCGAAAGTCCCGCATGATCAAATAATTGCAGAGCCGGCCGGTCGCAACACGGCTCCCGCTATTGGGCTCGCGGCTTTTATTCTGCAACGCACCGATCCCGACGCGGTGATTGGGCTGTTTCCCGCTGACCATGTCATCGCAGATGCCGAACGCTTCCGCGAAGTGGTGCTCGAAGGTGTGGAGATTGCCGCAGCTGGCGAGAACATCGTAGTGCTGGGAATTGAGCCGTCACGCGCAGAGACGGGATACGGTTACATCGAAGCCGGATCGCTTTCTGCGGGAAACGCTCGCCATGTCCGCCGCTTCACCGAAAAACCGAATGCCGAGCGAGCTGCCGAATTTCTTCGTACGGGCAATTTCTATTGGAACAGTGGCATGTTTCTCTGGAGCGCCAGGACCCTCCCAGGTGCCCTCACAGAACACTTGCCCAAAACCGCCTCGCTGTTGGAGAAAATCGCCGGTGACTACGGCACAAGAAAGTTTGCTGGCACTTTTCGGAGGCTCTATCCAAAGTGCGAAAACATCAGCGTGGACTACGCAATTCTTGAGCCCCGCTCGGCGAAAGGAGAGCAAGAGTCGAATATTTTCTGTCTGCGCGCCGATTTCGGCTGGAACGATTTAGGCTCCTGGACCGCGCTGCACGTGAAGAAGCTGGTGTGAACATCATCGTCGTTGGTCGTCCGTCGTTGGTCTTTGGTTTTTGGCCAACCTCCTTCGCGATCATCGACCGGACCTGACAATCCGCCCCATGATTAATACCGCTTTGCCAACGACGAACGACCAACGACCAACGACCACTTCTATCAAATTCGGCACTGACGGTTGGCGCGCGGTGATCGCGGACGACTTTACCTTCGATAACGTCAGGCGTGTGGCCGGGGCGATTGCCTCTTATGTGTTGAAGCACGAGGACCCGGCGCGAGGACTTATAGTCGGCTACGACACACGTTTTGGGTCGCCTCGTTTCGCGCGCGCCGCCGCTGAGGTGCTGGCTTCAGCTGGCATTCCAATACGCCTGGCGGATGATTACACTCCCACTCCCGCAATTTCTTTTGGCGTCAAAAATACAGGAGCTGCAGGTGGAGTCGTCATAACCTCGAGTCACAATCCGTGGAATTGGAATGGCGTAAAGTTCAAGGCGAAATTCGGTGGCTCTGCGACTCCAGCGATCATGAAGATCATCGAGGAGCAAGCCGCAGCCGGAGCCACGCCGAATGGAAAGAACGCCAGCATTGAAGAAGTAGATCTGAAGCCCGCGTACGTTCGGGCGATTTGTCGTTTTGCCGATCTCGAGCTGATCGCGAAGGCCCGCTTCAAGTTTGCTATCGATTCCATGTATGGCTCCGGTCGCGGGGTGCTGGCGCAAATTTTCGGTGAGCAGGGAATTGAATTCATCGCCATTAGACAAGAACTCAACCCGTTATTTCCGGAGATCAATCCTGAGCCAATTGAACCGCATGTCCGAATGTTGCAGGACACAGTAACTCGCGAGAGTTGCCATGCGGGCTTTGCCACTGACGGTGACGCCGACCGTATTGGCGCGGTCGCCGAAGACGGCAGCTTTGTCGACTCGCACAAGATATTTTCCGTTCTGCTCGACTGGCTGTTGCGGCGCAAGCAGTGGCCCGGCGAAGTGGTCCGTGCGTTCAACACGACTCGAATGCTCGACCGCATTGCCGCCAAGCACGGGCGCAAGCTGAATGAGTGCGCCATTGGATTCAAGCACATTGCCGATCTGATGATGGAACGCGAAATCTTGATTGGCGGCGAAGAATCAGGCGGAATCGGCTACTCCCGATATCTGCCGGAGCGTGATGGCCTTTTGAATTCTCTGCTGCTGGCCAATGTCCTGGCAGAAGAACAGAAGCCGTTGGGTGAGCTTGTCGCCCGCCTGCAGAAGGAATTTGGGCCGCATTACTACGGCCGCCGCGACTTGCACATACCTGAAGAGATAAAGCGTAGCGCGATCGAGCGCGCCGGCCGGGACGGGACTCAGAGATTGGGAAATTACGCGGTACTGAAGAAGGAAGGACTGGATGGAATCAAGTTCTTTCTCGATGCGTCGCAAAACGGCAACGGCGCTGAACCGTGGGTATTGTTTCGAGCTTCGGGGACAGAGCCACTGCTGCGCATCTACGCGGAAGCGGCTTCGCCTGAGCTCGTGGAAGAAGTGCTGGCATCGGCAGAGAAGTTTGTTTATGCCGGGTGAGAATGTCGGGGTAGAGCACAGGCGAGGACGCCCGTGCCTCCAAAATCAATTTTGGGGCTCTCGCCGGTTTCTGCGCGGCAGTGCCATAATCTAATCAATGGCTAGCATCAGCACAGTTGCGCCTCCGGATTCTCCGGAGGTCCGCAAATACAACCGCATTCGTAGATGGCTCGGGATTGTCGAGTTTCTCCTCGGACTTGCACTGTTGCTGGTGTTGCTAATCACCGGCTGGACTGGGTGGCTGCGCGATCTTGCCTACGCTAGCGCTTTTCAGAGCTATGTGCTGGCAGTTTTCCTGTACGTCGTGCTTCTGGTTCTAATCAGCAAAGTTCTGGGTCTTGGCCTCGACTACTACAGCTTTCGTCTTGAACATCGTTACCAACTCTCGAACCAAAAACATCGCGCATGGGCGTGGGACGAGACTAAGGGGTTTCTGGTGAGCGCGATTCTAGCGGGAGCCCTGGTGGAATTGCTTTATTTCATTATTCGACAATTTCCGCAGCACTGGTGGGTGCTGGCCTGGTTGGGATTTTTGGGCGTGGCCGTTCTGCTGGCGCAGATCGCGCCCGTGGTGCTGTTCCCCATTTTTTATAAGTTCGAGCCGTTGCAAGATGAGGAGTTGAAGTTGCGGCTAGTTCGGCTGAGCGAGCGCGCGGGTACAAGGGTGCGAGGAGTTTACAAGTGGCACTTATCGGAGAAGAGCAAGAAGGCGAATGCCGCGCTGACGGGCCTCGGCAGTACCAGAAGGATCATTCTTGCTGACACGCTGCTTGAAAATTACACTGCCGATGAGATCGAGGCGGTTCTGGCTCATGAACTCGGTCATCACGTCCACAAGCACATCCTGAAAAGCATCGGCATCCAGGCTATTGTGACGTTCGTGGGTTTCTGGGCCGCAAACTGGGCGCTGCATTATTCCATCGATCGGTGGCATACTTTTGAAACACTCTCCGATTTTGCGAATCTCCCTCTACTCGTCCTGACCTTTGCCTTTCTGTCGTTTTTCCTGATGCCGGCACTAAACGCGTTTTCGCGATTTAATGAGCGTCAAGCCGATCGGTATGCTTTCGAAAACATTGCAAGCGTTACCCCTTTTGTATCGTCCATGAACAAATTGGCGGACCAGAACCTGGCCGAGCGGATTCCTTCGCGCTGGGTGGAATGGTGGTTTCATTCGCATCCCGCAATCGCGCGCAGGATTGCGGCCGCGGAACGATGGGACAGAGCCAATGCGTCATGATTTTCACCACAGAGACACAGAGTCGCAGAGAAACGAATTTGAAGTGTTTTGTGTCGGTGTCTCTGTGGTGACCAAATCTAAAATTATCTTTTCCGGAAAAGCAGTTTCTGAACACGCGCGACGTCTTCTTCGGTGTCGACACCAATGCTGTCGTACGCGGTTTCGGCCGCATAGATCGGAATCCCGTTTTCCAGGAAACGTAACTGTTCCAGACGTTCCGCTCGTTCGAGAGAGGACTCGGGAAGACTGACGAATTTGTCCAGCGCCGGTTTGCGATAGGCGTAAATGCCAAGATGTTTGAAGTAACTGGGGCCGGAGCCGTCGCGATCATACGGGACAGTGGACCGCGAGAAGTATAGGGCGCGACCGTTGAGATCAGTCACGATTTTGACAGCGTTCGGATTCGCAATATCTTCAGGGGCACTCGGGGTCTTCAGCGTTCCGACAGGAACCTGAGCATCTTTCATGAGGTTGACTAGGGCAGCGATGTGATCGGCGCGAATCATCGGTTCGTCCCCTTGCACATTGATGTAGACGTCCGCGGCAAACGACTGCGATATCTCGTGAACCCGCTCGGTGCCGCTGCGATGTTTCCCCGAGGTCATCTGCGCCTTGCACGAGTGCTTCCCGCAGACTTCAGCAATTTCCTCAGAGTCGGTGGCGATAATTACGTCCTCAAGCAGGGGCGCTGATCGCACGGCCCGGTAAACCCATAGAACAAGTGGCAGCCCATTGATCTCGCGAAGCATTTTGCGAGGGAGCCGCGTAGATGCGAGGCGGGCAGGGATGACGGCGATGACTCTCATGAAGTGCCAGTCTCGATGTTTCGGTTCAATCTTGCAATGCCGTTCGCTCGTGTTCCCCCCGGCCTTCGCCTGGGCACGTAATGATAAAATGAATTCGGCCGTGCAGGTGCGGCCAAGCACCTGCGCGAACGCAGGTTTCCAGATCGTTCTCCTCGCGTTCCCTTACAATCTTTGATGTGGCGGTGTAGCTCAGGTGGCTAGAGCGAGGGTCTCATAATCCCTAGGTCGTTGGTTCGAGTCCAACCGCCGCCACCAATTTCTCCAATGACTTTTTGGTGACGAGCACTGCACAGAGTTCTGTCTGTCGCGACCCAAGAAACAGAACACATCCATCGATTGCCCAAGTTGGTCGTGCGCACAGATAAACACGCTGGTTGCCTGCGTTCCGGACCAAAGTGCATTCACTGAACAAACTTTTGCACAGTTGACAAGTTCCCGTCCGGAGCTTCAGAATTGCCGACTGTTGCCGCTTTCGTCCAATCTCCGAGCTTTATGTTTCACAACCGCAACGGGGCAAGTCCAGCAAGTGATGGTATCGAGGGAATCAAATCCAAGGAGAATTTGTTTATGAAAGCACGCGCTTTAGCGACTGATCTGCCCGGCCTTCTTCTGCTTGCCTTGTTGTCTCTGTTAGGGACAGCGGCAGCGCAGGACGCCCAGATCGCACCGGGCAGTGAACGTCCGATATTCATGCGTTTCCGAGGTCAACTGCATAATCCTAAGAACGCCATCGAAGCCGCGGCAACTCCGCTGCAAACCTGGAACGGGTCGTTTACGTTCAACGGGACCACGTACAACTACAACATGGTTGGCACTCCGCCGTCCGGCGGCGCGTCCACGACGGTGCAAGTGGAAATTATTCCCATCAAGATCGTCGTTAGCGGCAAGGGCCGTGCCGGTTCAACTACTTTCGACCCAGCTCATGTGTTGTCCAACGGAAACTCGGTGACCACCAACACCGTGCAATCGCCCATTTTCAGCGGAATTCCATTTACTTCGGGCGGCGTGAACATGGGCACGACACAGTACATTGACGCTTACCAGCGCGCTAATTTCTGGGGAACGGTACAGAGCCATACTGGTTATCACCTGGTGCTGGGCGGGCCGACTGTCTTGGCGGAACAGACCCTTAGTCCTCCGGCACGCTCCGGCAAACTTGGGAACGTATTCGGCTTCACAGCAGGATTGGTTGACATCAACTGGTTCGACTCCCAGGTCCACACTTTGATTACGAATCTGGGCATCACGCCGAACACGTTTCCTATTTTCCTGACCTATGACGTTTACCTCACGCAGAACAACTCCTGCTGTATCGGCGGCTATCATAGCTCGACCGGTGTTGTTAGCGCGCCGCAATCCTATGCGCATGCCACCTACATAGACCATCCGACATTCGCGCAGAACGTTTCCGCGCTGTCGCATGAAGTAGGCGAATGGGCAGACGATCCACTGGTGGTGAATATTAATGGCAACAACACACCCTGTGGAATTCTGGAGAATGGCGATCCGCTGGAGAACAATGCAAATTTCGGCGACTTTCCTTTTACCGGCAACAACGGGTTCAGCTACGAGTTGCAGGACCTCGTAACCCTGCCTTACTTCGGTGCCCCTCCGAGCACATCCGTGAACAACGAATTCACCTTCCAGGGTGAATCTTTGACGGTCTGTCAGAACGGCTCATAGCAGGTGACTGTAGATCCAGCGCCCGCTTCGCAAGAGGCGGGCTTTTTCTTTTAGCAATGCCGGGAAAAATTGTTAGCTACGATCGTGCCCAATATTGAAGACGGCCAAATCGGAGCCGGACTTCCGTCCACCCATGTTGTTATCAATGGCCCAGGAACAAGAAATACGAAAGCCGTCCCCGAAGGTGAGGTCCCTCGGCTACGCTCGGGCTTTCGGCGTGCAGGTTCGGACGGCCGCGTAAGCGCCTCAAGTTCGAGTCCAACCGCCTGGACCAAGTCTGGCCTTCCGTAATCTTTCAGTCCCTGGAACCGAGGCACATACTTGAGTTGGACTTATGGCCTATCTCCCTCAGCCTCAGGAGCCCCGCCGCCGCGCCGATCGTGTGCGCTTCGATGAGAGCACTCCTGTCGTCCTTCGATTCTCTGATGGGCGGCGCTTTTCCGGACAATTGCAAGTCATTTCTGTGACGGGAGGCTTGATCTGCCTGTCCCGGCCATTCGAACCCGGGTCTGTGGTCAAGCTAATGTTCCTAACGCAGAGCGGGTCGGTCCTTGGGCAAGCGCAGATGTTGAGCCCTGTGGCGTGGGACCACCAGCCCTTCCGGTTTACCGCGCTGCATGACGATGATCGTTACCGGCTGCAAACGGCAATTCAATCTCGATTAACGCAGAGCCGCCGCCAGGACGAGCAGAGGAGCCAAGAACGCGAGCAGATGGAAAAATTCAGGGCGTGGTAGATCGCGCACAATCTTTAACTCGCGCTTCGCTCTCATCGGGGTTCTGTTCCTCGCTTAGCTCTCTTCTTCCCGCCGCTGCTTGCGGATATCTATTCCAAGTTGTTCCGCTTTCTTATAAAGGTGGCTGCGTTCCAGGCCGAGTGCCTTTGCGGCATTGGTCATGTGAAAGCCTGCACGTTTCAGTTCCGCAAGAATTACTTCCCGCTCGAAGTTCTCGACGCAGTCAGCTAGCGTGCCTGAGCTCGCGCTGAAAATTTCTGCTCCTGGTGCGAGCACAGAGCGAACTACCGTTCCATCGACTTCATCTTCGCTTGCTAGCAGCATGAGGCGCTCCACCATGTTGCGCAATTCGCGGATGTTGCCTGGCCAGGAGTAATCCTGTAGAGTTTGCACCGCTTCGGAAGTGAAGCTGATGCACTTCCAGTTGTTTTGCGCCGAGACCTGGGCGGCGAAATGCTTGATGAGCGCGGGGATGTCTTCGCGTCGCTCTCGCAACGGCCATAGCGAAAGAGGGAAAACGTATATGCGGTGAAACAAGTCCTGGCGAAATTTTCCTTGTCGCACGAGCGCGTCGAGATTTCGGTGCGTGGCCACGATCACGCGGACGTCAACGCGTAACGGTTTTGTCCCGCCGATTCGCTCGACTTCGCCTTCCTCGAGCACGCGCAGAAGCTTGGCCTGCATCGGCAGAGGCATGTCGCCGATTTCATCAAGGAACAGTGTTCCCCGCTCGGCCTGCTCAAATTTGCCGATGTGTCTTCCGGCGGCGCCGGTGAACGATCCTTTTTCGTGTCCAAACAATTCGGATTCGATCAACTCGGAGGGAACTGCGGCGCAGTTCAGGGCGACGAAGGGGCCGGATGAGCGTGGGCTCTTGTCGTGCAGGGTGCGCGCGACCAATTCTTTTCCCGTGCCGGTCTCACCAAGAATACAAACGCGAGTTTCGCTTGCGGCCACCCGTTCCACTTGCGCCATGACTTTCTTCATTGCTTCGCCGGTCCAGATAATCTCGTGCTTGCCGAGACGTTGGCGAAGCTGCCGGTTTTCGGACTCCAGGCGCTGAAGCCTCAGGGCGTTTTCAACCGTGAGCAGAAGCTTGTCGGTGGAGATTGGCTTTTCGAGAAAATCCAGAGCGCCCAGTTTGGTTGCGCGTACCGCCATTTCGATATGGGCTTGACCGGACATCATCACAACAGGAGTGGACACCCCGAGGGAGCGTAGCTCTTCCAGGAATGAGAGCCCGTCTTTGCCGGGCATCACGACGTCGGAAAAAATGAGATCGAAATTGTCCGCTTTGGCAAGGTCGAGCGCGTGGCTTACATTGTCGCAGACTGTGGCTTCGTGTCCGGCGAGGCGGAAGGCGCGCGAGAGCGAAGCGAGAGTGCTGGCCTCGTCGTCGACGATCAGCAAGTTGGCTTTTAGAGGCATGCGGTTCTCCTCAAACGTGCGTTCCCTGAGCGGTCGGCAATTTATCGCGATTCGCGGGCAGATCGATGATAAAGGTTGTGCCGCAGCCCTGCTCGCTGCGGACGCTGATCCTGCCGCCGTGGTCGCTCACGATGGACTGCACTATTGCCAGGCCGAGTCCCGTGCCCTGCGCTTTGCTGGTGTAATACGGAGTGAAGAGACGCGAGCAATCCTCCTGAGAAAGACCTTTGCCCGTGTCCGATATTTCTATTGAAACAGAATTTGGTTCATAGCGGGTCCGTAACGTCAATGTTCCACCTTCCGGCATGGCCTCAATTGCATTCAGCACGAGATTCGACAGTGCGCGATGGAGCAAGTCGGGGTCGGCAGCAATTGGCTGAAAGTTTTCGGGGAGCTCAAGCTGGCACGCGATGTTGCCCTTTGCGAGCTGGGCCTGCTGCGGTTTAGCGACATCTTGGACTAGTTCACCCAATTGCACCGGCTGGAAGTGCGGCTGGGGCATTTTGGAGAAGTCGCTGAAGCGCGCAATGATCGTCTTTAGATTTGAAATCTCCGAGAGTAGCGTGGCGGCGCTTTCACGAAAAGTGTCGTCGAATTGTTGCTGACCCTGTTCGCGGGCGCGAAGGAGATTTTCAACCGTTAATTGGAGAGGGAATAAGGGGTTCTTTAATTCGTGTGCAAGGCGGCGTGCCAACTCACGCCAGGCGGCCACTCGCTCAGTTTGCACCAGTCGCTCGCGTTGATCTAACAAATCGTGGGTCATGAGATTGAAAGATTCTGCGAGTTCCCCAATCTCGTCGTTCGAAGTCGTAGCGACGCGGGTGTTCCAGTTTCCGGTGGCGAGTTCGTGTGCGGCTCGCGCCAGATCTTCGACTGGCTTGGTCACTCGGGCTGCCGCCCAACTGCTGAGGACTAGTGCGAGTAGCAACCCGGCACCCGAAGCCAGCAATGCAGCAGAGCGGATTTGTGTGCGCAACTCGGCATAGACGCGTCGCGAGCTGCCTACCAGCAGGATTCCTAACAGCTGATTCTTATCACCCATTAGCGGAAATGCGTTTACGGTCTCATCCTCGCCGGAGCTCCAACGAATGATCGTTCTCGTTTCTGCAGGGTTGCGCTGCACACTCTGAATAAGTCCCGCGAGTTGCAGTGCATTTTGGACTTGTTCGCCAGCACTGATCAAATGAGCAGGCGCAAAACTCTCACCCGCGTGATCGAGATTTTCATAAAACATTACACGCATGCCAGATGGGAGCTCAAGGGTGGAAAGGAAGGCCTTGTCCAGGCGAATCCCGCCAATGACGTAAATCTTGTGTCCACCCGCAGCCGTGGCTCGAATTGCGAATAAACCCAGGGCTGGGCCATTGGGAGTCTCTTCCTCTTTCAAGAATGGATCCTTCAGGGATGTATCGCTCGCATTTGAGATTGCGAGCGGTTCTTTGTATCCAAACTTGGCCGGCCATTGCGCGGACGAGATGATGATGCCGTGATCGTCGGTGAGCTCGAGAAAGTCGAGATGCTGGTTTTCGGCGATGACCTGAGCTTCATCGAGAAAGCTGCTGTAGTCGGGAGAAGGCCGCGAGGCGGCCACAACCATTTGCGTTGCCTGGGGAGTGGATGCAACTGCCTGAATTCTGCGGCCCAGTTCTTCGCCGCGGCGGGTGAACTCGCGGCGAAACTGGGCCACTAGAGCGGCAGTGCGCTCGTCATTGGCGTGGTCGAATGCGCGCCGCGCCATGGCCGAAACTATCAACGTGACAACTGCTACGGAGACGAAGACTGTGAGCGAGAACAGCACGAGCAGCCTGCGCCGGAAGCTCACGGCTTCTCCGCCGAAAGCCAGACATTACTCAGCTGCAAATTTCCGTCGGGGAGCACGCTCCAGTTGTGAACACTGGAACGGAGAGCAAAGGCGCTGCGCATGTGGAACAGGGGAATAATTCGATGCGATTTTAGAAGAGTACTCTCTGCGGAATACAATTCAGTGATCGAACCACTTTCATATTTTGGCCGAGCGAGTTGGAATGTCCGTGCCAACTCTGTCAGCGCGACTTGCGGAGACGAGGACGGCAGCGGAATTCGGACCAAGCGCACATCCGCCGTGCCTGAGGTGATTAGTTGGAGGCCGATCCCGGCATCACGCGCGTTGAGCTGAATCCGTTCAGCGACTACGTGGGCCAAAGGATCAGAAGCGTCGTAGCTGAGACTCCAGGTGGGACGCTGCTTTGCGGGTAATAGTTCTTGCGGCTTGTGCCCTGTGTTTGATGAAACAGGAAAAACGAACGCATATCCACTCGCCCAGTTCGGCAGAAGCGCGCCGGTGGGCTCTCCTCCTCCTTGAAGCACGACATTGTTGATTGAGGTC
>WNGK01002902.1_pt1 | contig 33617 bp, 36 predicted proteins | sample 5400601 | NCBI WGS metagenome assembly WNGK01 (sample SAMN13153376, study PRJNA577476) | soil metagenome | isolation source: 60 cm soil or saprolite under Garry oak tree replicate 1 | place: USA:California | collected 2016-06-15 | reverse complement strand
GCAGGGCGGCCCGGCCTTCCTGGTAAATAGCGTGAAGAGTAGGCGGGTTTTAGGGCGAAGAGTGAGCAATCGGCGCGAAGCATGAGCACTGGTGCTTCATACTGAGAGGAAACCACTCCAGATGTGGCCTCTTTCATCAATATCTTGTAAATAGAAGATGGGGTGCTGCTCTGGGATTGGCGCCATTGAGGTGAAAGCTCTTCGTTGTGCGATTTGACAGCATGTCAGACTTGGTAGTACAACAGAAGGGCAGTTTGTTGAAAGGAAAGAGGAAAGATGTCTTCAACATGGTTCATCACTGGTGCCTCGCGTGGCATTGGCCGTGAACTGACTGAACAAGCGCTCGCTCGTGGGGATCGCGTCGCAGCGACACTGCGCACGCCTTCGCAGTTGGATGACCTCGCCGTCGTTCACAGCGACCGATTATGGGTGCGCCAGCTTGATGTCACGGACACCGTCCAGATGGGTCGCGTCGTCGAGGATGCATTCACCGATCACGAGCGCATTGACGTGGTGGTATCTAATGCTGGCTTCGGTGTCTTCGGCGCGGCAGAGGACCTGACCAACGACCAGGTGGAGCAGATGATTGCGACCAACTTGACCGCCGCGATCCAACTGGCTCGCATGGTCGTCCCACATCTGCGTCGCCAGGGGGGTGGTCGGCTCATGCAGTTGTCCAGCATGGGGGGGCACATTGCGTTCCCGGCCTTCTCGCTCTACCATGCCACAAAATGGGGCATTGAGGGCTTTTATGAAGCCTTTGCTCAGGAGGTCGAACCGTTCGGCATTCACACGACGCTTGTCGAGCCAGGCATGATCCGCACCAGCTTTTACGAAGCCGCCACACGCGTTCCAGTGAGCGAGCCGTATCAAGGTGGGCAGGCTTCCCGCCAACCGATACCTCTCGAGCAGATGCCAGGGAGCCAGACGAAGGTTGTCGCCGCCATGATCGAAGCAGCGCTGTCTCAGAACCCACCGCGCCGCCTCTTGCTCGGTTCAGACGCCTATGGCTTGGTAACCAATGCACTCAAAGAGAGACTGTCAACCTTCGAGCAGCAAAAGGCCGTCGCGTTCTCAACTGACTTTGACCAAGGCAAAGACGCTTCATGACCAATCACTTGACGGTCATGTCCGCAGAAACGCGAATTTCAGGTGGCAATCAAATGACCCAAGGAGCTGACGTCCTAGAACTTCTACGCTGCTCTTGCCTTCGCCTTTGAAAGCTTTCAGAGGCGATTGGGGCGTGTTGAAGCAAGAAGAGGACTTTCGCTTGTACGTCACCGAATACTTCTCTCATTTCCATGGATTTGGAAGATCAATTTACAAGGTGTTGATGGATAAGGCTGCTCTCGATGAGGGCTCATCCATCAACACCTTGTCAGTGCTCATGCTTCGCGCCAACTGCTTACTCTTCACCCTAAAACCTGCTTACCCTTCGCCTTAATTACCAAGAAGCGACCCGCAGATGTATCAAAATTTCTCCCACGGAATCCCCAAATTTACACCATAGTACATGAAAGTTGTGAGATTTTAATGAGGAATTTGTAAAAAATATGCTATAGACCGTTTTGTTCGATCGCTTCCAGTTGCGCATTCGCGAGCCAGATCTGGCCTTTGCCAGACAGGACAAGTCCAAAGCGAATGAAGAGAGCATCTTCCATCACGAATCAGCGAGCGATAGATGGAGACGGAAAGTCTGATAATCCATGGCGAAGATGAAGGCGCCCTCATTAGCGTGCCTCCTCAATGGATGACCCGGGAAGCAAACCACGCAGTCCTTGCCTCGTTCGGGCGACAGCCAGCGCTTCCTCCAGGCGTCGGATCTCTGCCACCACCACCTGGCGACCAGGTTCGGTCAGACGATAATAGTGGCGGCGTTCATCATCGAGAGCGGGATCAGGCCGTACATCCGACTCCTCGATGAGACCATCTTCCACCAGGTGCTTGATCGAGCGATACAAGGTTGCAGGTCCGAGGCGCAATTTCCCTTTGGTGTGTGCTGCAATGTCTCGCATGATGCTGTATCCATGTCGCTCACCATCTGCAAGCGAGAGCAGGATATGAAACACCGCAGGTGTCAGCGGCACCATCTCATCTGGGTTACGTGGAGAATATCGCATCTTCCCTCCCTTTTCACAAGACACTACAAAACTATATCCACATCGGAACTACTAGTATCATTATGGATATAGTAGGACAAAAGAGAGACATTGTCAATACCGTTTCCCAGAGCAAACGACCTACGAGTTGCCGCGCCCTATCGTGCTCTACGGCATCCTGTCGTTCAACGAGCCAAATCACAGCGGCAAGACAAAGGATGGGCGAGCCGGGAACAGCGTTTTGAGCACAACCTCCATCTCAGCGTTTACCCATACATCGGGGAACATATCTTGCAACTCATCCAGCGTGCGATGACCGAACAAGACTTGTAAGAAGACCAGTGGCGGAAAGCCCGCACACGCATTGCCCTCGTAAATGGGGACTCGCCAGTGTTCAGCGCTCTCGAGATGACCGCCCTCAAAAACCAGGCGCAAGCCGCCCTGGTAGAAGTTGAGCTTGACCTCGCCCGTATAGCCCACTAACATGGATTCCGCCAGGCGCTGCTCCAATGCTGGCGCGATATGCCGGATAAACGCTGGCAGGTCGGCCACGCGCACATACCACGCGTAGGGTCTCTCCTGGAACGGAGCTAGTGCGTCTCCCAGCACATCGTACACCGGGTGCATGCGACCCAGCATAAAGCTAATCTCACTCAGCGGCTCTACATAGGGCTTGCTCGTTGGTATCTGCAATCCATAAGCCTGCAACGCGCGCAGCACTGATGGCATCACTGCCTGCACATTCACTCCAGCAGCAGTGTCTATGGCCCATACCTCCAGACCTTTGTCCCGCCTTTTAACCATGGTGAATACAAAACCTTTAGGCGCTCCCGTCGCGTCAACGATCATCAGAAGACTATCTGTCTTATCTCGTTCTGGTTGAGCCTTCCAACCTTCGAGCAGGTAGCGCCAGTAGTCTTCAGAAACATCTGTCCACACAATGCTTGCCGTGCGTCGGCGGTTGTAATATTCCATCACTAACGGAATATCCTCTACTGTAGCCTCACGGAGCGTATACGGCTCGAACTCACCTTCCTTCAGCTTAGGAATGAGTGAGAGGTAGGTGACGCGCTTGCCACCCAGATCCAGGGCATACTCATAGCCAAACTGGCGGTAGAAGTAGGGAATCCCTGTGATGGCCTGCACCAGGTGCCCCTCTGCCTCACTGCGTGCATGCAGCATCTCGAAGAGAGCCCGGATCAACCCGCGATTGCGATAAGCCGGATCGCTAGCCACAATCTCGGGGCGACCAATCGCAAAAAGAACGCCCTCATATTCCCAGTTCTGTCGCCACAGGCAGGTACAGGCCACAATAGGTTTGCCCTCTTTATATGTATCTTCCACTACCCCAAAGTCACCGGAACCCATCACGGGATGATCTCCACGCATCAATCTCCATATCCAATACAGCATAAACTCATTCACTGGCTCATCTGCCTTGTTGCGAAAGACCATACTGCACAATTGCGCAATCTTTTCAGTATCTTCCGCTGTAGACCAGCGCAAAATGAGACCATCACCTAAATCACGACGATACGTCGCAGACGCGGCAGGTATTGTTGTAAGCATACTGTCAATCCTTTTTCTGTTAGTTGTGTTGAGAACACGATGCGCCCAAAAAATCAACAAAAACCATGTGGATGTTTGAAAGGGGTCCAAGGATGAGCATGGATGAGCACAGATTAGAGCGTGTGCTTTGTGCTGCTCGGCGTACCTGAAAAGTATCTCAGGCCGTTCTCTCCGCTAGCCAAATGGGCACAATGATCCCCTGGGCTGCTGCAGGGGTCGCAGGTAGGGAAGGTAGAGGTGGAGTGAGAGACACGATCCAGCTGGTGAGCCCTTGCTTCCATATGCAACATGACACTTGCCATGAAGAGCTAGTGTTTTGCATACAAGCGTACTCCTTTCCGTCTGGTCGTGCTACAATAACCACTACAAATATACCTGGCCGACAGAGTGATTGTCAAGAGGCTATCCTGAGATCCACTCATAAAGCGGGAGTGGATCTCAGGATAGCTAAGCAAAATTGTTCCGTCCGTAGAGGACGGCCCGCACGTCATCCAGCGTTCTCGAGTTCACGCGGGTCTCTCCGGCGATCGCCGTCACGACGGGGTCTCGGCTGAGTGCTATATCAGCTTTTGAAGAACTCTACCAAGGCAGGAACGAGGACTTCGTCGGCGACGCCGTGGTCTTGACCTGGAAAGAGGCGGTGCCTGGCATTGGGGAGGATGTCTACCAGCGTTTGAGTCCCGTTGTGAAAAAACGCAGGACTCGCTCCTCCGACCATGACGAGCGTGGGCACGGTGACAGAAGCCCACTTCCTGAGTGTCGAGGGATTGCCGCCCATAGTATCTCCCATGATGGTGCCGTCGTAGGGGATGGTATGTGCCACCGCCTCTATCTGCGCCCACATGGGCGAGTTTCGCATTTGGGCAATCATTTCGGCAGGGACGAGCATCGCATCGGTCATGAAGTACTCGACTGCTTCTTCCCGGCGACCTGCTGCGATCAGCTCATTGAGATGCGGGACGTAATCCTGCGGCACCGGGGGGCGACTGTCGTCGATAATGAATGGTGGCTCGTATATCGCTAGTTTCTCGATCTTGCCTCCGAGCAGGCGCGCTGCTTCCAGGGCAAGAACCGCGCTGGAGGAATGACCGAAAACGAACGCGGATCCGCCCGCCTCGGTGATGAGGACGTCGATGTCTTCGACCTCGCGTTCGACTGCATAGGGCGGTGTATCACCGCTGTCACCTCGGCCACGCCGGTCGTAGGCGAGGACGGTGAAGTGCGGCGCAAGGTGAGCTGAAAGTCCTTCCGCGGCTGATCGAGTAGCAGTTGCGGGGGACACCAGGATGAGGGCGGGTCCGTGACCCGATCGATCGAACGCGATGGGGGTGCCGTCTTTCGAAATGACTTTGTTCATTTTCTTCTCCTTTAAATCGACTGTCGCCCGCGTATCAAAGAGTTGCCCATTGTGACTGCCAAATGTACTGATCGATATGTGCTCAGGGACGGCTTTATAGACCCTGTGGATCGAGGCTCCCATCACCTCTTGCAGAGGCTTTTTCCATCCTCTTCTTTCCAGGGCTTGAAGCGCATGGATGATCTCTTGCTCCTCGGTCACCTCGTCGGCTCGGGCCTCAATATAGACGCCTTTGCCGGTTCCGGCCGGAGCCGTCGAGTCATAGACCACGATGGCGACCCGATGGGTGGCTTTGATGTTTTGGGAATGACGCACTTGAGAGGCGGAAACCCAAAAGAACTGGTACTCCTCATCAAAGGCTGCATAGACCGGGGTATTCCAGGGCAAGCCATCCGGGCCAACGGTCGCCAGCGTGATATAGAGCACCTGAGAGAGAATCGCTTTGGCGCTCTCTTCATTTCCATTCATAGAAACCCTCCGGTCTTTCGTTTCCTAGCTGACCTTCGTATACGTCAGGTCGAAGGGACCTGGCACCCGCAAGGGGTGCCACTACATTTCTTTCCTCTCGCGTTTCCTAGCTGACCTTCGTATACGTCAGGTCGAAGTCGTGCTCCCACTTTGTGCCATCAGGAGATTTCTCCCAGTGGGCGGTGATGGTATTGCTGTCTTTGCTCAATTTGCCCTCATAGCGCTGCCAGAAGCCTGGAGATTCCCTCCACATCTTCCACACACCATCCGAGAAGCTCATCTTATAGACCCTGGAAACGCTTCGAGCGTCATAGTAGAGCACTGTGTAATTTGGGGTCGATTCATCTCGGCTGATGAGCCAAATGGCATCGGGTGGAAGAGGTGGTTTATCGCCCATGCGCATGACCAGAAAAGCTCCATCCTGCACCCACTCGAAAGAGACATGTCCTTTTGCTGTTTCGGATGGGCCAGGAAGAAAAGACGCATTTGCTAGTTCCATATTCCAGTCGCCAACCAACACTTCAAGGTGTTTGAGTGCAGGGTTGTGTGGGTGTGAACTCGTCATGCTATGCCTCCTGTTTAGAGAAGCTTTGTCCAGGCTGTCTCAGCTCTGGGGGAAATTCCTGCAGGAGCCAGGAGTTGCCATCGGGGTCGCTGAAGCCGGCGTACTTCACTCCCTGAATATCTGTGATCTCGCCGACTTCCAGTCCACGTTTCACGAGTGCCGAACGCGCTATGTCTATGTCCGCTACGACCAGGTGCAGGCCCTTGACCGATCCAGGCTGCATGGCAGTAATATCGCCCATACCGGTCCCGAAGACGATTGAACACGCCGATCCGGGCGGCGTGAACTGGACAACTCGCATGGTGTCGGTAGGCTGAACATCAACCTCTAATTTAAAGCCGCATTTTTCGACATAGAAGGCTTTGGCGCGGTCAACATCGGATACTGGGACCGGTACCAGCTCAAGTTTCATCTCAGGGACTACGGGAAGATTGTGATCTGGCATCATGATTTCTCCTTTCAATGTTTAAGGTTTTCTTTTTTCTGCTTCCAATACGGTATCCAGGGCGTCAAAGCGCTGATTCCAGAGCTGTGTTATGTGCCTGGACCATGCTTCCAGTTCGAGCATGGCGTGTGGGTTGATCTGGTAGATGTGCTGCTGCGCTCTTTTTTCCACCTGCACCAACTTCGCCTCACGGAGCACTTTGAGATGCTGTGAGATGGCCGGAGGACTGGCAGGAAATTTAGCGTATATTTCCGTTGCAGATAATGGGCCTTGATGCGCAAGCATCTCTAGAATGGTGCGTCTTGTAGGCTCGGCAAGTGCAGAAAATGTGTCCATGGCTATATTATACAGCAATCGCTTAATTAAGTCAAGGCTTAATTCTGACATCCACTCATAAATGCCCCGGAGGTTGCCAGCCGCGTAACAAAGCGGCAATCTTGGGTGGAAGTCCCTGATGGTCAGTTGCATACCCGGAGAGAATGGCTTGGGTGGTCAGCATCTCGAAGAGGCGACCCAGACCGCGCTTGAGCGTGATTTTGCCAGGGGTGCGGCCCTTATGGGGTTCCCAGCCACCAAGTTTGGCCAGCAGTTGCACTTCAGCCCAGTCGAAGGTGACCCCTAAGTTGAAGAGAAAGCCAGCCGCGACCCAGCCCAAAGCCACTAAGGTGCGGATGCCCCGCAGATCCAGCACTTGCACTTCTTCCCAACCCAGACAGGTTTTGAGAAATTTGAAACTGTCCTCCACACTCCACCGTTGGCGGTACATGACAAAGATGCGCATGGCACTGGCGGCATCGGTGACCGGCCAATCGGTCAGCAGCAGCCACGGGTCCCAGTCGGTGCCCAGCACGCGGACCTGCACGAGCCACACCTCGCGCGTGACCAGCTTGCCTTGTCCCTTACGGCGCACATTGGTCCAGTAGGTTACGCGCAACGGACAGGCCGCCAGGTCCACCGGCACCGGTTGTTGCTTGGGGCGCACTTGCTTGCCACGCTTGACCTGTAAGCTGGTTTCGACCCGCGCCAGCGGGCGCAGTGCTGCTGTGGCTTGGGCAATGTCGCCCTCGATCCACTGCCCCTGCCGATCTTGGAAGGTGACCTTGCGATCAGTATGATAGAGTCGCGCGATCACATGCTCCTGCTGTTCCCAAATCGTGCGCCACACCGCGATATCATCAAAGCCGCTGTCCAACAGCCAGGTCACCGTCTTGTGCACTTTGAGCCTCGTCAGTGCCTGACTCACCGTCTGAAGCGCCCGCTGCACCTCGGCTGGCGCGACTTCCAAAATCGGGCGCCTGACTACTAAAGAGCCGATGATACAGCAAGCCGCGCCGTCCAGGCGTTAACCCGATCACATTGAGCGTACGATAGCCGGGCACCAACTGCTCATCCAGATCACGCACTGGCATCAGATAGGGCATGGCCTCGGCATAGGGCTTGCGCAGGTCTGAGCCATCAGCGATCAGCCACAGTTCCTCTTCTGGTGCTTGCTCCAACTCCTGCACCGCCACCCCCCGCAGGCGCTTGGTCAGCTGCTCCGCATCCAACTCCGAGCGCTGCGTACTCGCTCCGGTTGCCAACCGAATCACGCGTTGCGATCCTTTCTTCCCTTTGCTCAATTCCGCTGACTGGGCCGCGATCTGTTGACAAATCAGACTGCCTGCTCCGATAATGCCTTTAATCGTTTTGCCAAAGGTCTTCTTGGTTCTCTGATCCCCGATCAATCCAGCAAACGGCTTCAGATAGCTTGTCAAGGGATCTTCCCACGTGGTGGTCCACTCCATCTGTCTTTCCTCCTCTTCCGACTCTGGGTCTTCCCTTCATTCTATCACTTCCCTACCCATTTATGAGTGGATGTCAGGCTTTCGGCCAGCAGATCTGCGCGACGCTCCCCAGACAGTTCGCGTGCTCACGCGCCGCGTCGACCTGTTGGCCGAGGTGCTTGACCTCGATCGTGCGCGTGTGCGCGATTGGGGCATGGCCCAGGCCGTGCTGAGCGCCTGGTGGATCATCGAGGATGGCAGCGACAAGTGGGAAGAACAAATCGCCTGTGCCGAACTGCTGGCCGCGATCGAGCGCTCATAGCAAACCAGCTTTCTTAATCACCCTCACCGTTTGTTCTATTACCTCCCGTTGTGGCGGTTCGAGAATTGACCATAGCAGGTTCGCTGTTTCTTGATAAAGGTGCAACGTTGCTATCCCTCGCGCGACAAGGGGAGGCACATCTGCTGATCCAGTATCAACGCCTGCCGCGATTCTATGATACCTGGTCCAGATAGAATCCAGTCCAACGGACTCTTCGATCTGTCGATAGTAGGTACTGTCGCTCTTCACCAATACCCCACGTTGAATGGCTACGATGAGCGTCAACTGCGAGAAAAGACTCGCAACCGCGTAGGAGAGCGCTAATTCGTCGCCACTCACCAGCTCGTTCAAGACCTTGTGCGCCGATTCGGCAGCTATCATCAAGTAGAAGTTTGCATTCCTGCTGGCAACCGCTTGCAGCGGTTGCCAGTTAAAGGCATCTATCTCCTGCATGAGCCTTGTTACAGAGCCATCTTTATCCAGCAGCACCCGTCTTCGACCCGCGGTAAAGAGGAAAGCCCGCTCTGGATTCGTAAGCCTGCTTTGGATATCGGTAGCATTCGTTGCTGCAACGCTTACTAAACGACCATTGCGGTAGAAGAACCGCTTCTGAGGCAGTTTTACTGCATCGCGCACAAAGCAGGCAATATCAACATCGCTATATGGTCTTGCCTCCCCTCGCGCGAAACTCCCACCCAGGATGATGCCCACAATGTCGTCGTTGTCGAGCTCGGCGACGAGCGCGTTCAAAAACTCCTCAGACAAAGTTGGCGCTTCATGACGCCCGCCATTTTCGTTCAGTTCTGTTGGATCGGCCATGTTTTTTCACCATGTTCATGTAAACCAGCTGGCAATCCTACAAAAAAAGTGCGCTACTTTTCGTCTCAATAGTGATAGACCAGAGGCACTCACGCCGCATTACTTCCTCGGGTGCTCGTTGAAAAAGCGCACCATCTCGGTGGAGGCATCGGGTCCTTTCGGCTCGGTAAAGGAGCCACTGGAACTGCCACCTGACCAGGCATGACCTGCATGGTGGACGATCCACTTCTCCACGATAGCCTGACCGCGTGCGTCACGGTAAGTGAGACGCGTGTAGGCATGGCCGCCGACTACATGCCCTTGTTCCACCGCAGCGCCTCCCGCAGGCTTCCGCCCATCATTGATCCCTTGCAGCCACTGGTCGAGCATGTGGTCCGCGTTGATGGTGGCCACAGTTGTATCGCGGTCCCCGTGGAACATGATCAATGGAAGGGCCTTCGCCAGTTGCCGCATCTGCTGGGATGTCCCCTTTTTCATCGCCGCGAACCCCGAGGGGAGATCGTGCGCTGCCCCGTAGGCAAGTCCAGAATGCACGCCGACGGCGGCATAGAGGTCGGGATAGGTCGCGGCCATGATGGTAGCCATGGCGCCTCCTGCCGACATCCCTGCCACATAGACCCGGTTAGCATCGATGTGATACGCGCTCATGATCTCCCGCGTGATCCCGGCGATGAGGGACGGTTCGCCCTTGCCACGATGCTGGTTGGCCGGCTGGAACCAGTTCCAACACTTCGAGCTATTGGCAGAATGTGCTTGCTCAGGATAGGCGACAAAAAAAGTGTCCCTTTCCGCGAGCACATTCATACGCGTGCCGGCGGCAAAATCAACGGATGACTGGGTACAGCCATGCAGCATGATCACCAGGGGCAGCGGCTGTCCCGCATAAGCGCTGGGGATATAGAGTTTGTAGGCGCGTGTGCCGGCCGCGTTGCTAAAGGTCCTATCAATAAACTGCCCACTCGTCTGAGCAGGAGAGGGCGGCGCCCCTGGCATGACCCGGCGTATGCGCTCTGTGGAACTGCGTATGCTTTCAGGCGACCTTTGCGCTCCATGAGAGTGTACTCCCGGCGCGGCGGCAGGCCGACCCTCCGCAGATCCCGCAGGTGTATCATTACCAGGGACTGTGCCTCGCCTCGATGACTCAGTAGAGGTCTCCGTCGCAGAAGGCTTCTCTTCAACAATGCGATACGCTGGTTCTGTAGCACTGTCCTGTCCCGTTCCGGGTCCATCTTTATGAAGTACGCCTCTCAGAGTACGCTGAATGATTGCGGTTGCCTCGGCGAGTCGCCCGGCGCGTGTCAGGCGCGTCGCTTCGGCCATTCCGTCCTGCATATCATCTTTGCGATCATTCATCAAAAAAATTCCTTTCCTACGAGCATAACGTCTAGCGCCACCATGATAGCGCCGCCCTCGTTCGTTGTATCTCCCCGTATTTTCCTGCGGCAATCAGTGAGTGGCCGGCATTCGACAGTGTTACCGATCTGCGCAACTTACGTAATGCGGCCCGCTAATGCTGCCTTCACCTGGCTACTTGCTCGGAAAGCCCCGAGCACGACGACCGAGTCGATAGTTGCCAGGGCCAGTTCCGGGGAGACATCTTCGGCGATACTCGCCAGGCCAAGCACGTTGATCTGCAGCTTCTCACCGGCGGCTCTCACTGCTTCCAGGTCCTGACGTGTATAATGCTGCAAACCGAGCACCAGCGTCTTACGCGCCACTGTGCGCTTGACCACCTCCGCGTGCGTGGTGAGCTGATTGCGGATCGCCGTGCGAATGAAGTCGGTGCGGTTGGAATAAAAGCCTTCCTGCACCAGCAGATCGATCTGCCCTAAATCCACAGGACCCAGGTTGATCGTAATTTTCTCGGTTTTCTCGATTTCAGTCATGGTACCATCTCCTTACCATCTATATAGATGGTAACAGGAGGGTAGTCGTTTTGTCAAGGGGATGGATGAACCTGGTGATTCCCCAGAAGTCGGCCAGAGATCCTTCGCTGCGCTCAGGATGACAAAACCCTGGCTGTCATCCTGAGCGCAGCGAAGGATCTCTTGACAACGGAATAGCAATATGTTATAAACTGTACAGCAGATCGCTATGAAATTGGATTGCCTCTTTAGTAGGATAGATCTCTAAGGTGTAGCAGATGCTGCACTCGAAAAGGCACGGTAGCAACCATGACCTCTGCTCTCTTTTGTGATGAATGCGGCGCTGCGCTTGCAGCACAAGCGACATCTTGTGCCGTCTGTCGTCAATACTTCGGCACTTCTTCGCCATCGCCATCGGTGCAAGCAGTTCGAGCATTTCTCCCTCTCACCATGGCTACATGTACTGGAGCACTGCACCCTGGTACTCTCTTCGCCCAGCGCTACCGCATCCTCGATCAGGTGGGTGATGGCGGGTTCGGCGTCATCTACAAGGCAGAAGATCTTGACCAGCATCGAAGGTTCGTCGCGATCAAGCAAATCAACCTGAGCCAGCTCAGCCCACAACAGATGATCGAGGCGACGGATTCTTTTAACCGCGAAGTTGGGTGCCTCTCCCAACTGAAACATGATCACATTCCCCGCATACATGATCACTTTACCGATCCGGATCACTGGTATGTCGTGATGGATTATATCGGGGGGGAGACCCTGGAAGACAAGCTCAAGAAGGTACGACGGGGACGCTTCTCCACGCAACAGGTCTTTGACATCGGGATAGCCCTCTGCGATGTGTTGGGATATCTGCATGCGCAACGACCGCCGATCGTCTTTCGCGATGTCAAGCCTGCGAACATAATGCTGACGAAAACAGGTCGTATCTACCTGATCGACTTCGGCATTGCCCGTTACTATACACCAGACAAAACCAGAGATACCGCTCCACTCGGCTCTCTAGGGTATGCGGCCCCTGAGCAATATGGGAAAGCCCAAACGACCGCGCAAACCGACATTTATGGGTTGGGTGCGACCTTACAGACGCTGCTCACTGGAAAAGAGCCATTAGAGATCCTGGCGGGAAGAGCATCACGAGATCGTCCCATCCCGGAGAAACTGCAGGCCCTCCTAACAAGCATGCTTGCGCAAGACGCCAGCAAAAGGCCGCAGAGCATGAACGAGGTGAAACAGTCTCTCCAATGGCTCAAAGAGCATTCAACTGAGCAGAGAGTGAAGCGAACGCTTGCGTTCACTTGGAACTTTCTCGCCCACTCAGGCCTGGAGGCTTTACTGCTTATGGGTCTGCTGCTTTTCATCTATCTCATCTTTTTATTCACCGGTTTTTTCAACACTCCGTTGTGGATACCTTGCCTGCTTCTTATGCTGAGCACCGTCGTTTGCCGGAGTGCTTATTATCTCCGTCAGGAGGTGGAAGAAGCTGCGAGGAGGCTGAACGCGAAAGAAGTACTCGGTGCAGTGTTGAAGCGGCTGGAAGGCTCAATCCTCTATGCACTGATACCGGCAATTCTCTTCTTTTACCTCTACATTAATTACAATATTCAGAGGCCAGAGGACCTTTCAATAGGCGATGCTCTATTTCTCGGGGGTGGTGTCCTTGCTAGCATCATCTACGGCCTTTCCTTTTTCAAGAGGGAAATCAGTTGGCTATTGCATTTTGTTCCTTCGTGGCGACGAGCCCGTAAGCATCAGCAGGTTCCCCCTCTCCAGCAGCAGATGCACAAACATCGATGAATGGTACAGGCAAACCTCGCTACACCGCACTGTCAGTCTCCTCCTGCTCTCTCGTCGCTTTCTCGTGAACAAAAGAAACAGTGAGACACGCCCCTGTTTCTCTTCAGACCCGTGCGAGTTTGTCCGGGTTGGCAATGATGCGAATCGCCTGAATACGCCCTTCCTCCACCTCAATGGTCAGGACGGAGAATACTTGACCGCCAGCGCGAATGATCAGGGCTGCTTGACCGTTGACTTCCTCTAGCTCGACACGAGAGTTCTCTGGCCAAAAGCGCTTCGTTCCCAGGCTAAAGCGTGCCACTGCATCACGCCCAGCAATCGGGCGAAGCGCGGCCTGTTTGACTTTCCCACCGCCATCAGCCCACAATGTCACATCTTCGGAGAGCAGGTTCATCAAAGCGGTCGTCTCACCGGTCTGCACGGCCTGGAAGTACCCGCTGAGCAGCTGCCGGTGGGTTTGGGCAGAGGCAGGGAAGCGTGGTCGATGCTCGGCCAGATGTTTCTTCGCCCGGCTGAACGAGCGGCGACAGGCCGCTTCACTCTTGTCAAGCATCGTGGCAATCTCGGCAAAGTCATACCCGAAGACTTCGCGCAGCAGGAAGACCGCTCGCTCGAAGGGTTGGAGCTGCTCCAGCAGCATCAGGAACGCCATAGAGATCGACTCTTCCCTCTCGACGCGCTCTGCTGGATCTTCTGATGCAGGAGTCGTTGTCGTGAGGATTGGCTCCGGTAACCAGGGACCCACGTACTGTTCTCGCTTCCTGCGCGCGAGCTGGAGTTGATCCATGCATAAGCGCGTGAGAATGGTGGTCAGAAACGCCTTGAGTGAGTGAATGGTTTCCGGTGGCGTGGTTTGATAGCGCAGGTAGGTTTCCTGCACCATATCCTCAGCATCCATCGCACTCCCGAGCATGCGATAGGCGATGGAAAAGAGGTAGGTACGATAGGTTTCAAAGGATTCCACTCTGTTTCCTCCTATAAACGGGATTGCGCTTGCGCTATTTCCTTTCCAACACAAACACCGGATGGGTGAGCACCGCACGCTCAAAATCCTCAAGTGAAGAGTCTGCGGTGACACCATAGTTGCGAGCGAAGGGGTTGCCGCCCTTGATATCTTCTCGCAAAACGAGGGCCGCCTCGCCTTTGGGCAGTTCTCTTACGTTGATCGTTTCAGAACGACGCCCACGTGTGAGGATGGCCTCTCCCGCTGCCCGCAAATTGCGCACCCAATCCACTATTCCAAACACAGAGCCCACATAGCGCTTCCCATTGTGCTCCCAAATCGCTATCGGGACCGTACGCGGCTGCCCGCTTTTGCGCCCACGCACCGTGAGCAGGTACATGGGGTAATTCCCAGTTCCTTTGAGCTTGAAGCCCGCGCGCAGCAGGGCCGTTGTCATAACGTTTGCTGCACGAACAAACATCGGTGCCTTATATGTTTTTGCCATATTTTCCTTCCTTTTTTAATTATATTATCTCCGCCTATGATTAGAGAGGTTGTTGTGATGACCACCACATTTGATCATCACAAATAAAGAGGGTTGAGCTGCCCTTTTTGGGACAGCTTTCCTGTCTGATTTTGCACATGCCAGACCTATTGGAGCACGATTCTGCGACCTTAGTGGTGCATTCGCTAAATCCTGGGGAAACTGTAGGTGCCGTGTCGCTTCGCCAGAGCTGTCGCTTCCACACTTTCTGCTTGGCGCACCGCCCACCCAATCCTTGACGCATCGCGCGACAGAAGCCTTGTGCTGGGTGCTGCTGGCTTTCGCACAAGTCAATGGCGGGCAGGTGCAGAGCAGCATTCACAGTGGCCGCAGGGCGCTGGCGCTTTCCCAAGAGATCAAGAACATCTGGGCTCAAATCCTGAGTATGCTCAGCCTCACGCAAGGATTGCTGGAGGCGGGGGCCTATGAAGAGGCGCTCGCGCTCATCCAACACGCCGTGGCACTGGCGCGGCCCCTTCCTCCGACGATCAACTTCCAGCGCCTTCTCCCTGGTTTAGGGAGTGTCTATCAAGCCGTGCAGCAGTGGGAAGAAGCGCAGGGGGCCCTCGCAGAGGCAGAAGTCATGGCAGAGACGTTGGACCTGGGACCATTGCGCGCGCCCGCCCTTTCGCGACTCTGCATGCACTATACCTAGGCCGGAGAGTGGGACCAGGCCTCCCGCTATGCCTTGGAGGCCATCGCCGCGCGCAGGAGCTCGGATGGGGCAGTGATCCCGCAGGATTTCTCTCGTCAGTATGAAACGGAGGCCTTGCTGCGAGGGGGGGATGAGCGCCAGGCGCGAGCAGAGGTGCAGCGACTGGGGGAACGTGTGGGAGCCAATCGGCGCTACCGCATTCCCTACCTGCGGTCGGAGGCTTTGCTTTCCGCGTGGAATGGACACAGCGAGCAAGCCATCGGCCACTTGCGCGAGGCAGCAGGGCTGGCCGCAGACCTGGGGTTGCCAGGCGAACGCTGGCAGATCCAGGCAGCGTTGGGCAGGGTGTCTGAGGCCAGGGGAGAGCAAGCGCAAGCGCGCACGGCCTTTGGTAAGGCGGCGAGGATCATCGGGGGGCTGGCCGAGGGCATCAAGGATGAGACGCTGCGTTCGCGCTTTGTGGCCGGGCCACCGATCCAGCAGGTCTTGCAGCAAGTCCACCGTCTCGCCAACCAGGTCCCGCAAGACCAGGGGGAGCCGGGCGGGTCTTGAGGCGTCTGGTCCTGTAGGCTGACGAGCCATGGGAGGCCTCATGAGCCTGCAGGGTGCACAAAGGACGTCCGGTGAGACATCCACCTCGCCCTCTTGCCATCCCACCAGAGAACGCATCAGGATAGGAACACTTAAGCAGGGTTTCACGTCACTGTGAGGACCGACGCAGCTCCACTGGGAAGGCCAGCCACGTTCCAGCTCACGCTTCCCTTTCGCCCAACGGTGCGAAAGTCTGGACGACTTCATACATGCCTGGCTCAAACGTGGCTAGGGCGAGCGCCTCCTGGAGAAACGGAAGAGGGGCTCCGTCTTGGCGCATGGCTTGATAGTCTTCAACGCTTCGCCACTGGGCATACATCGTGACCTTTGTCCCATCGAGACTTCGATGGAGACTCGCCGAAACAAAGCCAGGTGCGTGGCGTACGGAGACCTCTGTGGCGCGGGTGAGGAGCTCAACAAGCCGGTGCTGATTGGTGGGGTCAACCGTGAAGACATTGATCAGCGTCACGACGCTGCTCTTCGTGGAGATGTGGATCATGAGGTCCGCTCCTTTTGAGCTGCCGCGACAATGATCTCGAACACAGCTTGCGGATGGGACACAGGAGATGCATGGCTGGAAGCGATCTGACGGGTTGTGGCACCTATTCTCTTGGCCATGAAGCGCTCTGAGTCAACGTTAATCACTCGATCATTGCCCGAAACTAAGTACCAGGACGGAACCGTTTTCCAGGCAGGTGGCCCTGACTTCGCCATAAAGCATTCTGGCGTGATCGGTTTCTGCACCACAGCCAGAGCTCGCGCTTTCGTGACATCGATATCTTGCGCAAAGTTTTCGGGAAAAGCAGCTGGCTCCACCCAATTATATCCTGGGCGGTAGGAAGCAACAACGTGCGCTATAGTGGGAGGGGTGGGGAATCGCTCGGCAATACCCATGACACTCTCTCCTTCATCAGGAGCCACTGCGGCTATATATACCAGGCTATGAAGGTTGTGGGCACCAGTACCGGCATTAGTAATCACAGCCCCACCGTACGAGTGACCAACAAGGATTGTGGGACCGGAGAGTGAGGCGAGTGCTTGACGTGTGACCTGTACATCCTCTTCGAACGAGGTGAGGGCATTTTGAACGGCGAGCACGTTATAGCCCTGTGCCTGCAATAACGGAATGACGCTCATCCAACTTGAGGCGTCCACCCACGCTCCATGAACCAGCAAGACATTGATGCCAGCCCCTGGGGACTGTCTAGACTGGCCCGCTTGATGGCTTGCTGCATCCAGGGTGCAGCCACCAACAAAGATGGATGCCGCTGCGGCTCCAGCTGCGGCTCCAATATACTTGCAAAAAGCACGGCGCGTCGAAGTAAATTGAGTATTCAAGAACATTTCCTCCGTGATTTCTCTTCAGAACGAACATGAGGGCATTTCCTCACTCAAAGGCCCACCCAGCTGCCGCATCTCGCCCTCTCTCGTCCGAGTATGCGGTACCGCACTAGCCTCCCTCTCGGCGAAACGTCCGCGCTTTCGCACAACCAGGAGAGAGGCATCATGGGAAGCAACGGCCGTTCGCCCTGATAGATGGCGCCGAGGAAAAACGGCTTCACGGTGCCCTGGACATAGGCCGGGTCGAAGGTGGGCGGCATCTTCCTGGTGTCGGGAGACGTGTCCTGCTGTTCGGCATTTTTCGGTGGATCAATCATGTTCTGCTCCTTATTTAGGGACTATCTAATTACCTCAATGTGCAGGTTTTTAGAGAACGCTCCTTCTTCGTTACACTACACCTTGTGAGCTGATCTGCTCACCTCTCTGCTGCTAGTATGACCAGGGTACGTCATCAAAGCGCAATGAGCAGCGCCATGAAGTGCTTCCTTATGAAGCTACCTTTCTGCCATTGAAGATCTTTCGTCAAGCACTGCCTGGTTGTTGACCTTGCACGATCCTGCATGATACTCTACCTTAAGATAGAGGGGTCAGGACGCAGTGAACAATGGCTCTTTCTCCTGGTTCTCAGAAAGAGGGCTCACTCGGCAGCACGACAGCAACGCAGCTCGGGAGACGCTGCTCCGCCTTTGACTACTGTTCGTCACGTCCGTTGTCCTGCTAGGAAGAGGACATACCATGAGTGTGTTATGCCTGAACGTGCTCGGGCCACCCGAAATCTTTCATGATGGCAGCCGCCTCAGCTTTGCCTTGCGCAAGGCGCAGGCCTTGCTGCTCTACCTGGCGGTCGAAGGCGGCCTGCATCCCCGTGGCAAATTGGCCGCCTTGCTGTGGCCCGACAGTGAGCCCCAGGGTGCGCGCACGGCCTTGCGTAACGCCCTGACGCTGCTGCGCCGCCTGCTCGCCGATCTTGATCCTTCTGCTCCTGCGCATAGCCATCTGCTCAGTGAACATGATCTGCTTGGCCTGAACCCGCATGCCCCCTACGAGCTGGACCTCGACGTGGTGCAACAAGCCTATCAGCAGGCCCAACGGCTCTCCAGCGTGCCCTCGGAGCCAGAGCGTGCTGCCCTGGTCAGCCAGGTGCAGCACGCTCTGGCCCAGGTGCGCGGTCCCTTCCTCGAGGGCTTCTGGCTGCGCGAGGAAAGCGGCTTTGACCAATGGGTCCAGCAGCAGCAGCAACAATGGCAGGTGCGCCTGCATTTCCTCTTTGGCGGCGGGGAGCTGGAGCCGGCCCGCGCCACGCTCACGCGCTGGCTGGCCCTCGATGCGCTCTCGGAAGAGGCCTGCCGGCGCCTGATGCGTGTCGACCTGGCGCTGGGCGATGCGAGCGCCGCCTTGCAGGTCTACGCCACCCTGCGGGCGCGCCTGGCCCAGGAGTTGCGCGTCCAGCCCTCGGCGGAGACCGTGGCCCTGGCGGACCAGATGCGCGCCAGCGCGGCTGCGAGCCTGGGGGCCTCCACGGCCCGTCGCGCGGCCGTGGAGAGCGGGCCACCCAGCGAGCTGACCGCGCCGCTGGTGGGGCGGGCCGCCGCCTTCAGCCAGCTCGTGGGGAGCTTTCAGCAGGCGCGGGGTAGCCAGCCGCAGGCGATGCTGCTGGTGGGGGAGGCGGGCATCGGCAAAACGCGACTGGCCAGCGAGTTTGTCGCTTGGGCTCGGGCACAAGGGGCCGAGGTGCTCAGCGGGCACGCCTTCGAGATGGGAGGACGACTGCCCTATCAGCCGCTGGTGGAAGCCTTCAGGCCTCGCCTGGAGGCGGAAAACGCGCCGGAGGATCTGCTGGAGGACCTGTGGCTGGCCGAGCTCTCACGCCTGCTGCCGGAACTGCGGGTGCGCTATCCTGACCTGCCGGCTCCCACCGAGGATGAGCTGACCGCCAAGATGCGGCTGTTTGAAGCGGTGGCACGTCTCTTCGACGCCCTGGCACACCGGTCGCCGCTGGTGCTGCTGCTCGATGACCTGCACTGGGCAGATCAGGCCTCCCTCGACCTGCTGCGCTACCTGGGCCGCTACTGGAAAGGGCATAGCAGCCGAGTGCTGCTCCTGGGCACGGTGCGCGGGGAAGGACTGGAGCTGAACCCACAGCTTTTAACCCAAATGGCCGACCTGGGACGTGACCTGCCGGTCAGCCAGGTCAGCTTGCAGCCGCTGGGCCGGAGCGAGACGCTCCAGCTGCTTGAGGCCGTCGTAGCAGCACGTGAGCCTGGCAAAGCAGCGCCCTCCCGAGCCGTGGCAGCCCCGTCGCAGGAGTCAGAGAGGCCGCTGGTCGGGCTGGGCGACCTCCTGTTTGCGCAGACGAAGGGGCAGCCGTTGTACCTGCTGGAGACGCTCAAACTGTTGCGCGAGCGAGAATGGCTGGTGCCACGGCTGGCTGCCGATGGCACCTGGAGGCTCGAGCTTGCCGTAGAGATGGCGACCGTCGTGGCGCAGGAGGGGTCCCAGGGCGAGCTGTTGCCTCCCTCGGTTCGGGCCATCATCCAGGCGCGTCTCGCGAAGCTCAGCCAGCCCGCGCGCCAGCTGGTGATGACCAGTGCGGTGCTCTTGACTCGGGCCGGTGCCAGGCTGCTGTGGCAGGTGACCGAGGTCGAGGTGCAGACAGGCGTCGAGGCCCTGGAGGAGGCCATCGCCAGTGGCATCCTGCGCGAGGAGGGAGCCGGAGAACCAGGAGAAGGGCACCTGAGCAGCTATGGCTTCGCCCATGAGCTGATGCGCGAGGTGGTCTACACCGAACTGGGGGAGGCACGGCGACAGGTCTTGCACCAGCGCGCCCTGGCCAGGCTTTCAAGCGAGGGAGCGCGGGCCTCGGAGCTGGCCTATCATGCCAGGGCTTCGGGAGAGACCGCAGCCGCCTATGGCTATAGCGTGCAGGCCGGGGATGAGGCGATGGCCGTCTTCGCCGTTGCAGACGCTATCAGGCACTACCAGCAGGCGCGCGCCTTGCTCCAGCAGTCCCAGCCGATGCAGACCGTGCTGCCGACCCCGGAGGTCGACCACCTCTACGCCCACCTGGGGCGGGCCTATACCTTGCAGAACGCCTGGCAGCAGGCCCAGCAGGCCTATGAAGAGCTGTTAGCCTATGCGAAGCAGCACCAGCTGGCCGCGCTGGCCAGCATGACCCTCAACCGCCTGGCGATCCTGGCGGTGCAACAGTCCAGCGACAAACCCACGGTGCAAGCGCTGCTGGAGGAAGCCTGGCAGATGGCCCAGACCAGTTCCGATCAGCGAGCGCTGGCCGAAACGGAGTGGAACCGGGCCCAGATCACAGGCATTGTGTGGGACGATCCCAAGCGCGCCTTTCCGCATGGAGAGCATGCGCTCTCCCTGGCACGTGGCATCCAGGATCAGGAACTGGAAGCCAGAAGTCTCTACTCACTGGGATGGATCTATATTCGTGCAGGAGACTTTCAACAGGCTATGGACTGCCTGGAAGCGGCCCTGGAGCTGTATGCGCGACTTCGCAACGAGCAGAGCGCTTCTCGCGAGCTGTCCCTTCCCTCCTTTGCTATTGGCGCTCCGCTCACCCAACCCTTGACGAATCGTGCGTCAGAAGCCTTGTGCTGGCTGCTGCTGGCTTTCGCACAAGTGCATGCTGGGCAGGTGCAAGACAGCCTGCGCAGTGGCCGCAGGGCGCTCGCGCTCTCCCAAGAGATCAAGAACATCTGGGCACAAATCAACAGTTCGCTCGGCCTCACGTATGGATTGCTGGAGGCAGGGGCCTATGAAGAGGCGCTCGTGCTCATGCAATCAACCATGGCGCAGGCACGGACCCTGCCTCTGACGTTCATCTACCAGCGCTTTCTCCTTGCCCAGGGGAGGACGTATCACGCCGTGCAGCAGTGGGAAGAGGCACACAGCACGCTCGAAGAGGCAGAAGCCATGGCAGAGACCTTAGACCTTGGGCAATTTCGCGTGCCCGTCCTGTCGCAGCTGTGCATGAACTGTGCCGTGGCAGGGGAGTGGGGACAGGCCCACACGTATGCCGTAAAGGCCATGGCCCTCCGTAGGCGCTTTGATAGGGTATCGATCCTGCTGGATTTCTCCCCTCAGCATGAAACGGAGGCCTTACTGCATGGGGGAGATGAGCGCCAGGCACGAGCAGCAGTGTACCAACTCGGGGAACGTGTGGGAGCCAATCGGCGCTACCGCCTGCCCTACCTGCGGTCGCAGGCTTTGCTTTTCGCGTGGGATGGAGAGAGCGAGCAGGCCATCGGCCACTTGCGTGAGGCAGCAGGGTTGGCGGCAGACCTCGGCTTGCCCGGCGAACGCTGGCAGATCCAGGCGGCGTTGGGCAGGGTGTATAAGGCAGCCGGCGATCCTGTGCAAGCGCGCACGGCCTTTGAGGAGGCAGCGACAATCATCCAGGGGTTGGCCGAGGGCATCAAGGATGAGGCGCTGCGTGCGCGCTTTCTGGCTGGACCACCAATCCAGCAGGTCTTGCAGCAAGCCCAGAGCGAGACGTCGCAGGGTCCGCAAGACCAGGTGGAGCCGGGCGGACATTGAGGCGTCTGGTACTGCCTCGTTTTCCCTGCAAGTAAGCAATGAGCAGAAAGGAGTAGTCATGACCGCAGATGTTCACCCGCTTATGACCGTGTATAAAGGGTGGGATGGTTATCAGATTAGCCTGGTGCATGCTATCGCCCAGCTTTCGCGAGAGCAGCTGTCCTATCGGCCAGCGCCGCACCTGCGCTCGGCAGGCGAGATCGCGCGTCATATCAGCGAAGGGCGCTTTGGCTGGTTCCGGCGCACCTTCGGTGTGAGCAGCTCTGGGGATGCCAACCTGGTCGTCGCCTGGCGGCCTGAGGATGCCATCGAAGAGCAACCTGCCGAACTGGTTAAAGGCCTGGAGGCCACCTGGGGAATGATCGAGGATGCGCTCAACCGCTGGACCGTTGCCGACCTCGCGCAGACCTACCCGCTTTCCTACCAGGGGAAAAACTACGCCCTCCCGCGCCAGTGGATTCTCTGGCGCATCATGGCCCACGACCTCCATCATGGCGGTGAACTCGCCGTCACACTTGGTATGCAGGGCATTGCTCTTCCCGAACTGGGTGACGAGGGAGGGCATGTCACCGAACCTCCATTGGCTGAATGACTCGTCACCCTGAATAGTGGTTAGCCCTGGTCGAGCAGCGCACGGAGGCGTTTTGGAGCAGTCATCCGATAGCTCTCTTCCACCAGGTCGGCGATCTCGTCCCAGTCGAGCTCTACATGGGGTCCCAACATTTTTCCCTCCCAAAATCCCCGCTAAGAAACGCGCCTTCAGGGATGCAAGAGCTTCCTGAAAGGAAAAAGATGCTTTTCCCGTGAGGATCCTGGTCTCTGAAACCAGCAAAGAAGGTGTCTTGCCCGTGACAAGCTCTTCGATATGGAACAGAGAGTCTTTTTTCGCTTATCACCTTGCCTGAATTGCCCCTTTTTCCACTTCTACTTCAATAAAGGAATAGCTTAGCGGGGATTTTGGGAGGGAAAAATGTTGGGACCCCAAATTGGGTGGATCAACAGCATGCAAACCGAAAAGATAAAGTTACTCACGCTTTGAGAACAAAGTTTCTTCGATGTCTTAGGTTCTCTCCTCCATCTATGCTCACGATGTAGTAGCTTAGCGTTGGTTTTTGTCCAATTGCTACGGGAACCCCTGACTGGTCTTCCGGTAGTAATGGAGAAATTTCGGGCACTTAGAAAGGGTATCACCCCGATTTGTCTGTAGGGTCCTCATAAGGAAATAAACCGCATGGACGACTTCATGAGGAAAACCACGTACTACGGGTGTAAATCGCGAAATGAAATGGGCCGTTTTCGTATCATTATCCTGGTGAGACTGAGCTCTTTCTTTTCGAGAGAGAAGAAGCTTCCACTGGCTTTTCATGGGCTTCCAGGAAGAAGCAAGGGAAAGAAACAAAGGGAGAAACCACCAGGATCATAGTGTGAAAACGGCCCATGTAAAGTTTGCATTTACACCGCAATTCAACAGGCTCCTCGGCGCGTGCCATGGGATTGAGATTGCCTTTGTCTTCGACACGCTGGGCAACGGGACTGAGCCGCTGCTGGGAATCAACCCTCCACAACAGCTCGCTGACACCATGCACGCCGCCAGGGGTGCCTTTGCCTCCAGGGGAGACCCTGGTTGGCCGAAGTACAAGCTTTCGCGCAGGGCAACTATGCGCTTCGACACCGCATCAGAGGTCGTAGACGATCCTCGATCCGCAGAGCGGGCCCTGTGGGAAGGCCTACGGTAGCTTCTGCCAGCGCTGGATATCCGTCCATCTGACGATCAACCGAGAGCGGCGTCTGCATCGGTGTGGTCTCCATCAAGACCGAGAAGAGGGAGCCCTCTCACCTCCGGCTTCCTCTTGTCTCTTTCTCAGCTCACCACTGTTTTGCAAGAGATGCTCACAAGAGGTATCAAGCATCCCTGAGGTCAGTTTCAGATGAGCAGAGAGACGGCTGGCATGAACCCTTGTTTTTCCGTCATGGGGACTGACCACCCGAATCTGCGCATCATATGGCTTCGTGTCGCGCGCGGGTTTCTATCCAGGTAGACGAGAACCAGGAAGTAGTCCTCATTGCTCATGGCCAGGAGATCTTGGTCGACTCGAGTAGAGTCGACAGAACCTTCCCCGTCGTGCTGGAAGCGGATCTGGATGGATAGGAGTGAGATGGCCACCAGCGCAATGAGCGCTGAACGGCAGAAATGCTATTGCCCATGCTGTTTCAGATAATGCTCGACAAACTGTAACTCACTGGAAGTAGCTGGACGGAATCCCCCATGCCCATTGATATACACCAGTTGCTGTTCGGAATCCGAGAACCCTAACCATCCTTTATCATGAACATGCACGATCAAATCCGGTTGGTGATTGCCGTTCACATCCACAAAACTGAGTGTGACTGGGATCAGGTCGTCGCCATTCCCGTACAACTGTGGCCCGATGTAGATCCGCGCTTTCGAGGCATCCCCACCTGGAAGCTCTACCACTTCGATGTGGCCCTCGAGATTGAACGCGATGAAGTGGCTCGGACTGCTTGACGAGTCGTTATGGCCGACAACGGCATCGGTTTGAAACGTGCGCGGACGGCCATAGTGAAGATCGTCCCAGGTCGTATTCCACCAATTGGCGACCAGCGTCAGGATCGTCCATAACACCAGCATGAATATCATACCGATGCCCAGCAACAAGAGCGGGTGCGCGTGCAGTATCCCTCTACGCCTGACCGCAGTCCGCATCAGGCGAGGTGACTTCGGGCGAGGGCCAGTGGAGGCACCACTAGGCGTGGCATCATCTTCCTCCGTCTGTTTGGGACGCACAAGAGATGCGCGCTGGGCTACTGGCGTGATGCCCGCCATTCCCTGCTGATCAACGTCACTCCCAAGAGGACGATGACGCAATGCGCTACGCGGCATGGCACGGTCGGTCGATTCGAGCACAGGCATCGGCGTTCTCCTTCTCTTTTTAAGCACAGCAAAGCACAATGACGACGACACCACCGAGAAGAAATAGGGCAGAGAACACTGAAGAACAAGCTGATTGAACCGTTTATGACGAACTGGCCGGAACGGAGCAGCGCATCATTCCAACAACGGAATATGCTTCTGCATTGGGGATCCTACAGAAGAGTATACCTGAATGCCCCCTCGAATTCGAGGGGGCTATACGACAATTGTTATCAGGGTGCGAAGAATGGCACTCTGCCAGAGGGCAACGCTTTCCCTCTGGCAGAGGATGCTCTATTTCGGCGCTATTACCCTCCTTTTGTTAAACACCTGCGCAGTTCTTTCTCTTTATGGACTCACCGCCGCTATTGCAGGTCATGACCGGGCCGCCCACATGAGCCGTCGCTCCCGTCCCTCCGCCTGAGACGTGAGCGAAGAACCATCGGTGAAGGCCTCCCCGCTCTCGAGCAGATAGAGCTGCTGGAAGAGCCTCCGTGCTCGCGAGAGCCGCTGGCGCACGGCAGCCTCACCCAGACCGAGCGTTCGCGCGATCTCCTGCGAGGACAGCCCCGCCACCACTGACAGGAGCAGGCAAAGGCGGAGCGTCTCCGGGAGCTGCGTTATGGTGCGCAGGACCGCATCTCGTTCTGCGATGACCTCAGACGGATCCTCCGCAGCATCCCCCATGCCATATCCGGCAGGCTGTACGGGAGCGGGGCGCTCACCCACCAGCTCGTCGTCGTGTTCTTCCTGCTCCTCCTTGCGCAGGGCCGTGAACGGCACAAAGCGCATGAGGCGGCGCCGCCGCAGCGCCATGCGCGCAGTGTTCGCAGCGATCTGCATCAGCCAGGCTTTGGCATGAAAGTTCGCGCTGCTCGCCTGCCGCGCCGCCTCAATGGCTTTGAAAGCCGCCAGAAAGGTGTCCTGGATGAGGTCCTGACTCTCATGCCAATCGCCGGTGAGCCCGTAGATCACCTGAAACACCAGTCGGCCATACTGGTGAATGAGCGCCTCGACCGCCTGGGCCGCAGGCTGGGTATCGATACTCATCATGGTGCTTTCTTGTGAATGTGCTGCATGCAGACGTTCTACTTACTCAGATGCGTTACGAACCGATTTGTGACACGGAGAATGAGGGAGTGATGATCTGGTCTGATGCCTGCAAGATGGATATCTGGTCTCTCCTTCGAGAGTACCTGAAGACCGGGAAAAATGCAAGTCTGCTAGAGAAAGGCTCAGCCGGTTTTCAGGCACCCCTCAGCTTTTTTTAAGTATGAAACGAATTTGGAGGCTTGGCACGAACATCTGTGAGAGTCAACACCCCAACTAAAGAGAATAGAACAGAGATTCCACGCGTCAGGATGACCAAGAAAGGGCCTAGCGGGCTATGGCACTATGAATGTCGCAGGCCCTTAAAAATCGCCTCTCAGACGTACAGACGAAAAATGGCATTATCCTGCCCCAAATGACCGCCGCACTAATTCCAATAACTCGGTGGGAGGAGCGCATCGGGCACGCCACCGGTCGGGTCGTAGTCATCGGTCCACCGACGTGATTTCGAGCGATTATTGCGCTTTCTTTTTTGGTGTGGATTCGAGGCTCGCGGTAAGGACACTGCCATCCGATCTTGAGAAGAAGGATCGAAGGTAGAAGGTGCTAACATCAATAGTTCCTGTTGGGAGGCATTTACTTTTGATGGAGATTTGCGGGCCAGCACCAGTGCAATTACCGAGAGAAGGACACTCGCCAGCACTCCAATCCCGCTCCACACCGGGCTACTTAGGATCTTCACAATCTCATTGAGCAAATACATACCGACTGGCCCAATTCTCTTTCACTAACAAATAAATCTTAATAGAAGTATACGTTTTTATTGACGCGAAATCAATTTCCGGCGGGATACATGCAGCTTCTCGCATAGTTATCGTCTGTCAACCTGAACGGAGCGTTCTCATCCTCAATAAAAGCTTATCAGTGCGAAACGATGATTCCGTACCGATAGGGCAACTGTCCACAGAGATACTCTGGCCGAAACAGGTGAGGCACTGAGAGGCGATTCTGACGGCTTTTTGGGAGAGGGTCGTATGATTGCATGGATCGGCCAACCCCTCTTCAGACCCGTTTTCCGCGCTACCTCCGGTTTTCTGCTGCCGTTGGCAAAGTATTGCCTGGCGGTCTGTCTCATGTTAGCTGTCAGACCCATTCTTGATCGACCTGGTTGTCACGTATGCATGGGCATACGTGACACATCGGACTGCTCGCGATGTGTTACGTATTGAGCAGTGGTTGATGGATGGGAGAGGTTGCTGCTAGATGAAACGATCAGCAATTCTATGGTACATCGTATTTTCGGTAGTTGGCTTGGCATTTTCATCCAGGCGATTCTGCACGACGCCGGGCAAGCCACTCCCCAACCAGTGCTGGTCCTTCCGGGCCTGTGAGTCGCGCTCGTATTGTTGGATCGGCGGCCTACGCAAGCCGCGCTTGCGTTTCTGGATCGGCAAGCAGTCCATTCACCCACGCAATTGCATCGTCAATCCAATGTCCATACCTCCACAGCCGAATGGCGAGTGCCACCGGAACCAGGTGGAAGTCTCCAAAAGTGAAGAGCCAGGGAAGAAATTCTCCATCTCTGGGCTCTTCTCTCCTAATGGCGCAGAAATCGACTGAAAAAATTGGCACAGGGTTGTATAATCCAGCCGGGCCCGTTCCCATGTGTTGTTTGTCGCAATTCCATTCGCATTTTGAGCCATAAATCGGCTCTTGGACACATTCGGTGTGCCTGCTTGCTTTTTTCAACACTCGAGTAGACCTCTTCACAGAATGATGAAGGCGGAGCTCTTGAGAGGTGGTCACTGCTCATCAGGGGGCAAGAGCAAGAAGCGATGGTCTGATAAGAGCGAGCCGTACGGATGATACCTCGCCAGGAGTGGCTTGACATCTACCTAATTGTATTGTTTGCACGAAACTGCTTGCCTAAGCAATAAAAATTGGGTAAGATAGCAAGGAGAGATGAGTTCTGGTCTTGAACGACCATACAGAACAGCAAGCAACGCAGAAAGAGGAAGGAGAACCTCCCATGGAACTCCCCCAGATTGTCAGCACGTATATCGATGCCTTTTGTCGTCAGGATCTCGATGCGTGCCTCGCTACTTTCGCTCCTGATGGAACGTACAGCGATCCCGGAACGGCTCAACCCCTCTGCGGGCCAGCCATCAAAGACCACTTTGCCGGACTGTTTGCTGGTTTCCCAGACGCGACCACTGAGACGGTGGCGCTGCATGCGATCACCGAAGACCTGGCGGTCTGGCGCTGGGTCATCCGGTGCACCCACACCGGTTCCTATCGTGGTCTCCCCCCGACAGGCCGTAGGGCGATCATACCTGGATGTGAATTCATTGAAGTCCGGGCTGGCAAGCTGCAACGGGTCGAAGGCTACTTTGACCGCCTGGGTATGCTGCAACAACTCGGGATTGTTCCTGCGCCGGGGCAAGCGAGCTAGCCCTTTCTCTTGACCTTTCCATCTGGAAAGCAAGGAGTTAGGTAGTCGTTCACTACCGAGTTCTTTGTGGTTGCGGATGAACCATCAGGGCAAGCAGTTTCGTGCAAACAATACGATACGATAGGTAGATGTCAAGCCACTCCTGGCGAGGTATCTACAGCTTGTTAAGCAGCCAGTGTTTTCTCTGAGCGAGGTGTTTCTCTGGAAGCAGGATGCAGCAGGACACGCCGTTGGAGCAACGGGAATCCTGCTTGTCCATACGAGCTGCGTTTGATCCATTTCACTTTAGTGATGAACCCTTCCACCATGCCATTACTCCAAGACTCGGTGCAACCATTGGCGACAGCTTCTGCATCATCGGCCAGCGAGCTCGACAAAAGCGATCAGTTCTGCAATCCCACTGGCCCGGACAGCGACTTTCCATTGCTCCAGACGCAACGGCCCCTCGCGCTTGCGCGAGCCTCCAACCAAAATCCTGCGCAAGCGTGAACACCACAGCGATAGTCGAGTCACTTTGGACAAGGTGCTCCAGATAGGCTGTTTGCTCTCTCGTGCGGCGATGCTCTGGCCGCACCATCATGAGGGCAACACCTCTGGGCGAAGGAGGCTTGTCCCAGATGATGGTCTGTTTCGAAACGGGGCGCGTTCCTTTGGGACGAAAGGGGCGCAACCGCATCTCAAGGGTACGCAGCGTACCTGTGTATCCCTGAGCGACAATTTCCTTGTACAACCGGGCAATTATGAGGGATATCCGCTCGTCGCTCTTAGAAATCGCAAAGGAATCGAGCGGCTAACCCTCATAATAGCCTGTTAAGAGGCATTTTACAAAATCCCTCTTAACAGCAACGTTATGACACCCCTGGTTCCATCGCGAAGAAAGGCGCGGAAAGGTAGGGATCAACGATGGAGGAAGAGCGAGATCGTCGTCGCAGAGGTGGAGGCATTTCTTGTTCGAGGGCACGATAGACACTGCGGGAACTGATTCCGACGAGCCTTCGCAATCTGCTCTTGGGGTCCCAACATTTTTTCCTCCCAAAATCCCCGCTAAGAATGCTTTTAAAAGGTGAAAAAACGGAAATACGAGTATATGGATGCGGAAGGGTGAGGTCAGGAGAGGGCAAGCCCACCAAATTATGCCTCGCAGGCAGTTTCTTCTCCATCTTGGCCTCAAGAACCTCTCTACACGAGCCGTTTGTACCTTTTGTACCTTTCATACCCGTATTCTCTCAGTCAATGACCATCTCTTAGCGGGGATTTTGGGAGGAAAAAATGTTGGGACCCCATCTCAGAGCCTGTAAATCCCAACATTCATTCTGCGGGAGATTTCTGCATAATTATGCGGGCGGATCGGAGGGCCGCGAAGCCCTTTTTGCCTCTCTAATATACCGGTACAAAGTTGAGCGGGAGATGCCAAGTGTTGAGCAAATATCGTCAATGGAGTGATGTGGGTCTTCAACCAGGCCTGGTGTCACGTAAGCTGTCATGAAGCGCAAAGTGGGAAGCAGGAAATACCCTTTCTACGGGGGAATACCGCATAAGCCTGGAACAAGGTGGCTCTTCCTCCGGTTGAGCGGTGTGTTTCTTGTCAGAAAAGAAGGATTTCCTGGAAGAAAGCTCTTGGAGAGGTGAAATAATGCATTTCCTGCTCTTCTCTCCTGTTCTTCTTGTTTCCACTTTGCGCTTCATGACAGCTTACATGACACCAGGCCTAAACCAGAGATTGCCGTCGGGTCCGGCTGTGATTCCGTCGGGGCCGCTCTTGGCTGTTGGGACAGAGAACTCGGTGATGGTGCCGCTGGGGCTGATGCGCCCGATCTTGCTGCCAATTAGCTCGTACTGCTGGTTGTAAACTACCTCGGTAAACCAGAGATTGCCGTCGTGTCCGGCTGCGATGTGGAAAAGCTGCCGGCTGGTTGGGAGAGGGAACTCGGTGATACTCAGTGCTGGAGCAGCAGGAATGCTTGCAGTTGGAGAAGCAGGAATGCTTGCAGTTGGAGCAGCAGGAATGCCTGCAGTTGGAGAAGCAGGGTGAGTAGTGAACCAGGCGATCCCACTGGCGAGAGCCACGATCACCAACCCTGCCAGCCCCAGCAGGACGAAACGTTGCGTGGCGCTGGGTTTCGCGGGCTTCACTACCACCATCGCATCAGGTCGTAATGGGGAGGGCTTTGATGCACGAGCCACCTCAGTCGGAAGCGGAGTTTGGTGCGCTGAGGTAGCAGGCTCCGTTGCGTCCGATACTGTTTCCTCCGCCTTGCGAGCTCGCTCCTCTTCGAGCGTGTCAGCCTGCTCTTCCTCCTGACGAGCCGTTTCCTCTTCAGCTTGACGCCTCTCTTCTCCGGTTTGGCGCAGGCGTTCCTCACCTGACGAGGGAAGTATAGTCTGTGGCTGGGACGGGATGTCTGTTGAAACCTCACCCACTGTCTGCTGCGACACCGGCATGAGGGGTACGGGAGTCGCCCTCTCTGTCGGTTGTTGGGATGAGTTCGTATCTGTCGCCTCCGAAACAGGAACGACTGGCGCAGGCTCAGGTTGTTTTACCTGGCTTACCTGCTTCTCTTCCCGGGCCTGGCGCACGCGCTCTTCCTCAGCCGGGAGGTGTTGTTCTTCCTGAAGCACTCTACTCGTTGCATCGGGTATGAGAGGGACCGACGGCGGCTCGACCAAGGTGGGCTCCGCCTGGCTTGCCTGCTCCAAGGCACGAGCAAAGGCGAGTACACTGGCAAAACGCTGTTTGGGATCTTTCGCCAGCGCGGTGAGCACCACTTGCTCCACCTCAGGTGCCAGCTCCGACCTGTATGTGCGCAAGGCAGGAGGAGGGGTCATCTGATGCTGCATGGCGATCTCGAATGCTGTGCCCCGAAACGGCCAGGTGCCCGTCAACCACTCGTAGACCACGATCGCCAGCGCGTACTGATCGCTCTGGGGGCGGGACATACCCTGGATTTGCTCCGGAGCCATGTAGGGCACGGTGCCCCCCATGGCTTCGGTGCTGAGGGAGTGCGTACTGTGGGCTACCGTGACAATGCCAAAGTCCGAGAGCCATAATTCTTCCCTCGCTCCCAGCAGCATATTCTCCGGCTTGACATCGCGATGGATCAGATGCAGATCGTGGGCATACTGTAAGGCGGAGGCGATGGGGAGCACGTAGCCCAGCACCTGAGCCGGAGACAGGCGCGAACCTTTAGGGTGCCGATCGCGCAGCGTCCCACCGGGAGCATAGGTCATCACCAGAAACGGCGTCTCGTCTTGCGTGAGGCCCACATCGAGCATGCGCACAATATGAGGATGCTGCAAGCGGAAGGTGCGGACCTCGTTAATGAAGGCTCGCAAGTCTTCGCTGCGGGTCAGTCGTACGTGCAGGACCTTAACCGCCGCCAGGCTGTGCTCATGCACCTGTTCCCCCAGGTAGACGTCTCCAAAGCTTCCCCCACCTAGCCGACTATGTAGCACATAGTCACCAAAGCGTTGGCCGATCCGATCGATCCGTTCTGCCATCTCCTGGACTCCTTCCTTGGGCCGCCAAGAAGCACCAGCAAGACGGGTAATTCGAGCTGGTGCGCATGAGTCCCGTCTGAACAGGCTGGTGTGTTGTCCTTTGCAGCATACCAGTCTGCTTGCAAAAATACCGTGAAATCCTACACAATACCTCTATGATCTCGCTCACCTTGTGTCAATTTGAAATGAAATGGAAAATGAAGACACTCATTGATCAAATGTACACCATGGTTTGAGACGCGCGCCAGGCCCGTGGTGCGCACAAACTGTTCACCTAACGCATCGGGGACAGAGTGCATGCGGCGCTCCATGACGTTCTCTCCTCATGTGCTGTGGTATGTCTCTGGTTCTCCAACAGCATATCGTTTGGGCGTTGGTTCCCCAACGGATCTTCTGCGCTTTGGCTTCGGGGATGAGATGGAGTCTTCGGCATCAACCTGTTTTGCCGTTGTCTCGCTCTCGACATTGCTTGGGGCCTTGGCGCACGTCTCGCCGTCCTGCGCTCCTGTTTCTACACTCTTCTTGCGCTGCCCACGTTGAGGCTTCGCAGGTGCGGGTTCCACCCCTGCGGTCCCCTGGGTTACGCTCCCCGGCATCGAGGGCCATTTGTCGCAAGATGTCTGTTGGCAGGATATGACCTTGCAGGCAGTCCAGGGAAAGTCGCTCCTGGCCTTCATCGAGGGCGGCAGAGACCGCGCGCATCAGCCAGTCCTTCAAGACCCCGATACAGCCAATACAGCCCTCGTAGAAATAGACCCAATATGAGCCGACAAGCGTTTCCACATCACAGCGCAGTGGCACTTTTTCCAGCAGCGAGACCAGGGCGGACTGGAACTCCAGACAATCTGCTTCCCGTTGGAGCAGATAGCGCGAAAAATGGACCGGCAGGCAGCGCCTGCCGACCTGCCCGTTGAGTTGCCCAAAGTTGAGCAAATCGTAGGTTCCCACCAGGATGTGGATTATATTTAACATATAGAATCTGTGTGGTCGAACTGAGCGACTTGAGCCACTCTAACTGCTCCTGGAGCGTGGAACCCCCCGTCCCATTGCCCCCGTAGAGCAGATGATGCGCTTCATCGATCATCACTACCTGAACACCATGTCGGGGCATGGCCTCTTTGGTGGCCGCTTTCAGTTCAGGCAGATCGTTGGACTCCGCCGCTTTGCCGCGCAAAGGTCGCCGTTTGACCGGCTCTGCATTGCCATGAATGTCCATATGCAGATGCGGCTGATAGGTTGGCTCTCCCATGAGGGTCAGGGCCGTACGATAATAGTAGCCGCGATTGAAGACTGCTCCATCCGGCGGGTCTGCCTCGATGACCAGGACCGGCGTGGGTATCGGTGGCAAGGGGCGGAGAAGCGCGGGGGTAGACAGGACGCGTAGTTCCTCATTAATCTGCCCGACCACGGTTTCAATCATCTTGCTTTTTCCTACCCCGGTTGGGCCGTACGTCAGCACGGAGGCAAACCCGGCTGGCTCACGCACCGCCTGCACGATCTTGCGGTGCGTCTGTTCCAGCAGGCGATGGGTGATGGTGGCCTGCCGGAACCGGGCTTTCTTCTCTTCAATGGAGAGATGGCTGATTTCGCGTGGGTCCATTAGCGATACTCCCCCAGACGTTTCAGGCGTGACACATCGACCGGTTTGGAGAGGGCGGCGAGTTTCGCGGCCTCTTTGACCGCTTCTGGTGGCCCTGATGGCAGTGGGACCACCCCGCCGAGCGTTTGTGGGTGTCATTTTCCGCAAATATCTGGCATTAGCTCAAGCATAAACGTGCTTAACATTCGTACTTATTCCAAATACATCTGGCCATCTATTCCACAAATATTCGGGTTAACCGTACTTATTACCATAAATATTCAGGTTGCCCTACATCCCCTCTTTTTATGAAGATAGGTATAGAGCAACCATAAATGGCCTGGAGTAGCGGCAAGTTTCCTGGGCAGCACCGGCTAGAATCATTATTGCTGAACAC
>WNGK01002128.1_pt1 | contig 33622 bp, 29 predicted proteins | sample 5400601 | NCBI WGS metagenome assembly WNGK01 (sample SAMN13153376, study PRJNA577476) | soil metagenome | isolation source: 60 cm soil or saprolite under Garry oak tree replicate 1 | place: USA:California | collected 2016-06-15 | reverse complement strand
GTCGCTTCGCCGATCGCGCAAATTCTCAACCAATCCAAATTAGCTATTTCGTAACCGAGATGTTGCAGGCGGAGCAGGAATTGTTCGACCGCGGGCACGCCGGCGAAGATCAGCCAGTCATATCCGTAGAGATTTTCGATGACCTCATCGACCGGCGCATAAATTTCAGGACCAGAGACTTCCGGGCGTGGACAAATGATGACGCGAGCGCCTAAACGTTCGAGTTGAGCAGACAAATCGTCAGGCCGAGTCGTGTTGGGCGCGATCAGGATCGTGCGACCTTTTAGTGATTGGGCCTTCGTTGAAATCACTTGCTCTTTCGATATCGACGCACGCGCCAAATGATTATCGCAACTACAATTGCCGTGACCAGCAAAATCGTTCCGCTGCGACCAACCCATTTGACCAGCAGCGGCAGACTCTGACCAAACAAATAACCCAGCGTAGTAATCACAACTGACCAAAGGACCGCGCCGGCCACGTTGTACATAAAGAAAACGCGCCAGGGCATTTTCGATGCGCCCGCTAAGAGCGCGGCAAATACTCGCAAGCCGGTTATGAACCGAGCGACTAATATCGTCTTATTGCCGTGATTCCGAAAATAGTCTTCCATGTGCTTGACTCGTTTCGGAGTCAAAAACAGAAAGCGGCCGAAACGCAACAGGATGCCGCGACCGTAATGATGGCCGATCGCAAAGCCGATGTTGTCACCGATGACCGCACCCGTGGCCGCAATCAGCATCACTAACGCGACATGAAATTCGCCGGTAGCGGCGAAGTATCCGGCGATCAGAAGGATTGTTTCACCCGGCACCGGTATTCCGGCATTCTCCAGCATTACGCCGAAGAAGACGGCCCAATAACCGTAAACGAGCATGTAGTGCTCGATCAGTTGCAGCGAATTGTGCAGTAATTCCACTGGCGCGTTAGCGTAACATCGGTCGCCCTTAGGGCAAACGTTATTCTTTCAAGGAACATCACACGCACACCGAAAAGAGCTTATCGAGCTTTTTACCGAACCCGGCTACGCAAGTAACTACAGATGAATTAGAATCCTTCAGCAGAAAGCAAAGAACATGCGGATGCGAAGCGCCTGTCTTTTTCTCGCGACTGTCATTTGGATCGTGATTCCGATCACGAGGTTCGCCCAAACTCCTCAAAAGCGAAACGAGAAACAAAAGATTCAACCCGCAGCCCAGCCGACACCTCCCGATTCTCAGGACATAGAAACCATCAAGATCGATACGAATCTCGTGACCGTACCGGTCATCGCCACTGATATTAACGGTCTCTACATTCCTGATCTGCAACAAACAGAGTTTCGCATCGTCGAGGACGGAGTCGAGCAGAATATCGCTTTCTTTGCTACGGTTAGCGCGCCCTTTCACGTGGTCCTTATGCTGGATACCAGCGCCAGCACGGAGGCGAGTCTCGGACAGATTCAACAAGCAGCAGTAGCTTTCGTGCACCAGCTGCAATCCAGAGATCAGGTTAAAGTTATTTCGTTCGATGACGAGTTGCGCGTGCTTTGTGAATTCACCAGCGATCGCAATGAATTGAAGACGGCAGTCTTGAAAACTAAATCGGGCAAGGGAACCAGGCTGTATGACGCGTTTGACCTGGCGCTCGATTCGATTCGAAACATTCAAGGTCGCAAGGCTATCGTGTTGTTCACTGACGGTGTTGATTTTCGCAGCGTCGAATCGACATTCGAGCACAATGTGCGCGGCCTGGATGAAGAAGGTGTGATTGTCTATCCAATTCGCTACGATACCCGCGCCGAAACTGAGCGCATTGCGCGCCAGACCATGGGCGATCCGGTCGGACAATTGCCAACCATAGGCGTAATTCGTCCACCTGCGCGCGGAACCACCCCGACAACTTTTCCGAGCGACGATCCGAGTTCCGCACCGCCGCCGAGCACGGGACCTGGCTCAGGGACTTTAGGCTGGCCACTACCGGATATTTTCCGCCGCAATACGCCGAACGATCCTAATCGCGGAACATGGCCACCGGCATCGGGGCCAAATGATCCGCGCCCGAATCCCGGGAATCCTTCGCGGCGCACGAGAACGCCGACTGGACGGACCGAAAACGATTCAATTAGCGGCCAATTGGATCTGCTTTATTCAAAGGCCGACACTTATCTAAACACGCTTGCCGATAAATCCGGCGGCCGCCTGTTGCGTGCAGACAAACTCGATTCACTGCCGGCAGCTTTCGCCAACATCGCCGCCGAGCTCCGCACCCAATACCTGCTCGGTTATTACCCGACCAACGCCGCGCACGACGGCCGCTATCGAAAAATTAAGGTGAGCACCAGCCGAAAAAACATCGTCGTGCGGGCGCGCCCCGGCTATTCCGCGCGTAATGGATAGAACCTTTTTGCAGTGCGCCGGCAGAGCGGCAGCGGCGACGACGCTTTTAAATCATTTGGAGTCCCGCCTTCAGGCGGAATCGTCGCGAGAGAGATACACCGCCTGAAGCAGAACTCCGAGTCAAAGACGGGGCCCCCATTATTTTTCAAAGCGCCGTCGCCGCTTCGCTCTGCCGGCGCAGTCCAAAAGCTTGTCGCCGCCGATTCGCTCATGTTAGTTTTCGGCCGTAGTAGGGAAACAGATGGTAACTAATAAAACTAATCATGCCTGATCGAAAAGAAGCGTGGGAACTGCTGCGCGAATACACCAAAGGCGACAGCCTGCGCAAACATGCGCTGGCGGTCGAGACGGCAATGCGCGCCTGCGCGAAGCAATACGGCGCCCCAGACGCTGACTTAGATGAATGGGGACTGGTTGGTCTGTTACATGATTTTGATTATGAGATGTTTCCTTCCGCCGATCAGCATCCCTTCACCGGCGCCAACATTTTGTGCGGCCGGGGTTATTCCGATCGCATCATCAAGGCCATCATGGGTCATGCAACCTACACCGGCGTTCCGCGTGACACCGACATGGCGAAAGCGCTGTTCGCGACCGACGAGTTGTGCGGATTTCTTGTAGCGTGTGCCCTGGTCAGACCTTCCCGCAGCCTCGACGACATGGAAGTAAAGTCTGTCAAGAAAAAACTAAAGGACAAAGCGTTCGCCCGCTCAGTTAATCGCGAAGACATCTATCAGGGCGTTCAGGAGCTCGGCGTCGAACTGGACGATCACATTCGTTTTGTGATTGAGGCGCTAAGGCCGATGCAGAAAGAAATTGGATTAGGGCCGGGAGAAGAACAGGCAGGTGCGGCCTAGGTCATCGCGCATGGCGCGCCTCATAAATACGCGGAATCAACAGCCTGCCGGGAAGGAGCTGTGACGCCGCGAAATACATTCCACCCGAAAGAATTAACACGACCAGCACAGTAATTATCGCCTGTGTCTTTCGTCTTAACGCGGTGTGACGGTAAATAAAGACGGCGGCAATCGCGGTAAATGCCAGGGGTATGATGAAGCTCCCAGGCAGAACCCAACCATGGAGCGCAAGACCTCGCGCGGAGCCAAAGAAGGTAATAGTAAACGCGCTCCACAACGCCAATCCTATGACCGCAGCAATCATTGACGTTAAGAAAAGCAGTTTCCAGCGCATCGGGTTGAACCGTTCGTTGAACTTTTCAGGGCATTAGGGACAAAAGTGATCGTTAGGATAGCATAGCGGCTAGTTTACTTAACACGATGCTAACGCGAAGCGCGCTGCTATACCTCTCAGATCGCGACGGACTAAAAGACTTTGTTACCCGGTTCAGCTTTTTCAAGAAACTCACTACCCGCTTTGTTGCCGGTGAAGACATTGAGCAGGCAGTCCGCGCGATCCGCGATCTGAACGCGCGTGGCTGTTCAGCGTCGTTCGATCACTTGAACGAATCGGTCGGAAGCGCCGCCGAGACCGAAGCCGAAGTCCGCGAGTATCTCGACATCCTCTCGTGCATTGAAGAGAGCGGGATCAGCTCAAACGTCTCGATAAAATTGACGCAGTTTGGACTGGAGATCGATCCCGAGCTCGCTTATCGCAACGCCCGGCGCGTGGTCGAAGATGCCGCCCGGCGCGGGAATTTTGTGCGTATCGACATGGAAGGTTCAGGCGTCACCCAGGCGACCATCGACCTCTTCAAACGCCTGCGCGCGGAATTTGGCTTGAATGACGTGGGCATAGTTCTGCAGTCCTACCTGTACCGTACGATGGATGATACGCGGGAGCTCTTGAAAATTCCGGCGAGGATTCGCATCTGCAAGGGCGCTTACAAAGAACCTGCCGAAGTTGCTTATCCCGACAAGAGGGACGTGGATGCCAACTACCTCAGGGTGACCCGATTGTTACTGTCGAGCGGGATCTATCACGGCATTGCTACGCATGATCCGAAAATGATCGACGCCACGGTCGATTTCGCCCAGCGCGAGGGAATCGGCAAGGATAAATTTGAATTTCAGATGTTGTATGGTATTCGCCGGGATCTACAGCAACAATTGGCGCGCGACGGCTACAACATGCGCGTCTATGTTCCCTATGGCAAACATTGGTATCCTTATTTCATGCGGCGGCTGGCTGAGCGGCCGGCGAATGTCTGGTTCATGTTGAAGAATTTGTGGAAGTAGATATTTTCTGGAGTTTAGCGGCGGGCTACCGCCCGCCAGTCGGGCATTAGGCCGACTCTAAACGGCCCGCACGGTTCCTAAATGGAAAATTATCTCTGGATTTTCTGGACAATTCTTGCCGCGATTTTGATCGTCGCTGAGATTTTCACCACTGGTTTTGTGCTACTTTGGTTCGGCATCGGCGCGCTCGCGGCGGCATTCGCGGGGCTCGTCGGAATTCAGAGCGTCACCCTTCAGTTTTTGATCTTCGCCGTGGTCTCCATCGGTTTGACCGCGGCCTCCCGAACAATCTTTGTTAATTATTTTTCGCGCGAGAAGGCCGGTGGCGATCTGAAAAGCGGGTTCGAAGGACTGCCCGGAAAAATCGGTACCGTGGTGTCTTCCAGCCGCGGCGCGCTGCATGAAGGCGCAGTGAAAGTCTTTGGTTCAACCTGGACGGCCTACCCTGCTGAAGGCGAAGAACCTTTGGAAGCCGGAGATCGCGTAGCGGTTGAGCGCGTGCAGGGGGCTTCGATCTACGTTAGGCGAGTTGGTATTGAACGTGACTGGCGGGGAAAAGAACTACCCGAAAGGATCGAATAGAGCTAGCGCCGGTGCGGAATGACCGTGTCGGCCTCAGTATCTATTTCAGTTTCATCGAGTGTCTGATCTTCTTCGATTGCCGGAAGTTCAACCGTAATCCGATCCTCTCTCGCTTCGTCCAGATCATCACCGGAAAAGCGCGCCAGCACGACCGTAATGTTATCTTCGCCGCCTCGATCGTTTGCAGCCTCGATTAATGCCGTGCACGCATTGCCAAGGTCTTTGTCAGAGTCGTTGACGATCTGGCGCATCTCTTCGTTGCGCAACTTTCCCGAAAGCCCGTCGCTGCAAAGCAACAGCACGTCACCTCGCCTCAGCTTAATCCGTCCGGTCGCGGGTGTGAGATCAGTCTGCGCCCCTAAAGCCTGGAGGATTACGTTCCGGAACATGTGGGTCTCGGCTTCAGCTTCGCTGATTTGCCCGACGTCGACCAGTTGCTGCACTAATGATTGATCCTTAGTCACCAGCCGAATTTGATCACCGCGAATCAAGTATCCCCGGCTGTCACCAACCTGAACGAGATCGAGCGTGTCGCCTTTAATGGCGGCGCCGGTGAAAGTGGCGCCCATGCCGCTACAGCGGCTGTCTTCCAGGCTCTTTTGATGAATGGACCGGTTGGCATAAACCGTCGCGTCCTTCAAACAATCCACCAGCGAAGAATCAGGATCGCATCCGCCTTCGCCGTCATCGTTCGGAATCAGCATCTCACGCACCGAATCCACCGCCATGCGACTGGCAACGTCGCCGGCAAGCGCGCCGCCCATGCCATCCGAGACGACTAAGATCAATCCCCTTGCCGACAGTTCGAGATGCCGCATTTCCTCGGGCGCCTCCGGCCCATCAGAACCGCGCCAGGTGCGGGCATCCGCGAGATCGAGAAGCAGAAAATTGTCTTCATTGCCACGACGGACGCGGCCGACGTCAGATTTTGCGTGCAGATCGACGATCATTTTGAGGAGTGGTAAATATGAGTCAGTGGTCACGCTTTACCGTCGAGGGATTTTATCTTGTCGCTCGTTACTTGTCACCCGTTACTTTGCCGAGGGCCTGATCGAGGTCGGCAATGATGTCTTCAGTGTCTTCGATGCCGACGGAAATCCGCACCAGTCCATCCGTGATACCAAGGCGCTCGCGCACTTCAGGCGCCACCGAAGCGTGGGTCATGGTCGCCGGGTGGCAGATCAAGGTTTCAACACCACCCAGGCTCTCAGCCAGCGTGCACAATTTGACCGATTCAAGTACCGCGCGCGCATTTTCGAGCGACCCCGTCTCGAAGGAAACCATACTTCCAAATCCCTTTTGTTGGCGTTTGGCCAGCTCGTGCTGCTTGTGCGACGGCGAACCCGGATAGTAAATCTTCTGCACCTTGGGATGATCTTCCAGGAAAGCCGCGACGGCCCGTCCTGAGCGGTCGTGTTGTTCCATGCGCAAGGCTAAAGTCTTCGTGCCGCGCAGCACCAGCCAGGAATCAAAGGGCGAAAGAATCGCGCCGGCGCTGTTCTGAATGAACTTGATCCATTCGGCGTCCTGGTCGTCATTTAGCACTACGGCGCCGCCGACGCCGTCGGAGTGCCCGTTCAAAAACTTGGTTGTGGAGTGAACCACGATGTCGACGCCAAACTCCAGCGGCCGTTGCAGGTAGGGTGACATGAAAGTGTTGTCGCAAACTACGCGCGCGCCCACCCGATGCGCGACTTCTGACACCGCCTGGAGATCGGTGACGATCATGACCGGGTTCGTCGGTGTTTCGACAAACACCATGTGCGTATTGTCTTTGATGGCGGCTTCTACATTGTTGACCTCGGACGTATCGACGAAGTCGAACTCAATTCCGTAGTTGGACAGAACGCGATGAAACAAACGAAAGGTGCCGCCATAGGTATTGTCGGAAACGATGACGTGCTCGTCCTTCTTGATTAGTCGCAGGGTCGCATCAATTGCCGCCATGCCTGACGCGAAGGCGAATCCGTATTTTGCGCCTTCGAGGGCGGCTATATTGCGTTCGACGGCCAGCCGAGTCGGATTGGAAGTGCGCGCGTACTCGAAACCCTTGTGTTTGCCGAGCCCTTCCTGAGCATAAGTCGAGGTTTGATAGATAGGGACAGTGATCGCGCCCGTTGCTTCATCGGGCTCATTACCGGCATGAATAGCATTAGTCGCAAAACCCATAGAAAGAAGACTCAGTACGGATTAGAAACAAGAATAAATTAACGACGGATGGTAGCTTTGGGAGTACGCGAGTGTCAATTTTCGAGTTTTACCCGGACGTTATGCCATCTTGATGTCCCATCGCGCAGCCGGCGCGAATGCGGCGCGGCCCTACTGATCATGGTTACCGCAGTCCCTTATCAAAAAAATCGATCACGGGCCGATCGTAAGCTTCCTCCTGTTCGCCGGTCGATGAGGGAAGATTGAATCCGGTCAATGGCAGGTCACTCTTCAATTCGACCGCCGCCGGATTCGGAAAGCATTTCGCCACGATGACCGTAGAAGCCCGCAGAGGATCATTCCGGTCTCCCGACAACAGAAGGACGCGTCTGTTTGCGAGGGCGCGCGCCAAATCGCAGGAGGTAGTTCCATTAAATTTGCCAAATGAATAAATGCTCAAACCCCAGCGCGCCAGAGTTTGCAGCGCGCGATTGTTCGTTGAAGTCCGGACGTTCGTGGCCGCGCTGGCAACATCGTCAGGCGACCCGGGGACCGAGTCGAGTGCCAGCACGCGCACTTCGGGATAACGGGCGGCTGCTTCCAACGCGGCGTAGGCGCCCAACTCGACTCCGTACAGGCCTATACCTCCAGCGACTTGCGGTTTACCGGCGGCAGACTTTAGCGAACGCAAATGATCGATTGCCGCAGCGGTATCGTCGCCTTCAAGCGCACCCAGCGTACTCCAATTCACCAGCGGTTCCTCGCCGTGCCCGCGCAGGTCAGGCCAGAGCACCGTAAAATTTGTCGTCTCATTAATTTTGACCGCGAGGTTGAGAAGCCACGAGCGATCAGCCCCATAGCGATGCAACAAAATTACGCCCGGTGATCCTTCGGCTCCGAGAATCAACCAACCGCGCGACCTGGTTCCGTCATGATTGCTCCAGGTTTCGTCCTTCGCTTTCAGGATTGGTCCGGTGACCTGGGAAAATGTTTGCGGGGTGACCAGGTAAGCCTTTCGCGGCGGGCGGGTAATTCCGTAGACGAGCCAGGCCATCACGCCGCCGACGACAAACAGGATAATGAGAGCGATTGGGAGAAAAGTGTTAAGGAACCGCCTGATGGATCTGCGCCGGGATGTCGTCGTCATAGGGAGTCGTAATTATGAGACAAGGGAGAGATTTTGCAAACAGAAAGAATCTCCTTTGCTGCCTGGTAATCTTCCGGCCGATTGAGATTAACAAAAAAATGTTTCGCATGGCGGAGATCAGCCAACTCTTCGGGCTGGATCCAACGCGTTGACCCTGCCTCGAATAATGCGCGCGGGGTATGTTCTCCGCAGGCAATCAACGTTTCAGCTTTCAACAGACATGGGTCGCGTTTGTAGAGTGCGCACAGTGGTTGCTGCCGGCCGTCGTCTTGAATCGGCACGATTGCGGCCACCTTTGCGTCTCCGGCTATGAACGACGACAAGCGGACGAAAAGTTCATCGGTTACAAAGGGAAGGTCACAGGCCACGATTGCCGCCCATTCCGTTCCAGTTGCTCGGAGCGCCGCATGGATTCCTCCCAGCGCACCCAAGTTTGCATGAACATCTGTTACATGAGGCAGAGCGGATGAGAATTCAGCGCCCATTCGTCCCACGGTTCGAACTCGGTTTGTCACCACTGACAGGGCCGCCGCAATTCTTTCAACGGCAGTCAGGCCGTCGAAAACGAGCTTCGATTTATCGGTACCCATGCGGCTCGAGGCGCCGCCGATCAGAATGAAACCGTCAATGTTCATGACAAAAAGTGGTCCCTGCATCCTGCGCGTGGTCCTCGGGACGAGGCACCCGCCCCACATCCACTCGGTTTATCCTATTACTTTTGCACGACCTGAGCTATAGTCACACTTGGTTCGGAGTTCCGCCTTTGGGCGGAGATTCTGTTCTGAAGCGGCACTCCAGAAACCAGGAAGAATATTCAGATCTAAGGATTTTGTTTGCATGACACGTAAGCTCGTCTCGATCATTCTGTCTGGTCTTTTACTCAGCCTCAGTAATGCTTTGGTTTGCGGCCAAAGCAAGATTGCAAAGACTTCCTCAAAAGCCGCGCCGCGCAGTTCGGACGCGCGCTTGCTTCCGCTGGACGACGTCCGCGCGGGAATGAAAGGCGTCGCGCGCACGGTCTTCGCGGGAAGTGACACGGAGGAATTTGGAGTTGAAATTCTGGGCGTATTGCCGGGATTTCCCGGCGCGCGCCAATCGACGATTATCGGAAGGCTGAGTGGATCGAATGTCGATCGAACGGGAGTCTTTGCCGGCATGTCGGGCTCGCCGGTTTTCATCGACGGTCGATTGGTGGGTGCAATTGCTTACAGCTTTCCATTCTCAAAAGAACCGATCTGCGGAATTACTCCGATCGCCCAGATGATTGATATTTTTGAGCAGGGAAATGACAAGCCTGCGAGCAGCGAACCGCGCTCATTTTCTTTCAGCCAGCTGGCCAGCGCGGAGTGGAAAGCCAGCCTGCCCCGGCAACCTGTGTCGGCAATGACGCTGATTGCTCCGGTGACGGCTGGCTCGCCATTGATACCTTTGATGGGTCAACAGATTCAACCGATTGCAACGCCGGTCGTTTTCAGTGGGATCAGCCAGGAGAGTCTCTCGCTTTTTTCGACTGAGTTGACGAACAGCGGCCTGCTCCCCGTTTCCGGTGTTGGCGGTTCGGCCGCAATTACCCGAATGGCCGCCGCCAATGAAAAGACTTTGAGGCCCGGTACAACCGTCAGCGTCCAGTTGGTGCGCGGCGATTATTCGGTTGCCGCCGCCGGCACTGTGACCTTTCGCGACGGCGATCGGGTCTACGCATTCGGACATCCGTTCCTCAGTCTGGGAACCGCCGACATGCCGATGACCGAAGGTTCGGTCGTTACTGTCATTCCCAATACCTATAACTCTTTCAAGCTCGCCGTGCCGGGTCAGATGGTCGGCGCGATTTCACAAGACCGCTCGACAGGTGTCTTTGGTCAACTGGGACGCGAACCAAAGATGATCCCGGTAAAGATCAACTTGCACACAAGCCGTGGGCGTACCGAGCAGTTTTCCTATGAAGTTGTTAACGACGAATTTCTGACGCCTTTGCTTGTAAACCTGACGATCTTCAATTCAATCGCCGCGCGTGAGCGCTCGCTCGGCGAATCAACGATCAGCATCCGCGGTCAGATTAACTTAAAGGGACACGATCCGATTGCCATTGAGCGCCGCTTCTCAAACGGGAACGCGCCCATGCTGGCAGCCGGTTCGGTTGCCACGCCGATTAGCGCGCTTTTGGGTAGCGGCTTCGACGGCGTGGACATAAACGCAATTGATCTCGACGTGACGTCGAGCGACACCAGAAACACGGCCATCCTCGAGCGCATCTCTCTCGATCGAACTGAGATAAGTCGCGGCGCCAGGGTTGAAATCCAGGCTTACGTGCGCACCGACTCAGGGAAGCAATTTGTTGAGCGGATTCCCGTCGAGATTCCCGCGGATCTTCCGCCGGGCCAGCTGTTGATTTTTGTTGGCGACGGCAGCGCACTTCAGGAGTCATCTTCAGCGCGCGCGTTCGTGCCGCGAGACCTGGGACAGCTGGTGAATACAATTAACAAACTTAAGAAGAATGATCGGTTGTACGTGAGACTTTACCGGACCACCCCCGGCGTGGTGATCGGGACGAGCGAGATGCCCAATCTACCGCCTTCAGTTGTGGCGACGCTCAACAACGAGCGCAGCTCAGGAGGCTACACCGCCACCGCACTCTCTCCGATCTACGAACAGGAGCTCGCGCCCGCGGAATTTGTTATTAGCGGCCAGCAGGTCCTTAGCGTCGTGGTGAGATAAGGACGTAACGCGTCAGGTTCATCCTTTTCGCGCAACAATCAGAAATCGACGGTCCGATCGAGGGATCCGTTCTGCTCGTGATTCCGAAAACAGCGAGTGGAGTTTCTCGCTTAGCACCTCACCTCCGTAAATCAGGAACTTTGCCGCCGGCGGCGCCCAGTCAACCAGCCGCGGCAGCATCTCGCTAAACCGATCGAGGGCGCGCGAGGTAATGAACTCAACCGCCGGCGCTCCAATCTCTTCAAAGCGAGTTGCCGCAACCTGAGCAGATTCAGGCGCGCTGATGGTGCGGAGTGCCTCGCGCAAAAAGACCGCCTTTTTTTGGGATGATTCAACTAAAGTGGCCCGAATGTCCGGGCGCGCGATCAAGCAGGGAATGATCGGCAAACCGCCGCCGGAGCCGATGTCGGCGACGGAAGCATTTGTCGGAAGGTGTCGCCGGAGAAGCAAGGATTCGAGCACGTGACGCGTTGCAAATTCTTCGGGCGAGCAAGGTCCAACGAGATGCAAGCGCTCGTTCCATTTCAAGATGAGTGCGTAATAGCTTTGCAGACGTTCGATTGCCGGCGTAGTTAGTTCGACGTCGAACTCTTCAGCGTTCTGCTCAAGAGCGATTGTGAATCGTGCAATTGACGTTTGCTGATTCGCTTGCATGGACCTCAATGATCAACTCAGGGCTCAAACTAATTTAATTTCTCAGGGCCCTGACCTGATGTCCATGGCGTGAAGGGTTTCTGACAGGCGGCTATTGTCGCTCGACCATGGTTGAAAGCAGGCGAGCGAGTTCTGCCGGCTCGGCCGGTTTCGCCAGGTGAAATTGGAATCCGGCCCGCAGCGCCCGCTCGCGATCTTCAACCCGCGCATGGGCCGTGAGTGCCAGCGCTGGAATTCGCGCATTGCCGTTCACTGATTCATCCTGCCTCAATTTGCGGATGAACGTATAACCATCCATCTCCGGCATCTCAAGATCGCAAATCAGAATGTCGGGCTGTGAGTTTGAAAGATATGCAAACCCATCAAGCCCCGAAGCTCTGGCGTCTACCTGGGCGCCAAAGGCCTGTAGAATCGTGCTGTGCAATTCTCGCGCATCTGCTTCGTCATCTATCAGCAGAATGCGTAGGCCCTCGAGCACCAACGGATTTTCCGACGCCAGTGACTCCAGCGGTTTGGGCACCGATTCGGTCGAGCCGGTTAAGAGCGGCAACGCCACCTTGAAGGTGGCCCCTTTGCCACGGCCCTCGCTTTCCGCGCTCACTGAGCCGCCGTGCAACTCGACCAGGTGGCGCACAATAGCGAGACCCAGCCCGAGGCCTTTGTGCTGTCGCGTGAGCGAGCCGTCGGCCTGACGGAACCGTTCGAAGACATGCGGCAGAAACCCTGAACTGATTCCTTCACCCGTATCTTCAACCCGAATCTCAACATGGGTTTCTGAGTTTCTGACATGCAAACTGACCGCGCCGCCCGCCGGAGTGAATTTGATCGCATTCGACAAAAGGTTCCAAACAATCTGCTGGATTCGATCCGGATCGCCCGACACCGGTCCGCCTTTTGGATCAACTATGACTTCCAAATTCACGCGCTTCGAATCCGCGGCCGGCTTGATTGACTCCACCGCCGCATAAATCACTTCTCGAAGATTGATAGGCCGGAGATCGAGCCGTACCTTGCCGCTGACGATTCGCGACACGTCGAGAATGTCGTCGATTAACTGGGCCTGGACCCGGGCATTGCGATCGATGATCTCGATAGCGTGGGGCGTGGCATCAGCGTCCAGCCTACCAGCGCGTAACATGCCCGCCCAGCCCACAATTGCATTCAGCGGGGTCCGCAGTTCATGTGACAGCGTCGCGAGGAACTCGTCTTTCATCCGGTTGGCGATCTCAGCTTCCGCTCGTGCAGCTTGCTCGCTGGCGAGGAGCTCTTCACGTTCTCTTTCGGCTCGCTTTTGTAAGGTGATGTCGCGGGCAATTTTTGAAGCCCCAATGATTCTTCCGGTGCCATCTCTGATCGGCGAGACAGTGAGCGATACATTGATTCGCCGTCCGTCTTTCGCCCTCCGGATAGTCTCGTAGTGATCGATGATTTCGCCCCGCCGGAGTTTTGCCAGGATTCCGGGCTCCTCGTCGGGGCGCTCAGGCGGAATCAGCACGGTCACAGACTTGCCGATCAGCTCTTCAGCCTGGTAACCAAAAAGTCTTTCGGCGCCCGCATTCCAGGTGGTAATAATCCCGTTGAGGTCCTTTCCTATAATCGCCTCCTCACTCGATTGCACAATCGCCGCCAACCGCCGGGATGCTTCGTCGGCCAGGTTACGTTCAGTTACGTCGAACGTGATACCGATCATCTGGACCGCTTTACCGTCGTGGTCGTACACACAGCGGGCGGTTCGATGAAACCAACGCCACTGGCCATCTGCCCGCTTGACACGGTATTCGATATCAATATCTCGTTTTTGAGCGATTGCATCATCATGTTCTTTCATGACAGCGGGTAAGTCGTCCGGATGAATCCGGCGCGACCACTCCTGAAACGAAGCTGTGGATTGCTTCGGATCGAGTCCGAGTAATTCGTAGTATTCTTCCGACCACTCAACATTGTTCGTAATCAGATTCAATTGCCACGTCCCGCCCCGGGCAACTTTGTGCGACAGGCGCAACGCTTCCTGCTGTTGCAGCAGGGTTTCTTCGTCACGTTTGCGCTGCATGAACTGTCCAATCTGATTGCCGATGGCATCAAACGTCGCCAGCAGCTCGCGGTCCGGCTCGCGGATTTCGTGGCTGAAAAATTCCATTACCCCGAGTAGAGTGCCACCAGAAAGAATGGGAAAGGCAACCGCGGCATGAAGCCCTTCGGCCGTGGCTGCGGGCGCACGAGGGAAATTATCATCCTGGGTCACATCGGGAATCCAGGCAGGCTTCAAGGTGCTCCAGACGCGGCCGGGCAATCCCACACCGCGCTCAAACACACGCGCGCGGGAATCTGACACAAACGAGTCAAAATCTATTAAGGGAGAATGCCAGACCGTCAGGCACCGCAAGACGTTGGCTTGCGGATCGTGAGTCCACATATCGCCAACTTCCCAGTTCAGCATTTTACAGATCGTTCGAAGGATTCGCACCGTGGCGTTGGGTAGCGCTGGCGACTCAGCCAGAATTCGCGCGATTGCCAGATTGCCGGCCAGGCGCCGCTCGTTTTGGTGCCGAAAATTCTGTGCTACGCGGCGCTCGTCGACCAGAGCTGACAGAAACAAAAAAATGACGGCATTGGAGCCAAGGAAAACCTGCAACTGTAAAAGCGACTCGTTCGGACTTCGGCCCGCGAACGGCCCAAGGGCATGCGCCGTTCCCCAAACGGCAAAGATTGATAACAACAAGGTCGCCAAAGTTACCCCGCGCGGACCCAATCGGAAGGCAGCCCACAGGAATAAGGGGACCATCAACCGCGTGAGCACGTATGAAGGGAGAGGCTGTGGTGTTGGCTCGCCGAATGTCGCCATGGCGGAAAAGGACAACAACATCCACAACAGCACTGTCTCGATATATTTGAATTTGTTTTGTTCGAACCAAATAGCAGGCTGTGTTCCCCAGGTCAAAAACAGAGGCGCCAACGCCAGCGCGCCCATCAGATCGCCAAGCCACCACGTCGACCACAGCACGCCAAAGTCCTGCCAGCTTGCAGCTTTGCCAAGACAGAGGCTGACATTACCGATCGTGGCGCTAATCATCGTGCAGAACAGCACGGCGATGACAAAGGTGAAGACATCCTTCGCTCGACCAAACGAATTACGGAAATTAAGTTGCTTAAGCAGAATCCCGGCGGCGAGCGCTTCTAACGTGTTTCCCGCGGCGATGGACGACGCTAGTGTGACCGGCAATGGAGTGAGCAGGTTGGCCAGAAAGGCGCCGATCAGAATACCGGGCCAGATACGATAGCTGAATAAGAGTATGGCAGAGATCGCGATCGCCGTCGGTGGCCAAACCGGCGATACACTCTTATTCAGCGATGCGAGTGACAGACCCAGCCTGGCGGCGGCGAAATAAACAACGCTTACCGCCAGAATTTTGGCCAACAGTGTCAGCCTGTTCTTATTCATTCGGGGTTTGAGATGCGCCTTAAACTTCTACCAGGGGAAAACTGAAGAAGCAAAAGCGGCTAATTCCAAAAGGGGAAAACGCGGGGGCCGTTGAGAAAACGATCCTATACCACCTGACCCAGCATGAATGCAAGAATCTCTTTTCCCTTCCGGCATTGGCAATTGTTTGCTGTTCTGTTTAGATTTGTCGCCAGTAAATCAAAATGGATAGCAAACAGCTAAGTCAGCAACACGAGCGAATCGGCCATGCGGTAACCAGGCTAATTAGTGAACATGCAGCGCGTCTGGACGGCGATGCTGTGACATCGAAAGCGACGCCGGCTGATCTGGCGAAACTGTTCGATGAACCGTTGCCGCTGGAAGCGACGCCCGTGGACGATATTCTTGCACAGTTTGTGCGTGACGTCGCGCCACATGCGATGCAGGTCCCCAGCCCGCACTACTTCGGCCAGTTTAATCCGACGCCCCTGGCGATCGGGGTATGGGCAGATGCCCTGTGCTCTGCCTTGAATCAAAATGCCGGCGCATGGCGCAACGGCCCGACCTCAGCAATGATCGAAACGCAATGTATTCGCTGGCTGTGCGAGCTGATTGGTTACGGCGCTGATTCGTTTGGCGTACTTGCAAGCGGGGGCTCGGAAGCAAATCTGATCGCGTTGAAGTGCGCGCGTGATTTTATTGACGACAGTGTTCGCGTGCGAGGTATGCGCGGCGCAAACGGAAAACTAATTGTCTACGCCTCTGAGCAGTGCCACTTCTCGATCGAAAAGAGTGTGGATATTCTGGGGATGGGTCGAGCGAGCCTGAAAAAGATTGATACTGACCAGCGCTTTCATGTGCGCACCGATCTGCTTCGCGAGCAGATCGACAAAGACCGAAGCGAAGGAGGCATTCCGTGTTGTATCGTCGGCATGGCCGGAGCAACTTCGACCGGAGTCATCGATCCGTTACCCGAACTTGCAGAAATCGCTGACGAAAACAACTGTTGGTTTCATGCTGACGCGGCTTACGGTGGCGCTTTGGCATTTTCAGATAAACATAAACCACAGCTGCACGGCATTGAGCTGGCGAATTCAGTTACTTTCGATCCGCACAAATGGATGTTTGTGCCATTCGCATGCGGGATGACTTTGGTGCGCGATGGCGGAGACGTCCTGCGCAAATCATTCGACATCTCGCCTGAATACCTCAGCGAAGATCGCGGCGGCGCCGACGTGCAATACGATTTCTTTCGCTATGGCCAGATGGGCACGCGGCGCTTCAACGCGCTGAAGCTTTGGATGGCATTCAAGTCGATGGGTAAGAAGGGCTATGCGGCAACCGTTGAGCAACACGTCGAATTGACAAAATATCTGGCCGCAAAACTTGACGAGCTGCCGGATTTCGAGCGAGTCGGCGAAATCGAAACCGCCGTCTGTTGCTTTCGCTATTTACCCGAGCGCGTTCGCGCGCTCTCGCCCGAAGAGCAGGATCAAATCCAACAGGCTTTGCAGCAGCGAATCGAAAAGACCGGCCGCGCATTCTTTCCTTCGACGATCCTTCACGGGCGCCGCGCATTGCGCGTCAACGTCAACAGTTATCTGACTGAGCGGCGGCATATTGACGATCTGTTAGAATCGCTGCAGACGGAAGCAAAGGCTCTCTGACTAAGAAAGATGCAAGTGAAAAGACTCTTGTTGATGGGATCGCGAGTAACCTCGCTTGTCTGGCTGGCGATCATTGGCGCCGGCTTCTTTCCAGGAGTTGTGGCCTCAATTGATACCCAGACTGCCGCGTCAAAGTCGTCAGCAGATCGCTCACTTCCGTCGATTCATTCGCGCGCTGAATTTGATTCTCTGGCCGTCACCTACGACGCGAATACGCCTTACGCTTTGCCGCATGTGCTGTTCGTTATCGACCGGCGGGACAGGAATCGCGTCTATTACATCAACACCAGGCGCTACCCTTTTCACAAGGATTTCGTTAACGGAACTTATTTATCGCTGGAACGCGGGCAGGAGTTTTTCGAGAACAATTATCTGAAACCGAACCGGCGATTTATCATGGGCACGATCGCCTGGCAGACGCCGGTGCGCCGCTGGACCTTCGAATTCTGGGAAGGCGATCTGATTCCCGCCGATCAAATCAAGCTGGCGTCTGAGATCGTCAACAAAACGTTTTTCACCGCGGTTGCTTTCAAACCAAACTCGCTTCGCCAGGAAGAAGCGAGCGCAAGCATCGAGGGTCTGGCTCGTGTCCTGCAAACCGAGATTTCAAAATCGCAGGAATACGAAGCGCTGAACGTCGCGAAAGGGCTGGGGCGAATTCATATCATTCCAAAACTCGACGATCACGTGGAGATTGGTTTCAACGAGATCCTCGTCCTTGATGAGGTGCCGGTCCAGCTGCCACCGGTTGCCGGTATCATCACAACGAAACCTTCGACACCGCTTTCGCATATCAACCTGCTGGCGAAGGGTTGGGGCATTCCCAACGTGTACGTCAAAAACGCTCAGGAGCTTTTGAAGGCATATGACGGCTGGTGGGTAGAATTTGACGCGCGCCGCGACGACTATTCGATCAAGCGCGCCGACAATAACGCGCTCAATGAATATCAGAAGCGTTTGAAAGAGCGGCTGGATGTAATGAAGCCGCATTCGGATCTTTCGGTCACAAAGATTGCCAACTTGAGCGAGCAGCGCGCGACGTCAGTAATAGCCTATGGCGCGAAGTCGGCCAACCTGGGTGAACTGATTCATGCGAGGATTCCCGGCTTTGCTGTGCCCCCCGGTTTTACCATTCCTTTTTTCTACTATGATCAATTCCTGAGAGAAAACAAACTCGACGACGCGATCTACCGGATGCTGAACGATCAGAATTTTGTGCACGATCCTGCGTATCGCAAGAGGTATCTCGCGAAACTGCGCGGTGAGTTTCAGCAGGGCAGGATAAATGCGGAGTTGCGTAACGAAATCCTGCGGCGCTGGCATGGAGAGTTTTCAGGGAAAGGGGTCTTTGCGCGCAGCTCAACCAATAGCGAGGACCTCCCGAACTTTAACGGCGCAGGTTTGTACACCTCGATGCCGAATTTGCGCACCGACGATCAGTTGATTGAGGGCGTCAAGACAGTCTGGGCTTCGGTTTGGAACTACGAGGCGTACGAAGCGCGCGAGCGCGCGGGCATCGAGCACACAAAAATTTACATGGCCGTGCTGATTCAGGAAGGCATTAATTCGGAAAGCTCGGGTGTTATGATCACTGCCGATCCTTTCAATCACGAAGACAAGGATGCGATCTACATCAGCGCCAAGCGCGGCCTGGGCATGAAGGTTGTTGAGGGCCAGCGTATCGCCGAGCAAGTCGTCTTTCGGACGCGCGGAAACGCAGTGCAGGTTTTGACGCGATCAGAAGAAGACAGCCTGCTTACTTTCGACGAGCGCGGGGGCATTAAAGAGATCCCGATTAGCGGTGAACGCATGGTCCTGACTGATGACGTCGTTCGGCGTCTGGCGGCTGCGGGTAAAAACATCAAGCGGGTCTTTCATGGCAAGGATCAGGACGTCGAATGGGCCTATATGCGGGGCCAGATTTATATCGTGCAGTCACGGCCATACATCGCGGGCGGATAAGGAATGCAGGCATCCTTGCCTGCGCGATTCGCCGGCATCCTGGCGGCGCCTACTCAACGATTCATGTCAACACTTTCATTCTGGGGCGCGGCCCGGACGGTCACTGGTTCGAAGTACCTCGTCGAAACTGATCGCGCGCGCGTGCTAATCGATTGTGGCCTGTTCCAGGGTCTGCGCGAGTTGCGCGAACGGAACTGGCAACTGCCGTCATTCAATGCGGCGGCGGTGGACGCCGTAATCATTACGCACGCGCACATCGATCACACCGGATACTTGCCGCGCTTTGTCAGTCACGGATTTCGCGGGCCCGTTTATTGTTCGCGGGGCACGGCCGATCTGATGCGGATTCTGCTTCCCGACTCGGCCCGCCTGCAGGAAGAGGAAGCCGATTATCGTAACCGGCACCAGATCGCGAAACATTTGCCTGCGCTGCCTCTCTATACTGAACAGGACGCGAACGCGGCGCTGCAGTTACTGCAAGTCGTTCCTAACAATGGCCAGGCAGTTGCGATCAGCAATGGCGTAACGGCAGAGTTTCGCAGCGCCGGTCACATTCTCGGTTCAAGTCATGTCCTGGTGCGCCTGGAAAATGCGAGCGTGCTTTTTTCCGGCGACCTCGGGAAGTACGACACGCCGATCATCCTTGACCCCGCTCCGCCTCCCGCCTGTGATTACCTGGTAGTGGAATCGACTTATGGCAATCGCCTGCACGACGTTGAAAGACCAAAGGAAGCGCTCGAGCGGATAATCAAAGAAGCGGCGGCGCGCAACAGCGTCGTTCTGGTTCCGGCATTTGCGGTCGGCCGCGCGCAGGAACTCGTTTACTTAATTCGTCAATTGGAGGATGAAAACAAAATTCCCGTGTTACCCGTGATTGTCGATTCCCCAATGGCTGCCGCGGCCACGCGCGCGTACGCGGGGCGCAAAGAAGAGCAGGACGAAGATTATGTTAACGCCCTTAAAACGAACCCGACTCCGCTACGCACGCATTCGATGACCACGGCAACTTCGCGGGACGATTCCAGGCGATTAAACAGTATGCAGGGAGCGCGGGTAATTATCAGCGCTTCGGGAATGATGAATGGTGGGCGCGTGCTGCATCATGCGCTCAGAGTTCTGCCTGACGAGAATGCGATTGTCGTCTTTGTCGGTTATCAGGCGGCAGGCACGCTCGGCCGCCACGTCTCAGATGGTGAAAAACAGGTGAAAGTCCTCGGGCAATGGATTCCGGTTCGCTCTCAGATTGAAAAGATCGGTGGGTTTTCAGCGCACGCAGATTGGAAAGAAGAGATTCGCTGGCTCGAAGGCATGCCTTCCGCTCCCAAACGCGTTTTCATTACCCACGGAGAGCCGGACGCGGCGAACGCCATGGCCGAGCACATTCGCGAGCGTTTTGGCTGGACGGTTGAAGTACCGCAATACGGTGAACGATTTGAATTGATCTAAATCCGCACTCCTTTTCTCCTTCAAATAAATCTTCTTTGTTCCTGGCTGGCGCAATTGCTATACTGCGCGCTCGTTTTAATCAAGACCGCCTTCTGATCTCTGACCTCTGATTTCTAATTTCTCATGAGCGTTCTCGTTGATAAATCCACCCGCCTCGTGGTGCAGGGCATTACCGGAAAAGAAGGCACGTTTCATACAAAACAAATGGTGGAGTACGGCACGAATGTCGTCGGCGGCGTGACGCCAGGCAAAGGCGGCACGAAGCACGAAGACATTCCGGTATTCAATACGGTTGCCGGCGCAGTAAAAGAAGCCGGCGCCAATGCGTCGGTGATTTACGTACCGCCAGCATTCGCCGCTGACGCGATCATGGAAGCGGCGGACGCAGGAATTCCGGTCGTTGTTTGCATCACTGAAGGAATTCCGACACTCGACATGGTCAAGGTCAAAGAATATCTAAGCGACAAATCGACGCGCTTGATTGGACCAAACTGCCCGGGAATTATTTCGCCTGGTAAATGCAAGATTGGCATTATGCCCGGCCATATTCATCGTGAAGGCCGTGTCGGCGTGGTCTCGCGTTCGGGAACGTTGACCTATGAAGCAGTCGGCCAGTTGACCGCGTTGGGCCTGGGCCAGTCATCGGCGATTGGCATCGGCGGCGATCCGATCGTCGGCACATCGCATGTCGATGCTCTCAAACTGTTTCAGGAAGACGACGAAACGGACGGCATCGTGATGATTGGCGAGATCGGCGGCACTGCAGAAGAAGAAGCGGCGGCGTTTGCGAAACAGAATGTGACCAAGCCAATTGTTGCCTTCATCGCCGGACAAACCGCGCCGCCGGGCCGTCGCATGGGCCACGCCGGAGCAATCATCGCGGGCGGGAAGGGAACTGCCGCGGAAAAGATGGCGGCAAGACGCCGGAATTCATGTCGTTAAGTCGCCGGCAGATATTGGATCAGCGATGATGGACGCGCTCCGAGTCTCGGTTGGATTTTGAAAAATTCCAGCGGTGCCGGGAAAGGTTACTCAATATGGATTCCATTGCAAGACGTTATGGCGTCGATGACTTGGAGAAATTGGCTAGAGATAAGACCTTAGAGCTGAGCGCATTCATTAGTGAAGACCTTCATTTAGAATGGCCACCGAAGTGGGACCTGTGTGATTGGGAAATTGAATGGTTTATGCGCGCGTACCGCGAGTACTCGTTGTTTGAGTTGAAACCTCGGATTGGTAAATCGACAACTAACAGGCCCAGTGGTTGTCCACACGTGGGCTATGCAGGACCCACGATGTTCCTCAATGCAGAAGGAAAGCCTTTCGTCCACGAATTCTTAGTATCCTGGGAATGTCATATCGCGAGGCGAGGCTGTACAGCCACGAGTACTTCACTCAGTTCTCGGCTGCAGGTGAACTGGTCGGATTTTACGGGCAGCCTTCTGAAAGACTTCTTGCCGAGTTGCCACTCGTCGAAAATGGGCGAATTGGTGGTTACGCGATTGATTTGGCAGTACTCGACGGACCTCGTCCACTCGCAGGGAAGGCGAAGCCAGTGATCGGCGCAGAAATAAAAAGGCTGCTCAAAGATCATCAGATCTTGATTGCGTCGATAAAAAGATGTCGCGGTCTCTTGAGTAAGGACGAGTGCGGTAGGGATCACCGCAAATGCATGTGGATCCGGCAGACTCCAAGCGTGCGATATCTGTGGGTTCGATCGCAGTACGAACGTGATTTATTTGAGGTCAAGCGAGCCGCCGATACGGGTTTTGATCTCGAGGGAGTTCCTGATTCGCAAATACAGACCGTTCTGTCGCGTCAAGATTGGACATACTGAGTATCAGGTTGGTTTTCCGAAATCAATAGAAAAAACACACAAGACAAATGAATACAACGCTCGCAATTATCAAACCCGACGCGGTGGGCGCGGGCAACACCGGAAAGATAATCGATCGCATTATCGGAAGCGGCTTTCGCATTCGCGCGATGAAAATGATTCATCAGTCGCGGAAACAGGCCGAAGGGTTCTACGAAGTGCATCGCGGCAAGCCTTTTTACGAAGGCCTGACTGAATTCATGTCGAGCGCGCCCTGCGTTGTCATGGTGCTGGAAAAAGCTGGCGCAGTTAAGGCCTGGCGTGATCTAATGGGCGCGACCGATCCAGCTAAAGCCGATGCCGGCACTATTCGCAAGGAGTTTGGATCGTCGGTCGGCGAGAACGCGACGCATGGTTCAGACTCTGACGAAAACGCGGCGATTGAGATTGCCTATTTCTTTAGTAGACTTGAAATCACTTAATTGATTGGTTTTTGTACTTCGTGCTTTATGCTTCGTTCTTTGTTGGCTGGTTCGATGAGGGACTTAACTTAGCGACAATCAGAGCCCGAAAAACAAAGTACGAAGAACAAAAGTACGAAGAACAAAGTACAAAGAACAAAGTACAAAGAACTCTCTTTTTCTTATGAAACGCTGTCCCACTTGCAACCAAACCTTTTCCGAAGAGTGGCTAAGTTTCTGCACTCAGGACGGCACCGCCCTGGTCGATACCAGCGTGCTGGCGCAACAGCCGCCGCCAACCGTCATGGGTCCGCCGCTGCCTCCGAGTGTCAGTCCGACTGAGCAGCCGACGCTGAATCTACCGGGCGCGTACAGCCCTCCGCCGGCAGTCTCGAGCCAGCCATTCAGCGAGCCGCAGCCACTGCAACAGAGTTGGCAACCACCACCGCCCCCGGCTTATGCAGCGGGACCTCAACAGACGATAGCAATCGTGTCGCTGTGCTGCGGAGTATTTAGTATCACGGGAGGATGGTGTTGCAGCCTGGGCCTTTTGACGTCTCCGGTAGCCCTGGTCACGGGCATTGTCGCGCTCATACAGATCAAAAACGATCCGGCGAGAAATACCGGAAAGCCTTTTGCGATTGCCGGAATCGCGACCGCCTCGGCTTATCTGGTTTTCTGGCTGCTCATATTCTTTATCTATGGCATGGCGATTTTCATGCAGGGGATAAAATGAACAAATGTCAGTGGTCAGTGGCCAGTGGCCAGTTGCCAGTGGTCAGTTTTTCGCTCGGCGACGTCACGCGTCACGTCATCAGGTCCGCAACTAACAACTGACCACTGACCACTGATAATGAAGCGCTGTCCCACATGTAAACGAATGTTCGAGGACACGCTGAGCTTTTGCCTCGAAGATGGCACGCCTTTGGTCCCAGCCGGCGCCGATTCTGAAGCCACTCTGGTTACGCCGAAATCTGATCTGCCACCTACCCAGGCTTATAACCCGATGCCTGGCGGACCCGCGTCGCCGTATCAAGCCCCGCAACCATATCCAGCAACTCCGTCACCACAGCGAAGAATTTGGCCATGGATTTTGGCGGTCGCTGCTGTCTTCCTGCTCGGGGTTGCGGCCATCGTGGTAGTCGCCATCATTCTGCCGGGCATGCTTCATTCTGCGAACGACAATCGATCGCCCAGTCCAAGTCCTCTCGCCAGTCCCAGCCCGAAGCCGAGTCCGAGTTCTTCGCCCACGATTGAAGTGAGCGATGTGCCCACGGATCCCGAAGAAGTCCAGACACAACTCGAGAATCTCGAAAATGAATGGGAACGGGCCAACGTGGAAGCTGATAAGGCGACGTTAAATCGGATTCTGGCGCGCGAATACCAGGGCGCCGGAGGAGGTAAAGAGGAATACCTGCGGACGATTACCCCGCATCCGGGCCGAACGTGGCGATATCGCGACGTGGAGCTGGACCTCGACGCCGAAAAGGCGACGCTGACCTACGAGTTGGACCGGATAGATGGTGATAATGTCCAAACATATTCGTATGTCGACACTTTTGTTTGGCGCGATCATCGCTGGCAAGCGACGTCGTCGCGCCAGGTAAGGTAGAATGGGATTGCGAGATTTGACTTGCGAATTTGGAATCTGAAAGCGGCTCCGGCGGATCTCCAAGAAGTTGCAAGCGTGAAGATTCACAAATCGAAATCTGCAATTCGAAACTAAAAGATCATGTCAATCATTTCTGACGTAATCGATTCGACGAGGGCGATCATTCAGGGGATGAGCGTAACGCTGTCTTATATTCCCAAGCGCAAACAAACTGTCGAATATCCAGACGAACCGGTTACGGTGCAGCCACGTTATCGCGGCCAACACCTTCTGCACGTCGACGAACTGGGACGCGAAAAATGCGTCGCTTGTTTTCTGTGTGCCGCCGCCTGCCCTTCGGAATGCATTTACATCGAAGCCGCGGACGATCCGCGACCCGCGGAGAAGCGGATCGGTGTCGATGAACGGTACGCAAAGGTCTATAACATCGATTACGGGCGCTGTATCTTTTGTGGTTTCTGCGTCGAAGCCTGTCCCAAGGATGCCATCACTCACGGTTATAATTTTGAATTGTCCGTCTACAATCGCGCTGATCTCCTGAAGACCAAAGACGATTTGTTAATAACCAGGCAGCTGCAATCAAAGAATTATCGCGTGGCATTCTCAGACGAGGATGTCGATTCGGAATACAAGGTTATCTGAAACCGGGGGGTAAAAGGGGAAAGGGGAAGGGGAAAGGGTCGCCGCCCTTTTTCTTCCCTCTTTCCCTTTACCCTTTGCCCTTTGCCTTTCCCCTTTTTCTTCGCGCAATGGCCTTTCATGAATTTCATTATCGCTGGGAGTTCAAGCTCGAATCTTCGCCCGAGCAACTCTGGCCGCTGGTCGCCGATACCAATCGTTTCAATCGCGATACCGGAGTGCCGGCGGTTGAATCTTTGTCAGAACCTCCGTCCGGTAAGCGAAACCTGCGCCGCCGCATGCGCCTTTCGGCTTTCGGGATGGCAGTCGAATGGGAAGAGCAACCCTTTGAGTGGGTACGGCCCCATCGATTTGGGGTGTTGCGCCGTTACACCCGGGGTCCGGTTGCTGAGTTACGAGTTCTCGCTGAATTAACCCCGTCGGTCCGTGAAAGCCACGATCACTCGCCAGGCACCAGGTTGGTTTACGAGATATGGGTGCGCCCGCGAAACCTGTTAGGTCTAATCGTTGTCCCGATCCAAATTGGCTTGATTGCCGCGCGCAACTTTGCCCGGACTTTTACAACCTATGACAAGCTGGTGCGCAGCGAACCTGATCATGCGATAGCGTCTGCGAACATAGAATTTGCGTCCGGCGGTCGCGCGCGATTGCTGTCGCTGAGCAGGAAACTGATCGATAGCGGCGCCTCAGCGACGGCAGTTGCCGGATTGGTTGACCATATTGAGAATGCGGATGACTTCGCTTTGGGCAGGATCCGTCCTTACGAATTGGCCGATCGTTGGCAGGCGCCGCGGCGCGAGGTGCTGGAAAACTGTTTATGGGCGACGCGGGTGGGATTGCTCGATTTGCAATGGCGGCTTTTGTGTCCCATGTGCCGAGGTGGTTCAACGGCCGAGTCGTTGCAAGACGTCACCTCGAACGTCCATTGTTCGAGCTGCAAGATTGATTTCACGCTGAATCTGGATCACCTGGTTGAGCTTACCTTTTGCCCTAATCCCGCGATTCGCAAAATAGAAGTTGATGACTACTGCGTTGGCGGTCCGCAGTTGACACCGCATATTGTCGCGCAACAGCTCCTGGATGCCGGCGCAGAGCGCTGTGTTCAAATCGCGCTCGAACCCGGACGCTATCGTTTGCGCACCCTCGGCTTGACCGGTTCGCAAGATGTAATGGTGGCCGAAGGCGGCGAAACGTCCCTCCGAATTCAAGCGAAGCCGGCTGGCTGGACCGCTGAGCAATCAAAGTTGGCTAAGGTGGCTGAAGTAACGTTTGAAAATGCTACTGACGCCGAGCAACTTTTCATTCTTGAACGGACTGCCTGGAATGATCAGGCGGCGACCGCGGCCGAAGTTACGGCACTTCAGGTATTCCGCGATTTATTTGCGAGCGAAGCCCTGCGGCCGGGTGAACAGATTTCCGTGGGTACGCTGGCGGTGCTGTTCACAGATTTGCGAAATTCAACCAGGATGTATCGCGAAATCGGGGATGCCACCGCCTTTGGCCGCGTGATGAATCACTTTGATATTTTGCGACAGGCGATTGCTGACGAAGATGGCGCTCTGGTCAAGACAATCGGCGATGCGGTAATGGCTGTATTCCGCCATCCTGATGCTGCGCTAAGAGCAATGCTGCGCGCCCAGCAATTGCTCGCGGTGCCGCAAGACGGTAACCGGCCGCTTACTTTAAAGGCAGGAATTCACGTTGGTCCTTGTATCGCCGTGACTCTGAATGGGCGGTTGGATTATTTTGGATCGACCGTGAACCTCGCGGCCCGCCTCGAAGGGCAATCGACCGGCGATGATGTGGTAATTTCAACCGCTGTCTACTCTGATCCTGAAGTACGCGAATTATTGGACGATGCGGACCGGGGACTTGCGGCGCGGCGGTTTGAAATTCCTTTGAAAGGATTTGACGAGGATTCGTTCGAGCTTTGGCGCGTACAGAACACAAGCGGTTAGGTAACACGTGTCGCTAATCGAAACTCGAGACGTATCCCGCATCTATCAAATGGGCGCGACCCAGGTGGTAGCTCTCGATCACGTTTCAATCGCTGCCAACCAGGGTGAGTTCGTGGCGATCCAGGGAACGTCCGGATCCGGAAAATCGACTTTGCTGAATGTACTCGGTGGCCTGGACCGGCCGACGAGCGGCGAAGTGCTGTTCGATGCAGAACCGCTGGGGCCATTGAGCAAAAAACAGATGGCGCGTTACCGGCGGTTTTCCGTGGGAATGATTTTCCAGAACTTCAATCTGATTCCCACCATGACGGCCGCTGAGAATGTGCGCCTGGCGCTGGCGTTTGCCGGCATGCGAGGAGCAGAGCGCAGAAAGCGCACTGAGCACTTGCTGGAAAGAGTTGGTTTGTCGGATCGAGTCGAGCACCGCCCCGCTGAGCTTTCCGGCGGCGAACAGCAGCGGGTCGCCATCGCGCGCGCCCTGGCTAACCGGCCGCGCGTTTTGCTTGCCGACGAGCCTACTGGGAATTTAGACTCGACGCGCGCGCAGGAGTTGTTGTCCCTACTGCGCGAGATGGTCGAGCGGGACAATCTGACTGTTTTATTAGTAACCCACGATCACGAATTGGCCAGCCGCTTCGCCGATCGAATTATCATGATGAAGGACGGAAAGGTCAGTGGGTCGTAGTCAGTGGTCATTGGTTTGTTAGTTGTTCAGTTGTCAGTTGTCAAAACTACTGACCGCTGATCGGACTGACCACTGACTACAACCGACAAACTGACAACTTAGCAATAACGAGGGTAGTCCGATGTCAACCAACTCTTCCCCCGAAATGACACTTGAAGCAATCCGTTCGGTGCCGCTCTTTGCGTCGCTTGACGACAATGCCACGCGAGAGCTGCGTAATCTATTGCGCCGGCACCGGGTGTCCGCCGGCAGTGCGCTATTTCGCGCGGGCGATCAAGGCGACGCGATGTATCTGATCGAAAAAGGGCGCGTAAGGATTTCGATCACCGATGACGACAAGAAGGAGATCACTTTGGCGGAGTTAGCACAGGGTGATTTCTTTGGCGAAATGGCGATCATCGACGGGAAACAGCGCTCGGCCGACGCTACCATCGCCGAAGATGCTCAGCTGGCAGTGCTCTCCCGCGAGGACTTCCTGCGTTTCATAAAGAACAATCCGGCGGTGGCGGAAATTTATCGGCGTCGCCATTGCGCTGATCATTTTTTGGATTGTCCTTAACTCTTACATATTGATTCGTGGCTTTGATCCGGTACCGTATCAAATGTTGAACCTTGTGCTTGCGGTCGTCGCGGGACTGCAAGCGCCGATCATCATGATGTCGCAGAATCGTCAGGGCGCTAAGGACAGGTTACGTGCGGACCTGGATTTCCAGGTGAACCTGAAAAACGAATTGGCGTTGACAGAAGTCCTTCGCCGTCTGGATGTTCTGGAAAGCGAGCGCCTCCCGTTGTTATTTGAAAAGCAGAATGAGAGACTAACGGAAGCCAAAGTTACTATGGCGTCTGCAGGGACGACCACGAATTGATTGCGCGCAAGTTCGGCCCCCTTTTTAATCCCACAAAGTTTCGCAGGAGTCTGGATGGCTCGACGGACGATTGTAGTCGGCGATATTCACGGTTGCTATGACGAGCTGATCGATCTGCTTGACGTTGTTAAGCTCAAGAAAAAAGACCGCGTCATTTCAGTTGGAGATCTGATCATCAAAGGGGAAAAGAGCCGCGAAGTACTCGATCTATTCATCAAAGACGAACGCTTTTCCGCGGTCGTTGGCAATCATGATCGGGCGATCCGGCAATTCTGGCGCGGTGAGCCAATCCCCCTTTCTGATGAGCAAAAGGTGACCTGCGCCGAGTTGGATTCCAAGCGCAAAAAATATCTAAAGTTTCTGCGCTCGCTTCCATACATGATTGATCTGGGCACGCACCTGGTTGTTCACGCCGGGGTGAGGCCCGGCGTCCCACTTGAGCACCAGATGGCCGCAGATCTAACGGAGCTGCGGACGATGGGAGCGAACCCCTCCAGCCGAAAAGGCATTCCCTGGTATGCGGTTTATCGTGGCGAGAAGGTGGTCATATTCGGTCATTGGCCCGGCCTACGACCCAGAGTCGCCCCGCGCGCGATTGGACTGGATACCGCCTGTGTCTACGGCCGGCGTTTGACCGGATATATTATCGAAACCCATACGTTTGTCAGCGTCCCGGCCCGTCGCACTTATGTTCGCCTCAAGCGTAGACTGCGGTGACTCGCGATTTTGAAACGATTTCATACGATTGAATTGCGTCAACCTTGCGGCCCTCTTCTTATTTCTTTAACTCCCCGGTGTCAAAACAACTAAAGAATCTAATTCGTTCTCAGAATAGTTATTGAGGAATGCGAGTTGCTGAGCAATTGAGCGGCATTATGTACTCTTCCATTAATGTGCACTCTTCCATTAATGATCGGTCGATAGCCGATTGTGATTTTTCGCCTTAAGGGGTGGCAGTCAGCACATATGGTTTCAAATCTCCAAATTAAGAGTCAGGCCGGGGCGGTAGTGCAGCTGGCAAAGGTTCCGGCATTGCAATCGGGGCCGGAGAGTCCCGAAAATCTATTACTTAATCGTGAGTTAAGTCTGGTGGAGTTTTTCCGCCGCGTACTCGATCAGGCGTTGGACGAAGCCAGCCCGTTGTTGGAGCGATTAAGGTTTCTGGCAATCTTCTCGCACGTCCTGGACGAGTTTTTCATGATTCGGATCTCGACGCTGAAAGAGGAGATTGACGAAGGCTGGGTCCAGCCTTCACCGGACGGAATGACACCTGCGGACCAATTACGTGAGATCCGGAAGCGCCTGGAACCCATGTATGCCGAGCAAATGCGTTGCCTTAAAGAACAAGTTCTGCCGCAGCTCGCTTCTGAGGGAATCGTTCTGGCTTCGTATGCTTCGCTTTCTGAGGCAGAGCAAAGCAAGCTGGATTCCTATTTTGATCGAAATGTTTTTCCAGTGCTGACTCCTTTGGCAGTAGATCCGGCCCATCCCTTTCCTTACATCTCCGGTCTGAGTCTCAATCTTGGATTGGTAGTTGAACCTGAGGAAGAAGGCGAAAGGAACGAAACGCGGTTCGTGCGGATTAAAGTCCCGCGGGTTTTGCGACCCCTCGTGAAGGTTGATGAATCGCATGCAAGATTTGTCTTCCTCAGTGATCTGATCGCGGCGAATGCCAGGAAGTTGTTCCCCGGCGTGCGCGTCAGCGAGAGCCACGTTTTCCGGGTCACGCGTGACGCGGATATCGAAATCCGTGACGATGAGGCGGACGACCTGTTGAAGGCGCTCAAACAGGAATTGCGCCAGCGCCGTTTCGGGGCTCCGGTGCGGTTGGAAGTTTCGTCGACAATGCCGCCGGCGATGGTGAGATATCTCACCAGGTCTCTTGAACTCAGCTCTGAAGACGTCTACGTGGTTGACGGCCCGCTGAATATTTCTGAATTGACGATGCTTTGCGAGTTGAATCGTCCCGATTTGAAATATCGGCCGCTGCGCGTTGCCGTTCCGCCGAAGTTTCGTCAGGAAGAATCAATTTTCAAAATTATCAGGGAGGGCGATGTCCTGCTGCATCACCCGTACACCGCGTACTCAACCATAACGGATTTCGTGCGCGCGGCGGCAAATGATCCGGATGTGTTGGCCATAAAGATTTGTCTGTACCGCACGGGACAGCAATCGCGCCTGGCTGAGGCGTTAGTCCAGGCGGGCGAAAAAGGTAAACAAGTAACGGCGCTGATCGAGTTGAAGGCCCGGTTTGATGAAGAGAATAACATTCGCTGGGCTGAACGACTGGAGCGCGCCGGTGTTCACGTAGTTTACGGCCTGCTCGGACTAAAGACGCATTGCAAGCTGACGCTGGTGGTGCGACGCGAGGGTGATCAGTTGCGGCGTTACGTCCATATCGCGACCGGCAATTACAACCCGACCACGTCGGCCACATATACCGATCTGGGATTGTTGACAACAGACGACGGGATCGGCGCGGACACTACGGAATTATTCAACTACCTTACCGGGTATTCGAAACAGACTGACTTTCGGCGCTTGCTGATTGCGCCCGTGAACCTGCGCGAGAAACTGATGATGTTAATTGAGCGCGAGACTGAGAACGCTCGCGCCGGCAAACCAGCGCGCATAATCGCCAAGCTCAATCGCCTGGCGGATCCGGTGATTATTCAAGCCCTGTACGAGGCCTCTAACGCCGGCGTTTCGATTGATTTGATCGTACGCGGAATTTGTTTGCTGCGGCCGGGTGTGACTGGCCTTTCCGAAAACATTCGCGTTCGCAGCATCGTTGGTCGCTTTCTCGAGCACAGCCGCATCTTCTATTTTGAAAATGATGGCGATGGCGAGATTTACATCGGCAGCGCTGACTGGATGCCGCGCAATCTCAATCGGCGGGTTGAGGTCGTTACGCCAATTAATAATCCAAAGTTGAAAAACTATTTGAAGGATACGGTGTTGCAGGCTTACCTGCGTGACGGCTTGAACGCCCATGAACTGCGCCCCGACGGTTCATACGAGCGCGTGCGGCCGGCTGCGAATGATGAACGGTTCGATAGTCAGATGCACTTCGAGGGCCCGTTAAGCTCGTGCATCTGAACCTGCCCCTGGTCGCAAAACGTTTTCTGAGGAGGAGAATATGATTAAGGAAGTTGGTTTTCGAAAATTAGCCGTACTGGTCTTTGCGATCACGGCAGTACTTAGTCTGTCTATTCAGGCACAACAAGAAAAAAAGAGTCACACGAACACACCGAAGCCAATTCCCAGCGAAGCCAAAGCGGTTCTGTGGCATGAACCGACCGACATCGCGACCCGGGATTTGTATCTCGGATCCGGCGGTGAGGAATTGAAACCTGATCTGAGCAACGTCACTTTCATCCGCGACGAGACGCGTAGTTATTCAACCAAGTACCGGGTGCGCGATGGCGCGGGAAGAGAATGGGTCGTCAAGATTGGCCGCGAGGCCCAATCAGAAACGGCGGCGACGCGTCTGGTGTGGGCGGCTGGCTATTTTGTCGATACTACTTATCTAGCGCCGCACGTTGAGATAAAGGGCAAAGGATCTTTTGACAACGTCAGGTTCGAGGCGCGTGACAAGAAGATCAAGCGACTGGACCAGCGCTGGGACTGGGAAAAGAATCCGTTTGTCGGTAGCCGGGAGCTCCAGGGATTGAAAGTGCTGATGGCGCTCATCAACAACTGGGACATTCAGAATCACAACAACAATGTGCTGCTGGTTACGGATCCGGCCAGCGGCGTGGTAGAAGCTCGATATGTCGATACCGATCTGGGCGCGAGTTTCGGCAAGGAAGGCCGGTTCATCGGTCACACCCGAAATCGTCCCGATCAATATGTCGCTGACACAAAGTTTATTAAGGGCGTCGAGAAGGGCATAGTCGTTTTCGACTATAACGGAAAGAACCAGCACCTGCTCAAGGGCATCACGGTGGCCCAGGCAAGATGGTTGGGGAATATACTGGGGCAACTGAGCGACAAGCAGATCAGTGATGCATTCCGCGCCGCGAATTACAGCCCGCAGGAGGTTGATGGGCTAATGCGCGTGGTCAAGTCGAGAATAAATGAGTTAGCGAGTCTGCCAGGGTAAGAAAATGCCGGAAGCCCCCTGACGGTCGAGCTTCTGACACTCTTGTATCACCTGTGTTCGTCGCATCCGAATAGCTCGCATGGTTCAAGATGAAGCCGCAAAAGATCCGCATATCCGATCTGCTGTACCCTCACTGGAAAACTCTAACTCTCGCCTTCATAGCGGTCATCGGCGAGAGCGTCACCGACCTGCTTGAACCCTGGCCGCTAAAAATCGTCTTCGATTACGTTTTTGGATCAAAGCCGATGCCCGAATGGCTGGCCGGGGCCGTCGCCTGGCTCGGAAGCGACAAACTGGCAATCCTGAACTTTGCAGTCCTCACCGTGCTCGGCATCGCGATATTTGGCGCCGTCAGCTCCTACTTCGAAAATGTTCTGACGACTACGGTTGGCCAGTGGGTCATGCATGATCTGCGCCGAGTTGTTTACCACCACATTCAGCGTCTTTCGCTTTCTTTCCATGATCAGAAAAGGACCGGTGATCTGATTAGCCGCGTTACCAGCGACATCGACGCGATTCAAAGTCTGATTTCGAACGCGCTGCTCGGCATGCTGGTGAATGTGCTCACGCTGGTCGGCATGATTTTGGTGATGCTCTATCTCAGCTGGACCTTCACTTTGATCGCGCTGCTGGTGGCGCCGGCGCTTTTCTTTGTTGTCTATCGCTTTACGCGTCGCATAAAGAATGCCGCGCGAGCGATGCGTCAAAAAGAGGGCGAAGTAGTGAATGTGCTCGAGGAAGTTTTGTCATCAATTCGCGTCGTCAAAGCTTTCGCGCGCGAAGACTATGAACAGAAGCGGTTCGAGCAGGAAAGCCTCGCTAGTGTGGAGACAACACTCCAGGCGCGCAGCCTGAAAGCGAAGCTGGCGCCTCTGGTCGAAGTAATTGTCGCAGCCGGGACGTGTCTCGTGCTCTGGTATGGCGCGCGTCTGGTGATGACCGGCGACCTTACGGCGGGCGAGTTGCTGGTCTTCCTGCTTTATCTCGGCAAGATGTACAAACCGATGCGCGAACTTTCGAAGATGACCGACACGATCTCGAAAGCAACGGTCGGCTGGGAACGCATTCGCGAAATACTTGAAACGGATATGCAGGTTCGCGACGTGCGCGGTGCGCGGCCGGCGCCTCGCTTCAAAGGAAAGATCGACTTTGATCACGTCAACTTTTC
>WNGK01000750.1_pt1 | contig 33636 bp, 34 predicted proteins | sample 5400601 | NCBI WGS metagenome assembly WNGK01 (sample SAMN13153376, study PRJNA577476) | soil metagenome | isolation source: 60 cm soil or saprolite under Garry oak tree replicate 1 | place: USA:California | collected 2016-06-15 | reverse complement strand
GCGTCACCGCGAACAAGAAGCAGCTTTGAGCCGCGCGTGAAAAATTCCGGCGCGCCGCACTCATCAGTTTGAATATGGGCGTGATCGTGACAAACGACGCTGTGAAAAGGTTGGCAAAGTTGCGCCAGCGCGAGCGCGTTTGCGGCCGTTCCATTGAAAACCAGATAAGCGTCGCAATCGGTTTCAAAAAGATCCCGAACTAATCCCCGAACCCGACTCGTCCATTGATCCGTGCCGTAAGATTCTGCCGCGGCATGATTGGCCTCTTCCAACGCAGCCAACACTTCGGGACAAATCCCTGCGGTGTTGTCACTGGCGAATTGGTGATTCCCGCCACTCGACTGCATGTCGATCTTGCTAGCCGAGTTCGGCACCAGCAGCAAACGGCAATCCCTCGAATAGGAGAAATTGCCTGACGGACCCGAGCCCCAGGGCCTGCAGGGCCCGCCAGGCAAATCACTCTAATACTCCCCTGAATCTAATCCGCGTTGCGGCGGCTTTTCACCCCCAACTTCGAAGTTCGGCCTCAAACTGACCGTATCCTCTGGGGATTTTTTTCGGCCGGCCTGAAATTGCTTCGCCTTTACCTCCGATTAACGCGCGATTACTTTTTGGTTATGGGCGCTTTGCAGACGGAAATCGAACGACGAGGCGAACGCATATTCGATTTGGTTGATCGGCATCCGGAGCCGCTCTTCAGCAAAGCCGGTTTCTATCAGCGAATGATGGCGCTCTCAATGCGCGACGAACATTTCAAGGTGCAACTGTTTCGATTCGTCGATGTCTTGGCGTCGCTCCATCGCGGCACCGACATCGTCCAGCATCTCGACCAATATTTTGCGGACATGCGCAATGGCTATGCACCGTTGATTCGAACCGGAGTTCGCGCGGCGAAGATCGTCCCGTGGATCAGCGGACAGTTTCTACGCTGGAACGTGTCCGGAATGGCGCGCCAGTTCATCGCTGGACGGAATCCCCAGGATGTGATGAAAACACTCCGCAATCGCCGCGCGCAGGGAATCGGGTTCACGGTCGATCTTCTTGGCGAAGCCGTCGTGAGCGAACAGGAAGCCAACGAATACGCCACGCGCTGTTTGGAATTACTCGAACACCTCGGACGAGAAACGCGGGACTGGACGGATCCGCTCGGCAAAAACGCAGAGTTGTTTCCGGTCGTTAATCTTTCCGTAAAAATTTCCGCGCTTTATTCGCAGATGAATCCGGCCGATCCGGCCGACGCGATCGTGCATCTCGCGCCGAAACTGCGCCCGATTCTACGGCGCGCGAGAGAGCTCGGCGCCTTCGTAAACTTCGACATGGAAAGTTACGCGCACAAGAACGCGACGCTCGAACTTTTCAGAGCGCTCTTTACCGAAACTGAATTTCGCAACTGGCCGCACGTGGGAATTGTAATCCAGGCTTATTTGCGCGATGCGGAAGACGATTTGCGCGATTTGCTCGATTGGGGACGTAGACGCGGAACCCGGTTCGCCGTTCGATTGGTTAAAGGTGCCTACTGGGACTTCGAAAAAATAAGATCGCGTCAGAACGGATGGGCTTGTCCGGCCTTTCTGCAAAAACCGGAGAGCGATCTGAATTTCGAATTGCTCACGCGGATCATGCTCGAGAACGAATCCATCGTTACCTCGGCGTTCGGCTCACACAATGTCCGCAGCATCGCACACGCGCAGGCGCTCGCCGATCAGCTCGGGATTGACCGCAGCCGTTTCGAATTTCAGTTGCTCTACGGCATGGCCGGTCCAGTGAAGCGCGCCCTCGTCGAAATGGGTTATCGAGTCCGCGAATACAGTCCAGTCGGCGAGCTCTTGCCCGGGATGGCGTATCTCGTTCGTCGTCTGCTCGAGAACACTTCGAACGAAGGTTTTTTGCGGGCGAAATTTTCCGAGAACGTTTCCGAGTCAGAATTGCTGCGCGATCCGGCGGATCTCATCGCCGAAGGTCCAAATGGCGCGAGGCATGTCGAAGTTAGCGGCGATGGCGCTTCCCTCGATACGCCGCCCGGTGATACTTATGAAAACGCGCCCCTTGTGAATTTCGTTTACGAACAAAATCAGGACCGAATGCGACAAGCGCTCGAGCATGTGCGAACGCAGCTCGGCCAAAAATATCCGCTCGTTATCAACGGCGAGAAAGTTTGGACCGATAAGACGATCGCTTCGATCAACCCGAGTTTCCCGGACAACGTCGTTGGTCACGTGGCCGAAGCCGGAATTCCAGAAGCAGAGCGCGCGGTTAAAGCAGCGCGCGACGCTTTCGAAAAGTGGAGTCGCACTTCATTTGAAACACGCTGCCGATTGCTCGAGCGCGCCGCTGATATCATGCACCGCCGGCGTTACGAACTTTCGGCGCTGGAAGTCTTTGAAGTTGGCAAAGCCTGGGCGGAAGCGGACGGCGACATTCGCGAGGCGATGGATTTCTGTCGTTTTTATGCGCACCAAATGCGCTTGATCGGCCGACCGCGCCTCACTCAACACGTCCTCGGCGAAGAAAGTTATCAGCACTATTGGCCGCGCGGTGTCGCAATGATCATCGCACCGTGGAATTTTCCGATGGCGATCTTGTGCGGCATGACGACGGCCGCGCTCGTCACCGGCAACGCCGTCATCATGAAACCCGCCGAGCAATCAGCGGTCATCGGCGCAATGTTGATGGAAATTTTTGAAGAAGCCGGCGTCCCGCCCGGCGTTCTGAATTATTTGCCCGGCAAAGGCTCGGTCATGGGCGCGCACCTGGTCGACCACAAAGATATCGATCTTATCGCGTTCACCGGATCGCGCGAAGTCGGGTTGCGGATTTGGGAGAGCGCCGGCAAAACACGCGAAGGTCAGCGCGAGCTGAAGCGGGTCATTTGTGAGATGGGCGGCAAAAACGCTGTCATCATCGACGCCGATGCCGATCTCGACGAGGCGATCGTAGACACGATTTATTCCGCATTCGGTTATCAGGGACAAAAATGTTCGGCCTGTTCGCGGCTCATCATCCTCGAGGAAATTTATCCGCGCGCGATGGAGCGCCTGCTCAATGCCGCCGCCAGTTTGCGCGTTGGAAATCCGGAAGAGCCGGGGATCACGGTTGGGCCGGTAATTGATGCGACCGCTTACAAACGCATTCTCGAATACATCGACATCGGCAGGAATGAATCACGACTCGCTTTCCAACGAGCCGATGTTCCGCAAAAAGGGTTTTTCATTCCGCCGACGATCTTCACCAACGTCAGTCCGAAGACACGGATAGCGTGCGAAGAGATTTTTGGTCCGGTGCTCAGCGTCATCAGGGCGCGCGATCTTGATGAAGCACTCGAGATTGCGAACGGCACCGAATTCGCGCTGACCGCCGGATTTTTCTCGCGCAGCCCAGCCAACATCGAGCGCGCCAAAGCGGAGATCGTCGCCGGCAACGTTTACGTCAATCGCTCCTGCACCGGTGCGGTCGTTGGCCGCCATCCATTCGGCGGATTCAAAATGAGCGGCGGCGGCACCAAAGCGGGCGGCGCCGATTATCTTTTGCAGTTTGTCGTGCCGCGCGTTGTTACCGAAAACATCACCCGCCACGGCTTCGCTCCGGAAACGACGCCGCGATACCGCGACGAATTTCTGCCGCCGCGATAGTTTGCCACTATCGATCGAGCGTGCGGCCTTTGTGCAGCAGCTGCACGACGCTGACGATCATGTAGATTACCGGCCAAGCGGCGGCAACCAGAATCACAGCGAAGACCGCCATCTCCTTTGCCCGTTCCCGCGCCGACTCGATCAAATATTCGCGGCCCAAGTTGTAACGACGAAACTGCCCGCCGTCGTCGTTCGACCAATAGCCGTGCCAACCGCCGGCGCCCGATTGAAAGAAATAGTCGGTGCGGGGAAAACACTCCTTATCAAATTGCGCCGTCGGTTTCACGCATCCTTCTGTAGCTTGGATCGTTCTAGGGAGTCAATTGTTCATCCAATTAATGATGTCGTCGTGGGCGTGATTGAGCACGCTGACGTGGTCCGCGCCTTTGGCCGTGAAAAATTCCACGAACGGAAATTCGTGCGCGAGCTCGCGTCCCATTCGAACTGGAATCACTTCGTCGTTCGTGCCGTGAAAAATTGCGACCTGCGCGTCGGGATTGCGTTTCCTAGTTTGCGCGAGATGGGCGCGATTGTCGTAACTTTCGATTAGCATCTGCGCCATCCAGCCGCCGAAAATTGTGGCCGCTTCTTCACGCAAAGTTGTGAACGGCGCAATCAACACGATTTTTTGCACACGATGATTAGCGGCGAAATCGAGTGCGACTGCCGCGCCTAACGAATGGCCGATGGCGGAAAGCGTTAAATGATCTTCGTCCGTTCCCAGCCGTTCGGTCAGCGCTTTGAGCGCTCTGTCCGCGGACGCGCGCGTGCTCGCGAGCGTCGCGTAGCCGCCGTTCTTCCCGTACCCGGGATAATCGATCAGCAGAAACGCGTCACCGTTCGGCGGATACTGCCGAAGAATTGTCGTCCAATCGAGCGCGAGCGAACCGTTCCCGCAAAACGCAATCCAAAGCCGTTTTGGCGTTGGATGAATTCCGGGAACGTAATAGGCCACGTATTTCGCCGTCGCTACGGTGTAATTAATTTCGAGTCCGTTGGCCGGCAGAGCGTAGACATAGCTCTCATCGTACGGACGCGGATGGTAAACCAGCGAGTGCTGTCGAAAATAGAGGATCGACAGTGTAATCAGAAGAACAACGAAAAGTCCGGCAACGAAGCGGATTATTCTTCGCGGCCAACAGCGCGTTGACGGATTTCGCATCGCGCCGCAAGAACGTGCTCACCGCGACGCGATGCAAACCCGATTTGCACACAACAGGCCGTTTATCGCCAGTGACCGGGGACCCAAACCCAACCTGCGCCTCTGCTCACCCAATGTCCTCGGACCCAAACAGCCGTCGTCCGTGGCGGTCTGACCCAAGAGCCAGACACCCAAACGTAATCCCTTCCGGACCATCGCCAGTAGCCGGGGGTCCAAATGTAACCCGAACCTGGCGCGACAGTTTGCGCTTCAACACGCACCACTGGCGGAGCCTGAGGAACCACAACCTCTCGCGTTACCACGCCAGTGGTTGGAACTCCCGTCGTCACCTCTTGGGTGGTCGTAGTTGTCGTGGTCGTAACCGGCGGCGTTTCCTCGGCGCAGCCAATTAACGCGAACGGCGCCAGCGCCAACATCCAAATGCGTATTCTCATAATAATCCCTTCTGTATAACGTTCGTTTCTGGTTAGACAGGTTGGTTTTATCAAATTCACCAAATGCTTTTCGTCGTCGCTACTCCAATTGGAAATCTTGGAGACATCACCCTGCGGGCGCTGGAAATTTTGAAAGATGTCGATCTTGTCGCGGCCGAGGACACCCGGCACTCCGGGATTTTGTTGAAGCATTATCGGATCGACAAACCGATGCTGAGTTATCACGAGCACAACGAAGCAATGCGCACCGCGCAGCTGATCGAGCGACTCGCGGCCGGCGAAAAAATCGCGCTCATAACCGACGCGGGAATGCCGGGACTGTCCGATCCTGGCGCGCGACTGATTCGCGAATGCATCAAGCGCGAGCTGCCTTTCACAACCATCCCAGGACCCTCGTCGATTGCGACCGCGCTTGTGGGTTCTGGATTTTCGACCGAAAAATTTTTCTTCGGCGGATTTCTGCCCGTCAAAAGTGGCCAACGCGAACGCGAGTTGCGCGCCGCCTCCGCCCGCGACGAGACTTCGATCTACTTTGAATCGCCTTATCGACTGACCAAAACACTCAAGGCTTGCGTTAACATTTTGCCGGATCGGCAACTTTGCGTGGCCCGCGAACTGACCAAGAAGTTCGAAGAATTCCGCCGCGGATTAGCCGCAGATTTGCTCGCGCATTACGAAGCGCATCCCCCGAAAGGCGAAATCGTGTTGTTGATTTCCGAAAAATAATTTCGACCCTCGCCTCACTCCTCTCCCTGCCCAGGGAGAGGAAGGCGCGAAGCGGCAGGTTGTCTATTTGCGGCACCTTTCCGCTTGTCAAAGCCGCCCTTCTGTGTGATTTTGCGCGGCTTTTTCTCCCCGGAAAAGACGTTATGACCTACGCAATCATCAAGACTGGCGGACGGCAGTATCGCGTCGCGGAAGGCGACACGGTGGATGTCGATCTTCTCGATGTCGATGCGGGCAAGACCGCGACCTTCGGCGAAGTGTTGATGTTCGCCGATGGCAAGCACGTCACTCACGGCGATCCGCTGATCTCCGGCGCGAAAGTCACCGCCGAAGTCGTTGAGCAACGGAAGGACAAAAAGGTCATCGCCTTCAAATACAAACGGCGCAAAGGCTATCACCGCACGGTCGGACATCGCCGGAAGTTGACTCGGGTGAAAATCAAAAGCATCACCGGCGGCTCAAAATCGAAGAAATCCTAAGTCATGGCTCACAAAAAAGGACAAGGCAGCGTTAAGAATGGTCGGGACAGCGTTAGCAAACGGCTCGGTGTAAAAAGATTCGGCAGCGAGTTGGTCGTTGCCGGCAATATCATCGTGCGGCAGCGGGGGACGAAATTTTTACCGGGCAAAAACGTCGGGCTCGGCCGCGATTACACAATTTTCGCGCTGGTCGACGGCAGCGTTCGCTTCGATCGCGGCGGGCGGCGGGTCAACATCGATCCGGTTGCTGCGAAATAATCGTTTCCCTTCCCGATTTGCCACGAGTGCGGTATAACAAGTCGCTTTCATGAAATACCGCACGTTCATTTTGTTTGGCGCGCCCGGCAGCGGCAAAGGGACCCAAGGTAAAACGCTCGGAACGATCCCGCGATTTTTTCATTGCCCGTGCGGCGACGTGTTTCGTTCCATCGACACCCGCACGAAAGTCGGGAAAGCGTTCCTGGAATATTCGAGCAAAGGTCAGCTCGTTCCGGACGACATCACGGTCGAGCTTTGGAAAGAAGCGATCGACGCCGCCGTCGACGCCCACAAGTTCAAGCCCGACATCGACATTCTGGTGCTCGACGGGATTCCGCGAAATGTGAATCAGGCCAAGATCATGCGCGAGCTGATCGACGTTGAAAAAGTTTTTCATCTGGCCTGCCCAAATCGCGAAACGTTGTTCGGCCGGTTAAAGAAGCGCGCGCTAAAAGACAATCGGCTCGATGACGCCAACGAAGAGGTCATTCAAAAACGGCTCGACATTTACGAGAAGGAATCGAAACCAGTGCTGTCGCATTATCCCAAAGAATGCATCACCGTGATTGACGCCATGCAGCCACCCGCGAAAGTGTTATTCGATATCTTAGCGAGCGTAAACGGCGTCAAACATGAGTCAGCAGCAATTTGACAATTTCACAGCCTCGACCCTTTACTGCGAAAAATGCCGGGCAACGACGCCCGTCCGCGAGAAGCTGCTTCTAGTTCTGCCCGATCGAGAGATTTTCGATTATCTCTGCACCGAGTGCGGTTCGTCGGTTGGACAACGCGAAGTTACCGCCGGCGAAAAAATGATGGCCGAAGCGCTCGCCAGCCCGAGTCGCAGGAGAGGAAGCGTGCCTCTTCGATCGCTGCAGTAAACGGCGAATGCGAATCGTATTTATCGGCACGGGCGAAATTGGCGTGCCGACGTTGCGGGCGCTACAAAAATCCGAGCACGAATTAGGCGGGGTTGTCACGCAACCCGATAAACCGGTTGGCCGCGAGCAAAAAATAACTGCGCCGCCAATTAAGAAAGCGCTGATAGCCGGCGGGCCAAACGCCGGTCCGGCTCAGACCTTGCAGCCGGCGCGAATCAAGGATCGCGAAGCGATCGATCAAATTCGCGCGCTCGCGCCGGACGTAATCGTTGTCATGGCTTACGGCCAGATCTTGCCGCGCGCGGTGCTCGAGATTCCAAAAATCGCCTGTTTGAATTTGCACGCATCGCTTTTGCCACGCTGGCGAGGAGCCGCACCGATTCAAGCCGCGATTGCGGCCGGTGATCGGGAGGCCGGCATGACTGTGATGTACATGGATGAAGGTCTCGACACCGGAGACATTTTGCTTCAACGCGAGATCGACATCTCGCCATCCGAGACGGGCGCGACATTGCACGATCGACTCGCACAGATTGCACCGGAAGCTTTGCTAGAATCGTTGCGATTGCTCGCGGCCGGTAACGCGCCGCGCATTCCGCAAGATCAGGCGCTCGCGACTTACGCGCCGAAGCTGAATCGAGAAGCGGGGCGCCTCAATTGGAATGAAAGTGTCGAGGCCATCGAGCGAAAGATTCGCGCTTATAATCCGTGGCCGGGCGCGTTCACTGAGTTCTCCGGTCGCAATCTAAAGATCTTTGCGGCGTCGATTGTCGATCTTCGCGGAAAGCCGGGCGAAATTTTGCGGAAAGACCGGGAACTTGTAGTTGCGACGTCTGATCGTGCTTTATTGCTGACGGATGTCCAGCTCGAGGGAAAACGCCGCATGAGCGCCGCGGAATTTTTGCGCGGGCGAACATTGTCATCCTGATCCGGCAGCCGCGCGGGAGAGGGATCTCTCAGGCAAAGCCTGGATCACCCAAGATACCAAGCGTGATCAACGAGTCTGGGGGAAATTCCTCGCTCCGCTCGGAATGACGAGCGTGTTTATCCTTTTCAAGATCGACATCTTCTCGTTTCATTTGGCCTGCCATGAAGACCGAGACGCCGGCTTACAAACGTGTCGTGCTCAAGTTGAGCGGCGAAGCGCTTCAGGAACGAGGCGCGCGCGAAAACATTTCGCCCGCGGTCGTGCGCGAGATCGCTGATCGGATCAAGGATGTGCACAGTCTCGGTGTGCAAATTTCGATTGTGATCGGCGGCGGAAATATCTGGCGCGGTTCGTCCGCCGCCGTCCGCGGCATGGATCGAACGACCGCGGATTACATGGGGATGCTGGCAACAGTGATCAACGCACTGGCATTACGCAGCACGCTCACCAAAATCGGCGTCGAAGCGCGTGTCCAAACTGCGATCGAGATGAAAAACGTGGCCGAGCCATTCATTCTCGGTCGCGCCATTCGACATCTCGAACTTGGGCGAGTGGTGATTTTCGCGGCCGGCACCGGCAATCCTTATTTTTCAACCGACACCACGGCGGCGTTGCGCGCAAGCGAGATTGGGGCCGATGTCATTCTGAAAGCGACTAAGGTCGATGGTGTATACGATCGCGATCCGAACACCGACCCGAACGCGAAACGTTTCGAGCGGATCACATTTACCGAAGCGTTGACGAAACGGTTGCAGGTGATGGATTCGACCGCCTTCAGCCTTTGCATGGACAACAAAATTCCAATCGTCGTGTTCGACATGTATAAACCGGGCATTTTGCGCGACGCAGTGCTTGGTCGAAAGGTTGGGACGCTCGTTTCCGACGAAGCGGAGACGACGTAAAAATTAACGCGCATGAGCAGAGACGACATTCTTCTCGAGGCCGAGATGTCGATGGAAAAAAGCGTCGATTATCTGGTGCACGAATTTTCCGGGGTGCGCACCGGCAAAGCGTCGCCCGCGTTGGTCGAGAACATCGACGTCCAGGCCTACGGCTCGACCATGAAACTGAAACAGCTCGCGCTCATCACCACTCCGGAATCGCGTTTGCTTGTCTTGCAACCGTTCGACGCCGGCACCGTCCGGGACATCGAACGCGCGCTCAAAGAATCGAAAATCGGCATTACGCCGGCGGTTGACGGAAAAATTATTCGACTCCCGATTCCGGAATTATCCGAAGAACGGCGGAAAGAATTGGCAAAGTCGTTAGGAAAAATGGCGGAGGAAGCGCGCGTTCGCGTCCGGAGCAATCGGCGCACGGCTCTCGACGAAGCAAAAAAACTCAAAACTGGCAGCGGGATTAGCGAAGACGAACTGCACGACCTGGAAGACGAAATCCAGAAGCTGACCGACCGTTTCGTCAAATCAATCGACGATCATCTCAAGCATAAAGAGACCGAGATCATGAAGGTGTGATGGAATGACGAAATCCGAATGTCGAAGCACGAAGGAATTTCTAAAACCTAAATGACGAACCAGACGCCGATCTCGTGCTGCTTTCTTTAGGCTTCGTAACTCCCTTCCTCATTCGGTATTCGTGCTTAGTCATTGCGAATCAATTAATCTTCAATCTCAGAGCCGCACGAGATCCAACAAGAACTGGCACCACAGATAAAACATCCCTCGCCAGGAATATCTCACGTCGCCTTCGGGCGTCTGCTTCAGGACACCCTTGTGGATGTTGTGTGCAATCTGCTCACGTAAGTCGCGCTCGATCTCTTTCTCAATCTGTTTTTCATCGAGCGAATCGATCGCGTCGATTGGGACATTGTTTCTTCGTAGAAATCCCCGGTGGCTTTGATAGAGCTGCCAGAACGATTGATCGGGTCGCTGTCGATTGATCCGGAATTGCGGCGTCAATTTTAAGCCGTAGGAGAGCGGGTAATTCCAGGTCGTCCAAATGATCCCGCTCGTGGCGCGCGATGAGATTCGTAAATAATAAAACGAGAGATCGTGCTGCTCGTTCAGGCAAATGGTCGCCTGCGCGCGGTCTTCCGCCTTGTAAAAAAGCCGGAAAAATTGCCGGTAGTCTTCCCAATCCCATCCGGCATCGTTCACGTGGACGAATCCTTCGTTCTCGATTTCGTGCGTGATTTCGTTGAGCGTCGGGAAAGTATCACTCGACGGCGGCGACTTCGGGCGAAGCTGTTTCTCTTTCGGCAAACGCAACGTACGGATGCGGGTAAGAATTTCCAGCCACGGCAAGAAGAACCACGTCGCCGCCGCAACCGCTCCGAGGACATGGCTGTCAGTGGCAAAATAGACCAACAGGTAGGAAACGACGAGGATTGCGATGGCTCCGGCCTTTTGGGAAAACGAACTTTGAAAACTGCGCAGGGCGACTGCCAGAACTCCTGCGCCTAGTAGGATAAAAAGCTTGAAGAGCATTACGGGTTGATTTGATGCTCGCTCAGGAATTTTTCCAGCTGATCGGTATCGAAATTCGCGATCACATGGTCACCGGCGACAAACGTCGGGACATAGGTTTGCTCCGAGAGCTCCTTCATCTCTTCGTAGGCTTGTCGATCCTCGCCGACGTCGATCTCGACGAACTCGTAGCCGCGTGCTTCCAAATATTCCTTCGCGTCGATGCACCAGGAACACCATTCGCGGCTGTAGAGCTTTAATTCCATCAATAGCGGAAATAAACGACGGCTCCCTATGCGTCAATAAGTTCGAGATTAATAAGACTTGGCCCAGACCACGCGCTGCCGGCTCGGTGCTCCCGTGAAAATACAGCGGCCGGGTTCGCCGTCGCCAAAAGGAATAACGCGAATCGTCACCTTGAGATCGTTTTTGATTTGCTCTTCCACTTCGTGCGAGCCGTTCCAATGCCCGAGCGCGAAACCGCCATGGATCTCAGGTTTGTTGGCATTCCTCGCGGTGAAGAAATCGTAAAACTCCTTTTTCGATTCGATCACGCGCGTGTTTGCCTCCTGAAACTTTTTCGCGCGATCGTAAAGATTTTGCTGGATCGACATCAGAATTTCCGGGGCGCCCGCAGCGAACTCCTGGATCGACATCGATTCCTTCGACTTAATTGCTTGATCGCGCCGGGAAACGTCGACTGAGTCCTTTTCCAAGTCCCGCGGACCGATTTCCACCCGAATCGGCACGCCTTTCTTGATCCACTCCCAATTCTTGACGCCGCCGCCGAGATCGCGGCGATCCACTTCGACTTCGAGGGCAGAATCAGCAAAATGTTTTCCGCGTAGTTGCAACGCGAGCGCGTCGCACGCTTCCAAGACTCGTGCGCGCGTATCTTCCTTCGGCGTTATCGGCAGAATGACGATCTGCGTCGGGGCGACGCGCGGCGGCAAAATAACCCCGTCGTCATCGCCGTGCGCCATCACCATCGTTCCAACCATCCGGGTGGTCATCCCCCAGCTCGTCGTCCAACCGAATTCCTGTTTGCCTTCGCGATTCTGAAATTGGATCCCGCTCGCGCGCGAAAAGTTTTGTCCTAAAAAGTGCGATGTCCCGGCCTGGATCGCTTTCCGGTCCTGCACCATTGCTTCAATCGTCAAGGTCTGGACCGCGCCGGGAAAACGTTCGCTCTCGGATTTTGCCCCTGTAAAAACCGGGATTGCGAGATGCTCGCGCGTGAACCGCTCGTAAATTTCGAGAATCAGCATCGCTTCCGCGCGCGCCTGTGCTTCGGTTTCGTGAACGGTGTGGCCTTCCTGCCACAAAAATTCGGTCGTTCGCAAAAATAAGCGCGGGCGCATTTCCCATCGGACCACGTTCGCCCATTGATTAATCAGCACAGGCAGATCGCGATACGATTGCACCCACTTCGCATAGCTCGCGCCGATAATTGTCTCCGACGTCGGCCGAATCACGAGCGGTTCCGTCAACGCGCTTGCCGGCTTCATTTTTCCTTCGGCATCGACTTCAAGCCGCGTGTGCGTCACAACAGCGCACTCCTTGGCGAAGCCTTCGACGTGCTCGGCTTCTTTTGCAAAATAACTCAGCGGAATGAAAAGCGGAAAGTAAGCGTTGCGGTGCCCGGTCGCGCGAAACATCGTGTCGAGCTGGCGCTGCATGTTTTCCCAAATGCCGTAGCCCCAGGGACGAATGACCATGCAACCGCGCACGTCGCTTGGCTCCGCCAGCTCAGCCGCACGCACGACCTGCTGATACCATTCCGGAAAATCTTCCTCGCGCCGTGGACTGATCGCGGTTTTTTGGGCAGCAGGAGCCGACATCGCGACAACGAATTAAGCCGTCGCGCGCGAAATGACCAGTGGCCTTTTTCTTGGCCACCGGTTGACAGTGAACCCCTCGGCCAGTAGCTTCCGGGCCCTTTTTCAAACGCCGATGAAGACGTTTTCCGCCAAAGCAAACGAAGTCGACCGCAAATGGTGGCTGATCGATGCCAAAAATCAGGTGCTTGGTCGTGTCGCGGTAAAAGCGGCCAAGCTTTTGCGCGGCAAAGAGAAGACGATTTTCACGCCGCATGTCGATACTGGTGACTTCGTCGTCGTGATCAACGCCGACAAGGTCCGTGTGTCAGGAAAAAAAGAAGAGCAAAAAAGTTTCATGAGCTTTTCTGGTTACGTCGGCGGGCACAAATCGGAAAACGTGCGCGCACGTCGTGCGCGGCATCCCGAATTACTGATCGAGCGAGCAGTGCGCGGTATGATTCCGCACAACCGGCTCGGCCGCTCGGTTTATCGAAAGCTCAAGGTCTATCGCGGAGAATCGCATCCGCACAGCGCGCAGCAGCCACAATCGGTCAAGCTCGCCTAACTAATTTTTATGGCTCAAGCACAGGAATTCATCGCCACTGGTCGTCGAAAAACTTCCGTCGCGCGCATTCGCATGACTCCGGGGACCGGCAAGATCGACATCAACGGCCGCAGTTTCGAGGATTACTTTCCGAGCGCGCCGCTGCAGAACGTGGTTCTTCAGCCATTGCAAGCCGCGAAGATGGTCAGCACCTACGATCTTTTTATTAATGCCAGCGGCGGCGGCGTTGCCGGCCAGGCTGGCGCCGCGCGACTCGCCATTGCGCGCGCACTTCTTCAGACCGATGGCAATCTGAGAAGCGGATTGAAAAGCGAGGGTTTGCTTCGACGCGATCCGCGGATGAAGGAGCGCAAAAAATCCGGACAGCCCGGCGCGCGCAAACGCTTCCAATTCTCGAAGCGATAATTCAATTGCTGTAGCGGCGGCCGTCTCGGCCGCAATTCGAAAACATTCGGCGACTGACACAGTCGCCGCTCCAAATTTATCTCGGCTTCCGTGCTTTCGGAGTCGGTGCGGCCGCAGGTGACAGCGGGCCCGCCGTTGGCGCCGCCAAAAGTGCTGGGGGCTTCGCCGGTGCATTGTCAGCAGCGGGCCCTGGCTTCGGTTGTTCGGGCGGCTTCAGCGAGCGCAACTGCCGCATCGCTTCCCCAGCCCAAACTGTTTCCATCCGGTCGTCACGGGTGCCTTCAACTTGCTGTCCCGGCACTCGATATTTCGTCAGGATCTCTTCACAAACTCGACGCGCGTCGTCGATTCGATTCTTCGCTTTCAGCAGCGTCACCTGAGAAATGAGAGCCAGCGGGCCGGTGTAAGTATTTGCATATTTGGCCGCGACGTCTTGATAAATCGAGAGCGCTTCGTCATTTTTACCCATCGATTCCAGATTCGCCGCCATCGCCAGGCGCGCCGTGGGAACAAAATCGTGCTCCGGATTTTTATCGACGAACATCTGCAAGGTCGAGTTCGCCTGAGCGAATTTCTTTTCGTCGCGCTGCGTTTCCGCCAAAAGGAGGTAAGCGCTTGCGCCCGCCGGCGTTCCCGCATAGCGCTCGATTACCTCCTGGTAATCGTGCGGAGTTTTCGCATTGCCTAACAACTCTGCCGCCGTTGAATTGCGCCGGCTGGTGTAAAATCGGTAGCCGGCAAATCCAACGATCGCTAGAATTACGATGACGAGCGCGGCCGCGATTTCCTTTTGGAATCGCAACCAGAAGACGCGCGCTTCAACTGCGACGTCGGAAGATGGTGGAGCCGTGGGCATGATTGAATTGTCGATGTTGCGCGGACCGATTCGGCTCGCGCGAGCGTGCTTTTATGCCACGCGAAACTTTGCTGCGCAAGTCCGCCACCGGAGGGATTCCTCCGTGGCGAGCGCGGCAAACATAGACATACGCTCGCCAAGTCTTTTCCAGGCGATAAAATTCCAAATTATGAATGCATTCTGGAATTTTGTCGGACCGTTGCTTGGTTTGGGTGCAAGGCCTGAAGAGCTGACGTTTGTTCAAATCTCATTGCGCGGTGTGGTCGTATTCATTGCCACGCTGATTATGGTCCGGTTGGGCCATAAACGATCGCTCTCACGTAAGACGGCATTCGACGCCGTCCTGCTGGTCATTCTGGCTTCGGTGCTTTCGCGTGCGATTAACGGGAGCGCCGCGTTTTTCGCGACGCTCGGTGGCGGACTGGTGCTTGTGCTTTTGCATCGCCTGCTCGCCTTCATCGCTTATCACTCGCATTGGTTCGGCATCCTAATCAAAGGCCGGCCCGAATTGATTATCGAAGATGGTGATTTCGTCTTAAACACCATGCACCGCAATCACATTTCCACCCACGATGTCGAAGAAGACATGCGCTTGAGTCTGCGCAACGACGACTTGTCTAAGGTGAAGAAGGGCCGCATCGAGCGCAGCGGCGACATCAGTTTCATTCGAAAATAAACGGCGAGCGACTAACGTTTGCCCGTGACTCTGCAGGACAAGCTTTTCACGCCAGGACCAGTCGAAGTTTCGGCGAAGACGATGGCCGCGTTCTCGCGACCGATGATCGGACACCGCGGCGACGATTTTAAGAATCTTTACCGCGACATTCATCCCAAGCTGCAAACGCTCTTCGGAACCAAACAGCCGGTGTTTCTTTCAACGTCGTCAGCCTGGGGCGTGATGGAAGCGTCGATCCGCAATCTGGTCGATCGCGGCGTGCTCTGCTGCATGTGTGGCGCGTTCTCCGACAAATGGCTCGATGTCGCGCGACGCTGCGGGAAAAACGCCGAACCGCTCCAAGTCGATTGGGGAAAACACATCGACCACAAAGATGTCGATCGTGCGCTCGCGTCCGGAAAATTCGACACCGTCACGCTGATTCACAATGAGACCTCAACCGGCGTAATGAATCCGTTGCCGGAACTTTGCTGTACGCTCGCAAAATATCCCGACGTCGTTCTGATCGTCGATACGGTCTCGTCGTTTTCCGCGATGAAGATCGACATGGACGCGCTCGGCATCGACCTGATGCTCACCGGCGCGCAAAAAGCACTCGCGCTGCCACCAGGTTTCTCTCTCTTCTCCGTTTCCGAAAAAGCTTTCGCGCGTGCTGAGAAACAAAAAGATCGCGGCTATTACTTCGATTTCCTCGAATTTAGAAAGCAGCAGGCCGAATGGATGACTCCGAGCACGCCAAGCATCGGGCACATCTTCGCGCTGCAATCGAAGCTCGGCGAAATCTTCGAGGAAGGCCTGACGAATCGTTACGAACGTCACGCGCGCACCAACGCGCTCGTACGCGACTGGGTGCAACGAAGCGGCTTCGAATTCTTCGCTGAGGAAGGTTTCCGTTCAAAGACGCTAACCTGCGTAGAAAACAATAGAGGCATCGACGTTGTCGATCTTGCGCGAAAACTCCGCGAAAAACATCACCTCGTGATCGACCCCGGCTACGGCAAACTCCGCGGGAAAACCTTCCGCCTCTCCAACATGGGCGACGAAACCGAAGAAACTGTTTCACATTTGTTGTCGTGTCTCGACGACATTGTGCCGCTTGATTGACTCTTCGAAAGCCAAGTTCATAAACTCACATCGCCTATGAAGTTTTTAGCGCGCGTGCTGCTTTGGTTAGCGACGATCTGGTCGGCGGCTTGGTTTGGCGGTCAGCTGTTCAACGCGCTCATGGTGGTGCCACATTTTAGTCGGAACGCGCCAAACTCACTGACGGCCTGGGGCGAAATGCGATTCGATAATCTGGCCGATTTCTTTGTCATCTTTGCGCCGCTTTGGACTTTCGTCTCGCTGCTGATCGTGGCGGTCGTGGTTAAAGATCATCCCGCACGACGATGGATTATTTTCGGGGCAGTTTGCGCTCTCGTATCGTTGATGGCGCTGCTGGGATGGATGGTACCTACGATCAATCGTCTGGTTCAATCCGATCACGGCGGCCTCGATGCGGCAACCGTAACGAACCAACTGCGTCAATGGACGATTGCGAACTGGGTCCGGATCGGGATCGATTTCCTGACGTTCCTTGCGGCGACGCGCGCGCTTACCATTTCTCGGCGCGTCCTCCCGGGACCGCTGGCGATGTCGGAGACGCGGCTATCGGTTGGCGACCAAGAGATATAAAAGCGAAGGGCGCCTTCGTTTTCGAAAGCGCCCTTCATATTTAGATGGCGGTAAGCCGAATTCTGTCGTGGATGATCATTTATCTCAATCCCGCTTGCGCGGGACCGCCCGAGAACCGCGATCGGCGGTCATAGACCGCCGCTACAGTAATCGTGATGCGACGATACCCGAGGATCGTAGCGGACCGGCTGTCCTCCCTCTGTTTTGTCTTGCACCGCATGGGGTTTTTCGTGCCTCGCAAATTACTCCGCGAGCGGTGAGCTCTTACCTCGCCTTTTCACCCTTGCCTGCGCTTTTCTCAAAGAACCGGCGGTGTCTTTTCTGTGACACTTTCCGTCATCGCAGTTTTTCAACCGCGGCGCCCGCGTATTTTACGCGGCATGATGCCGTATGGTGTTCGGACTTTCCTCCAGCGAATCCCGCAAGGCGGGACTCACCAGCGATCATCTGCCATCGGCGAACAACTTAGCATAATCTGGAATCCACGAAACTGGGAAGTCCGAGCTGGACTAACAGAAAAAAATTGGATGCAGCGTCACGCTGCTTTCCTATAGTGAATTTTCCCCTCTAAACTCAAACCGGAGGATTGTTTATGCCACTCGCAGTTGGAACCAAAGCACCAGATTTCACTCTCTCGACCAAAGCCGCCGGCGGCCCGAAGCAGATCAAGCTCGGCGATAATTTCGGGAAGAAGAACACGCTGCTCCTTTTCTTTCCGATGGCGTTCACCGGTACGTGCACGACGGAAATGTGCAGTTTGACCAAAGAGCTGCCGAATTACAGCAACATGAACACCGTGGTCTACGGAATCAGCGGCGACAATCCGTTCGCGCAGGAAGCGTGGGCGCAAAAGGAAAAGATCGACGTCACCCTGCTGAGCGATTACGAGCACAAAGTCACGAAAGATTACGGCGTTGTTTACGATTCGTTCCTGCCGCAATTGAATCTCGGCATGGCTGGCGTGCCGAAGCGTTCCGCCTTCATCATCGACAAGAACGGCGTCATTCAATACGCCGAGAGCAATGACGATGCGAAGCAATTGCCCAATTTCGATAAGATAAAAGCGAAACTCGCCGAGCTAAAGTGAGCGACGAATTTAGAACGCTGAAGAAATTCGACGCGGGTAAAGGCCGCGAAGGATTTTTGCATTCGTTACCGGCGCTGGAAGAACAAGGTGTCGGTAAAATCTCACGGTTGCCGGTGAGCATTCGGATCGTGCTCGAGTCGGTGCTGCGCAATTGCGACGGGAAAAAAGTCCGGCGCAAAGATGTCGAGACGCTGGCGAATTGGAACGCAAAGAAGCCGGCCAACGAAGAAATTCCGTTCGTGGTCGCGCGAATTGTTCTTCAAGATTTCACCGGCGTTCCGCTCGTTGTCGATCTTGCCGCGATGCGCAGCGCGGTGAAACGGCTCGGCGGTGATCCGAAAATCATCGAACCGCTGGTGCCGGTCGACCTGGTGGTCGATCACTCGGTGCAGGTCGATTTCTTCGGCTCAGCCAAAGCGTTGCAGTTGAATTTGGAAATGGAATTCAAACGCAACCGCGAGCGCTACCAATTTTTGAAATGGGGCCAGCAAGCATTCAAAACGTTTCAATTAATTCCCCCGGGAATCGGCATCGTTCACCAGGTCAATCTGGAATACCTCGCGAAAGGCGTACAGCACGCGAAGATCGACAATCGCGACATTTTTTGTCCGGACACGCTGGTCGGGACCGATTCGCATACGACGATGATCAATGGCCTCGGCGTCGTCGGCTGGGGAGTGGGCGGAATTGAAGCGGAAGCAGGAATGCTGGGACAGCCGGTTTACTTTTTGACGCCCGAAGTCGTCGGCGTGCACATGACCGGAAAATTACGCGAAGGCGTAACCGCAACCGATCTGGTTTTGCACATCACCGAAATGCTACGCGCACAAAAAGTCGTCGGGAAGTTCGTCGAATTTTACGGGGAAGGCGCGGCGTCATTGCCGGTGCCCGATCGCGCGACGATTGGCAACATGTCGCCTGAGTACGGCGCGACGATGGGATTTTTTCCGATCGATCAGGAATCGGTCGCGTATTTGTGCGCGACCGGACGAAGTGATGAACAATGCGCCGCGTTCGAAAATTATTTTCGCGCGCAAAAAATGTTCGGCATACCGCGCAAAGGCGAGATTGATTACAGCGTCGATCTGGAATTGAACCTCGACGATGTCCAGCCGGCTGTGGCAGGACCGAAACGGCCGCAGGACCGGATCAATCTTCCGGCACTTGGCGAAACCTTCCGTTTGCTGTTGAAAAAACCGGTCAAGGATGGCGGTTATGGAATGGGGGATGCCGATCTTGCCGCCAAACATCTCGTGCAGTTGAACGGATCGCCGCCTAGCGATGGCGACATGCCTTCATCCGACAAGAACGGAGCGGGCATCGAGCCGGGCGAAGAACGCAACAAGGCCGAGATGGTAAACAACCGGCCAACGCCCGACACCGCGAAGGAACTAAAAGATTCGGCGGCTGATCCATTTCATCACGGGGAAAGCCGGATCGGTCACGGCAGCGTGTTGATCGCGGCGATCACCAGTTGCACGAACACGAGCAATCCAAGCGTGATGCTTGCGGCCGGCTTGCTGGCAAAGAAAGCGGTCGAGCGCGGATTGAAGATCGATCCGGCGGTGAAAACCTCGCTCGCGCCGGGATCGCGCGTCGTCACCGATTATCTCGACAAGACCGGGCTACAGAAATATCTCGACCAGCTCGGGTTCAATCTCGTCGGTTACGGCTGCACGACCTGCATCGGAAATTCCGGCCCGCTCCATCCGAAGATCGAGAAGGCGATCAACGATTACGATCTGGTCGCGGCATCTGTGCTTTCGGGCAACCGCAATTTCGAGGCGCGGGTGCACCAAAACATCAAAGCGAACTTTCTCATGTCGCCGCCGCTGGTAGTCGCATTCGCGCTCGCCGGGCGCGTCGATGTCGACCTTAGCAAAGAGCCAATCGGCAAAGACAAAACCGGCAAAGAAACTTTTCTGCGCGATCTCTGGCCGAGTTTGAAAGAAGTGCGCGATGCGATGCAGTCGGCGCTGAGCCCGGACGTTTTCCGCAAGCTCTATCGCGATTTCGCGGATCAAAACCCAAAATGGAACGAAATCCCATCGAGCACCGGCGAAGTTTATCAATGGGACGAGAAAAGCGATTACATTCACGAGCCTCCGTTCTTCAAGGATTTCTCGATGGACGTCGGCAAGATCGACAACATCGTCGGCGCGCGAGCGCTCGGAATTTTCGGCGACTCAGTCACGACCGATCACATTTCGCCGGCAGGCGCAATCAAAGCAACATCGCCGGCCGGCGAATATTTGAAATCCCGCGGAATTAGGCCGGAAGATTTCAACAGTTACGGCTCGCGACGCGGCAACGATCTGGTGATGACGCGCGGAACCTTTGCGAACGTGCGCATCAAAAACCTGATGGTGCCGGGCACAGAAGGCGGAGTAACGAGACATTTTCCGGACGGTGAGACGATGTCGATCTTTGATGCAGCGATGAAATATCAAAAAGAGAACGTGCCGCTCGTCATTCTGGCCGGAACGGAGTACGGCACAGGTTCGTCTCGCGATTGGGCGGCAAAGGGAACGCGTTTGTTAGGCGTGAAAGCGGTCGTGGCGACGAGTTTCGAAAGGATTCATCGCTCGAACCTTGTCGGCATGGGTGTACTGGCGCTGCAATTTCTCGATGGCGTTACGGCGCAATCGCTTGGGCTCGACGGTTCGCAGACATTTTCGATCGACGGCTTGTCCGATGCCATCCAACCCAGTCAGCGCTTAAACATGGAGATTGAAAGCCGGAAAGGAGAAAAACGTTACGTTCCGGTGAAACTGCGAATCGATACGCCGATCGAAGTCGACTATTACAGACACGGCGGCATTCTGCCGTTTGTGCTACGGCAACTGCTGGCGCGAAAGTGAATCCAGCGAACTGGCCGCGCTGATATCCAAAGTGTATGAGGAAACTTCGGGTGGCGGTGTTGTATGGCGGCCGGTCAGGAGAACATGAAGTTTCACTTCAATCGGCTGCGTCCGTAATCACTCATCTGGACCGTAATCGATTTGAGATCGTGCCGGTGGCGATTGACAAGCAGGGTCGCTGGCATCTCAACGACATTTCTTTGCTCGAAGGAAAGAAATCTCTCCCCGTCTTCAAAGACGCGCCGAAGGTTGTGCTTCCGCCGAACCCCCCAGACACGAGCAGTGGCAGCGCATTGATCGGCCTGGCTGGAAGCGGACAACCGCGAACAATCGACGTGGTCTTTCCCGTCATGCACGGGCCTCTTTGCGAAGATGGGACGATTCAAGGATTGCTCGAGCTTGCTGACGTTCCCTACGTTGGGTGCGGAGTGCTTGCGTCAGCAGTCGCGATGGACAAGGAGATGACAAAACGCGTGGTTCGCGACGCCGGGCTTCCCATCGTGTCGTATGTTTCGTTGAAGCACGAGCTCTGGAAAAAAGAAAAGGAGCCGTCGGCCGAAAGGATTCAGAAAGAGCTTGGCTATCCGGTCTTCGTTAAGCCGGCTAACCTCGGCTCAAGCGTCGGTGTGCATAAGGTGAAAGAACCGAGCGCGCTCGACGCCGCGCTCGAAGATGCGTTCAATTACGATACCAAAGTGCTCGTTGAAGCTGCCGTAAACGCACGGGAGATCGAAGTGTCGGTTCTGGAAAACGCGGATGCAATAGCTGATCCACTGGTCAGCGTCCCGGGCGAGATCAACCCAACGCATGAATTCTATTCTTACGAGGCCAAGTATCTGGACGAGAAGGGCGCGACGCTAATTATTCCAGCAAAGCTCGCCTCCGAGCAGATGAAATGCGTACAGGAGATTGCGAAAAAAGCGTTCTTAGCGATTGAATGTGAAGGGATGGCTCGAGTCGATCTCTTGTTGGACCGAACGAGTGGAAACTTCTTTTTCAATGAATTGAATACGATCCCCGGATTCACCTCGATCAGCATGTACCCAAAATTGTGGGAAGCTTCAGGGATTAGCTACAAGGAACTTTTGTCGAGACTTGTGGATCTTGCGATCTCACGGCACAAGAGAAAGAAAGCGCTGGTTAGGGAATTTCGGTCTTAGAAGAAGTGCGACGGTCATCGACTGCCGCTACAGAAGAATGGATCTACCTTCAATAGTGATGGGCGAACCTTCGGCGATGAAGGCAGAGCGCGGCGGAGCCGACAAGGTCTCGACAAATTGTGGGCCGTAAAGAGCCGCGGTATCACCGCGAAACTCAAAGTCATTGGCGTTCCAAATTTTCCAGCGCGGATGTTCGACCTGATACTCGCTGCATCCAGCGCGAACGCGGGTGTAGCCCCAGTAATGCTCGGTGATGAATTCGGCGTGTGACCCGGCGGCAATTGCTTGCGGTTCGCCGCTTGCGCTCATCTTTAGCGACTCCCATTTACAGCCACGCCGCCAGGAATACTCCACCTTCAAATTAGGATCGACGTGCTCAATCTCGTGCTTCATCGGCAGCGCGAGGTACTTTTCTCCGTAAAATGCACGCGCGACCAAAGCGATCGCGCGGCGCGGCACCAATTCGCGAACGAAGACGACGCCACGGCGCCAGGTGTCGGCGGATTTTTTGCGCACATAAAAGCGCAAGTTCACTTCCTCGAAGTCGCGATGCAGCGGAATGGGAAGACCGAGCAAACGAGTATCGAGAAATAGAAAGCCGACCACGCTTAGAAACGTTTCACCATTTTCGAAATCGAGCTCAGTTCCAGGCGGGACCAGCGGCGCGACGATCTTTGGATCGACAACGAAGTTGAGCATGGCGAGGTATCGCCAATTGGCGGTGAGAAAGGGTCTCACCCAGACAAGATATGCGACGGTCATAGACCGCCGCTACAAAATCAGTGCAGCAACTTTTCGAGAGCGGCGTCCGGCTGGGCGCCGAGCGAAGTGGCCATGGCGTAATGACGCTTGGCCTGTTCTCTCGAAGGCGGCAACGAGGTGGCGTAAATGACAGCGAGGTTGAAATGCGCGTCGGCGTACTTCGGATTTTCGGAAATTGCTTCGAGCAATTCTTTTTCGGCGGCTTCCTGCCAGCCTTTCTGACTCGCGGTGATGCCGAGATAGTTGTGCGCAGTTGAGCTCTTCGGATTGAGGCCAAGGGATTTTGTTAATTCGGCCAGCGCCTCGTCGAATTTCGCCTGACGATAAAACACGATTCCAAGCGTCGTGTGCGTAAATTCGTCCTTGGGCGAGAGCGCAACCGCCTTTTTCAACGTCAACTCGGCGGCTTTAAGTTTGCCGCTCCGGAAATAGACGACCCCGAGATTGGAAAGTGAATAAAGATTGTTCGGCGTCTTGGTCAGGATTTCCTGATAAAGTTTTTCGGCCGAACGATATTCGCCCTTATCAAAATTTTCCTTGGCCTGCCGGGCAAGATCGACAACGTCTTCGGGAACGTTCGGTTTGAAGATGCTCGGCACGGTGTAACCGCTTTGTGCCGGCGGCGCCTTTGACGCAATCAGATTGCCGTCCGGTTTTTCAACCGCAATCGTCGCCGATCCAGTCGTCTTTGTGTTTTTAGCGAAAGTGAAACTGGCTTTGACCGCGCTGGGGTTATCGTCGGAAATCGAAACGACCGGTTGCCGGAGGAGCGCTAATTCGTCAGTGGTCAGTCTCGTCACCGGTTGAGCAAGCAACTGGATCTGTTGCCTCAACGTTTCCGATTTGATTTGCAGCTTGTCGAACTCGGCGAGCATAAGCTTTTTCGCGTGATCGCGTCGCGCTTCTTCCTGGCGCTCGCGCACGATGATGTTACGCAACATTTCGTTCTCTTTGGTCAGCGTGGCGGTCTCTTCCGGCGTAGCGCCCACCAACTTGACCTGCTCAAGCGGCTTGCTTGCTTCGTCCAGCTGTGAGCGCAGCTGAGCAACCGTCGTTTCGTAAGTCTGGTTTTGTTTCTGGCTAGCCGCCAGTTGCTGCTGAAGATCGCCGATCTGTTTCTTCACGTCGGCGAGCTCTCTTTCCTTCTTCGGTTTGCCCGCGCTGATCTCGCGCACAGTTTTTTCGGCGTCAGCCAGTTTTTGTTTTAGATCTGAGTTTTCGGCGACGAGCACTCCAACCCGCTGCTCGGTGTCCTTCAATCCCTTTAAACGCGCGACCGCGTCGTCACGCTCCTTGTTTGCACTTGCGACCTTTTGGTCCGCTTCAGCCGCGCGCGCATTCGCTTCGTCGCGCTCCTTGCCGGCCGACGCGCGCTGTTGATCGGCGGCGGTCACTTTGGCGTTGGCGTCATCCCGTTCCTTTTCTGCAGCGCTGCGGCCTTGCTGCGCCGAAACGAGCGCTTTCTTCAACTGCGCGATTTCGGATTTGAGTGCTTCCTGCGCTTTGCTGTCGTCCGAACCGGCCGCGGCAGTTTTCTTCAAGGACGTTTGCGCCTGAGTTAATTGATCGCGCACTTGCTTCTCGGCCGTTTTTTCTTTTTCGAGATCGCCCTGAGCATTGTCGAGCTTCGATTTCGTTTCGTCGAGACGGCTATTCAACGATCGCTTTTCATTTTCGGCCGCGCTCATCTGGGTGCGCGATTTCTGCAACTCGCCTTCAAGTTGATCGACGCGGCCGCGCAGTTTGCGAGTGGCCTGCTCGATCGCGACCTCGTTCGGTGTGCTCGACGGAGCGGGTTTTGCGGTTGGCGGCGGAGCCGCGGCTTCCTTGGCGACCTGCACGGGCGGTTGTGAATCTTGCGGCGCCGCGGCAACATTTTCCGCCGGCGCGCTGACATTTTCCTGGGTCGAAGCTTTGTCCTGCACGCGTAGGATGCTTTCGCTCACTTTCCGGCCGCGATATTCGACGATCGCCGGTTGCCAATCGGGATGGGCCTTGCGCAACTGCTCGAGGAGTGTCCCCGCAAACCGATACTTGGCGAGGGCAGCTTTGAACTGGTTCTCGTGCTCGAGTTTTTCACCCTGTTGCGACGTCATGTACGCTTTGAGAAAGGTCTCGCTCGGGTCGTCCGACTGAGCTGGCAAAGCCGGCGCGGCCAGGCAAAGAACAAATGCGGCGAGCAGGGGTAACCCGAGTTTCTTCATAGAGGGCAGGGCGCGAATGATAACAAATGGACTGTGGGTTTGCAACGATACGATGGGGCATCGGTCTAGGAAGAAGCGGAGAATGTGCCACACTGGCGGCGTTTCTTTGCGCGTTTGCAATCACGAATCTAAAAACTAGAATCTGAATCCCGACGGTGGTCGTAGCTCAATGGTAGAGCCCCAGATTGTGGTTCTGGTTGTTGCGGGTTCGAGTCCCGTCGACCACCCTTTTGTCTTAAATCCCAAAATCCAAATCCCAAACTCCAATCGACTTCGGACTTTGGCATTTAAGTTTTTGTGTCTGTAGCTCAACTGGATAGAGCATCTGACTTCGGATCAGAAGGTTGTGGGTTCGAATCCCTCCAGGCACGCTTGGCAAATCCATAATTGACCTCAAAAGATAAGAAGGCGCTTGGACACTTCTTGGACACTTTTGGCATTCCAACGGTGGTGCAAAGAGATTGAATACCCCCGGCAAGATTAGCCCTCCATTAATCCTCCAAAATAGCGAAGCCGTTCTCAGTGCGATGAATTACCCCGACACCAGATGACTGGATTAGTTTCACCAGATCGGGGCGGGGAAGCTCAGGCCCTTCAACGCTTCACACCGGTATCGTCAACGTTACGCTTGCGTTGCGTTTTCTGATGTCAACGGCGACAAAAAGCTCGGAAATTAAGGCGCCCGCTTTGATACTGGAACAATGCGCCTTCGTCATTTTGTAATTGGCATTCTCATTTCGCTAGCGACTGCTCGTGCCGAATCGCAACCAATTGCGGCGCGTGATGCGAAGATCGACAATGTGCAGTTGCACTATCTCACCGCCGGTCGTGGGCCCGCAGTTGTTCTCCTTCACGGCTACACCCAAACGTCACGGATGTGGAGGCCGATCATTCCGTTGCTCGCCGAAAAGTTCACCGTGATCGCGCCGGACTTGCCGGGCATTGGCGATTCTTCCATTCCGGCGGACAACAAGATCGACATGATCACTGCGGCGAAGCAAATCCATGACTTGGTTCGTTCATTGAAGATCGACAAGGCGCGCGTGGTCGGTCACGACATCGGATTGATGGTTGCTTACGCCTATGCCGCGCAATTCCCGAGCGATACTGAAAAGCTCGCGGTGATGGATGCGTTTCTTCCGGGAGTTTCCGGATGGGAGCCCATCTACAACGCTCCGACCATTTGGCATTTTCGGTTCAACGGCGAATACCCGGAGAAGTTGGTGCAAGGTCGTGAGCGCACTTACTTCGAGTATTTCTGGAACGTGCTCGCCGCCGACAAAACGCGTTCGCTTCCGGACGCAGATCGCAAAGCTTACACGAAGGCTTATTCCCGGCCGGGACGCATGCATGCCGGCTGGGCTTATTTCGCGTCCTGGCCGCAACTCGCCAAGGATTTTGCGCAATTGTCGCAGACGAAATTGACAGTGCCGGTGCTGGCGATCGGCGGCGAGAAATCGTTAGGCAACGAGCTGGCCGCGCAAATGAAACTCGTTGCGACCGATGTCACCGTTGTCGTCTTGAAAGACACCGGCCATTGGATTTCCGAAGAACGCCCGAAGGAAACAACCGACGCGCTGGTAAAATTTCTGTGAGTCTACGATACAGGCTCAAAGTAACGGGCTTGTCGCTGGGCCGAGCCCACATCATTATCAGCGCGTTGGTTAGCTGATGATTGTTTCATGACACATTATTGTCCGCCGCTCTGTGAAATTTTGGCGTTTTATCCAGCTTTTAAGTGGCGCGGCAATCATCATACTCTGCTCCAGCTGCGAAGAAGTTCCATCCTACGTGCAGGAGCTACGCGCCGGGGTTTTTCCTTGGCAGGCTGCCCGGTCTGGTTATTGGAACGGCGACGGGGTGCACGGTTCACCTAAGATCGTCGTCCATCTCAGCGAACAGAAAGCTTATTTCTACAAAGGCAAACGTGTGGTGGGCGAATCGACTGTCTCCACCGGCAAACCTGGGTTCTCGACGCCTCCCGGCCACTATCATGTTATCTCCAAAGATAGGAACCACGTTTCAAGCGAGTTTGGCGATTACGTCGATGACTCGGGTAAAGTCGTGAAGTCGAACATTGATTCGCGGAATGATCCTCAAGCCGCCCGGGACACATTTCGATGGCGCGAGAATGCCCTATTGCATGCATTTCAACGGCGGTTACGCAATGCATGAGGGCTATGTCCCGCGGTATGCTGCGTCGCACGGTTGCATTCGCTTACCTAAAGGAATGGCCGAGCACTTTTTCGACGCCAGTCCCGAAGGTACGCCGGTCGTCGTGAAAGAGTAGAAAGTCTCGCGGCCCGTTCATACTCCGCTGCGATCCGCGTTTATGATGAAGCAAGCGTGATTGAGACGCAGCGACCGCAAAAGGTTCTCCACGCACCGGTCTCTGTATGATATCGACGCGGTCTTCCTTTAACAAATCGGAATTCCGAACGTTTTAGCGTGATCCATGCTACGGATTCAGATCGCCCGTTCAACTGTTTAAGCTCCCGGGTGTTTTGCAATTAAGCGCTTGTCAACTGCGCCGAATTTATTTATCACGGCGGCTTTGATGCTGAAAGAACTTTTCACGGCGTTGCTTTGCAGCTTTGCCATTGCGGGACAAATGCGCGCGCAAGAAGTGGAGGTCGCTCGCGAAGCAAAACCAAATCCTACCGAGCGAGTAGCGCCGGTTTCTGAGCGAACGGATTCAGAATCGGAGACCGTGACAAAAACGAAATCTCAGGGTCGGGAAAAGAAATCGGCTTCGAGTGTAATTACAGTCGAGCAGATGCGAATGGCAGGAGCGCTCGCCGCAGAGCGAACGAGCTCAGTAGAAGGATCCAGTTTGCAAGGCGCAAAAGCCGCAACGCTCGCTGAACGGCAGAAAACCGAAACTCGCGTTGAACAGGCGAACGCACACCGGGCGCCGACCGCCCACTCCACGAATTCGGAAGCGCTCAGCCCTGGCTCTGTTCGGCCGACGATGCTCGAATCCGGGAAGCAAGAACCACGGCCGGTTACGCATTACAGCTACAAAACTCCAGAGGGCAAAAAAGAATCAGCGCCCGTCATTACGCAGTATTACCCGAAGCGGATCGTTTACCCGTTGGCCAAGGTCGATCGACACATCGATCGCAAGCTGATGCAAGCGGCGACGATCGCGCAGGAGCGGGCGCATGCGCATTCGCGCTCGATGTGCTGGCATTATGTAAAAGAGGCATTGCTCGCTTCCGGCGTTATCGATTCCCGCCCGAAGAGCGAACTCGCGAAAGACGCTGCCCAAGATCTCGTCAATAATTATGGATTCAAAAAATTAGCGGTGAAAGATCCATTCGCCGCGCCGGTCGGGTCGGTGCTCGTGTATGGCGCCAACCGCGCCGCCGGTCATGTCGAGATCCGCACCAATGACGGTTTCGTCAGCGACTTCTGTTCGAAAACGCCATCGCCCCGTCCTTTGCTCGGGGTTTACGCGAAGTTGTAATTTCCGGCCAACTTCGGAACGAACGTCAACCGGCAAACTCTAATCTAATTGAAGCGACTGGCAATCCGGTCCGCACGGAGGATCTTGAAATCAACGCTGCAAAGTTACAGGGAATCAAGATCGCCGGGTTGCAGTGAAGCAGGGTTCGACAAACGTCCAGTTTTGATCTCGACGGTCGGCGGGAAGTGGAATTGTTGAATTGCTTTGTTTTCACGTAACTTCACGGGATGTCCGCCGAGGTTACCTGGATTCTCTTCATGTGTGCCGCCGCCAGCCTTTCCGCGATTCCGCTCTTTGTGCTAATCATGGAAGAGAGCGAGGAAATTGCCGACACGATCAGGGCGTTCAACAACAAGTGCGCCGGACTCGGCGACAGCGCGACAGAAAAGCAAAAGAGCGACTGCCGCAACGAACACGAAGCCATTGCTGGGGCTTTGGCCAAGTTCGTCATTCTCGCCCACGAGGAACTGGATTTCCTACCTGAAGACCCTGCGAAGGATCGCGCTGAGCAGCAAGCGCTCCATCCGGATCTCCAGTTTGATGACCGCCCCGAAAGCGATAAGAGAACACTTTTGCGACGCAAGGACATGCAATTGCATGTCCGTTGGGCGCAATACTGGATAAGTTGTTTAGGTCGCGAGAACACTCAGGAGTGCAAAACCGAGAAAGCCGCCTTGGACAAGGAGGACTATCCATTCGGAAGAATCGGCCTAGCGGCGCCGTATCCAACGCACGAAGGTAAAGAGGAGGCAAAGCACTGGCACGCAATCAAGGTCAAGCCCGAAGACATACATCCGCTGCCGAAAGCGACTAGGCCGTGAACGGGCCTTCCGTGCTACGGATCAGCGAAATAAAACCGACTCGGTTTGTATCTGAACAATAGCCACGCCGAGATTGCGCCGACAAGTGTTGCGTCGATGAGTGCCCGCAATGCGAGCGTCCACGGCACGGCGCTGATGATCGCGCAGGCGACTCCGTAAAGAATGATCAGCGGCCAGATAAGCATGAATGTAATTCGCGCGCTCGGCCGACCGTGCTTCAACGCGAACGCCGTTGCACCCATCAAGAACGCGACCATTGCAACGAGAGGTGCTGCGATTCTCAGCCACGTTCCGCGATTCACCGTCATCCCACCAATAGTGTAGCCGCCGAAGAAGCGGCCGAGATCGAGCAACACGGCAATGATTCCAATCGCGGCGCCGATAGCGTAGAGCGCACAGAACCACATCAAGATTGTGAGCGAACGCGGCCGCTTCATTTTCGAAAGAACAAAACCGACAGCAATGCGAAGATTGGCAACAGCACCGGCCCGGCGAACTTGAAGATGAAGCCGAAGAAACTTGGTGTCGGCACCTTCAAATCCTGCGCGATCGCTTTGACGAGGAGGTTTGGGCCGTTCCCAATGTAGGTGAGCGCGCCGAAAAACGTCGCGCCTAACGAAACGGCGATGAGAGAGTGGTCGTGTCGCGTCACGAACTCGGCCATGTGATTCGCGCTGTTCATGTCGAGTCCATGCAAACCGAGCGCACCAGCAAGGAATGTCAGATAAGCCGGAGCGTTATCGAGCAGCGCGGAGAGCAGCCCGGTGGCCCAGAAGAATTGCGCATCAGTTTGCACGCCTAAATCGCGGGCATGCAGCTCGACGTAGTCGAGGACTGGAATCATGGTAGCAAAGATTCCGAGAAAGAGCCACGCGACTTCCTTAATGGGCGCAAAAGTGAATGCGTTCGCCTTGTGGATACGCGCTGGCGTCCAGTAATAAGACATGATTGCGCATCCCCCGATAGCGACCTCGCGCCAGATCGGTGGAAATGCGATCAGCGCACCGAGCATGATCGACATGAAGATTAAATTGCGTTTGCCGAAGCAATGCCACTTCTCGGTGCCGCCAGATACAACTGGCACGCTTGTCGCCTTCGAAAATTGGCGACGATCGACAATGTAAAAGATCGACAACAGTGCAGCGATTGCGATGCACCAATGCGGCCAGCATCGAACCAGCGGCCAGAAAAACGGAATGTGCTTGAGATAGCCGAGAAAGAGCGGCGGGCCCACTGGCAGGAGCGCGCCGCCGACATTGCTCACGACGAAGATGAAGAAGGCGAGATGAAATCCCGAGAAGCGCGCTTTGTTCATCTCTATCCACGGCCGGATCAGGAGCACGGAAGCAGCGATGGTGCCGACAACGTTCGAAAGCAGGGCACCGAGAAGAAGAAAGATCGTATTTGCGGCAGGCGCGACGTGACTTGGCGCGCGCAGATGGGTTCCCCCGGAAACAACGAAGAACGAGCCGACCACAGCGATGAAGCTGACATACTCGAAGCCGGCGTGGAGCACGCGCTCAGCATCGTGACGCGCTAAGAGATAATAACCGCCAACGAAGGCAGCGAGTCCGAGACAAACCTTGTGATAATACCGCTCCCAACGATGCTGCAGAATGATCGGAGCGATCGCGATAGAAATGACCAGGATCGCGAACGGCAGCATGATGAGCAGCGACGGTTCGCGTTGCGAAATTGTCGCGACGCCGAGCCAAATCATGCACGTGCTCTAAAGCGCGGCTCAGCGAGCAGCAAATTATTTCGACTTGCCGTTACTTAGTTGCAGACGACCCCTCGCAAGAGAGAAGCGAGCAGGCATGTGGGATTGCACGGTTCGATGGCAATGTACCGCTGCTTCCCGAAAGCCCGGTAGCCTTGTAGCAGGGTAGGAATTACCGCCCTTCTTCCCTTTCCCCCTGTTTCCCGTAGCCACAGGAGCCGAGCCCGAGTCACAAGGGGTCGTGGGAACAGTGGAAGGCGGTCTCGCTCCGAAAGATCGACAGATTCAACGCTTTGATTACCGAAATGCAAGGTGCAGACAATTCGGGTCGACTCTGACAATAAGCGGTGAGCGCAATGCACCAAGATGGCTTTAACTCAATCCAGAAAGGTAAAAGTGCATACATTAGACCGGCGCATCGGAGGGCAGAGCCGCGATGGCATCTGGCTCCTCGACGATGATGTCTCGATGCTCAAGGCGCTTGGCCGTTTACTGAGGTCGGCGGGTTTGATTGCAGAGAAGTTTAGCAAGCCGGACGCCTTCCTAGCCAACCTCAAACATGCCCCATGTCGCGTAGCAATCCTCGACGTGTGGATGCCCCAGATGAAAGGTTTGGAAGTACAGGCTCGCCTCCGGCGAGACTCGCCGGAAACGCGCATTATTTTCCTCACAGGGCGCGACGATCCGCTAGTGCGCCAGACCGCACTCGATGCCGGAGCTGTCGCATTTCTCGTAAAACCTTTCGATGACGAGAATCTTGTGCGGCTCGTTCGAGAAGCTCAAGAAGCTGCCGCAACCAACGACCCTTCAAAGCGGGTCAGAAGGAAGCGTGGAACAGTGAGACAGGGGAGCACGTGTTCGGTGGCCGAAGGCTATTCGGATAGAAGGGCCAAAGGGAAGCAGGGCGGCAGCCTACCCTGAACCCATAGGACTAAAGTCCAATATACGGCTGTCGGGAGTGCTGGTAAATTCGTTCTCGGTTACGTCATCCGACGTTTCAACGCACCTTCGGCCGGCTAAAAAAGCCCGTGGGGCTGGACCTTCGCTGGGACACCGTTTAGCGCGATCTCCAGATCATCCAACTGGAGCCCCGAGTCAGCCGAAGCGAGGCGGCTGTTCAAAGCGCCTCGTGAGGACGCTTCATGGTTCCGCGCGGAACTGGATTGCAGGTAATGCAGTTTAACAATCCATCCTCAACAAAAAAGCAAACTAAAATGAACATGGCCCCATTAATAGCAATCGTCGCAGTATGTATGTTTGGTCTTATCTACCTAGTGCTAGATTGGGTACGAGACGAGATCAAAGATCGACGCGAAGACAAACAAGAAATAGAGGACTACGATAAGACCCAGCGGGTAGCCAGAGCGCTCTACCAGCATGAGAAGCGTAACTACAATCCACTACGTCCCTACCAAGGCTTTCCTACACCGGTGATTCTAACACGGCCATTAGTGGTAAAGCGCTCAAGTCCCGCACCACCGGCAACGCTGCTTCCAGTGCAAAGATGATCCCGAAGCTGCGAGTCACATCAGTCCCGACATGATTCCGGCTTTGGCAATTGGCGCTTTTGCTGGTCTCAGAGAGTCAGAGATTGCGAGGCTTGAATGGAAAGAAGTGGACTTGCCGCGCGGGTTCATTCAAGTAAAAGGGTCATAAAAAAGAGACTCTCTAAGCGCCGAGCTGGCACACTTCCAATCACTTGAAACACAATCTTTTTTACTTGGCCACTTCTTGGCCAGTTATTCGGGGCATCCCCAAGGGCTTTTGGCCACGTTTCGATTGCAAATGATTGCAACCTATCAGCCTCTTAGTCGGATTCGCGCGTTTTGACAGCAATTATCGTCTGCTTGCTGTAAACCGATAACCCGCCCAGGACGCCGCTGCCCTGCTGTGGCTCTTCCGGCCACACGGAGCCGTGGACTTGCGCTACCTTTTGGACTTTACCGGCGATCTCAAGATTGCCGTTGCTCTGTGCTGCGCGTTCGCTCGCGTCAACCACGTACTTGCTCAAGGTGTAAGCGCGACTCGTCTTTCCGCTCGTTTAAGGTGATCGCCAGGGCTTCGAATGGCGTGATTGCCGTGCTTGATTGCATGGGTTTCGCGTCTTGGTTCGCCGCTTCAATCTGTTGCGTCCAGCCCTTGCGCTTTGCGTGCGCGAGTACTGTTCCCTGTGAAATGCCCATATTGCGCGCGATCTCCCGTAAGGCGATGCCGCTAGCGTAGGCAGTTTTGACTTGCCCCCACCGCTCTGACGAAATTCTGTTGCGTACTGCTTGCTTTGCTAGTGGGAGTTGCGCGTCTTGTTCGGGCATGTTCAAATGAACAATTACCCTGCTTAGAGAGAAAACAAGCCAAATTTGCGACGGCGCTGACAGGCGAATCTGCTCAAAAAGAGAAAGCGCCGAGAGGATTTTCACCTCTCGGCGCTCATTCTCTAACAGCTTATCTCTTTCGCTATTTTTTCCGATAGCCGAGTGCGTCCGCCGTGCAGGTCGCGCTGAAACCGCCAGTCACGGTGCCTGTCGCGCTAATTGCCGCATTAGCGTTGGCACAGCCGACAGGTACGCCGGTGGCACTTTGGCCAATGCCCTGCCACACGAGGTGCCAGGTCACGAACAGAGTGTCGTTCGCCG
>WNGK01000871.1_pt1 | contig 33658 bp, 29 predicted proteins | sample 5400601 | NCBI WGS metagenome assembly WNGK01 (sample SAMN13153376, study PRJNA577476) | soil metagenome | isolation source: 60 cm soil or saprolite under Garry oak tree replicate 1 | place: USA:California | collected 2016-06-15 | reverse complement strand
GGGACTCCCGTCACTCCATAAAACATGAGGGTATGGAGACACGGGCGTCCTCGCCCGTGCAACGGACGATCCCCGTTTGACACAGATTTCCTTCTATCCCTGACCTTGGGCAGACAAAAAGCCGGAGGCTTTCGCCTCCGGCTGCATCTACGCGAACAGTTCACCGCTAACGAGATACCGCAATCTGGATCGCGTTAGCCGAAGGACGAGCCAGCGGCCCATTAAAGATACTGCCCGATCCGTTTGCGCTGTACTTCATCGAGATGACTTGTGGCTGTCCGGTAAAGCCATCTACCTCGCAGGTGTACACGAACTGGTAAGAAGGATCCGCCGCGACCGACGTGGGATTGTATACCCCGCCAATCGAGCCAACGTCGGAGATGGCCCCGTTCGAACTGGATTTGGTGAATCTGGATGTTATCTGTTCCAAAGGTAAACCCAATGGCACTGTTGAGCAGCGCGTTGTGAATTGGATCGAGGTCCATCATGTTGGGGGTTCCGCAGCATTCGGACATGAGAAACGGAGAACCCGAGACCGTGACAAAATACCCCTTCTCGATGACGAGTATATGAGGACTGAAGCATGCATTAGAGTGGCAATACTGCGAGGTTCTTGCGGCGATGATTCGGGTTCGCAAGTCCACCTTTTCTTGTGCTTTCCTGGTGCACCCGTGGCGATAAATACTAATGCGAGTGCGCAGAACGTGTGCCGAGCGGAAAGCATGACATCAAGGAACGGCAAACATCCTGTGACTTGCGAAAACAATGATATGCAGCGGAATGATGATTGATGTAAACCAGCTATTACACTCACGACTTGCGCTCTGATACAGATGGGGATATTTCTGTGCTTTAGTGCGGAAATAGGTGGATGTAAAAGGCGGAGACAAGACATCCCACCAGCGCAACCAGACCCATGACCAGCTTGGCAGCAAAATGTCGCCGCGGCGGAGATGGATTCCACTTCGCTACTGCGGCCCTGAGTTCCTCAATCCGCTCTTCTTCATCAATGTTGCGATAGAGGCCGGACTGAAACGCCGCCTGCAATGTGCGCTGATCGCTTTCGGGCAGCGCAACGAACCGGAAAGGCTGCTGTGTGCTGGTGACAGGCATGAACATTTCTACTGTGCCCAGCACCGGCCCCCTGTGCGTGTGAAACATCAACTCAACGACGGAGCCCTGGTGCACAGGTGCAGGCAAGAGCAGTAGGCCACCGTTGCGGGAAATGACGTGCAGTTCGCCAGCCATCCGGAGGCCATTCTGGAATTGAAGGACAGCCGGAGTAGTCTCGGTGAGCCGAAATCGTGGAATACGCCGATTGGTGTGTAGTTGGGGAGAAAAGCTCATTAGCCTCAGTATGTTACGTAATCATCTGGCGCTGGAGATTACGGAAGGACGTGTACCCATAGTTGAGGTCAACAGGATCGAAAATCGCGTTTCCTCATGCCGGATTTCCCAAAGGTTCGACTCGGTAGCCGAGGTTTCGGAGTGTACGGATCATTCGGAGTGTGCGTACTCGCTTGGACTTCTCGCATACCGCCGGGCCGCGTTCCTCATAGCGAACGCCTTTATGCAAAAGGATCCAGATCAGCTGGCACAGGCGGTGTGCAATGGCCCCGATGGTTTTATTGTGCCCGAGGCGCGGCACCAAACGACGATAGAGGATCTCGAAGATGCTTCCTTTGCGTTTGACGGCAGCATTGGCAGCTTGATTCAGAATGCGGCGCATCTGGCGGTTGCCATTGCGGTGCTCAGATCGGGCCGGAAGAATACAAGCGTGTCGATGGGGAACACCTGAGGTCGGAGTTGTGACTAAGGTAATACTGTATGTACTGTATCGAAGAAATGAAAGCCCGCGAAGCGTGCGCAGGATCGCTGTACCAAGCTGCTGTCAGACGCACCCACGATGGCAGGTTCATGATCTTTGGTAAAACACACGGAAGAGCATTCATTCAAACATTCTCGGAGACAGGGAGGCCGGATTTTCAGGAAGTGAAACGGAAATTCGTTGAAGAGGTCCTGAACTACAACGATTGGAAACCGTGGACCGAACCCCTAGGGCTCCAAGACTTCCTCAGAACAAAGGAGGGAGCCGCCGCCTAGGAGAGCCTCCTAGTATTGGGACAAGCGGCTCCCTTGTTTGGACGTTGACGAGAGCACACACTTTAAAGTTCTCGTAGGGATCATGTGGTCTCTATCGACAACAGAAGAGGAATCGGGTGCTGAACCTGATGCGCTCCATTGACCATGCCCGCGTGAGTGGAGAGGACAAGCAACATCCCAGTTCCCCAAGCAGCGCACCCATTGCTGCTTTGACAATAGGCCGTAGGAATACCTGCATCCTTTATCCAAGAACCCGCCGGAATCGTGTTTGCCACGTTTATCCAAGAACCCGCCGGAATCGTGTTTGCCACGTTCCGCACATCCGTCCGCACTGCGCTGGTCAGCATTAGGTCAACTCGGCTCTCGGTGGTTCCCTTCGCCTCGAATGTTCCTGTACCCGTTTCGGTGTCGGAGCCAAGAATGGAAATCACATTGGCATTCAGGGTGACGTCGCTGACGGCCGCGCCCCCACTGAGCGCCGCTACAGATTTTTGAGCAAGAGAAACGGCGAAAGGATCAGTGGACGGCTTGGTCTGAGCTAACACGCCGACGGCGAAGAAAAGGAATACGAAGGCAACTGCGAGGCGAGGCATACACGTCCTCCGCAAACCTAAACAGGGTTCACAGATTGTGTACAGATGGCCCGACTGCCCTAGATGATCCGACAACTTCGGGGAAGTGAAGTCATCACTGTGGAGTGGATTCTTGCTTACAAATTCACCTCCATGAGGATCATCTACTTACGATGGGCAGCGAATATAAGCCCGCCTCCTTTTGGAAGTCAAATAAAAAGTTGAAAATAAAAAGTTGAAATTCGCTCAAATTCGCAAATCTTCGAGGAATTCCGGCTTTTTTGGCTATTCATCGGGCAGCCTACGTTACGTGAGAGGCCCTGAAAAATGGAACTCGTATCCAAAGGCGTATCCAAGCACGCACGCGCCCCGCGCCTGAGCGAGCGGCCCGGGGGCGTGTAGCAAAATCCCCTCAGGTGGAGTAACCCCGACTCTCGTTTGACACAGATTTCCTCCTACCCCTAACCTTGTGTCTCTAGCTTATGAAAGTTCTGGTTATCGGAAGTGGCGGGCGCGAGCATGCCCTGGTTTGGAAGCTGCGGCAATCTCCTCGGGTCTCGCAGATTTATTGCGCGCCCGGCAATGGTGGCATCAGCGGAGAAGCCGAATGTGTGTCAGCAGACTTGAAGAACGTGGAATCATTGCTGGCCGTCGCCAACCGGCTCAAGCCCGACCTTACCGTGGTCGGCCCGGAGCTTCCGCTTCAACTCGGAGTGGTTGACGAGTTCACGCGGCGTGGATGGCCAATCTTCGGCCCGGCAAAAGCTGCGGCGCAACTTGAATCCAGTAAGAGCTTTGCCAAGCAGTTCCTGCAGCGCCATCGCATTCCGACTGCGCATTACGCCATTTGCAGTTCGCCGGCAGAGGTCAAGCAGGCCCTGTCGCGCTTCAGTACGCCGTTGGTGGTGAAGGCCGATGGTCTCGCTGCCGGAAAAGGCGTGGTCATCTGCAAAACGAAAGACGAGGCTGGCGCTGCCGCAGCCGACATGCTCTCCGGCAAAATGGTTGGCGAGGCCGGAGCGCGAGTCGTGATCGAGGAATGCCTGCAGGGCGACGAGCTTTCTTTCCTCGTGCTTAGCGATGGAGAACGCGTCGCTCCCCTGGTCGCCGCTCAAGACCATAAACGTGTGGGCGACGGCGACACCGGCCCTAACACTGGAGGCATGGGCGCTTATTCTTTCCCTGGCCTGCTTGACGAGCAGATGACCAACTGGCTCTTGCAGCATGTTGCTCGTCCGGTCGTGGAAGGCATGAAAGCCGAGGGAATGGAGTACAAAGGTATCCTTTATTGCGGGCTGATGATGACCGCGCGCGGCCCCATGGTCCTCGAGTTCAATTGCCGTTTTGGTGACCCGGAGACTCAGCCCATCCTGATGCGCCTGGAGAGTGATCTGCTCGAAGCCATTGAGGCCTCAATCGAAGGCCGGGTCAGCGATGGGGACTTCCGCTGGTCACAGGATGCGTCGGTGTGCGTGGTGATGTCCTCCGGCGGGTATCCGGGAACGATCGAAGTGGGGAAGAAAATCACCCGGATTGAAGAAGCGGACAAAGTGGAAGGTGTGAAGGTTTTCCACGCAGGAACGAGCACGCGTGATGGCGCGTATTATACCGCCGGCGGCAGAGTGCTGGGAGTGACGGCCCGCGCGGAAAACCTGCCAGCCGCAGTTGCTCGCGCCTACGAAGCCGCGAGCAAAATCCAGTTTGACGGCGCGCATTACCGCAAAGACATCGCGGCCCGCGCATTGAAAAAATAGCCGAGGCAAATCAATGAGCAAACCGCTGGTTTCGATTGTGATGGGCAGCGACTCCGACCTTGAAATCATGCGCGAGGCAGCGAAGGCGCTCGATGGATTCGGCATTCCTTACGAGATTGACGTAACCTCGGCGCACCGTTCGCCGGACCGTACAGCAGAATACGCGCGGAATGCCGCAGGACGTGGAATTAGCGTCCTCATTGCCGGGGCAGGCGGCGCGGCCCATCTTGCGGGAGTAATTGCGGCACACACTACGCTACCGGTGATAGGAGTGCCGATCCCTTCGACCTCCCTGAACGGCCTTGATTCACTCTTGGCGACCGTGCAAATGCCGGCAGGAATTCCGGTGGCGACGGTCGCGATTGGCAAGCCAGGGGCGACAAATGCCGGAATCCTGGCAGCGCAAATCCTCGCAACGGCCGATCCGGCGCTGGCCAAGAAACTTCAAGCGCACAAGGAAAAGCTGGCCAAGGGTGTGGAAGAGAAATCGCGCACGCTGAAAGAGAACACGCCATAAAGCCCGGACGAGGGAGTCCGGGCTTGCATAAAATCCATACAAGTAGAGGCGGTGGCCCTCACCCGTCCACCGGAGCGCCAGCTCCGCAGCCGAATCAATCCAGCTTAAGCGTCCGCAAATATTCTCTCAGCGGCCCGCCCAGGTCCTCGCGCTTCAGCGCAAATTCGATTGTTGCCTGAATAAAGCCAAGCTTGTCGCCAGCGTCGTGGCGTTTGCCCTCGTAAACGTAGGCGTACATTTTCTCCTGCTTCAGCAGGAGGCGCAGCGCGTCCGTAAGCTGAACTTCTCCGCCTTTGCCAGCTTCGGTTCGCACGAGAACATCGAAGATCGCCGGAGTCAAAATATATCTGCCGATGATCGCCAGATTTGAGGGCGCTTCTTCAAGCGGCGGTTTCTCGACCATGTTCAGCACTTCATAGAGCCGTCCGCCCTGATGGCCATCCGCTGGTTTCACATCGAGCACGCCATAGGCAGAAATCGCCGCTCCTTCCACAATCTGGGTCGCAATCACAGAGCACTGGGTCTGCTCGAATACCCGCATCATCTGTTTGAGCACAGGCACTTCGGCGTCAATGACATCATCGGCAAGCAGCACCGCAAACGCCTCATTGCCAACCAGCTCTCGTGCCGTGAGCACGGCGTGTCCGAGGCCCAGCGCTTCCTTTTGGCGCACGTACGCCACATGGATCATGTCAGAAATCTGACGCACTACTTTGAGCAGCTCCGTCTTTCCCTTTTCTTCAAGGATTCGCTCGAGCTCGAAGCTGACATCGAAATGATCTTCGATCGCGGTCTTGCCCCGGCCGGTGACCATAATGATCTGGTTGCAGCCCGCCGCCAGCGCTTCCTCCACGCCATACTGGATAATTGGCTTGTCCACGAGCGGCAGCATCTCTTTCGGCTGAGCTTTGGTGGCAGGAAGAAAGCGCGTACCCAGACCAGCCGCCGGAAATACCGCTTTGCAAACTTTCATGCTCATCATTGGCCTTCGACAGAATTGAAGAAAAGCTTTCGATGCCGATTTCGCTTACAGGGTAGGGCTATCATTTCCCAGCATCGCTCTCCGCACAATCTTGAGCGGCACCGCGCCCTGTTGCATCAGCCGGTCATGAAATTCCATCAGACTGAAATCCTTGCCACGCATTTTATGGTAGTCGTCGCGCAGTTTCAGGATTTGCAGCTTGCCTAGTGTATAGACAAGGTATGTAGGGTCCGCAGTGCCGCGCTTGGTTTCGACGTCGGCCACGGCAGGCGGCTGGTAGCCCTCCTCAATGAAAAAGTGTTTCGCCTGGTCGAGAGTCATATCGCCGGTATGCATTTTGATTCCGACGATGAAGCGCGCGTTTCGCAACAGGGCATCTTCCAGTTGTCCCATGCGCAGTTTGGGATCGCCATTGCCGTAGCCTTCATCAAGCATCATCTGCTCGGAGTAGTGCGCCCAGCCTTCGGCGTTGCTCCCGCAAGCAACCAGCTTCCGGACCTTTGAAGGCAATTGATTGATCCACAAGAATTGTACGAAATGACCCGGGAACGCTTCATGAATTGCCGTGCCCGGAATCATGCTGTTGTTGAAAGTCTTCATCCATTCTTCAATTCGGTCCGGCGTCCATTTCGGATCAGGGGTAGTCACATGAAAGAAAGCTTTTGTGTCCTTAGTTTCATACGCGCCGGGAGTGTCTATCGAGGCTTCGGTCGTCGCCCGCATAAATGGCGGGGTCTCTTCCAGGAGGGGAGGCACACCTGCAGGAATCGTAATGATCTTCTTTTCCTCGATAAATTGCTGTAAGCCGCCTAGGGTATCGCGAAACGCCTGCAAGAGCTGGCCCGCTGGCGGATGATTCTTCTGAAGTTCTGCCAGCCCCTCCTCCACGGAATGCTTGGGATCAATTTGCGCGGCGACCACTTTCATCTGCTGCTGGTTTCGGCGCAGATCGGCATAGCCAATTTCGAGCAGCCGACTGGTTGGGATGTCCATCATCTCGTCATATAACAGCTTCTTGCGATAATTCTCGGCTCCCAGCCTGAAGTCTCCATTCGCATGGGGCAAGACTGAATCCTGCAGATATTTCTGGTAGCTTCCGAATGCATCGATCACTGTCTGATTCACTGCTTTGAAATCGGCCAACAATTTCGCGTCTTTCACTTCAGAAAACGCTTGAGGCACGTCATTGCGGAAGAATTCAGTCTCGTCCGGCAGTTGTTCAAGTGCAATGTCTGTATAAATTCGTGGTGGGTTTTGCAGGTTCCGGCGCGCGGACTCCAACGCCGCAGGCAATTGCCGCTCACGCTCAATAACTGAACGCAGCCGCTCTTCGGGAGGAGCGAAGTTCCGCTTCATGAGAACGAAAACGCTATTCGTCACTCCAGAGGTGTAGCTGTCGGGGTCCTTCCTCCACATCTGAATATTTTCCAGTTCCAGCAAGTCGGAATGAATCGAACTGACAATCCAGTCGAGATCGGCAGCCGTATCCGGAGGCAACTTTGAGCGGTCCACCGCGGCGAACTTGTTGAGGAAGTCCTTGGAGCCCGCGATTTCGCGATTACGTGCGGCGGCGGAAAAGTCGTCTAGCTTCGAGTCGTACTGGTGAAAACCGGATTGGGTCGCTTGCGTGGGGTGGAACGGAAAGTAAAAATCGAAATACTGGTCTACAAGTGCGTTGAAGGCCGCAGTGGCATCCGCTTGCTGGGCATGCATTGGCATAGCCACGCACACGAAGAGGGCGACGGAAAAAATAATCCAGCAGGTTTTGTTCATAGAGTTCCGGTACAAACCGTATCACAAATTCGGGTCTTGGCTATTGGTCCCTGGCTGTTGGCAAGTGAGCTGACACTGAGACGGCTCACGCCACCGAAGGCGAGCCCTTCGGCTCAAACAAATTTTCCAGAAGATGTTGCAGCTGTTCCAGGAGCTCTGTCGCGCCTAGTCCCTTGGCGAGGAACTTGAGCGTGCCATCTGGAAGAAATTGCGCGCCTCGTTGCATCGAAACGAACCTCGCCAGTTTTTCCGCATCAACCGGAGCGTCCTGGCGGAATTTCAAGCTGACCAGATCGCGTTTCCGTTCGATTCCGGTCACCCCTGCCTGCACCGCCTGCAATCTCAAGGCTGCGTATCGCAAGAGCTGTTGCACAGGTACAGGCGGCTCGCCGTAACGGTCTCTTAGCTCAGCTTCCACGTCGGTCAGTTGGCGCTCAGTCTCAACTCCGGCGATCCTCTTGTACATCCGCAGCCGCTGGTTTTCCTCTGGAACATATTCAGCGGGAATCCGGATGTTGAGTCCGAGGTTAAGCTGGGCTTGTGGCTGCGGCTCGGCTTCGCCCTTCATCTCCCGTACTGCCTGCTCCAGCATCTGCGTGTAAAGGTCGAATCCGACCGCCTCGATGTGACCGCTTTGCTCTCCGCCCAGCAGATTACCCGCGCCGCGAAGTTCCAGGTCGAGCGCAGCAATCTTGAAGCCCGCGCCCAGATCGGAAAATTCCTTCAGCGCCGCCAGCCGTCTTCTCGCGATCGGCGTAAGTTCGATATCTGAGGGAATCAATAAATAGGCATAAGCCCGACGGTTTGATCGCCCCACCCTGCCACGCAACTGATACAGCTCTGAAAGCCCGAATCGTTCCGCGCGGTTGATCAGAATCGTGTTGCAAAGCGGGATGTCGAGTCCGTTCTCGATGATCGTCGTCGCCACCAGAATGTCGGATTCGTGACGCATGAACTTCAACATCACCTTTTCCAGCTCACCTTCAGACATTTGCCCGTGCCCGACGATGATTCTCGCATTCGGCGCAAGTGTTTGCAGCTTCGCGGCGATCTCCCAGATGGTGTCCACGCGGTTGTGTACAAAATAGACCTGGCCTCCGCGCTCCAGTTCCTGCTCGATGGACGAGCGGATCAGCTTCTCGTCCCAGCTCGCCACCACCGTCTGGATGGCAATGCGGTCTTTTGGTGGCGTTTCAATCACGCTCATATCGCGCAATCCGACTAGCGACATGTGCAGAGTGCGCGGAATTGGGGTCGCCGACATGGTCAGAACGTCAACTTCTTTTCGCATTTGTTTCAGCCGCTCTTTATGGCGTACGCCAAAACGCTGTTCTTCGTCGACCACCAGCAGTCCCAAGTCGGCAAACTTCACATCTTTGGAGAGCAGGCGGTGTGTGCCAATCAGGATATCCACCTTGCCCGCCTCCACTCGCTGAAGTATCTCCTTCTGCTGTTTCGGACTGCGAAAGCGGCTGATCATTTCAATCGAGACCGGAAATGCCGCAAAGCGTTGTTTGAATGTTTCGTAATGCTGGAACGCCAGGACAGTCGTGGGCGCGAGAGCAGCCACCTGCTTGTTATCGTTGATGGCCTTGAATGCGGCGCGCATTGCTATTTCTGTCTTGCCGTAACCCACGTCGCCGCAGAGAAGACGGTCCATCGGAAGCGAGGACTCCATGTCGCGCTTCACATCCGTAATTGCAAGCGCCTGATCTTCGGTCTCGCTGTATTCGAAAGCATCTTCGAACTCACGCATCCACTCGTTGTCCGGAGGAAAACTGTGGCCTTGTGCGGTCTTGCGCTCGGCATAGAGCTTCAGCAATTCCTCGGTCATGTCCTGCATTGCCTTGCGGACACGCGCCTTCGTCCGGGCCCACGTCGCCGAGCCCAAATGGCTGAGCAGCGGCTTGGCGCCTTCGGCAGAACGGTATTTCTGTACCAGATCGAGCCGCGTCAGGGGAACGTAAAGCTTGGCCCCCTCTGCATATTCCAACAGCATGAATTCCGCATCACCGTTGCCCTGGTTGATCTCCTTCAAGCCCTGGTATTGGCCGATCCCGTGTTCCACGTGGACAACGTAGTCCCCTACCTGCAGATCGCGGAAATCCGAAAGGAACGCGGAGGTCTTCGATTTTTGCCGCTGCGGCCGCGAGACCACCGACTCCGATTCGTCGAACAGGTCGCGGGTGCCAAAGACGGCCAAGCCTGCATCGGGGAGGATCATTCCATCCGGGATATAGGACTTGACCAAAGTCGTGGTGAGCACCTCCCCTGCGAAATACGCGGTTTCATCGGCGTAACTCTCGCCGCCACGAGTTCGGCTGCCAAGGCGGAATGAGACTCCGTATTCGGTGAAGAAATCCGCCAGCCGTTCCAGTTCACCCGTATTCGGCGTAGCAACCAGGACACGATGGTTCTCGCCAATGTGTTTTTTCACTTGCTCTAGCATCATTGAAATCGAGCCGTGGAACCGCGGACTTGGCTGCGAATGGAATTCAACAGAATCGAAGTCCTCCGCGCGCGTTACTCCCAGATGTTCAACATCGGCGCCGGGAAGGGCATGAAGTTTGTGCCACCACTCTTCGGGTGGAACATACAGATCGGACGGCCGAACCAGGTTTCCGATCCCGCTGCGCTCGTGGGCTTCCTCGATCCTTGCCCAAAATTGTTCGGATTCGATTTTCAGAAGTTCGAGTTCGTCGGCAATCACCGAGGCATTCGGCATCAGGTCGAAGAGTGTTCCCGAGGCGCCAGCGACCGGAGCATAGAATTCCCATCCGGGAAAAGTAGTTACTCCGCCTGCTCGCACCGCCTCCTCGACAATTTCTCCCGAGCCGCTGACTCGCCTTCCTGAGAGCCGCACATGAATGGCCCCCAGCAGGTCCTCACTGACCGGAGTCTCGGAAAGCGGAAGCAATATGGCCTCATCGGCAGGAGAAGACGAGCGTTGGGTCGTGGGATCAAATTTTCGGATGGACTCCATTTCATCGCCAAAAAATTCAATCCGGACTGGTCTGTCTGCTTCAGGCGAATAAACGTCAAGAATGCCGCCGCGCAACGCATATTCGCCCGGCATCTCGACGACGTCTGTCGAGTTGTAGCCGACTGAGTTGAGGTGTTCCAATAGATCGCTGGTATCAAAGCTCTCGCCACGACGGACGGTGCGTGCCAGGCCAGAGTAATATTCCACCGCGCCAAGCCGCAAAGCACTGGCGGCAACGGGTACGACCACGATGGAGGCTGCGCCGGTCGCAATTCTCCACAGCGCGATCGCGCGCTGCTCCTGAATTTCCGGGTGCGGTGAAAGATTTTGAAAGGGAAGGACGTCTCGCGTGGGCAGCGCAACAACGCTTTCAGGAGGGGCGCCGCCAACCAGCTCGCAGTACGCCTGAATCACAGGCACGAACTCATCCGCAGTCTCATTGTTGCGGACAATTACGATCAATGGCCGCGCAGCGGCCTTCTGCAGCTCCGAAATCAATAGAGCCTTCGCGGAAGGGTTGAGCCCGGACACACGTATCCGACCCGTGTTCGCCCGGAGGTGGGAGGTAACACGCGAAAAAGCCGGCAGTTTTTCAACGTCCGCAAACAAATCGCGGACGAAAGGCAGAACCATTGCTCTGATTCTAACAGCAGAACAGCTCTGCCCTTCGCACGCCAATGTTCTTCATTGGAAGGTCCAAGCTTATCTTGCTGCGCCGGCGGCACCTGACGCGCCGGCCTCGCCAGCGATCTCCAGGGCGTATTTCTTCCCGCCAAAGTTGATTCGCGACAATGACATGCTGCCATCGCCATTTGTGCTTACCAGGACGGCGTCACTGGGGAACGGACGTTCTACCGTTACCAGCCGTGCCGAAGTCGAGGCCACAACGTTCTTTCCCTGGTAAATTTTTAACTCAACCTGGTCGCCTGTGCCGTCCCACTGCACCTTATAGGTTCCGCTGGCTAGTTTCTTTCCGCCAACATTGGTCGGATGTTGCAGTTCCAGCGAACCCTTGCTGCTTGCGAACCCACTTGTGGCAGCCAGGACTACTGCTGCTAGGAAAATGCTTTTCACACTGCGTGATGCGTTCACCAATTCTCCTCTTTTCCCAAAACGTCAGGAAAACGGTTAGTGGCGGCCGCTCTCCCTGCCAGGGGTTGCGTTTTTCCCCGTAGGGCCTACAATGCTGCCTCGGGTAAAGCAAACGAGTCCGCCTGCACGAAGGCGTGCTCTCTTGCGCGGGGATTGTGCTCACCCTGGCCGCCAAACCCAAGCGTGCGCCAGTCCCTTACCCTGTTGTTATCAGGTGGCTCGAACTGCAGAACGTTCTCTGCTTCTCTTCACCTCAATACGCAAACGCTAACTTTTTGAGTTCTTTAACGAGAGCGCTTGGCGGTTGGACGAAGTTGCGACTCTGTTGTTAGCAACTCCGGAGGTAATCAGCGGGAGGATTTTTTCTGTGGTTTGCGCCGAACCTTGCGGGACACACTTTCGAGCAGTACAACGGCATGCGCAATCGCGGCATTATCCGTGCCCATGCCCTCCGGAGTCTTGGCTTTTATGCCAATACAATCCTGAGCAACTTCCATGAGCTCGGAAAGGTGTTTGCGGATTGCGGCCGCATGAGGCCCAATTTTCGGTCCCGCAAGGATGAGAGTGGAATCTATATTCACAATTCTGTAACCGGCGGCCTTCACTTGTCGCAGCGCCTCCGCAAGAAATAGCGCGGAATCGGCGCCCTTCCAGCGGGAATCGGAAGGAGAAAAAAGTGTGCCGATGTCCGGAGCCGCAAGTGCTCCCAGTAGGGCATCCGTGATGGCGTGAAGCAGAACGTCTCCATCGGAGTGGCCGCCCAGCCCCTTCGAGTGCGGGACCTCGATTCCCCCGATTTTCAGTGGAACTCCGCTTCTGAATTCGTGCGAGTCCCATCCGTAGCCGATTTTCATGAGGAAACCCACTCTGCTAAAGCTCCGTATTTTTTACCGATCGGCGTCATCCGTGTAAATCCGTGGCCGCTCCTACCGTTTTAGGAAAAACTCAGCCAGTTCCAAGTCGGCTGGTGTTGTGATCTTAATATTGCGCGGAGAACCCATGACCACGGCAACTGGGTGTCCAGAGCGTTCCACCAGCGATGCTTCGTCGGTTCCAGTGAAACCGTCGGCAGTGGCTTCATCAAATGCTTTCTTGAGCACGTTGTAGCGGAAACCCTGCGGAGTTTGCGCCATCACCACTCGTTCGCGTGGAATCGTGGATTTGATCAGCGCTCCTTCAGCGGTGCGTTCCACTTGCTTGACTGTGTCCATTGCGGGCACACCGGCGATAGCGGCACCATACTTTCTTGCCGCCGCAATTACCTCGTGAATCATCTCTTCGCTTACAAAAGGTCGCACCGCATCGTGGACTAAAACTATGTCATCTGCTGAAGCCGTCACCGAAGCCAGTGCATTGGCGACCGAGTGCTGCCGGTGCTCACCACCCTCCAGTAATACAGTCCTCTTTTTGAGGATCTCAGGTGATTTCCTCTCTAGGTGCTCGTGAAAGGGAGCGATCTCGGCGTTGCGAAGTGCTACGAATATCTCGGTTATTTCGGGGCTCAGTGCGAACTTGCGAAGCGTGTGGATCAGCACCGGAGTCCCGTCCAACTCCGCAAACTGCTTACTCGCGGCAGGTTTCTTGCCCTTGGCTGCAGCGGCGGAAACCATCCGCGTGCCCAGCCCTGCTGCCGGAATAATGACGATTACCTTCATGCGGGCGAACAGTATATACGAGTTGCCCGAGGCGAGTTCAAATCCGCGCGTGCAACCGGTATTCAGGATTACGCAACAAAACTACGCCACTCTCAATCCAAGCCGGCGCAGCGCCGCGCAGTGGGAGGTACCGTGAAGCACCCGCTATCCTTGCTTTCACTCGTCGGGTTTTGCCTGCTGACGGTCCTCGGCGCCGCACTCGCATTTGCCCTCATTGTCGCTGGCGGTTCGGTGGCCCTTGCCGGTCATCAGAATTCAGAAGAGGCCCAGAATGCGCCGCCTTTGGCCCCGGTTCCTTCAGGAGGCAGCACCTTCAACGGAATGATCACCGACTCCCATTGTGGCGCCCGTCACCTCAGAAACTCGCACCTAGCCTCGGCTGAATGTGCCCGAGCCTGTGTTCGAAAGGGAGCGAGCTACGTTCTGGTGGACGGCGAACACCGTTACATATTGACTGGCGGAGAAGACATCCTCGGCAGACTCGCCGGCGAGCGGGTGAATGTAACCGGCGCTCGTCAAGGCCAGACCATTCTGGTCAGTTCAGCCGCTCCGGTCTTCTGACGCGCCTAACTTTCACTCCCCGGGCTGCTCCACGACGACAACCTGCTTTTTGGGCTCCGCTATTGCCGTAGCGACATGGTTCGCCGCGCCTAGCACGGGCCTTACTTCGCCGCGCCGTTCGTCCCACTTACCGAAGATCATTTTCCCCGCAGTCGTCTGCAACACCGACGTGACCCAGACATCAATCGTTTTCCCAATCATCTTTCGCGCATTGTCCACCACGACCATGGTCCCGTCGTCGAGATAAGCTACGCCCTGGTTGTATTCTTTCCCTTCTTTCAGGATGAACACTCGCATGCTCTCGCCGGGGAGCACGATGGGCTTCAGCGCATTCGCCAGCTCATTGATGTTCAGGACCTGCACTCCCTGCAACTGAGCAACCTTATTCAGATTGAAGTCGTTGGTGATGATCTTGCCTTCATAAAGCTTGGCCAATTCAATCAGCTTCAAGTCCACTTCGCGGACGCTAGGGAAGTCGTCTTCCACGATCTGGATTTGGAGGGAAGGGACTTTCTGCAGTCGCTGGAGAATGTCGAGACCTCGCCGGCCACGGTTTCGCTTGAGGGAATCGGCAGAGTCTGCGACTAGCTGCAGTTCGCGCAAGACAAACTGCGGCGTGACTACAATGCCGTCCAGAAAACCGGTCTCGGCAATGTCGGCGATCCGGCCGTCGATAATGACGCTCGTATCCAGGATTTTGTAGCTTTTCTTAAGCTGCTTTTCGCCGCCGAAAATCCCACCTAGCGCAGCCAGGTTCAGCAAGTCTCCCTTATTCGCACCGACAATCAGTCCGACATACGCCATCAGCAGCATGACCATGATCTGGAGGAAGCTGCGAGTTGCGCCCTCGGGAAGGCTGTTGCGAATGACCAGCGCAAACAGGTATGCGCCGAAAATTCCCAGGATGCTACCGATGGCCGCGCCGATCAGCCGCTTCAAGCTCATCAGCCGCAAACGCCATTCGAAAACGACGATGGCGAGTCCGAGCAGCGCGCCCACAGTCGCGGCGTAATACTTGAGAGTCAGGCCGAAAGGACGAATGAGATAGCAGGTAATGGCTACGAAAATAATAAAAATAAAACGAATAAGAATTAAATCCACGAAACCTCCCCGGGGACAGCCGCTGAAAGCACGGTCGTCCCGCACCGGCCGCAAACAGCCATATCCAAACTAGCCGGTGTTTTTATTCGGAGCCACTGATAATAGAGATTAAATAGGCTCCGTGCCCCTGCTACGGCGAGGGCAACATCGTTATCGCAAAAGTATATACCTGCTTGTAAAGCTGCAAAGATAATCCTCCAGGACGGCGCTTTCCAGTGTGCTCTAATGCGAAGCACAAGCTAAGTCCCGTTGTTACACTCTTCCCATGAAGGCAGTCGTCATTACCCGCCTCGGCGGTCCTGAGGTCTTGGAGATTCGCGACGTTCCTGAGCCTGCGCCAGGCGCAGGTGAAGAACTGGTACGAGTCGAGGCCGTCGGTGTCAACTTCGCCGACACAATGGCTGCGCAAGGCGGCTATCCCGGCACACCGAAACCTCCTCTGGTCGCCGGCCGCGAGTTTTGCGGAACTCGGGCCAGTGACGGCGAGCGCGTGATGGGCTACACGCAATGGGGAGCTTTCGCCGAAGTCGTCGCCGCTCGCTCGGCCCTACTCTGGCCGGTGCCCGCAGGCTGGAGTGCAGTGGAAGGCGCAGCGTTCCCGGTCAATTTCTTCACCGCATACTTCGCCTATTGGAAAGGAGGCTTGCTTAGTGAATCAAAGGGTGCGCGTGTGCTGATCCATGCTGTCGCTGGTGGAGTCGGCACGGTAGCAGTGCAGATCGGGAGACTACTCGGCGTCGAGATATACGGCACTTCGTCCTCTGATGAGAAGCTCGATCGCATGAAGCAACTCGGCTTGCGGTACGCGATTAATTACAAGAATCAGGATTACGAGCGAGCCGTGAGAGACCTGACTCACGGCGAAGGCGTTGACGTTGTTTTTGAAATGCTAGGTGGCGAGCACACGGCCAAGAGCGTCCGCTGCCTACGGGATTTTGGACGTGTCATCGTCTATGGCGCCGCTACCGGACATAGGGGACAGCTCGACGTTGGAACTCTCTATGCGAAGGGGGCCAGCGTTCATGGACTTTGGCTGACGTATCTTTCCGCCAAACGCGAGCTGATGCAGCAGGCATGGAACCAGCTTTCTGAATGGGCGTCGCAAGGCCATTTGCGGCCAGTGGTCGGCGATGTCCTACCGATGGAGAAGGCCGTAGACGCGTACCAGCTATTGCTGGATAGGAAGAATTTCGGGAAAGTCGTGTTGAAGATTTGATCTTGTGTGGCGTGGGCGCCCTCGCCCGCGAGGCTTGGCTCTTCTTTCGCTCTTTCAGGGCCTGCCATGTTTTCGCTTTCAACCCAGGGCTTGCGCCCCGGACTGCATTCTCTGCGCACTTCGCGGCTCACTACTCAGGATTCTTGCCTTCCTTCGAACTCTCCCACCAGTTCCAGATGCTTTTGCCTCGCCGCTTCCACCAGTGCCCGGAAAAGTGCCTGCGAGTTCTCATCATCCTCAAACGACCGCTCGGGGTGCCACTGCACCGCCACCACAAAATGATCGGGCGATGTTCCCTCCAAAGCTTCAATGATTCCGTCTTCCGGGCAGCGCGCCACGACCTTCAGGCCGTCGCCAATCACATCGGCGGACTGGTGATGGCTGGAATTGACGGGAACGGGAAGGGCACGACTTACAGTCGTGCCGTAAATCGGCATGGTCAGAGAGTCGGCACGGCTGGAAGCCGTGCCCTTCCCAAAACCTCTCGTGGACGAATCTTCTGATGATCGTAAAATCTCCGCCAACTTTGATCCCGGCTCGATCTCCACCTCATGCGCCACCGCAACTTTGCGCCCGGCTTCATGATTCACCGCCGACTCGATGTGCTGAACCAGTGTCCCCGAACGATACACATTCAGTATCTGCAACCCATAGCAAATCCCCAGAACCGGCTTGCGCATGTTGTACGCATCCTGCAGGAGCAACTCGTCCACAGTGTCGCGTTTGGGATCGGCGGCTTCAGTCTTCGGATGCCGCACAGCCCCAAATTTCGCCGGGTCTACATCAGCTTTGCTCCCCGGCAGCAGGACCGCATCAGAGCGCTCGATCAGTTTCATCACTTCTGCCGGAGAGCGATCCAGAGGGATTCGCACCGGCTCGCCACCTGACAGCTCAACCGCGCGCTCATATTGTGGAATGGCGCGTTCCGCGTATTCGGGATCGGCGCCGTGGGGAAGCGGAATTGCGATCCGAGGCTTCATCTGAGTTCAGCTCGCTCGCCCGATCTGATCTTCGATCCGATTCAGGGCCCTGGCTTGCCGATAGTGCCGCACTTCCATGAAACTCGCCGAGACCAACACAATCGCAGCCACCATGGCCGCGGCTGGTAGCGCCACATGTCTGTATGCGAACGTCATATCCGGATGGACTCTACGTAATTTCGCCGCCAGCACCGTCCCACCAATTCCGAGCAGCAAACTGACCGCGAACGAGAGCAGCGTGACAGTGAATGTCACCAGCAGCACCCGGACGGGAATCAGGTACCAGCGCGGCGGCCGCCCGGGAGTTTCTACCGAAGCCATTATTAATAACCTACATTAATAACCTACACCAAGTGAGCTCGTGTAGGGGTAGGTGCCCTCACCTGCCCAACCACAGACGACGGGTCTTGATTTGATGAGATCAGCACCGACCACGGCGTCCGGACGTGGGCAGGTGAGGGCACCTGCCCCCCTACACGACGCGCTTCCAACTCACCGTGCGCTAGAATAGCCAGGATGTCCCAAGCTGCTCAGGCAATTACCCGTCCCCCAGCGGAGGTGGTCCGGGAAACCCCCGTCTCTCAAGCTCCCAACGGGATCTGCTACGCCGTCTCCGGGGACATGAGCCTTCCGGGCACAGATGTGGAACGCATGGTGTCGGCTGTTCCTAAATCCATCGCGGCGGCCCTGGAGCGCAAGGCCTACTACTTCGTCCCGCTCACGGTGAATCAGGGAGACCAGACCGTCATCGCCGACCGTTACGATGTTGCGCTCAGCGACAGCGCGGTTTGCCACCGCAACCTGGAGCTGGGTGGTTCGCAGTGCGTGTTCATCTCCACCCGTCTGATGGACGACAAGTTTTCCATCGCCTTCGAGTTTTATATCAACGTGGGACACGCCTTCGTCGAACGCGCCGGGGTCTCCCGCGAATTTGCCGACCTGGTCTGGAAGCAGGCGGAATCCCGCGTCCGTGGCGAGACCTCCCTCGATGCCTGGGAGTCGCGCAAACTCTCCACCGCCCCCGGCCCTGACGCCGAAAAGCACAAGAACGACTACTTCGCCGCCGCCTTCTCTGACTCGATCTCCATCTATCTCTTGTCGCTGTTTCTCGAGGTTGATTATCAGGACCTGCGCGAGCGCGATTATCCCCTGCTGGCTCCCGCCGCATTGGCCGAGCGCCTGCGCAAAATCGCTGAGCTGTTCCCGCCGAATCCTGGGTTTGAGTTTGCGGTGTACTACAGACGGCGCCCGTAGCTGGAAAATGTTTTGGCGAGTCCACTAGCGCTGGTTCTGAGCGGCGGCCACAGCAATGGGTCCAAAACGAGAAATTACGAATACGTGACCGTTTGTTGACTTCTCGGCATCTGACTTGGTGTAATTTAGTCCCCTTGTAATAAGAAATATTTCGCGGAGCTTGAATATGCGCCATCTCTTGTCCTTCTCCCTGTTTGTGGTTGCGACGTTTTCTCTCACCGGCAGCACCGTTGCCAAGCCTCAAAATCAAACGCCACCGGCACCGCAGAGCGTCCAAGTCATCGAAGTTACCGCCAAAAAGTACGAGTTCAATCCATCCCCGATCCGGGTCAAGCAAGGCGCGAAAGTCCAGCTCAAGATCACTGCCACCGACCACACGCATGGTTTTAAAGTCAGTCCATACCCGGAGGGAGCCGAGGCTACGCGAAATGCAGGCCTTGTTTTCTCGTCTCCCCAGGATTGCCTTAGGATTGAGAAAGGCCAGACTGCAACCATTGAGTTTGTAGCGCAAACACCTGGAACTTATCGGGTTAAATGCTGTGTCCGCTGCGGATGGAGTCACCGGTCAATGAAGGGCGAATTAATTGTTGAGCCCTAGTGAGGAATCGTGCTGGAGAGCGGCTGATGTTTGTCGACTGATTACCCCAACTTCTTCGCCACCAACTCATTCGCTAACTGGGGATTCGCCTGGCCCTTGGACAACTTCATCACCTGGCCGACGAAGAACCCGATCACCGTTTTCTTTCCCGCCCGATACTGTTCGACTTGCTTGGGATTCGCTGCCAACACTTCGTCAATGATCTTTTCCAGGGCTGAGGTGTCGCGCGACTGCTCGGGGCGACCTTCTTCTTCATAGACGGCAGGAAAGTCCTTGCCGCGCTCGAAGCAAAGGTCGTAGAGTTCTTTCAGCATCTTGCCGGAGATGGCACCCGATTCGACCAGGTCCGCTGATTCGGCAACCCCCTTCATCGTGATTGGCGACTGCTCAATCTCAAGTCCGTGCGCCTTTAGCCTTCCCATCAGTTCGCTCTGCACCAGATTCGCCACGCGCTTGGGGTTTTTCGCCGCCTTCGCCGCCGCCTCGAACTGATCGGCCAGTGCCTTCGTCAGCGTGAGAACATGCGCGTCCTGCGCAGTGATACCGTAATCCGTCATCATACGTTTGCGGCGAGCTTCTGGAAGCTCTGGCAGCCTACGCCGGATTTCCGCGCGCCATTTTTCGTCTACGACTAACGGTAGAAGATCCGGCTCAGGGAAGTAGCGATAGTCATGCGCCTGCTCTTTCGAGCGCATGCCGTAAGTCTTGCCTTCAACGGAGTTGTAGAGCCGCGTCTCCTGCGTAATTTTCCCGCCGGATTCGATCACCCCGATCTGGCGGTCAATTTCGTACTCCAGCGCCTCGCGAATGAAGCGGAAGGAATTGACGTTCTTGACTTCAGTCTTGGTGCCGAACTTCCTTTCGCCGCGCGGGCGCACGCTGATGTTGGCATCGCAACGCAACGAGCCTTCCTCCATGTTGCAGTCGCTCACGCCGGTGTAGAGGATGATTTCCTTCAAGCGAGTCAGATACTCGTAAGCTTCCTCGGGTGTGGCGATGTCCGGCTCGCTCACGATTTCAATTAGCGGCACGCCGCTGCGGTTCAGGTCAATGGCGGTCGTGTCCGTCGCGCCTGCAAAGCCTTCATGCAGGCTCTTGCCGGCATCTTCCTCAAGATGAACACGGGTTATCCCAATCCTCTTAGTTTTAGGCCCGACGGGCGTCCCCGCCCGTCCTTCCCCAATCTCAATCTCGATGAATCCATGTTCAGCCAGCGGCTTATCGTACTGCGAAATCTGGTATCCCTTGGGCAGGTCGGGATAGAAATAATTCTTGCGGGCAAAGACTGAAGTCTCACGAATTTCGCAATTCAGCACCATCGCCGCCAACGTTGCAAACTCCACTGCCTTACGATTCAGCACCGGCAGCGCGCCAGGAAGCCCCAGGCACACTGGACACACATTCGTATTCGGCGGATCGCCAAAATGCGTCGAGCAGGAGCAAAAAATCTTGGTCGAAGTCAGGAGCTGGACGTGCACCTCCAGCCCGATTACCGGCTCGTACTTGGCGCGCGCTGCCACAGAACTGTCTACGGATGTCGCCATATTCAGAAGATTATAGCGGCAGTTGGTCAGAGCCGGAGCAGTCGGAACGGAGAAGAAACAACTTTGCTATTTGAGTCCAAGGTAGACGTCAACTTGCGCGTTCTGAGGGTCGCGCGCACGCTGATCGTAGATTTCGAAATCTGTCTTGTAGGCCCGCTTCAGCCTTCCGTCGTCCTCTAGTTTCCAGAGTTGCTGCCACGCTCCGGGCACAACCGTGGGCAGTGGACCCTGCTCGCTGGTAAGCACCGCGTATCGGCCGCCCGGCACGCGTTTTGATACCATTCCAGCCGGGGGCGCGGTCCCTTCTTTTACCATGGCCCCAATTACGTAGGCGTACTCACCATTGCGGTCGCTGGCGTAATCGGTGTAAAGGGCGTAGATATTTGCACCGGTTTTGCTGGGGATTTTGTCCAGGATGCCTTCCTGAAAGAATTTCTGCCACTGCACCGGAATGACGCCTGCGGCAGTGGCTTCTTTTGCGTTCGTGGTACGCGCCTCAATCCCGATAACCATAAATTCTGGCAAGTCTGCGCGAGTAATGGGAGTCTCCTGTTGGTCGTGCGTCGTTGGTCGTTGGTCCTTGGCCAAACCCGAGCTACCACAAAGGATATTGAGCGCAGTGAAAAAGAACAAAACGAATAGGCGGCTCAAGTTGCTCCTTGCGTCGAAATCATTGGCTTTTGCCAACAGCCAACGACCAACGACGGTTCTATTTGATTTCCATCACTTCTTTTTCCTTCGCTTTGCACATCTCTTCCATTTTCTTGATTTCGTTGTCGGTGAGCTTCTGAATCTCGTCCATGGCGCGCTTTTCTTCGTCTTCGGTGATCTTCTTGTCCTTCAGCGCTTTCTTGATGGCATCGTTGCCGTCGCGCCGGATATTACGGACGGCGGTGCGATGCTCCTCGAGAACTTTGTGCAGGTGCTTCACCATCTCCTTGCGGCGCTCTTCGGTTAGAGCCGGGATAGGAACGCGAATGATCTTCCCGTCATTCATGGGATTTAGTCCAAGCTCGGCCCCACGAATGGCTTTTTCAATCGCCCCCAACGTACCGGGATCGAACGGTTGCAATGTAATCAGCTGTGGCTCGGGAGCATGCACGGTGGACACCTGATTTAGCGGCATTTTCGAGCCGTAGAAATCAACCGTCACCGAATCCAACATTTGCACGGAAGCCCGCCCTGTACGCGTGGCGACCAGCGCCTTGCGGAAATCGTCAACTGCCTTGTCCATGCGGGTCTTCAGTTGCAAGTACGTATCTCTGAGTCCGGGAATCGCCGCCATTGTGGGTTGCGCCATGTTTGAGCTCCGTGAGAGTTTAGCCTTGAAACGCTGAATTATAAACTTAAGCGATATACAGGAGTTGTACGTTTTGACTCCTATTGACTGGCCTGCAGATTCCGATCGAGCGGGCGCAAAGTTCGCGCAGGCACCGGAGGGCTGCTAAACTACGTCAAATTGTGAGGTTACTGTGAAACGACTGATGCTTCTTTGCTGCGTCTTCGTATTTTCCTCGTCGGCCAACTCTTCTGCGCAGGCGAAAAGCGCGACGTTCCGCACCAGTGACGGCGTTTCTTTGCATTACTTCGACGCTGGAGTAGGAGCGGCGATTGTGCTCGTGCCCGGATGGACAATGCCAGCCGACATTTTCGAGCCCCAGATCGACGGACTCTCAAAAAGATTTCGGGTCATTGCGCTTGACCCGCGCTCTCAGGGTGACTCGGAGAAGACGCCTGAAGGAAATTATCTGGAGCGTCATGCCCAGGACATCAAGGAACTTATCGAGCACCTTGGAGTTCAGGATGTGCTGTTGCTAGGCTGGTCGAACGGAGTACCGGACGTTCTGACGTTTGTGGACCAGAACGGCGCGGCAAATGCGCGGGGTGGTACTGGTGGATGGCTTCGTGAACGTCAGCGATCTGCAGATGCAAAAGGGCGTGAACAGCATGCTCAAGACATTCCAGGCCGACCGGTCTAAGTTTACCGACGGCTTTGTGCGCAGCATGTACGCCACCAAGCAGAAAGAGGAATATATTCAGCACGTTAAGGAAGAGTCGCAGAAGACCCCGACCAACACGGCTGTCGTCGAGATGTTCAACGTATTAAGCAAGGGCGATTTCACTGCCATTCTCGCAAAACTCGATAAGCCTGTCCTCTATATTTGCGAAGCGCAACTTGAATTCGAAGCCAAGATATTGCAAAAGAGCCTCCCAAACGCGCGCGTGGAGGTTTTCAAGAACGCAGGCCATGCGATATTCGTAGATGACGCGGAGCGGTTCAATAAAGTGCTAGCTGAATTTTCGGACTCCTTAATCGCGTCGAGCCACAAGACCAATAATTAAGAGAGACGGTGAAGGTCGAAAGAAATCAGTTGCCATGCAGCTATGGCAACTTATTCAAAAAACCTTTGGAATATTTCGAGTACCGTTCCTGGCAGATTCTCTCGCCTCGATTTCCCTTTGAATCCCAGATCGTGGCCGGCGCCTTCAACCGGCAGAAGCAGGTTCTTTGCAGGGATCAGCTTCCGCGCGGCTTCGATCTCGTCAATCGATCCGAAGGGATCGCGCGTGCCGTGCACGAACATCACAGGTACTTCGATCTTGGGCAGGTGCTGCGTGCGCGGTTGGTCGGGCCGACTGGGTGCGTGCAGAGGGTAAGACAGCAGAAGCAGGCCGTCCGCCAGTTTCGTCTCCTCAGCGACCAACTCCTCTGCGACCAGCATGCTTGCCTGGCGGCCGCCGTAGCTCTGTCCGCCAAGGAAAAGACGACCAGGGAAAAGCTTCCTCATCGCGGCCACCGCGTGCTTCAGCCCCTCGCGATCGCGAGCGGCATCCCCAGGTCTCGGCGGACCGAAATTGCGCTGCTGGCGAAATGGCAGATCGCAGCGCAGTACCGCGAAACCCGCACCAGCAAAGGCTTCCGCCATCGCGACAAGTACGCTAGATCCCGCGTTGCCGCCGGCACCGTGCGTGAGGATTAGGCTGTCACCTGAGGCGGATTCGGGGCGATGCAGGAATCCGCGAACCGGAGGATCGCAAGAAGCTTCGGAAAAGTGTTCGGCGGTCATCGGATAAGATTATCTAACACTCGATCCATTCCCGGGCCAAACGCCGAGGCCCGATTAAACTCACAGCTTGAGCCTGGTCAACGGAAGACGCTGGAAAGCGTCCGGAAGAAATCCGCTGGTGTGGCGACGTGCAGAGATGTCTGCCGGGCGACTACCTTCGTAAATTGCCTGGTGTTATGGGTCAACAGCCAGTCGGGTTTGCTGGCCATGGCAGAAAGAAGCACGGGAACGTCTGACTCGTGCCGAATAAGGTGACGGCTTGATCGAACCAAAGCTATATCGGGATACGGAACAAGCTCAGGATCAGTCAGCTTGATCAGACGGTGGTAGTCCTCAATCAACTGTTCTGCATCGCGGGACGCCAGGCGTTCCGCATGAACAAGCAGGTTCTCCTCGACCTCATCGCGGACCACCTCGGCCAGAACCCAGCTTGCAAACTTTGGCGGCACAGAGGGATAGGGTTGCTTTATCAAGTCCCCAGGGAGAAACGATGTCCCCGGTAAGTACATTTGAGTCCAGGAACAACCGGATTCTGCGCCGGGTGCTCACTTCCGCCGGATTCTCACTTCCGACGATGAATGCGAGTACGCCGCGCTGCGCGGAGAGTCCCTTACCGTAGCGGCGCGCGTAAACGCGGCCTCGGGTCTTTCCAAGCGTAACCAGGATCTCTTCCGGCTTTAGGCCAGCTGCCGTAAGCTTGGAGCTGACCCGCTGGCACAGTTCCTGAAACGTTCCTGTTCCGGGAGAAGCATCAAGCGATTCCCCAGACGCAAAACAACGAACGGCGCGCCAGCTTCCAACCCAAGGTCTTTGCGAAACTGCGTCGGAACTGTAAGCTGCCCCTTTTCGCCGATCCGGGTCATAGTAAGAAATTCGAGAGTTGGATTGGGTGTTGCCATGGTAGGAAAATCCTACCACCAATCCCCCGCCTTTCCGCAAGGTGCTGCTTTGGGAAGCCTTTGGTGTAACCCCGACCTGAGGAGACGTGAACGAACATTAACGTGCCAAGGAAATTCGCCTCAATCAAGCGCATCAACTACGTGCAGTCGCATGAAATTCGTTGATCCCGACGACATCTGCGTGCCGGCAACCACGCCGAGTACATCGCCCGGCTTGAGCCTTCCCGAGCGCAGCAGCTCCTGCTCTGCCGTGGTGAGCATATCTTCCGCGCTCAGTGCATGGTCGCGTCGCACTGGCTTGACGCCCCAAAACAGGTTCATTCGATTACAGACCGCAGGAACGTGACTGAACGCGTAAATGCGAGATTTCGGACGGAACTTCGAAATCATGCGGGCTGTGTTGCCACTCTCGGTAAACACGGCGATGGCTGCCATATGAAGATCTTCGGCGGCGTGTGCGATTGACTCACAGATCGTCTCTGAAATAGAAAGCCCGCGGTGCTCGCGGCGGCGGCGCGGCTGCATGAACTCTTCCATGTTGCTCTCGGCCTCGACGACGATCTTTGCCATCATACAAACCGCTTCGCGAGGATACCGTCCGCTCGCGGTTTCAGCGGAGAGCATGACAGCGTCTGTGCCATCGAAGATTGCATTGGCCACGTCGCTGGCTTCAGCGCGCGTTGGCCGCGGGTTTTCAATCATGGATTCCAGCATCTGGGTGGCGATGATTACCGGCTTGCGCCACTCCGCGGCTCGGCGGATGACGTGCTTCTGAATCACGGGGACCTTTTCGGGCGGCATCTCGACTCCGAGATCGCCGCGCGCCACCATCACTCCATCAGCGGCTTCGAGAATTTCTTCCAAATGGTCGAGCGCTTGCGGCTTTTCGAGTTTTGCGATGACTGGAACATCCTGCCGATGGGCGGCAATGATTTCCTTCACCGAACGAACGTCCGCGGCTGACCGCACGAACGACAGCGCGACCATGTCTACGCCGTGCTCCAGACCGAATTCCAGGTCTTTGCGGTCTTTCTCCGTAAGCGCTGGAATCGAGAGCGCTGCGCCTGGAAGATTGATGCCCTGGTGCTCGGCCAGCGTGCCCCCGTTGACGATCTGGCATTCGATGTCTTCGCCTTTGACATCAAGCACACGCAACTCAATCCTGCCGTCGGACAGCAGAACGCGTGATCCGGGCCTGACCTCCTGCGGAAGTCCTTTGAACGTGGTCGAAATCAATTCCGCTGTGCCTTCGACATCGCGAGCAGTAATCGTGACCTGCGAGCCAGCCTTCAGCATGACGGGCTGATGGCCCTTCAGAGCTCCGGTGCGAATCTTTGGGCCTTGCAGGTCTTGGAGTATGCAAATGTTGCGGCCTTCCTCGGCGGCAGCGCGGCGGAGGGTCTCAATGCTGCGTACATGGTCCTGCGGCGATCCATGGGAGAAATTCAAGCGGGCAACATCCATCCCGGCTTGCATGAGCTCCTTTAGCGCTATCTCCGTGCCACAAGAAGGCCCGATAGTACAGATAATCTTCGCCCGGCGCGACTGCGTTTCGGGGGGACACTGAGACTGGGTTCCGGTGGGATTTTCGCTCATAGCATGATATTCGGGTTGGGATATTGTAACGGGTCAGAGCGGGAAAATCGTTGTCGGTCTTCGGTTGTTGGGATTGGGTGAATTAACCTCTGTGTTCCTCTGTGCCTCTGTGGTTAAAAGCTCTGAAAACCAGGGCACAGAGGAACACTGAGGTTTTAGCCGGAAGCCGACGGCAAACGATCGACGCCGATTTACTTGGAGTTCCCCACGCCGATCAATTCATTGCCCAACACGGAGCGCGGGAAAAGGATGGCATTGAACTCCGCCCCAATCAGAATCACCAGCGAAATCAGGTACATCCACACCAGCAATGCGATGGCCGCGCCCAGCGATCCGTAGATCACGCTGTAGTCGGCATAATGCTGCAGGTAAAAGCCGAACATCATCGTCATGATGAACCAGAGCCCCGTGGCCAGAATCGCGCCGGGGAGCACGTTATGCCAGGGCTGCGTCCGTGGCACCGCATTGTGATAGACGAGTGCGATGACTGCCACGCTGGTCAGGATCGCGATCAGCCAACGGATAAACATCCACATGAGATAGACATACGGGCTGAATTCGTGCCCGATATGAAAAAGGATGCGGGTTTCGATCCGATTTCCAAAGGCCACCAGAATGGTGGCACAGCTGAGCGGAATGCCGGCGAGAATGACCAGAGATAAAGCCACCAGCCTCTCCTTGACCAGGCCCCAGATCTTCGGCAGCTCGTAGGACCGCCTGAAACCCTCCATCCAGGAAATCATTACGCCCGAAGCCAGCCAAAGCGTGAGCAGCCCAGTGGTAAACAGCAAGCCAAACGAGCGCCCGGAGCTGCCCCGGAGATAAGCCTGAGCGGTCGTGGTCCCGGCGGGGAGAATCTTGGTGAGAGCGTCTGAAATTTCCCGCGAAAAAGCCTGGGTATTCCTGCGTGCTGCGAGCACCGATCCCAGCACCAGCAGTGTCGGGAAGAATGTAAGAATGGACGAATAAGCGGACGCTTTGGCAATGGCAAATGCGTCATGCTGAAACGCCCGCCAGACCGCCTTCCGCAGCAGGTTGAGAAAACGGAATATCAATGGTGCCAGAGTAGTGGTACCCGGCTGTTCAAGCAAGTGAAGAGTCGGCCCAGGTTCCTCAGGCTGCATCTGTTGTGGGTCGGCGTGCATGAATTAAAAGGAGAGTTTGTTACTTTCTTCCTCTGTGATCTCTGTGCCCTCTGTGGTTAAGAGTGCACAGAGATCACAGAAAAGAAACAAAAAGGGCAGCACTGAAGCTGCCCTTCTTTGAACAAATTACTCCGCTGTGAGTTCCTCGGTCTCGCCTTCGGTACGCATGAGTTCGAGCGCGCGCTCGGCCTCCTCGTACGCTTGCGAGACTTCCTCTTGCACCTTGGCGGCAGCCTCTTCCATTTCTGGCGAGAGGCGCACGTTGCGGTAGTACTCCATGCCGGTGCCGGCAGGGATGAGGCGTCCCACGATGACGTTTTCCTTCAGTCCACGCAGGTGGTCCACTGCTCCCTGTATGGAAGCTTCGGTGAGCACGCGCGTGGTCTCCTGGAATGACGCCGCCGAGATGAACGAGTCGGTCGAGAGCGACGCCTTGGTGATGCCGAGCAACAGCGGCCTGCCAGTTGCGGGCTTGCCTCCTTCGCGGATGACGCGCTCGTTCTCCTCGCGGAAGCGGAACTTATCGAGCTGCTGCTCCAGCAGGAATTGCGTGTCGCCCACGTCCTCGATCTTCACCCAGCGCATCATCTGACGGACGATGACCTCAATGTGCTTGTCCGAGATGTTGACGCCCTGCAGGCGATAGACTTCCTGGATCTCGTTCACCAGATACGACTGCAGCTCTTTCTCTCCCAGCACTGCCAGGATGTCGTGCGGATTCAGCGGCCCGTCCATCAGCGGTTCGCCCGCCTTCACGCGCTCGCCCTCCTGCACGTTGATGTGAACACCACGCGGGACAGAGTATTCCTTCTCAGTCCCGTTGTCGGCCAGGACGTACAGTTTGCGCTGACCTTTTGCGACTTCGCCGAACTTGACCGTGCCATCGATTTCGCTGATGACCGCGGTCTCGTGCGGCTTGCGGGCCTCGAACAGCTCAACCACGCGCGGCAGACCACCAGTGATGTCTTTGGTCTTGGTGGTTTCGCGCGGGATCTTCGCCAGCACGTCGCCGGGATGGGCAGTGTCGCCTTCGGTCACCATCAGGTGAGCGCGGGACGGCATCAAGTAGCGCTTGCTGCTCTTGCCTTTGATGACAATTGCCGGCTGCCGTTTCTCATCCGGAGAATCACCCACGACGTGACGCGACAAACCGGTGACTTCATCCACTTCTTCGTGCAGCGTGAGGCCTTCCTGCAGGTCTTTGAACTGCACCGTGCCGCCAATTTCGGTGAGGATGGCAAAGGTGTATGGGTCCCACTCGACCATGACTTGCCCGAGCTGGACGGGATCGCCTTCGTTGACCTTCAACTTGGCGCCGTACACCACCGAATAGCGCTCGCGCTCGCGGCCTTTTTCGTCCACCACGGCGATCGAACCCTGGCGATTCATGACCACCAAGTCTCCGGATTTCGACTTAACCGTTTGCAGGCCGACGAAACGCACCGTCCCGTTAGTCTTGGCATCGAGCCGGGACTGCTCAGAGACCCGCGACGCCGTACCACCGATGTGGAAGGTACGCATGGTGAGCTGCGTTCCCGGCTCACCGATCGACTGTGCCGCGATCACACCGGTGGCTTCGCCCAACTCGACCAAACGTCCTGATGCCAGGTTGCGTCCATAACACATGACGCAAACCCCGCGCCTGGACTCACAAGTGAGCACGGAACGTATTTTCACCCGCTCGATGCCCGCAGCCTGGATGGAGCCAGCGAGGTCTTCGGTGATCTCGTGGTTGATATCCACGATGATGTTGCCGTCGTAGTCTTTGATTTTTTCAAGCGACACACGGCCCACGATCCGGTCGCGCAATGGCTCGATAATTTCACCAGCCTCAACGATTCCAGCGACGTAGATGCCGTCGACGGTGCCGCAATCGTATTCGCTGATGATGACATCCTGAGCCACGTCCACCAGGCGGCGAGTCAGATAGCCGGAGTCGGCGGTCTTGAGCGCCGTGTCGGCCAATCCTTTACGTGCGCCGTGGGTCGAGATGAAGTACTGCAACACGGTCAACCCCTCGCGGAAATTGGCGGTGATCGGAGTTTCGATAATTTCGCCAGAAGGCTTCGCCATCAGTCCGCGCATTCCGGAGAGTTGGCGAATCTGCTGTTTCGATCCGCGGGCGCCGGAGTCAGCCATGATGTAGATTGGGTTGATTTCGCCTTCCTTGTCGCGCTGCTGCATCTCGCCGAACATCTCGTCTGCGACCTTTTCGGTGATCGCTGACCAGATTTCGATGACTTTGTTATAGCGCTCGCCGTTGGTGATGGCTCCGTCCAGATACTGCTGCTGCACGGCGACAACCTGCTTTTCGGCGTCGCGCACCAGCACGCGCTTGTTGTCGGGAATGATCATGTCGTCAATCCCAATCGACAAACCTGCGCGGGTGGCGAACCGGAAGCCCAGTTCTTTCACCTCGTCGAGCATCTTGACCGTCATTTCGAGGCCGTACTTCAGGTAGCAGAAGCTAACCAGCTGCCCGATTCCCTTCTTCTTGAGAAGACCGTTGATATACGGCATTCCTTCGGGAAGGTGATCGTTCAGGATTGCGCGGCCGACAGTGGTGTTTAAAAACGCACGGTTGTAGCTGACTGGCTCGGTATGAACAATGTCCTGATCGTCGTATGCGGTGGAGAGGTCGATCACCTCGCCGGTGTAACGCAGGCGGATCGGAGTAAGCGTCTCGATCTCCCCTGCGTGGAGGGCCAGCAGCACTTCCTCGATATTCGCGAACGCTCGGCCTTCGCCCTTAGCACCAGGCTTGCCCTTAGTCAGGTAATAGAGACCAAGAACCATGTCCTGCGTGGGCACGGTGATTGGCTGGCCAGAGGCAGGAGACAGGATGTTGTGTGAAGACAGCATCAGCACACTGGCTTCAACCTGCGCTTCCGGTGAAAGCGGGATGTGCACCGCCATCTGGTCACCGTCAAAGTCGGCGTTGAAGGCCGTGCAGACCAACGGATGGATCTTGATGGCCTTGCCTTCGACAAGGACTGGTTCAAACGCCTGAATGCCCAAACGGTGCAGGGTTGGGGCGCGGTTCAGGAGCACCGGATGGTCTTTAATGACCTCTTCCAGAATGTCCCAGACAATGGAATCCTGCTGCTCAACCATTTCTTTCGCTTGCTTGATGGTGGTGCAGTGTCCGGTCTGCTCAAGGCGGTGATAGATGAAGGGCTTGAAAAGTTCTAACGCCATCTTCTTCGGCAGGCCGCACTGGTGCAGCTTCAGCTCTGGACCGACCACAATTACCGAGCGGCCCGAGTAGTCCACGCGTTTGCCAAGCAGGTTCTGACGGAAGCGGCCCTGCTTGCCTTTCAGCGTATCGGAGAGCGACTTCAGCGGGCGGTTATTCGCGCCACGCAGCACACGTCCGCGGCGTCCGTTATCAAACAGCGCGTCCACCGCTTCCTGCAGCATGCGCTTTTCATTCCGTACGATCACTTCCGGCGCGTGCAGGTCCATCAGCTTCTTCAACCGGTTGTTGCGGTTGATGACGCGGCGATATAGGTCGTTCAAGTCGGATGTCGCGAAGCGTCCGCCATCCAGAGGAACCAGGGGACGCAGCTCCGGCGGAATTACCGGGATCACGTCGAGAATCATCCAGTTCGGCTTGTTGCCACTTTTGCGAAACGCCTCGACAACCTTCAGCCGCTTGGTGTGCTTCAACTTCTTTTGCAGCGAGCTCTCGTGACGCATCTTCTCGCGCAGTTCGACGGAGAGCGAATCGATTTCCAGGCGCTTGAGCAGTTCTTTGATGGCCTCGGCGCCCATCATTGCCTTAAAGCCCGCAGGACGATATTGCTGGTCGAGTTCGCGGTACTTGGCTTCGTCCTTAATGACTTCCCGCTCTTTGACCGGCGCGTCGCCAGGTTCGACGACAACATACGCTTCGAAATACAGAATTGCTTCAAGATCGCGCAGCGAAATATCGAGCAAGTGTCCGATACGGCTGGGCAATCCTTTGAAGAACCATACGTGCGAGCAGGGCGATGCCAGCTCAATGTGCCCCAGACGCTCGCGACGGACTTTCGAAAGCGTGACCTCTACGCCGCACTTATCGCAGATTACTCCGCGATGCTTCATGCGCTTGTACTTGCCGCAGAGACACTCCCAGTCAGTGACCGGGCCGAAGATGCGGGCGCAGAACAGGCCATCACGCTCCGGCTTGAAAGTGCGATAGTTGATGGTTTCCGGCTTGGTTACTTCACCGTGCGACCAGCTCCGGATTTTTTCCGGAGAGGCCAGGCTGATACGAATCGCATCGAAATCGGCAATCGGGTTTGCAAGATCAAATGGGCTCGAACGGAACAAGGGCTCCTCCACTTCCTGCTCTCAAAGCAGCGGCCAGTTACCTGTGGCCGATTGCCAGTTTTTCGTTTCGCTATGGCCGAGAGCGCAGACCCGCGAAACTGTATCCAAAATCTTGTTTTCGTAGAGACGCAGCGAGCTGCGTCTCTACCTATTCACTACTAATCTGCGTCCATCACAACCCCGCCGCTGCGGGCTTTCGATCCACGCTCAAGGGTGGCCACGCGCTCGGGGTACCCATCCCCGCGTCCATCACCGCGCGACGGCCCTGCACTCATTGCAGGTTTCTTGTCTCCGGTTTTGATCAGCTCGACGTCGAGACAGAGCGACTGCAACTCGCGGATGAGCACGTTAAACGATTCCGGCACGCCCGGCTCCATGGCAGCTTCGCCTTTGACGATGGCCTCGTAAATCTTGGTGCGGCCATAAACGTCGTCGGACTTCGCCGTCAACAGTTCCTGCAAGATGAACGCTGCACCGTAAGCTTCCAGCGCCCAGACTTCCATTTCGCCAAAGCGCTGTCCGCCGAACTGCGCCTTTCCGCCCAATGGCTGTTGGGTGATAAGCGAGTACGGTCCGATGGAACGCGCGTGGATTTTGTCGTCCACCAGATGTGACAGCTTCAGCATGTAGATGTATCCGACGGTGACCGGCAGTTCGAAACGCTCACCCGTCATACCGTCGTACAGCGAGGTCTTGCCCGACTCCGGCAGACCTGCGCTCTTCAGCAAGGCCTTTATCTCGTGCTCACGGGAGCCGTCAAACACCGGTGACCCGGTGAACACGCCTCGGGTGAGGGTTTCGGCGACAGCGGCTAGCTCGTCCTCAGGAACGTCGGCGATTTCCTGCTCCAGGGTTGTCCCTTTGAACAGCGCTTTCAATTCACGCCGAATGCTCTCCTCGCGGGAGTTCTCGACCAGGAGTTGCTTGATCTTCTTGCCAAGCTCGTGGCCAGCCCAGCCCAGGTGGGTTTCCAGGATCTGGCCCACATTCATACGACTGGGAACGCCAAGCGGATTGAGCACGATTTCAACCGGAGTGCCGTCGGGAAGATACGGCATGTCTTCGTCGGGAAGAATCCGCGCGATCACACCCTTGTTGCCGTGACGGCCGGCCATCTTGTCGCCCACGCTCAGCTTGCGCTTCATGGCAACATAGACTTTCACCAGCTTGATCACGCCTGGAGGCAGTTCGTCTCCTTTGGTGAGCTTTTCTTTCCTCTCGTTGACGATTTTCTTAAGCACGTCAATCTGACGCGAAGTCATCTCCTCGATTTCGTCGATCTGCTCATTCACTCGCGGGTCTTTGTCGGCATACTTGATCCGCTTCAGGTTCCGCGTGGAAATGCGCTCGATGGTGTCGCGATCGAGAATCGCGCCCTTAGTGAGCAAACGCTTGTTGGTGCGCTCATCGTGCAGGTCGGCCTGCACTTCCTTGTTGCCAAGGGTGTTATCGAGACGCTTCAACCGCTCGTCGGTAAGAATCCGAATCTCGTCGGAAAGGTTCTTTTCCAGCTTTGCGATCTGAGTTCCTTCGATTGCCTTGGCGCGTTCGTCTTTTTCCTGGCCCTTGCGGGAAAAGATTTTTACATCGACGATCACGCCTTCAATTCCCGGCGGGCAGTAGAGCGAGGCATCGCGAACGTCACCGGCCTTTTCACCGAAGATAGCGCGCAACAACTTTTCTTCCGGTGTAAGCTGGGTCTCGCCCTTGGGTGTTACTTTGCCTACCAGAATGTCGCCCTGCTTGATGGTTGCGCCGATGCGGATCACCCCAGCTTCGTCCAGATTACGCAGCATGGACTCGCTCACGTTGGGGATATCGCGCGTGACTTCCTCAGGCCCCAGCTTAGTGTCGCGGGATTCGATCTCGAACTCCTCGATGTGGACCGAGGTGTAGTAGTCCTCTTTCACCAGCTTTTCGGAGACGAGGATCGCGTCTTCGAAGTTGTACC
>WNGK01002136.1_pt1 | contig 33661 bp, 28 predicted proteins | sample 5400601 | NCBI WGS metagenome assembly WNGK01 (sample SAMN13153376, study PRJNA577476) | soil metagenome | isolation source: 60 cm soil or saprolite under Garry oak tree replicate 1 | place: USA:California | collected 2016-06-15 | reverse complement strand
CAGACCCGCAAGCGCTGGGAGCGTGCATCCACCATGAGCACGAGAAGATCGTGCTGGAGCGCCTCCTCCTCCTGGCACCAGTGAGTGGCGTAGTGTTCCAGGAGTCTGGCTACCTCCAGCCAATGGGCGGCTGCCCGCTGCAACGCCTCAACGGGAGAGCCCTGTTCGGTGAGGATCGGCCCTGCCAGCTTCCCATCATCGGCGGTCCAGACCTGTTCCCGGTACAATGGTGGCGGGAACTGCTGCTGTCGCCGTGCGCAGATCGTGCTGTAGTGGCGGAAGGCGAGGCGTTCCTCAGCCAGGGCGGCAAATGCCTGACTGGTGGCTTGCAGGGCCGCAGTCTGAGAACTATCGCAGGCGTCGTTGCCAAAGGCTGCCCACAACTGGATCAGGCCATCCAGCGGCATCCATGCGAGGCTCGGATCGGTATCGACGAAGGAGTCCTGTGGTTGGCGTTGTTGCATGCTGTCCTCCAAAATGGGAAGACGTGACCGACCATGATTGCTAGATCATGCGATCGCCGTTTCCAGTTGGACTGGTGCCAGGGTTTCCACTGGCGGTGCTGGCTGCCGCTTGCGGCTGGCAAGCTGCCGCTCCATATCCAGGACGACGAGTGCCTGGATGGTGCCTTCCAGAGAGGCACGGTGCCCAAAATCTCGCTGCGCTGCACGAATGAGGCCGACCAGGTCTGCAAGACTGGGATCGCATTCGGCAGCCTCGCGTCCAATCAGCACCTGAAGCTGCTGCAAGACGCCAATGGTGCGCAGCACATCCCCGTTGTAAGAAAGCAGTTTTCTCTTTGGGGTACCAACCTCCACCGGGAAGATCAGGTGCCGGACCAGGAAGAAAACGACTATTCCGCATGTGAAGCCAAAGAGGACGAGGGAGAGACCAGTCAGGGCCATTTCGCCATTGATACCCATACATCCTTGCGCGGCTGGGACCCATCTCCTGAAAGGGATTTGGGAGAAAGCCGCACTCTCCTTTCTTGCTACTGCCAGATGTAGCCGTCTGCTTGTTATGGACACCCGTTTGACCTATACAACACTCTCATCAAAAGAGCCGCTCGATTGCAGGAACGACTATGCTCTCAGAGAAAGTGTATGTCCTCAGTTGCCAGGCATATTCTTACGCTTTCCTGGCAAATAGGTGGTGATCCAACGAGAGTAACAGCGAAACTAGCGTAGGCACAGGTCGCTGCGTTTCACCACCCAAAGGGCAGTGTAGCAGAAGCTAATGAAACCAATATGTTAGATTTCTCCCAAAATCGGCAGTGACTCTGGGAGATAAAAGTAGCAGAAAAAATCCCAGAACTATCACAATCAAGGGGAGAAGGAGAGATTTTGAGAAGAAAGCTATTCCATCGCACAATCTGTACCCTTACCAGAGGCTCGTTATCGATTGTCCATATGTACCCGCTTTCTCCATGAGTCAGAAGCCCGTGAGTCGGCATAGTGTGGATTGTTGATCATTTATGAGAGCTGTTTTGAGCGCACCTCCAGCGCAAATGAAACCCCATTTTGGGAGAAATCTCTCACTATGAGAGCTACTCACACAGGTATACTATCAACAAGTTCCAAGCTACTCTGATAACAAATGCAAAGACTGATTCACAGGTATCTATCCAGATAAACAGGAACTGCCCTATGTCGAGACGAGAAGCCTCTTATGCTTCTCAGACAGTACCATCCCGCCAGGCACATTACACCGGGGTTCCGTTATACTTACATAGCGTAGCGAGAACGTGTGGTGGCCAGCACGGGTTGAAGGAGAAAACACGATGACATCATTTGCTGGAGTTGAAACAGAGATGCTAGAAATTCGTTTACCGCAGGTCTTTCCAACGATGACTGCACCCGATATCCTGGAGATTAAACAATGGTATGTTCAAGAGCAAGAAATTGTTCAGCCTGGCAAGCTGCTACTGGAAGTTGGGGCCCCGATCGGATACATCGATATCCCCACTCCACCATTTATGACCGTCCCACATCGCGTTGTCAGTATTGCGAAAAAACAGGGGGAATCCATCAAAATGGGAGATATTCTGATCACGCTAGAGCCTACAGCATAAATCCCAACCAAAAACAGAACACCCTTCGGTAAATAATACCGAAGGGTGCCGGGGGGCTATCCCCTACTTTGTGGGATCACCCCATCCACCATCACTGCCGTCTTCCGGACCTTTGGGATTGTCTTCATAAGTAATGAAGTCCCTCATTTTTCCTCCTTGATATCACTATCTCTCGTAGCGACCCGCACCTAAAACGAACTATACCATAACGTAGTACATTTTTTCAATCGCCATACACATGATGCAGGCGAATTAACCACCTTCAAAAGCGGTGGCACGATCCAGTAGATCAGGTTCAAGTGCAAAACGACGATGGGAAATAGCTGGCTTGAGAATGCCCAGTTCTGCCATATCCTCCAACTGTCCAATTCCTATCGAACCCACAAGTAATCGCTCAACCTCGACAGTCTCGAGCTTCTCAGAAACTTCCAAATGCCCTTGCAGATACACGCGATCCTTCAAACTGCAGACTCCGACCGCCTCAAGGTCAGGAACAGCTCGGAATGTACGAGCTACTCGCACAAGAGCCTCCTGCCTGGCTGACTCTTCTGCTTCTGCCTTTATGTCGTATCTGTCGGCCAAAAGATTGCTAGTGAGAAAAGCTTTTTCAAGAAAATCGTAGAGTGTTGTGAAGTTGAAAGGTGGGAAGATCACCCCTGACGCCATCCCAGGGGCCAGCGTGGTAATCCAGGAGTATGCCTTGCTCCCAAAACCCTGAGCCTTCCTCATCTGTTGCACATATCGAATAGCGAGCCCCTCATCGGTAGGCAAATACCCCTTTGTACCTGAACTCAGTAAAGCAAGAGAAGACTTCTTCCCTGCGACGGACCTGTACACATGCGTTTCTATCTCTTCAGCGAGAAGCTCGCACATTTTCACTGCTGAAAACCGATTACGGGTAGGCAAGTACAATTCACATAAGTCCAGGTCCATAGAGGTATTATCTCTTTCAGGGGAAGGAACTATTTGCCACTCTGTAAACTGATAGTCCGAGAACACCTCTTTAAAGAAGCGGTGAACAGCCGTTGGCGACAAGAATTTCCTATACAGCTCCTTACGCCTCAAAGGAGACTGATTCCCTGGCTTTTGTTCCTCCCTCACCACAAAGTCCTCTGGATAGATATGCCACTGCCTCATTTGTTTGAGCAAATGCTCAGCTAACTCCCCGGCCTCTGTGTGACCCCGCGCTCTTTGTAACATATGGAAAAACTCTCGCAGCGCAACCGTCATCTCCGCTATGGTTGGCTTACCATAGAGAAGCTCGTTATACGTCTTCACCCCGTTGGTATCCTGATGATATGTTGCCTCAACCAGGTGAAGAATCTGGAGATGCTCTTCAATCTTCTCAACATACAGGCGACGTACAACTGCATTCTGTTCTCGACTCTCTACCTGTTCCTTTAGCGTCCTGAAGCCGCTAAGACGCGTTCTCACATCGTCAATGTCAATAGCGGGATAGGTGATGCGAGGCATTCGATGCTCTGCAAGACTCTGAGAAAACTCCCTCTGCCTTGACTGCACGATCATGTCGGACAGACGCTGCTTCACCTCTTCTTCATGGCGACGACAGAAAAGGCTATCCCATTCCCGTTGCTCAACTTCCAGAAAAGGCCCTGCCTGAGATAACCATTGAAGATCATCATAAGCAGCCAGTGAATGATAGTGTTGATACCACTGAGAATCGAGCTGATAGCGAACTGGCGCATCCAGTTGAGCCTGAAGTTGAGCGCGCTGTTTTTCTGCGTCAAGACGAAACTCTTCACGAAAATCACTGAGAAGAGGAATAGCATCTTCAAAAAGTTGCTTGGCCTCACTCCATCGGGCCTGCTGCAAATAGACATGCGCGCGCTCCACGAGAAGCATTCCCTTGTCACTAGCAGCCGATACGTCTCCATCCTGGATCAATCGTTCTATCTGCTCAAGGGCGCGATCACTGTATGACAGCGCATCTTGTAGCTTTCCTCTCGCTGACAGAATTTGAGCATACTCACCGAGCGAGACTGCTAGAGACCGAGGAAACGTCGCACGCCTCTCTTCCTTCAAGAAAATGCATTCCCGAATAGCTATTTCTGCTTCCTCAAGACGATTGAGCAGCCGCAAATAATATGCGAGGTCATTGAGACAGCGAGCAAGTTTAAAGTTGATATAATGTTCCTGGAGAGGCAGGGCATCAATGAGGCACTTGCGCCATAAAGCAGCACCTTGAGCAAGGACGTCTACACACTCATTTCTCAGACGCTTTACTTCTCCAGCAACTCCTCTCTCGGCCTCATCCTCACCCCAGCGGCTAAGAAGATACGCTTTACTTTGCAGAAATGAAGCATGCACTTCCGCCGATATGTTGGCCCATGTTGAGATCCGGTCGAACGTTCCTTGAAGAAAATCGTTTGCTTCTGTGAAACGCTTTGCGCGAATGAGAGGAATCATCAGAAAGTGAGCAAGATGGATTTCTGAATGCGGCTGAAGGATCACCTGGTCAGTAAGAACATACTCACGGATCTTCTGGTATGCGGCATCTCGCGCCCAGGGGTCTATCTTCTGACCTGCAGTAACAGCAAGATGATATTTCAGCAGCAGTCCCCCTGCCTCACTCTCAGGCCCCGTTCTCCAGGTTGTCTGCTGGATTACTTCTTCGTAGAAACGCTGCAGCCGTGCCAGATGTCCAAACAGTGTACATAACCATCCATAGCTGATCAGCAACTCAGCGGCCTGGAGCAACTGCTTCTGCTTCATCAAGAACACGATCAGCTCGGCCACGAGCGAACTCTTCTCCGAATCGTCCCGGAAGTCTTGCAAGTTGCGCAGCCATAACCCATACAGATGCACGACCCTTCGCTCAACTTCCTCTCTGCGCCGGTTCGCGATCAATAGTTGTAATTGTGACTCGCGAACCAACGGGGCGACAGCGGCTCGTTCAGACTCGACCATCGTAATGTCAATCAGAGAACACCGTAGCAGCTCGTCAAACGCTAGCTCGATCTGCTCACCTACCTGATCTAACAGGGGAAATGGCAGTGCGATCGACGACAGCGAGAGGATCTCCAGCAGGTGCACCGCCTGGTGGGACAGGCGCCTGGAAACAACCTGCTGAAGCAGATCGCGTGTCTGCACATCGCTCTTTGGATCAAACACAGACTCTTCCTCTAGCAATCGCTCAATCCACTGCGTATGCTCACTCTTCCTGTCCAGGCGAACCGTTACTTCCCCGTATCGTCGCCACGGATAGACAAAACCAGGTCTCTGCAGATGTGCCGCACGCATCTCGATCATGCGTGGATTGCCTCCGCATTTCTTGCTGGCTTGCGAGAGGAGCTGTTCAGAGACATCTTCAAACCCAAATCGCCTCCAGACCGCAACTCCCCCCTCTGGCGAGAGCGGTTCAAGCTGCGTTTCGACCACATACACAGGCTCCCTTCTCGGCCAGCCCGGCCATTCCCTTGTGAACAGAAAAATAGCGGAAGCATGCTGGTACTGAACAAAAGTATGCAAGAATTGCTGCCACTCGACGGAAAGCTTCCCTGTCAGGTCAAGCACCGCCTGGATATCATCAAGAAGCACGATGACTCGTATCCCCTGTTCGCTCAGAGCGATAATCTCAGAACATACTCGTTCTATACGCTCTTCAAGCGGTTGTGCATTTGCTTCCTCTGTTTGAGGAATCTGAAGATCAGCAAGGATGGTTGCCAGCAGGATATCAAGGTGATCGCTGGCCATCTTGTCATCGGATGCAGAGAATCTGTAGAGCAGCGGCCAATACTGTTGCATTCTGGCGAAGCGCTTGAGAAGAAGATTGAGAGCACTCGACTTCCCGATGCCCGTCATTCCCTGGATTGTCACTAACCTTTTTGCTGGTGAGACATGCAGGTAAGACAGCATCTGCTCTACCCAGCCGTCACGCTCAAGAAGATGGCTCGTATCTGCTCGAAGCGCACGCACCACTACGGGCTGAAGACGAATAACTGCGGGTAGCTGTCCTTGCTTTGAGGGTTCCTCGTGATCTTGTTGCTGACGCTCTTGCAAGAGAGAGCGCTGATCATGATCGAGTTGGGCCAGCTTTTCCGCAAGCTCTTGCCACTGTGCCTCGGAAATCCGCTCTCTTCGTCTCTGCTTCTGCTCAATTCTTTTTCGTGCGAGGATGACATAGAGTTCTCGTTCTTCCGGCGAGAAACAGATAGCACAGCCTTTAGTGAGCGCAAGATACAACGGCTCCAATTCTTTGAAGGCTGGGCAGCGGCGATCACGCTCCATATTGCCATACATGCGCTCATCGAGCAGCGGAACCTTTTCCTCCTTAAAATAGAGGAGGAGCTGTGCTGCGACATATTCTTGAGTGAGGCGAGCATTGTCACGCACAGTGGCCAGGAGAGAGCCAAAGCTGCTATACGCGGCCAGATTGGAAAGACTACTTACTGGCCGTAGATGAGATCTTCGTATCTGCACCTCCTGTGGAGATGGAACGTGCGATGGATGCATTGCCATATCTCAGTATTACTCCTCGCTACTAAGAAGAGACGGCTTGTCTTGTTGCAGCACTACCCCGTCCCAGAAAACAGATTATGCTACTATAGCATACACCATCACCTTCTTACCTTGTCTACAGAAATTGGCAGGAAACTATCTCCGAATTTTCATTTGGTAGGTAAAAGTACCAAAATGAGAGTGATTTTGGCAGAAATCTCTCACTATCGTGAGAAGATAATCTGCTACACTAGAGACGTAACTCATGCTGAGTTGAGTTATTTAGCACCATATCACTATAACCCAAAGGAAGAATGATGATGAGCGCCGATATACTAAATCACAAGGGTCCAGAGCCTAACGAGGATGAGGACGACTGGGGAGACACCAACTCGTAACGCCTGTTTATTTGGGATTTGCTTTGTTCAGTATTTGTCCTTACCAATGGAGGTCATTTAGCTGCCCTTCAGTCACTTGAGGACACAGGATTGAGTGACGTACAAGACTTCTTCGAAGAGCTCCATGAAGCAAATACATTAGGCCATGGGAAAACTCAATGAAGTGAAAAAAGGGACATGAAGGGAAACAATGCTTCATGTCCCTTTCTTGCTTTACGTCAGTCTGCTATTCCTGGAGGAAGAACTGGTCGTTGCCCTCATCGCTATCCTGATCGCTGTCTATTATCGTTGGCGGCCCCTGGGCTGGCGGTGTGGGTGATCCAGCCGCAGCCGGTGGTGCTGCTGCTGGCTGCTGGTAGACTCGGACATGTGGGAAAGGCAGGTTCGCCAGTTGTGCCAGGCGACGCACGAGGTCCCTGGTAGTAGCAAGTGCGTCACCGTGTTGGCCAAGATGTTTTTGCGTATCGCTTCCCCGTATTTTTCATCAAGTTGGCTAAAGCTTTGCAACACCAGCAGTAAGGCGACGCGTGTATGCCGGGCTGTACTGATATAGCCAGAAATGTTGGGGATAAAGCCCAGATTGGCAAACTCATCCAGGTAGCACATGATGCCTCGTGGCAGTTGCCCAGTAGGTCCTTGCTCAGCCCGTTCTTCCCAGGCCGCGAACATCTGCATCATAAAACAGGCCAGCAAGGGTTGATACCGTTCCTGATAGCGGCGCGGAATGGACAGGTACAAGGCAATAGGCCGATCAGCCATCGCAGCAAAGTCAATATCATTCCGTGCAGTCACGACGCGGATATGCTCACTGGCTAACAGTTGGAACCGCGTGCCAACATCTGCCATGAGGCTGCCGACCAGCTTGGGGTTTTTATCCATATACGCAAAAAAGGTGGTCACTTCATCCCTGGCCTGCCGTGAGGGGCTGGTCGTCAGGGTGCGTTTCATCTCCTCATACGGCATGGTACACAGGATATCCGCCACACGGCTAAACGGGGTGTCCGGTTCTGCTGCCCGTAAGTGCAAGAGAGTGGCCGTCATCAGCTTGATCGCTGAGTTGGGCCAAAAAGCTTCCTTGCTCTTGCCTGTATTTGCGACCCAACAGCGCGCAAATTCCTGAGCATCTTCCACGCTACGCATGAAGGCCAGCGGATTATAGCCCTCACTCTCCTGCGGTTTCACTGGGGAAAACACCCATACGTCATGAGACTGTGACACCTTGCCTGCCGTGAGACGCACGAGTTCCCCCTTGACATCCGAGATGAACAGGGAACGGTGCCCTTGCTCCTCCAAGAGGTTGGGAACTATGACCCGAGCAGTCTTGCCTGCGCCAATAGGAGCGGTGAGCAAGACATTGGATTCCTGCTGCTGCTCCGTGAGCGAAATCACCCGGCCATGATAGGTGCCCAGGATCAGGCGGGATTCCGGTGGGGGAGGTGACTGCTGCGGTCGCTGCACAGCAGGTGCTGTGTGGCGCACATGGGGGAGGCGTGGCAAGCGAGGCAAATGCGCGAGGTGAGGGAGCCGCTCGGGGGCATGCACAAAGGGGCGTATCTCGCGCCGGGATGCCGCATGGGCTGAACCATGCGTGGTGGTTCTCCTAGTGCGAGTCTCAATCTCCATCATGAGCACCATCAGTCCGATGATCCCTACGAGCACCCAGGTCATGGGGCCATACAACATATTTTGATTCTGTTTCGTGTTCAACACATTGTGCACAAGAAGGGTCAGCCATCCATGTGTGGGCGGATGCTGCACCAGTGGCTGGACAAAGGGATAGAGCCAGACAACTAGCCATCCGATCAATGCCAACCAGAGCACAAAGAAGATTTTGCGAGGCCATTTCATCGATCATGTTCTCCTTCATTGAGATCAACCGTATGGGTGAAATCACTCCTGAAATCGCGCTCCTGGTCACGCACTCCATGGTCATGTCCGAGTTCATCCTGTCTATCTAGTTCTTTCAGTTGTTCCGAAAGGTGGTCATAGAAATCGTGGTCACTGTGGTCGTGGCCGGACTCCCGTAACACCTGGTAGTCCTCTCGGTAGAGCTTCACCGCCTCCTCATGGCCGGTTTCCCGGTGTTCACCGGCTCCCGCAAGCACGACATGGACATGCTCATGCTCGGTGTTGCTGTGATGCACGGTATACCAATGCAGGTCCATCCCTTGTTCTGCCTCCAGATCGGCCATCACCTCCCGCGTCCACTCGCGCCAGTCCTGCATCGGCTCGTCGTCTCCTGGGGAGAGGACGATTTTGTGATAGCTCACGCTGCTGCTCGTGTGTTCCATCACAGTATCCACGGCTTCTCTGCGATTCACCTGATCGTCCTCCTTGGAGAAAATCGAGCGATCTTCCCGGCTTTCTTGCTTATCGCGGCTGCGGTGTTCCAGGTATTTCAGATGGGAGTTGAGGTGGGAAGTAGCAGCTGCGTTGTTCGCGGCTCCCCCTTTGACATATCTGCCTCTGGCGATCATGGTTTAGTGCTCCAGATCGCGGTCTTGTTCCAATTCGGGCGCTTCGAGGAGGTGTTCGGGTTCGTCCAGCCCAATCGCCTGCAGCCACTCTGGCTCGATGTCCGGCAGTGCGAACCAATCGCGCTCGATCTCGGGCAATTCAAGCCACTCCGGCTCGATGTCCGGCAAATCTAATAACACTGGTTCAACCAGTCCCTCGGGAAGCGGGTCGTACAGCTCGGCCTCGATCATCGGCTCCAGGTCCTGGTACGTTACTGAGGCATCCATCGCCTGTTCGTCCATTACTCAGCCTCCTTCTCCTTTTTGGGAGTGCGTGCGGTCAACTCCTGGCCGGACTTCGCTTTCGCATTCTCATACGCTTCCGCGGCGAACTCTGGCCCGAACGTTTTGGCGAGAAGCGCGAAGAGCAAACGGCGGATAATTCCGGTATCGCGAACGGTGCGTACGATGAGACTCGCCAGTCGATCATCGCTGTTGCGGCTCACCGTCTTCAAAGGCTCGACGATGTCAAGCCGCATATCGTCGCGGAGATCAACGCGGAGCTGCGCTGTGTACTTCCGCAAGGTGGTATCTACCATCTCGCGAATCACCGGTAAGGACTGTTGTTCAATGATCTCCCCGCGCTGAACGGCCATATCTTGCCGAATGTAATCCTCGATCTGCTCGTTCAAGTGACGGCCTTCCTGCTGGAAGCGTTCGTCCAGGTACTGTTTCGCTTCTCCGGTAATCCAGACGTTCAATTGCACCGTTCCATTGGCTGGCCGCTTTCTCGGCATCTGTCCCTCCTTTCTGCTTCCTGCCGGTTCGGTCATGTGTTCTTAATCGTTGGTTCTAGTATAGCAGAAACCTGTACATATGTGCGAAGCGCTGTCAAAAGAAGGTGTAGTTACAATACATATTGCGCCAGCCCATGACAGGCGCGGTGAGCAAGGTTGTACATAGCTTTTCTACACAATTAGAGATGCCTTTATCTTGCATTACCCCGGCAAGGTACGATGCGAAAGGGGAGGAGGTGAGGTGGTTTATCTTGGATGGCTTCGGTGAGACTGAAAGGGTCACACACTCGCGCACCAGGGGGCATACTGTCGACCCGCTACCTGGCTCACGTATGTGTTCAGGACCAGGATGTGAGCGGATCAAGCACGGCCGCACAGGTGTAAAGTTGTGTTCATCATTATGGGCAGAACATAAGATACCATCGGTTAGCATTTGGAACTTTGCGACAGCGGTATGGTACGTTGAGAGTGTGTATCCTCAGTGAGGGCGTGGCCCATATCCTGATCGAGGGCATCGCTCACGCATTTGGGGTAACACTGTCCAGGTCGGGTCTTTTATGGTTGCAGATGTAGAACGTGGTGTAGCACTAATTTTAGGATAGACGGTGGCATCTGGATAGGCTCCCTGGCATACTTCAGATGTTCGCCCTCTGTTCGCCCCTGTTCGTTCGCTGTTCGCCATTGTTCGCTTTTTCTGTGTGCTGTTTCCTGGAAAGCGTGATTCTCTCAGGTGCTGCTCAACGATGTATGCTATTAGCTCATTGCATATCTGTGGTTGTGGTGTTGTCTACGCTCATCTGCGCCTGCGTGCCCCCTCGCGTATAGTTTGCAGGTTAAGCAGCTCGGCAACTTCATAGCTCGTCACCGGCCCCGCTTTGGGCCGCAGGCGTATCAGTGATGGGAAATGGCCAACCCGCCCATGCAATTCGGCAAGCAGAACAAAAGCCGCCGGTGCATAGCCCGGCGGATTGATGAGCAAAGGTAACGTTTGCCATTCCTCGGAGGAAAGGCCAACAGCCTCTACTATGGCAGTGATTTGTGGCTCCAAGGGTTCGCCCTGGTCAATCTGGACGTGGATGGTCCGAACTTCCTCGATAGACGTGTGAGCGAGCGCCTCGATTTGCGCTCGCTGTTCCGATGTGAGTGGGTGGCTGAAGTTTAGGATGAGCATTACAATTCCTCCAGTACTTTTTGTATTTCTCCACAACTTTCAACACTTGTAGGCTTCCCTAACTATCCCTTTAAGGCTTTCCCGATCTTGTCTAGAAGCACTGTCACTTCTTCAGGTGGTAGCATATTGGCAATGCCATCATAGCCGGGAAGGGAGATAACCTGTATATTCGATGCCTCCGTAATTGTTTTATGGGCCGGGTTTGGCTCAACTGTGATAGCATAGAAGGTTTGCGAGTACGTGCCTAGAAGGCGTGCTGCCGTACTCAGTTGTTTAATCCCCTTGAGGTCTTTCCCTTTGTTCCCCATTTTCGCCTCAATAATACCATATTGGTTGCCTGAGCGTAAGGCGACATCAATGTCGATTTGCCCATTCATCGCGCCTACACCGATCATAACTTCGTAATTGTGTTTCCGTAACATGTCGGCTAGAGCGTCTTCAAAAGGACTACCTTCATTCTTTCCTGAGCCCTTTTCTACCCAGTTCCCAGGCCCTAGATGGAGGTCAAACACATCTCGCAGTGTAACCGATTCTGGTAGCAATTCACTGCCTATCGCCTGCGGTTGCTGATGTTCCCAGGCATAATGAAATACGCGTGTACGTTTTCCTTCACTCTGTAAGTACATTATAGGGGAATTACGCTGCTGCGCAATTTGATAGGCCGCCAGGGACATTGTTTTTGTGCCCCCCGTTAAATTGAACACCAATGGCTGCTTGATGGTTGACGCAAGATTATCAAGTTCTTCGTCAAGCGCTTTTGCTATGACGGGGATATCGTAGGGATCGGTTTGCAGCCCTTGAACATTAACTTCTTTCTGAAGAGTTGCTTTCAGGTATTCATATTTCTGTAGCGTTCTTGCTGTATAGACAAGCACTACCTCTTCGACGTCAGCAGGTTTCATGACCACTCCTGGAACATCCTTCCCAGGATGAAAGGTGGGAAGCGTAGATGGACGTGTATATGTATCCTCTACTGGCCGAATTCGGCTTGTTTGCTGTGGATCATCTTGTAGAAATTTCATCCGCCCATAGCCACTAGAAGTTTTGGCACCAATGCCCATGTCTTTGAGGGCGTACCCTAAAATCTCGAAAGTTTTTGTAAGCCAAGGGCTATTTGACCCGAGTGCTGGTGCGGCTAACGCAATCAGGTAGTTACCTGTCGCGCTCAGGAAAGGAGTATGCAATTTCTAAAAATGCATCTTCACCGTCCCATCCTTGTTCTGAAGTTAAAATAATGACGAGTTGTGGTTGTACACAATACAATCCTAATACATCTGGTGTGGCTCTACCACCCGCAACTACGAGGAGAGCTTTTTTCACAGCCATAGTTCTGCTCCTTTTCTACTATCGTATACATAACTCATTTATAATCTGCCGGTACAAGATCATTTTCCAACATCTTCAAGAAACGCGAGAAGATGTTGATACCATGCCTTCCCAGCGGAGTTTTTTTCTCTACTGGCCTGGTGAACTTTATCAACGATAGCCTGAGCGAGAAGTTTTTTCGCTTCTCTCGAAGTCAGCTTCTCCCAATTCTGGTAGTAGCTGTTGATTTGACTGGCTACTGATGCATTTGGCATTCCCTCAATTTCATTCCTGTATCCCTTTGCTTTTTGAAGCTCAGGATCAACAGGAGGAGCTTCCAACTCCAGCCGTCCATATCCGCTCGATGTTTTTGCACCGATACCCATTTTATCAAAAGCCTCTTTTAAAACATCAAATACTACATCAATCCACTCCTGTCCCTGTCTTGCATCGAGGGCGGGTGCAGCCAGAGCGATCAGATATTTGCCGGTGGCACTGAGAAACGGGACGGGATTAGGACTATCCCAATCGGCAGGGGCCTCTGGTTCATTTCCGTAGTAATTCGGGTGATGAACGGTGATCACATCAGGATACAATGGGTTTCCCTTCTTTCTCGTACCCGGTATATACATGGAATCGAAGAATGTAACGTAGCCAACTTCGTCGGTATCTCCGAAGAGAATTTTGTACGCCGATGTTCCCTTCTTCCATTCGTCACCCAGATTCTGGCGAACATAACTTGCCACTAATCCTTTGAGGGCGCTGCCTGAAATATAAGGAACGCCATACGTCCGATGGAGAGCAATCGAGGTTTCCAGAACACTCTCACTTCCCAGACCGACGATCATGCGCCCCTTCACCTGCGCTTCACGCATTGCCGCACCACAAGCCTTCAATTGTTCTTTCCAACGCTCGAAAAAGGGCATATATACATCTGACGTGGTAATGGAAGCGACTTCACGAACAAGATTGCTATTAATCTCGGTTTCATCCTTATCAGCACGATATTTCTCCAGCCAGAGACCTGCATGAGGTTGAGTATTAAAGCTAGAGCCAATCAATGACTGTAATTGAATACCCGAAAGTCTCTCTCTACGATTTCTCACTTTATTTCCGCTCCATTCTTTGTTTCATCACCAGGATCTATACCCAGCACTGATTGAGCGAACCTTTTGTACCAGAGTAAAGCATCCAGCGTCAGTCTGGTGAGGAGCATATATTCGCTCAGCTGAGCCTCTCTGGCGTATTCAGCCAGTGTCCTCTCACTACCAACTGTATCCTTGAGATCTTCAAGTAACTGTTTGTAGCCTTCTTGCTTCGTTGATTTTGCCTCAACAAACGCAAGGGCCTGCGCTAACCCGGCTGTGCGAATAAGAATTGGCAACTGATGTGCCATTGAGCCATAGCTATTACGCTCTTTCTTATCCTGCTTTGCCATCGCTGAAACCTTGTTATAGACGGAGATAGCATATTTCTGGTCGCGAGTTTGAACAGGCATTACAGACCTCCATTTGGATTGGCAGATAAATACACACGGCATAGACCGTGTCCGACAGTTGCTTTGCCACCAAACTGTACTGTTTTTCCGGTCAGTTCAGCGAGCTTACTGGAAATCCATGCATCATCTATCTTTTTTGCCATAGGTGGCGGCGCAATCATCACCAGACCTGTCAGTATTGTCTCTGTCGGCAATGCCTCCTCATACCAGAGTCCGCCGCCTTGCACAGTTTTTGATTCCTCTTGCAGCTTGATACGCGCCGTAATCTCGGTAGCAGTATCGAGCAAGAAACTAAACACGTCGTCATGCACAATACAGAGCCGCCCGGCAAATATGCGCTGCCAGTCCGGTTTATTCTTGAACACCTGTTGACCAATCCATCTGGCCCAAACCGTGACGGCACTACCCGGTAGTGCATTCAAGTCAAGGTCTTCGAGATACACTTTATTAGAGGATGTAATGACAATCTCACTGCGTTCTTTACCATCACCTCCACTATCACACACGGAACAATCTTCCTGACCCACTTCAGGGATACTGGTCGGCCCATCGCTCCGGGTATCCGCGATATCGCGGAGAAGGCGGCGCAAAACATAGGGCGACGTGACCCAGGCGAATGTTCCGGCAAGGCTGCGCACAGGTAACAGGAGCAACCTCTGATCCGAAAACTGTACAGAACTGGCATGGTTAGAGTCAGTATCAGAAAGCTTAGTACCAAAAATGCTATCACAATCATCACCCTCGCATTGAGACCGCAACGTACCCTTCAATGATGACCCAGGTAAAAACGGAAGCCCAGTCGCTTTCTCGCGTGCGACAGGCAAATCAATGACACCCGCGCCCTGCCCAACACCTGCATGTAATGGCGACAGTGCGTGAATAAAAGTTAATTGAGTGATCATTCTCTTTTCCCTCCAATTCAGTCAAATGTGTTCATGAATGCTTTCAGTACGTCAGTTTCACCATTAAGAACATCAATTGCTTTCGCTTCATCCCTTGTAAGTGCCTCATGAACAAGAATATTTTTCTTACCTTTTTCAGACAAGGCAAGTTGTCCTGGTATAGGACGTGTCCCTTGTAATAGCAAAGCAAGTCCAACAGATTGATTGTTGTTACAAAGTAATGGTCGCAATATGAGCGGACTCGCTAACCGTTCTAGCTCCTCGCCACCGACCTCACCCTTTAACATTACATCATTCATCTGTCTCTCACCTGTAAAATGGAAAATGATAGGCAGTCCAAAAGCCGCTCGCGGGAACTTTGCTGATGGATCATTTCCCCCCTGGCTGGCAATTCTCCTGATAGCCTCTGCCTCAGGCCAAAGACTGCGGCCTGTAGCACCTTTCGTTCTCTTCTGGCGGAAATTTCTCAAGGCGCTTATCAAGCTTCCCCATGCCTTCACAGGACTATCAAAACGATAACGGGTTACGCGTAACTGCACATTTTTACTCAAATGTGGCACGCCTGCGGGAAAATGTTCATTAGGAATATATTCTGCAAGCTTCTTGCTGATCCAAGCAGGCACATTTTGTGGCAAAGGAATATCTGTGTAGTCTTTACCATTCAACTTTCGCAAGCGCAACGCCCCAAAACCGCGTCGGGTACGACCACCTATTCCGCCAAAGGTTTCCCACGCCCACAGAGCAGCTTTAATATCCGTCTCTTTTGCCCTCGGAAACGATATTGTCAATTTGAACTTTACACCTTGATACACTTCTCCGGGTTTAATTCCCTTGCTGTTATCTGGTTGAAGAGGAAAAGCAGCATAAGGTGGAACGGGAGTATTTCTGGGTCTCCCATTTTCGTCAAAAGGTTGTGCAGATGTACCATTATGAGATGCTTCTACCACGATCTGTACGGTATCATCTGGTGAAAGCCCCTGTTCTTTCTTCTTGTTAGCTTTACCCCACAGGTTATCCTCGGCTTCTTTCATCTTTGCCAGATTGCCGTCAAATTGACCACCGCAACAGGCACGCCACCAGAAGCGGAGTTGTCCGCGAATTTCCGTGCCGCGAATCATTGTCACGTGGTCGGATTCCTTTGGCTGTACACCTCCGCCAAACAAGGGGGTAATCAGTTCGTATTCGCGCTCCTGTGTGATAACCCGATCATTTGATTTTGGCGTGAATGGTGGAGGAGAACCAACGTTCTTTTTTCTCATTCCTATTTCTCCTATTGCATTGCTACCGGTTTACCCGACCACATTCCTACGACAGCCAGTCCAAATCCATCTTTGTTGTACTGATCTTTGTTATCTTGATCTTCGTCGCTAACACAGCGCATCCATGTATCGGCTACCCATGACTTGATATCTTCGTCACTTCCTCTAAGGGAAAGAAACAGTACAGTTCCGGTAGGCGCGAGACGACGTGTTGGTTTCGGACCCCGGACCGCCAGGTCCCAACCGGATACAATCTGCGGGCGTTGAATGGCAATAGCCTCTATCTTTGGTGTCACACCATTGCGGGATTCCGTCAATTTCGTTGGATAATACCCTTCTTTAAAGCAGGCAGGTGTAAGGAGAATAACCCGACACGCCTTCTTTTCCGCAACAGTGTTTTGCACTTCTTTTGGACATGATGGTAATTGGGTTGTGCTTTTACGCCAGCTAACCATGCGACGTTCGCCGCCGAAACCGGCAAGACCTTCGCTCATGGTCTGAACACGACGTTCAGCATCGGCGTTTTCGCCGTCAACCGCAACAACGAGGGCTAATCGTTGCGCATTTTGTATATTGTGTTGTTCAGAATGGGTAAACTCTAATCCCGAAGTACCGAAGAGCGCACCTTCGCTTGTCACCAGTCTTTCAGCATCAATACTAACATGCATACGTTGTTCTCTCTCCGGCCCGTTATGTCCTATATGTGTGCGTTCAACACTCTCTATTATGCTCGAAGGGTCTTTAAGCCACTGCTCAAAAAAAGTTTTTTTCCAGAAACGTGGCGCATCCTTAGCAGGTTTATTGCTATCATTGCTATCAGATAGTGGAAGGCCAACAGGCGCGAGTTGATGAATACCATTGTTGCCTTCTGTTTTATTGAGATTTGTATACGCCCCTTCGTCAAACTTTAAAGGGACAAGCTGCTTACAGAGAACATTTTCCCCATTTGGGAAGAGCAGAGCGTCGGCTGGTGCCGGAAAAAACCAGTCTTTTACCTCGTTGTTGTCGTGAGAGCCAAGTTGTACCAGCAAGGGGCCGCGTACTTGAATATGTAATACAGCCGAGACACTACTTTTATCAAATGAGCCGTTAACCAGTCCTGCGCGTGTGCGCACACCGCCTGTCGTCGTGGATGGAAACGGGAAAGCAAGTGACGTTGCCTGAACTCCCGGTGTGGGATTAAAAGGTCGCCCATCGCGCACGATAATTGGGTCATGAGGTTCAATAATCCAGATCGTCATTACGCTACTCCTGACTGTTCCTGTGATTGATTTATCCGTGGTTTCGCCATTTTCTTCGCATCCGCTAAAAGTTGGGCCACCAGCAGCATGTTCACCAGTTGCTCAATTCGTTTTGATGCAGGCCCATCTTCCTGCTGACCCATTGAAGCTTCTCCTGGCGATACCTCGGTATCAAACAGTGCTACCATTCTGCGATAGATTTGTATCCTTACCTCATCTTCATCCTTATTGTCCTGCCGCGAGAGCATTTCCAGAGAAATACGGATTTTGCGTTGCAGGATACGCCGGGCTTCCGCCTGAATAGCTTTCTGTAATGTTTCAGCGTTGTCGGAAGAGACTGGCAACTCTGTCAGGCGTAATACCATCTCACGTAATTCGTAAGCTGTACCTTCTGGAATGGCATCATGAGCAAAGTCGTTGGAAAACGCTTCAATCTGTGTATCCAGCACATTCCAGTGGTCCGCGACGGTATACTCGCCACCGCTGCGTTTCCTGACCGTGATTGCCAGCGCGTTCTTGCCAGGAACATCTTTCCTGTCAGGCACGCCTTTCGCACGTGCCTCTGCCGCACGAGCAATATTCAAAGCATCAGATAATGGGTGGAGGTGATGCACAATAGCAAGACCCACTGAAAGCGTCGGGGAATTTCCCTGTTCATCTTTGAACGCTGCAAGGTCCTTCGCAAATGTGACCGCAAGTTGTTTTGCGCAGGTAAGCGCAGTATGGAGCGGAAGAAAGGCCAGCACGTCATCTCCACCTGAGTAAACCAGCGCCCCTTTATTTTTTTCATCCTGGACAATAGACGATACCTTACGAGCAAAACTATCCAGGGCTTGCGATAACTCGCGGTGGTTCTTGAGACCCTCAGCGCCTTTTGCCAGTTTGCTAATGACCCGACCCATACGATCACCATCAGCATGCAAAATAGCATAGTACGGGTAGGGACGCGCCGGGCTCTGGCAAACCTTGTCTACATAACTATAAAATTTGTGCAGTTCCTGTATTGCAGTTTCGAAGCCCTTCGTATCATCAACCATATCCACCAGACGCTCCTCAAAGAGCAAAGAACCCTCATTACGTCCCAGAATCTCGTGTTTCCGATATTTTTGCGGAACATGTTCGATGTCAATAAGCAGACCTCGCTCACGAGCATTTTGCTGTAACTTTGAAATGTAGGTATCCCATTTTTCTCTGACTTGCACTTTCTCGTTCTCGGCAAGAGATTCCAGGCGTTCCAAATAAGAAATGGTAGCGACATGCGAAGTGCTGGGTACACTGATACCTTCAAAGTCACGTGAAGCATCCGGTCGTGATCCCAGACGCTTTAATAAATCTACCCCGGATAGAAATTCTGTCGGTCTGGCATAGTATTTCCTGTAAAATTGATTGGCTTGAGTTCTTTCGCTGCTCCCCTGTCGCATATATGCTTTGCCGGGAATGACGCTTTCGAGTTGCCCATCAATCGAGGATTTCGGCTGGGGGCTCCCCCACGAGACGGCCTGAAAGTTCCGAGTATTTTTTCTGGCGGCCATCAGCGATTCTACTTTTTTGCGCGTGTCTTCATAGGTATTCTTGTTTGTAGCGCCATTATCAAATGGGTATGCTGCCCAGAAGTACTCAATCAAATCTTTGATCTGGCGAAGAGCAGCCTCGCGGTTAAAATCTTCCTCTGCACGAAGCCCGGCGAAGACAGTATCGGTGAACTCTAGAAGCCGATCAAGAATAGCTTGATAGATATTGTTCCCCATTAACTCTGGCGAATCAGTAGCAATTACTGCAACAATCTTGTTCGCCACATTCAATTTTGAGCCGCGCCGCAGTTCTCGCGTATCATTATGCTCAGGAGCAGGGAAAACAAGTTCTCCATTATTTTCAGCGATATATTTCGCCGCCGCTTTGGCGAGTTCACTGAGCAACCATGAACCAAAGTGAAGATCGCGAGTCCGGCGTGCGCTGGCAATAAAAGATTGAACCGGGCCAATATTGACAATAAAAAGATATTTCATGAGGAACCCCTCTTCTCTAAACATTTCCTACCTCGCACAGCGTAACATAGGGCTGGCCGTTCTGACATCCACACTACTGTTGAAGTTTTTTCAATAGTAGTGTGGATTGCAAGCCGGTAATAAGCGTGTATACTCTATCCATCGTTGTTGAAGTAGTCGGCGAATAACATCTGTAGGGAGCGATAATCGAAACGATGATTCTCATCAATTTCCCAGGCGTTGCGACACAGGCCAAGCAATTTGTGGATATGACTGTTAACCGTCGCTAGAGAAAGAACAAGGTGGTTCGCTACTTGCTGGGGATGAAGACCTTGCGCGAGTAAACGAAGTACTTTTCGTTGCGCAGGACTCGCTTGATCCCACACTTCTTTACAATGCTGTTGCTTCTCACTGTTTTGAGCGACATTCTGCTGGCGTATCTGCGTACTGGCCGCGGTCAAGGAAGCATTGAAAACGCGACTCAAGATGGGCTGGCTCATGCGGGCAAAGGGAATTTCGATCAGGCGCACGCCATCTTCAGGGGTGACATGCATGATGGCTCCGTGTTTCGCTCGCTGTTGGACCGGGTCCGGTGTGTAGAGATGCCAGAGGTGGTCGGTCGGTGTGAAGTTGAGCAGGGCCGCCGAGAATGAGAGAAAGGACATGAGCCGTCGGCCGCCAGTAATGGAGAAATGGATGGTATGTTGCTGTTGCTTCAAGCTGCGGATGAGTTCGTCCATCGTATTGAGCGTGCCATCAGCAGTCGGATCGTCAGTAATGTCATCAATTGGCGATTCGTAGTTTCGCAGAATGTGGCTGCGGAAGTGGATGGTGCGTCCATCACGCTTGTAACGGTCGCTGAGAAACTCGGTATTCAGGCAGTTGATGGAATGACGCAGTCGTTGGTACGACGCCGGATGAACAACGATAACTTCGTGGATGGGAATGTGGCGTTGGAGAAGCAGGTCCAACGTGAATGTTACGACTTGCGGTTGCCCGCCCAGGGTTGCCAGCAGGGTACAGATCGTTTCTGGCATACATGGTTCCTCATTTCCAGAATTACTGATAACTGTAAAGGAGTGTACTGGATATGGTCAATCTCTTACCGGCTATTTTGATGGGTGGGCCGCCCCACGCGGGAAAATCAGTGCTATATTATAATCTGGCACAGGCTCTACGCAAACGCGGCATTCCATTTCACGCGATTCGTGCCTGCCCTGATGGCGAAGGCGACTGGTCCCAGGAAATTGACCAGGAAATGATATGGAATATCCGCGTGAAAGGCGAATGGACAGATATGTTTGTGCAACGTATCTGCCGCGACCTGGAACAACGCCTGCTGCCAATACTAGTAGATATGGGCGGACGTCCGCAAGGTCCTCAGGTAGGTATTCTGCAACAGTGTACCCACTCTCTCCTACTCCTTCGCTCAGATGATCCTGAAAGTGCAGCGTCATGGTCACAACTTGCCGAAACTCATGGCCTGTTACCCCTGGCACGCATCCTCTCAGCTCGCGAGGGCGACTCGCAGCTCATTGAAGAGGAACCAGTCGTCACCGGTACGCTTGTCGGACTGGAACGTGGCTCACCTGCCACTGGTCCGCTCTTTGAGTCGCTGGTGAATCGCGTTGATGCGCTCTTTAGCTCCTATTCCAGAAAAGATTTAGAAAAAACGCTATTTGACCTCGCCCCGACTGAACTGGCGATAGACCTGGTACTGTCACTGCACATGCTTGCACCACAGGCGACCCGCTGGGAACCACGCATGATACCGGCACTGCTTGATAGTATTCCTGCCAGTACGGCGCTTTCAGTCTATGGACATGGCCCGCAGTGGGTCTATGCAGCTCTGGCGGCGCACGCCGGGCAAGCCTCATTTTATCAGTTCGACCCACGTCTGGGAGAACAGAATGCCGGGTGGGTTGCTCCGCCATCGCTTCAATTCGGTACAGCCTCATCACCGGAAATAACCGTCAAAGTTGACGAATACGAACAGGCAAGAGTTTTACGCATCAGTCTTGCAATAAAGCATCTTGATTATCTGGAAGCTGATGCTCTCCTGTTCCCTCCCGTCTCCCCTGATGCTGGCCTCATTCTGTATGGCAGTATGCCCTCCTGGCTGGTCACGGCACTGGTACGTCTCTATCAACGAGCCGGAATGCCCTGGATTGCCTGCTATAGTCCGCCATTGCATGGCGCAGTCGTAGTGTATAGCCGCAGCGATAAAAAAGTATCTATGCCGGGTGAACTCATCCCTCTCCCACAGACATAAAAATATTGGAATACATACATTATACCCTGAAGGATGAGATGAATCAGTGGTATAGGCAATATCTCCTATTGTACATCTTGTGTACTTCTGGAATATCGTAACTTAATATCCATATTCAACTTATTGGACAGATTTTGTCCATAGTGTTGTGCTATGCTTTTCTTGCAGGAGAGAGAGGAAAGATGTGCGAGGTTGTATGGATGGCATACGCCACTTTTCCTCTTCCTTACTATACTACTACGGTTGAAGGAGAACGTATATGGAGGAGTCATTTTCTTCGTCCTCGCCGGGCGAAAACATGGAAAAGCCAGTTGAAAAACAGGAGGCATCCGGCCGTAGCGCAAGTAGTGAGAAGGCGCTGCGCACAACACTGCTGGCGGTGCTATTCCAGGTCTCGTGGCCTGTAAGACTGACGTGGCAGGATATTGTAGAGCAATTACCCTTCTACGGTTCAAGCGTGCGCAGTACAAGACCACGGGCAATCCATCGTGATATTAAAACGTTGACGGGCCTACCGGTAGATGATTTGCCAGCGCCGGATGATACCGGCCTTGCTGCATGGTGTGAGGCGCAGCATCGCCTCCATCGTCTGGCAATTACCTGCGATCGGCAAGGGAAAACGTTCGCGATGGCTGAGCCTGCCTTCAAAATAGATATCAGTGATGACGAAGCGCGGGCGTTCATTGCGCTCAAGAATGGCTTCGGGCCAGGAACACCGTATGCCGGGGCAGTACAGCAGTTGTTGGAGCGATGGGAATGGTTGTTCAGCGAGCAGAGCAGGAAACTGGTGCAGCGCAAAGGGAAGCGTGTAGCACGCCCGGTAATGTTACCACTTTCGCCTGTCGTAGATTACAGCCAGCACGGCGAGATAATCCTGCTGCTCGACCGGGCACTGGAAGAAGGAGCGTATGTCTCCTTTGCCTATGTGCCATTGACGCAAAGTTGGGATGACGAGCCGGTATGGCACAGGCATACCGAACCTTACGAACTGGAATACCGCGACGGCCACTGGTACTACACAGCCTATGTACGCGACCTGAACACGTTTCTCGATTATCGCGTGGACCGTATTCAACCCGGCACTTTGAGCAGAGATGGCGATCACTTCTATCCCGGCGTGCGCGAGCGACGAGGTGTCCACATTCGCTACTGGGTCTCGCCAATGCTTGCCCGTCACGGTAGCCTGAGCGCACGCCTGCGCGACCAGCATGTCACAATGCCGGACAACGACCAGGGCGCGATGGTCGAGGGCTATGCGAAATCGCTCTGGTGGGCGCGTCGCCTCCTGCTCGGCTACGGCGAACAGGTCAAAGCCCTCGCCCCCGGAGAACTGGTCCAAATGATGCGCGAAACAGTACAGACAATGAACAGATTGTATGAGGAGGAACAGTAAATGACGACGCTGCGCATTCCTCCGGTATATTCGGAAGTACACGCCGACCCGGCATACCAGTTCGGGCCGATACGACTGCTCAGGCATCAGGTGGAGACGTGGGAGGCGTTTCAGGAAAACGAGATTGATGTTGTTATCAACACAGCGATAACGGGAGATGGGAAAAGCCTCGCAGCATACATGCCTGCATTAAAAGACAGAAAGTGTGTCGTTGCCATGTATCCTACAAACGAGTTGATACGGGATCAATATGACGCGCTGCCGAAATATGAACACCGACCGCAACTGGTACTGCCGAAACGCGAACTAATGTATAGTGGCAGGATTACACAACTGGCACGCGAGCATGGTACGGCGGTGCGCATGGAAACAGTACGTGGACTCCTGAAATACGATATCTTACTCACCAATCCTGACCTGATTCACCTGATGATGAGCCATCAGTATGGGTGGGGGCATCTCTTGAAAGAGCTTCCTGCGCTGATAGGGGCGAACTTCGATTACCTGCTGTTTGACGAATTTCACGTGTTCGACGTGCCGCAGATTATCGCCGTAATGAATATGCTCGGCTATTTGCAGGTGAACTATCGCGATAAGCCGAAAGAGCGCAGGAAATTCGTGTTTCTTTCGGCAACACCGAATCGCTTGATGGACAATATGCTCGCTCGCGGCGGCATCCGTTGCCGCTACATTGAGGGACATTACCGCTCGACGGAACTTACGGGCTACCGGCGCATTCTCCAGCCTTGCACGATAGAATTGCACGGAATAAGCCAGGAGCAGACAACGGAGATGTGGATCGAGGAACACATTGAGGATATACATCCCTTCTTCAAGCAACATCCCGGCTCGAAAGCCGCCATCCTTGTGTATTCTGTGGCAACGGCGAAACGGTTGGTGAAGCTTTTAAAAGATCGGTTGCAGGAACCTTACGGTATCACTATCGGCGAGAATACTGGTCTGACCAGCGAAGAGGAACGTCGCGCCTCCTTTAAGAAAGATATTCTCGTTGGCACTTCGACGGTGGATATCGGCGTTGACTTTCACATCAACTACCTTATTTTTGAGGCATATAGCGCGGGCGGCTTCTTGCAGCGTTTTGGGCGTCTGGGACGGCATGATGAGTTCGATAGATATTACGCTCACGCGCTGCTGCCGCGCTTCGTGGTAGAGCGACTGGAAACCCGTTTCTCAGATGGCGAAGAACTGGAGCGGGAGAAGTTCAGCGGGGCAATACGCGAGGTATTTCCTGTCGAACAGGAATTTAAGCATTATACACGGCGCTGGGGTGTGGTACAGGCGCAACAGGTCGTCATGACCATGCAGGAAGAGCGTGACGAAAATACGGCCTTTACCGAGGCGGTGGTTGAACAATACGAGCGGTTTTATGGCAACGACGACAAACCGGTCATGTGTTCTGCCAGAGGTAACTATTACTGGCTGAGAAAAAATGCACCGGAAATACTCGGCGAACTACAAAGTTTTCGCGGTCAAAGTCCGCTTTCCTGTGGCGTATGGGATATGACCGACAATGATTTGAAAATCTACGATCTGTTCTTCCTGCTGGCGAATACGCGAATTGAGGTACTGGAAGAGGAAGAGTTTATGCAGGAGGTACGAAGGCGGGGGAAAGAAGAGCGTGAATTTTCAAAGCAACTGCTGTACCTGCGTGTCCACGATTATGTGGCGGAACGGCAGCAGATGCTGCTAGTAGTGAACAACGAGCCGCATGAACTGACAGGCACAATGCAACACGCTCACGTGCGAACAGGCTTTTTCGTGCGGGAGCCGCGTATAACTGGCCTTGACCAGATCAATCTCAGGCTCAAAAGGTTGAAGTTGACGTGTGTGTTAAGTACGTGGCCGCGCCAGGAAATCAAAAGTCGAATGAACCTGGACGCGCTTTTCGGACTATACCGCATGCAGGATGCGACCGGCAACGAGTACAGCGCCGCTTTCGGGCAGGACGCGCTGTTGCTCGACTCCATCCCCCATTTTCGCTTCGCGAAAGTAGATGATGGGCCAATGATGTATTGATAGCAAACTTTTGCACAATGAACCATCCACGCGATGAACAGCATATTGGAAAGGAGCGAACGTGTTTTTTCAGGAATTTCTCAAGGATGCACTCGATCCCGATGACACGGTGACACGCGCATTTATCGAGACTATGCTTCCCGCACTGATCGAGCATTATACCGACATGTCAGCGAAAGGGGGTGATCACTCGCGGGACAAGGAGTACGATGAGCAGGCGCGGCGCATATTCGAGGAGAAAGACGACCAGAGTATGCTGAGTCATCAACTCAACGGTCTTTTCCCCACAATTCGCCTGATGAATCTCTTGGAGGAGGAGGAACTGGGATTTGCGCCATTTTTAGAGACAGAGCGCAGCGTCTACATTCTCAGCTACCTCATGCACGATGTAGACAAGATTGTGCGTATTCGTGGGCTAGTGACAAAGCGGCGCGAAGATATCGAGCAGGCAAAGGATATCATTGCAGGGCAACTGCGCATGTGTCGCGTCGAGCAGTTTTTCCCGAAGTTCGAGGACTACCTGGAAGATATCGCGTTTCTGGTGGTCAATACGCAGCAGAAGCATGGGACGCATATCAGCACCTTTGGCTGGGATTTGCGCTTGAAGGAAAAACGGCTGTTTGAATTGCGGCGGTTCTGCACCTACTCCGACCAGATTGCCTACCTCGTGCAGTCTCCCGCGGCCATCCTGACGGACAGCGAGACGCAATATCTCACGCTACTGCTCTCGGAGTTGAGCGAACACCGGCTGGTCTTTAGCTATCACCAGTTGCGTGAGGTACGCGGCCTGCTCACCAACGTGGTGAATAACGGGCTGGTGCGGCTATTCACGGAAGGGCGAGAGGGTGTCTGGCCCTATCTGTTTTTCGCCGACGGCGTTGTCTACATCAAACGCTCATCGCTGAACATACGCATCACGACGGAGCAGGTCGTCGAGACGGTACGCGAACAATTACGTACAACCTGCTTCGACACCATCAAAAACTTCGCGCCTGGCTTCAAGTTCAGCATTCAGGGTATCGCGAAACATCCCGGCTATTACTTCGAGTTTTTGACGCTGGAAGAATACGCTGCACTACTGGTGAAATTCACCATCGAACGCACAAAGAACGATATCTCCGCCACGCCGCTGGAAAAAATCCAACAGCTGCAGGTCAATCGTGAGATTGACGCCGGTATTCCGACGAATTTCTCACCTGATCCACGCATTGGCATGATAAGCCGTTTCCTCTCGGTAGTATTCCTCTCGCTGCTCGGTACGCTGGATAAAAAACAGCAAACGTTGCGCGAACAGGTAGAGACAACAGTGGTGAGGCATCTCGGTCTGGAACCGTACTGGGAAATGTCGAAGGCGATTCCGAATAAGGGCGGCGTCGAGTACCGCTGGTTCTGGCTGGGAGCCTGCTATTTGCGCGACCATCCAGGCATTCATGAATACCAGGGTGACGGCAATCTAACCGCAGTGTTTACCTCGACGATGGGCCTGGTGCTGGAGATGGCGGGCGATGCGTTGCGCCAGCAGATGCTGCAGAAGTACCTGGGTCATCTTACGCGCTACCTTGATAGTGTCATCGACCTGCCCCTGTCTGCCAGTACAGGCGGCACTTTACCGGACTTCGCTGATGAACTGGCCCGTTATGAAGGGGCCAAAGGCAAGAAGCACACGCTGATTTGCACGCTATGCAACAGCGCCTATCCAGCTGAAGAGCAATCGGATAATGCCGTATTGTTCCAGCCCTGGGTCTATAAGAATAAACTCTCGCTCTACGCGGGCAAGAATGCGGGCGGCATCTGCGTCATCTGCGCGCTCGAATTGATGCTGCGACAGATTTTACAGAAAGGACAACTACGGCTGACAGGCAGCAAATTCGAGGCGCTCAAAACAAAGTTCATTTCCGTCTATCCCAATTTCTTCTTCACGGCAGAGACGGGAGCGATGGTACAGGGTGTCCTCGACCAGTTGCAAGATATCAACTTCTTTACCATTCGTCGCAAGCTAGAAGGGAGAGATATCACCATCAGAGACGTGCTGGAACTGGATGCTTTCGCTGCGTCAGAAAAGAAGGGAGAAGAAGAGAGCGCATCACAGGCTATGCCGGAAGAACCGGCAGAAGACGAGGAAAACGAGAAAGAGGCAATTAGCGAACCTGTTACTTCTCATGAACGTAGTTACATCAAATTCCACCAGAACAATTATCCGGGTCTGTGTTTCTTTGGCATGAAGGCTGGAAAGGACGATGATGATACCTCGTCATGGGCGATGCCTGCATTCCTTGCTCTGACTTTGCCGTTAGTCACCGGCACGAAGGTTGTCACATCAGAGATGTCGCTGCCGCTCTTTTCATCCGGTCGTGATTTCCGCGAAACGGTCGTCTTCGACGCGCCACATCCATTTCTGGACCGCCTGCTGAAAACGAAGCGCATGCGTGTCAACGAGCTTCTACGCAAGCTGCGCATTCTCGCCAGTATGTACCGCGTCAACCTCGACACCTACGCCAGCAAGGGCAGGCCAGAGTGGAAGCACCTGAATGCCATTGCACGCGACCTCGATACCGATCCTCTGCTGTTGTTCAGCTACCTGCACGAGCAGGAACGTCGCGCTGGTCGCGACTCAATGATTTCCGGTGAAGCGCAGGATTACCTGCGCATTTATGAAACAATTCTGGAGGCAGATGTGAGCAAGATTGAACAGTCTGTAAACCTGTACCGGAGCTTTTATCGCGGTGGCTACCAGTCGCATTCGATTTTGAAGCCGGTGGATATCGTTGCGAAGGCTATTATCAATAGTCCCTTGAACATCGAAAAGGACGACCTGCTCTGGCAAATTCAGGGTGAATTGCAAAGCTGGCTCGACCGCGTGCGTAGCCATCAGGCGACGGGCCGCGCCATGTTCTGGGGCAAAGAAATTAGCGAAAAGGAACCGTCAGCACTTCGTCATTTTGTTACCTACTTCTATAACGAGGTCTTTCTGGGCTATTGCCAGGGTGAGCGAGGTATCTTACGCAGCCGTATTAACCAGTTCAAAGATGGCTGTGAAGCATATTATGTCTACTTACGTAGTCAGGAAGGGCGGGGACAGGAAACGGAAGACGAAGACGCGGAACCGATGCCAGTCTAATTTACCTGTAATGGCATTCCTTGTGATTGCCAGATTAACACAACCATTAGATAACGTCTACTTGCACATTTTAAAGAAGGAGAACATCATGTTTTTGCAGAGTTTAGAGTCGCTTAATGTGTTCCAGAGAGACATTCCCAAGTTCCCGATGGGGAAATACGCGCATATCGTTATGCTGCGTGCAACAAATTCGTTCGCACTCTTTCAGACCGACGGCGAACTGAATATCAGTCGTGTGAGTCTGGGGCGCAGGGAAGGCAATCAGGCACCGGGAACCCGCATTGTGCTGTTCAAACGCAAACAGTCCACACCGGAACGCCTGACCGGGCGTGAACTGCTGCGCCGCTACGAACTGGTCACAAATTGCCAGTACAACAGTAAGGATTTTTGCAAACGCTGCCCCGATTGCATCTATTACGGCTTTGCCATCGGCGACCAGGGGTCGGAACGCTCAAAAGTACTGGTGGATTCGGCGTTTTCGATTACTGGCTATGATATGTCGCACCAGCAATTCACTTTCAACGCGCCTTCTGAGAATGGCACAATGAGCGAGGATGGCAAGATGAAGACCGCGCTCGGTGAGCAGGATTATGTGCTGCCGGAGATCTACTTTCCCTCGGTCGTAACCATCAAAGACCCGACAGAGGCCGAATTCATCTACGTGCTGAACAACATCCTGCGCACGAAACGATATGGAGCGCAAAATACGCGTACCGGCACGGTAGAAAATATTGTGACGGGCATCGCCTTCTCAGATGGCGAAATTTTCTCCAATCTGCAATTGACCCAAGCAATCTATGATGCCCTGTCGCCTGAGCAACTTGCCAGAACACCGTTACCGCAATCTGTGGTAGTGGAAGCAGTAAAGAAAGTTGTACCGGAATTGCTAGCCGAAGACAGCGCTGTGGTGCGTCATACCGCGGGCGAGCGATTGCAGCAGCTACTGGACGAAATACGCGCCATCACCAGCGACGAGCAAAAGCTGATTGCAGTACTGAAACAGGCCACCAGTGAAGCTAACACCTACGCTGAAATCTACGGCGTCGGCCCTAAAAAAGAGAAGGCGAAGAAATAGGAGCATGCTATGCGTATCACGGTCTGTCATCTCACGCTGCATGACTACCTGTTTTATGCCTCGCGTGAGATGGGACGGCTTTACGAGACTGAGAAATACCTGCACAACTACGGGTTGACCTATGCACTCGGTCTGGTACGGTCCCCGTATGCGAATCTGTCGCAGGTACCTCGCTATCGAGAAGACCTGGACGTACTGAATGAACAGGAGGTATATGTGACACCCGCACATCCTCTGCGTTACACTTTCTCGTTCAGCACCTTCAAGATGGCGAACGTCAACTATTACAATCTCACACCGCAAATCAGCACCAACCAGGTCGTGTTTGGACGCTCGAAGGAACTGGCACCGGAAAGCATCTTTGAATTTTTTGTGCTGAGCGAAGAAGAGGTGAAACTGCCACGCTGGATTCGGCTGGGCAAATGGATGTCGAAGGCGAGGGTGGATGTACTGGCGCGTGGTGATGCGCTGGTCAAAGAGGGGGCGTTCCGGGCCAATGGGGCGCTCAATCCGCTTGATGTATCGCTGCTCCCTGATAACTGTAGCATTATCGCGATGGCTCCCGCGAGCCTTATCACGAATGTCTACAGTTCTGGTTCATATTACGAACTGAGTTACGGGAATGATTCTGAGGGACAGAACAAAGGAACTGTTCACTTGCCTGTAAACATGCGTTACCAGCCTGGCGGCCCACAACGAGTTTCGGCGTAACTATGGCTGTAAGGGGGGCGCATTTTGAGCGCATCTCGGATGCAATCAATTGCGCCCTACCTACTATGAAAGGATTTCTTATAATGACGATACGCGAGGCGCAAGCCGTGGATAGCCAACATCCAGTACCCTCATCGCCTTCACGTCTCTACTCGCTTATACTCAAATTGCGCCCGGTTGAACGCGGTACTTTGATGCCGTTTTCGGGCGAACTGGTGCATGGTGCGTGGTTGAACTGGATTCGGGAAGCCGCACCTGATGTCGCGACCGCCCTCCATGACGGCAATAAGCGGCGATTGTTTACCTGCTCTGGTTTGCAATTTCCACTACCGTCGGAGAGAATGCGCGAGGCGGAACGTGAGAACACGCATATGCCGTTATTTCCGGAGAAAACATATACCGTGCGCGTCACGCTGCTGATGGGCGAACTGTTCCCTTTGTTCTATCACTCGTTGCTGCATTTCAATATGAGCGAGTTGGGGGCGAAGCGACCGCCGTTCATGCAGATCGGGAAACAGGCGTTGTTACTGGAAGAGGTTGTCTCCGATCCCGACGATGAAGCCGGGTGGACAGACTTCACCTCGTTCGCGACGCTGGTCGAGAAGGCAAAAACATGCACGCCAGGGAAGACACAGTTGCTCAAACTGGATTTTGCTTCCCTGACGGCATTTAGTAGATGCGACAAAAAAAGCAGGGTGTACGGCAACCATTATGCACGTTTGCCATTACCACAGTACGTATTCCCCGGACTGGCACGGCGCTGGGAAGAACTGGCCCCGCCAGAACTGGCAGGAGTGGTACAGCAGGCACGCATCGAGGAATATATTGCAGCCGATGGAATCGTGATTGATGATTACAACCTGAGAACCCATCGTGTACAGTTCGTGCAGCATCCTCAGCGTGGTTTTATCGGCACCTGTACGTATGCTCTGCGCGGTCCCGATGAGGCGACAAGCGAAGAGTCCCCCCTGACGGTGCGCCAACAGTTGTTGATGCTGGCACAACTGGCTTTCTACTGTGGCGTTGGCTACAAAACGCCGATGGGTATGGGACAGACACGCCCATTGAAGGTGGGATAACAACCGATCTTTATGAAGTGAGTTACTCGCCAGCGCAGGAAGGATGTGACAATGAGGGATGAATTCGATGCATTAGCTGAGGGTGAACTGGACGCGCTGTCCATTTCGTATTTGAACGCGCTGGAGTATTGTCCACGCCGTTTCTACTATGAGTGCGCTTTGAGCGAGTTCATTGAAAACGCACATACCGTCGAGGGAACCATGCGACACGAGAGAAGCGATATAGGTTACACAACAACAGAAGGCGATGTGACCACGTTACGCCGTGTGTGGGTCTGGTCTGAACGGCTGCGTTTGAGCGGCTTTGCCGATGTGGTGGAGGAAGAGGCAAACCATCTCACGCCTGTCGAATATAAGAAAGGGAAAATGGGGGAGTGGCTGAACGATCATGTACAATTGTGCGCCCAGGCGTTGTGCCTGGAAGAGATGTGCGATTGCAGCATCTCGCACGGGTACATCTTCTACTTTGGCTCGGCACGGCGCGAAGAGGTGCCATTTACCAAAGAACTGCGACAGCGCACGGAGGAGGCTATCAAGCAAGCCTTTGCGCTGCTGGAACAGGGAACGCTGCCACCACCACTCGTGGGCAAAGCGACAAAACGCAGTGTCCTGCCTTCCATGCATCCAAAGTGCCGGGATTGTAGCCTTGAACCGCTCTGTTTGCCACGTGAAGTAATGGCAATGGAGCATCTGAAGCAAGTCAGCCTCTAAGCGGGTCTATTCTGAAAGGGAAAACGATGTGTCAACGCTTTATTTAAATGAGCAGCAATCTATTGTGAAGAAGCGAGATGAGTATCTTGTTGTGCAATACGCAGATAAACGGAAGGTCGAAGTGCCGCTGATCAAAGTCTCGCAAGTGGTGGTTTCTGGTGATGTCACACTGACAACACCAGCGTTGCATATGCTGCTGGAGAGGGGTATCGAAGTCTGCTTCCTCTCAATGTACGGGCATTTTCGCGGAAGGTTATCGCCGCCAGTAGCAAAGAATGCACTGTTAAGGCGAGAACAATATCGCGCTCATGCCGACGCGCAACGCGCTCTGGCTGTAGCGCAGGCGTGTGTGAAGGGCAAACTGGAGAACATGCGAACGATGTTGTTGCGTACCAATAGACAAGTACAGGATGAGGCAATTGCTACGGCGGCAACGACTATTCAACAAATGATTCGCGAAGTGCCACGAACCACGCGTGTCGGTTCATTGCTCGGTTTCGAGGGCAGTGGCTCCGCCACCTATTTCGGCGTCTTTGGCAAGATGCTACGTGGCTCGATGCCGTTTCTTGCCCGAAGAAGACGACCACCGACCGACCCGGTAAATGCCATGTTAAGTCTGGGCTATACCCTGCTGACGCAACAGGTACTGGCAGCAATACAGGTTGTCGGCTTTGACCCGTATATCGGCTTCCTGCATCAGCCACGCTATGGACGACCAGCACTCGCACTTGACCTCATGGAAGAATTTCGTCCTATTATCGCGGACTCTGTGGTTCTCAACATTTGCAACCATCATATTCTGGAAGCTCAGGATTTCCAGGAAGAACTGGGCGTTGTCAACCTCAAGCCACAGGCACGCAAAAAGTTCTATGCGAAATTCGAGGAACGCCTTCAGGAAGAACTCCAGCATCCCTACTTTGAGTATCGCACCAGCTACCGCCGCTGCATGGAGTTGCAAGCACGAATGCTCGGAAAGTGGTTAACCAACGAGATACCGACCTATCTCCCGTTCTGTGTGCGTTGAACGGAGAATAGATCCAGCAGTGAATGATGAAAAAGCAATGAATAAGTCGCACAACCATAATGATGACGCTATGCTCTACGTCGTCAGCTACGACATTCCAGATGACCGAAGACGCACCCGCGTCCACAGCGCGTTAACGGGTTTTGGCACCTGGGTACAATTCAGCGTCTTCGAGTGTTTTCTCGACCGCAAGCAGCGAGCTATGCTGGAAGTACGCTTGCTCAAAGAGATACACCAGCGAGAAGATACGATCCGCATCTACGGCCTTTGTGGAACCTGCACCGGAAAAGTACAGGTGCTGGGTCGAGGAGACACACCGCGTGATGAGACAATCCTCCTGCTTTAACACTACTATTGATGCGAGGGAGGCAGTGGTGAAAATCGCAAGCACGCTGCCTCGCAACAACCAAAAAGTACTCAAATCGCTCTACAAGCTCTTGCAAGTTTGTCCATTTTCATGTATACTCCACTACAAGGATCTGAAAGCTCTCACAACGAGAACTTTCAAATTGTGCCTCGCCAATATGGGTTTACCCTGGCTTCTCAAGCTATGCGAGGCATATCGCCGTCGCCACGGGGCTGGCATCTCGCTTGAGATTGAAATGAAACTGACAAAGTACCAACGCCCAACGGGAACAACATGTCGCCACGGGGCTGGCATCTCGCTTGAGATTGAAATTTGGCATCCCCATAGCGTGGA
>WNGK01001008.1_pt1 | contig 33669 bp, 32 predicted proteins | sample 5400601 | NCBI WGS metagenome assembly WNGK01 (sample SAMN13153376, study PRJNA577476) | soil metagenome | isolation source: 60 cm soil or saprolite under Garry oak tree replicate 1 | place: USA:California | collected 2016-06-15 | reverse complement strand
GACCGCGTTTCCTCGACCGCGTCGGCGACCGCCAGAGCCAGTTCTGATCGTTGCATTAGTGGGATATCCGTTACGTCGTCGCCAACGAATGCGACTTCGTTTTCCGAGACGCGCGCTTGCGCGAGCAACTCTTCGAAATCTTTAATTTTATTGAGACAGCCCTGGCGCACATATTCAATTCCCAATTCTCGCGCGCGCCGCTCAACAAAGCTCGAAGTGCGCCCAGAGATGATCCCCGACTTCAAGCCCGCGCGGTGGAGCAGGACGATGCCGTGACCGTCGCGCACGTTGAATGTCTTCTGCTCGTCGCCGTTCTCCAGCAGCGTGACGTTGCCATCCGTCAACACACCGTCACAATCCATCAACAGCAACTTGATGCGTGCGGCGCGACGTTCGATTGAGGCAAAGTCTTCCATTGGGATTAGCGCAGATTTCGCTCTGGCAGATCTTTCGGAGACAAAGAGCGGGGAAGGCCCTCTCCGCCTGGGAGAGGGTTGGGCGAGGGACTAACGAGCAAAGCACATACCCCTTTCTCCTGCTCGTTCTTCACGCTTCGCGCCCTCTCCCCTTGCCCCTCTCCCAAATGGAGAGGGGACCAGAACGAGGTACTCTACCGCACCTCGAAGAGATCAATACCTGCAAGTTTCCAGGCGCCGCCAACGCGCGCGAGAATCAACACTGCCGTGCCCGACTGTTCCTTGCCGAGTTCCTTTGCGTTGATATCAACATCCGCAGCCACCAGGTTTTCCGCCAACTGTTCGGTGCGCAGCACTCGCGTCTGCCAGATTTCCGGCTTGGTGCCCACAATGCCACCCACGAATCGCACTAATTCTCCAGACACCACTCGCGCATCCAACTCAGCTTTGGTCCCATTTGTGATGACGTTATCCAGTTGACCAATGAAGGTCTTTACGGACTCGTCAACTGGCGGCGCGCTGTTTGCGGAAGCCGCCTCGGCCTTGATTCGCTCCGCGCGGGCCGTAAGCTGTGACGCGTATTCTCCCTCGGCGCGCACGCCGTCATTAAAGCGCCGCGTAGCTTCCGCGTTTTGTCCTCTCTTTAAAGCGATCTCACCGAGTCCAACATTCGCCCAGGCGAGCGCTGACGAATTAGGCAGCGTCTCGTCCAGCGCGGAACGAAACAACTTTTCCGCTTCGTCAAGCTTGTTTTGGCCGAGCAGCGCCCGTGCCAGCAGTATTCGCGCTTCCTGCATCCGCGGCGCCGCGAGGAGTATCTCTCTGGCGGTCGACTCGGCGTGTACATAGTCCTGGGCGCCGAAGAACCGAGACGCTTCGCCCATCGCGTCGCCCACGTCACGCAGGCGCGGCGCTACATCGTTTGCATAATCGAGTTGGGGATAAAGTTTGTCGGGATCGATCTCGACCCGGACAGGTTTAGCGCTGGTTTTGAAGACCGCCTCGCCAAAATTCTGGGCCGGCACGGTGGTTTCAATCTTCATCTGCTCGCCGCGATCCGTCGTGGCCACAACGGTGACGGTCGCGTCGATCGATCCCAGATTGCGCAGCGCTGCGACCCACTCGTTGCCGCGTTGTTGCGGTAAACCGACGAGCAAATCCATGTCCGTCGGCTGGTCCAACTGTTGATCGAGCAATCCTTTCAATGTCTCGCCACTGCGTTCGGCGATACTCGCGCGCAGCGCGGCGAGGCTTAAGCCATTCTGGTCTCCCTTCCCTGCCCGCAACAGTGATCGCAACAGGCTCATGAAAGCATCACGCCCAAGGCGGCGCTCGACGAGGCGCCAAACCATGGCGCCCTTGTTTGGCACTGAACTGAAATAACTTTGATCGAGCGGCGTTGAACGAGACAGCGGAGCATCTTTCTCCCTCGCCGCGAATCGGCGTCTGACCACCAATCCACAGGCGCGCCGCGGACTCAGCAACCAGCATGGCGGTAGCCGCCTCCAGCTTAGCTCGACGAAACGCTCCCGATTCGAGCAATAGTGTGCCGGCGTCGTTAAATCCCGCGCCCCGTCGCACGGCCACCAAACGAATCGGCACGTCCGGACCTGGCCCCAGCACGCCCGCATAGAACGAGCGCGCACTCGCCGCTATGCCCATGATCGCTTCCGCCTGCTTTCGCTCGTCGGCAGTCGCTCCCTTTGCCAGGAAAGTCGAGATTCCTTTTGCTTCTCCTGACCCTTCGCTCCTGTCCCACTCGCCTTGCAAAAAAAACGGCAGTCCGTAGAGAGGCTGCTCGTAAACAACAGCGCTTCCGGTCTGGCCTCTGTCCAGGCCGGAACTAATCACATTCGCTCCCTCGACCTTGATCCTGAAAGGCGCGGTGTCGGCGCCACGCACAGTGGACGGCGTGTTCAGCATCGGATACCAGATCGACAACGGCAGAAACTGGGATCCGATCGGCGAGATCGCTTCGAGACCGGTGTTGCTCTCGACCGGCAAGCGATAATCTACGCTGAGAGTAAGCGCAGAGTTTGCCTGCACTGGTGCAGGAAGAGAAAACGGGACCCTTTGCATGTTTCCCTTAGTCTCAGCGAGAGCGCGGAAGGTGACGGACGCGCCATTTGCGCTGACACTCTTGATCGTGGCCTTTGAGTTGAGGCGCAGCGTCATTCCCGATCCGGCGGCGCGACCCACATTCTTGATCGTCAGCACCGCAACCACGCTCAACACGCGCTCGGCCTGTAGCACACTTGCAGCAAGATCAAAGTTGGTTAACTGCCAGGCAGCACGCGGCTCTTCCTGGGCGGTGGCGTTTGGCAGCGAAATCAGAGGCAGAGAAAGGAGAGCACCTATAGTTAGCGAAAAGAGTCTCTTCATGTTCGAGGCGGTTTATCTATGAAGCAAGAAAAGATGCTAATTGCCGACCGTCATGTCGATTAGACCGCTTGCCGCTTTGACGCCGCAGAATTTCCCACCAGTCCGTGAATGTCGCGCAAGATATTGAGCAGCGATTGCATGCGCTCGAGCGGCAGGGCGTTTGGCCCGTCCGAAGGCGCGCGCTCAGGACACTCGTGGACTTCCATGAACACCGCATCGACGCCACATGCCACGGCCGCGCGACCGAGCGGTTCGATGTACTCGGGTTGCCCGCCCGTTGCATGACCCAGCCCGCCGGGCAACTGCAGCGAGTGCGTAACGTCAAAAACCACTGGCACGCCAAAGCTGCGCATGATCGGGAACGAGCGCATGTCGACGACAAGATTGTTGTAGCCAAAGCTGACACCGCGCTCGGTCAGCAACAACTTTTCGCAGCCGGCGGCGCGTGCCTTATCGACAATGTTGCGCGCATCCTGCGGCGCCAGAAACTGTCCCTTCTTCACATTCACCGCGCGGCCCGAGCGCGCGGCCGCAAGCACCAGATCGGTTTGTCGCGACAGAAAGGCGGGAATCTGCAACACATCAACCACTTCTGCGGCGGGACCGACCTGGGAGATTTCGTGAACATCAGTCAGCACCGGCACGCCGACTTCTTTCTTGACCTGACGAAGCACTTCCAACCCAGCTTCGATCCCGAGGCCGCGAAAGCTTTGGATCGATGATCGATTGGCTTTATCGAACGACGACTTGAACACAAAATCAAGCCCCGCCTCACGCGCGCGATTTGCGCACTCGCGCGCCATCATCAACGTGTGTTCGGGAGATTCGATCACACAAGGACCGGCGATGATTGTTAGGCGACCGTCGCCGAACGTGGCATTGCCAACCTGAAATGGTTTTACCTGGCTTCTATCCACGAGACCAATACTCCTGACATCCGCCGTCGGCATTCCTGTTTGACATCGCAGATCTTTCAGTGAGGTTTTTTATCCTTATTCTTGATCCCAAGCACACCTTGCACTGTGTTCAGAATCTTGCGGCCTGTCGACTCTTTCTTCTCATTCTTGTTCGTCTGTTTCTTCGCATCCTGCCCCTTCTCTTCTCTTTTTGGAGAAGCTGTCGGAGAAGGAGACTGCGATGGCGACGGCGAAGGTTCGGCCTTTGCGGGCGTAGGGCTGGCAACTGCGCTTGCATTGGCAGCGGGCGCAGGGCCGCGCGAACGAAACGACAGGAACGCGGCGGCCACAACCATCAGCAGCGCGACGACTACAGCGACAAGAACCCACGGCTTTTTGCTTTGCCGTAATCCTCCCTGCTCGCGATTCAAGGCGACGCTGACCCGCGAGAAATCCTTAGTCACAGGCGGCGCCGGCTGGGTCACCGTGATTTGAGCCGAGGAAGTTGTGTTGAGAATTCCGGCCGCCTCAGTTTCGCTGATCTTAGTCAGCTCACCGGAGCTTGACGTGGCAGCGCGGTTCTCTCGCAAACGTCCGAGGTCAATCACGAGCCGGCCTGAAGGCGATTCTGTTCCGGCGCTGCGCAGCGCCTCGATGCTTGGCCCGCTGGCGGCGGCGGCATGTTCCAGTCCCAAGCGCTCCGTCGTCTCGTAAAGTTCGCGGCGAAATGCTCCGGCATCAGCCGGTCTTTCCTCGGGCTTCTTTTCAAGCGCGTGGAGCACAACGTCTTCCAGCGTCGACGGTATCTGAGAGACGAATTCGCTCGGCCTGCGCGGTAGCTCTGTGGTGTGCTTCAACGCAATCGCCAGTGGCGACGACCCACTGAACGGCACAGTGCCGCTCAGCATTTCGTAAAGTATGACGCCAAGACTGTAAACATCCGAAGCCGGCGTCAGCGCTCTTCCGTTACACTGTTCCGGCGACATGTAACGCGGCGTGCCAATTATCGCGCCAACCTGAGTCAGCGTCTGCCGATCGTCTTCGTCCAGAGTGTCGGCCGCGAGTTTCGCGATCCCGAAGTCGAGCACCTTCAGAGCCGCCGGCGAGTCGGCGCGCTGCACGATAAAAATGTTTGCCGGTTTGAGATCGCGATGAATGATTCCCGCCTCGTGCGCCGCCGCTACGGCGGACGACACCTGCAACATCATCGATACCGCGCGCGCAACTTCGAGGGGCGCTTCTTTCGCGAGTACCTCGCGCAAAGTCTTCCCCTCGAGCAACTCCATGACGATGTAAACATGACCATCCGAGGTTTGGCCAAAATCCGTGACGCCCACGGCGTTCGCGTGTTGCAGCCGGCCTGCGGCCTTTGCTTCGCGGCGAAAGCGTGCCTTTGCTGCTTCGTCTTCGACCAGGCGCTGGCTCAAAACCTTAACTGCGACCGCGCGGTCGATCAACAAATGTCTGGCACGATAGACGGTACCCATTCCGCCGACGCCGAGCCGCTCCTCAAGCAGGTACTTCTCATCAAGCGTGCGACCGAGCAAATGATCGACGGCAGTGTCTGAGGCGACCGTTGCGTCCGCCTGAAGCAGAGTGTCATCCTTCGGACACCTGGTGAGATCCGTTGAATACTCGCGACCGCATGTGGGACAGTGCAGCATGGGTTCGGATTCGCGCTTTAAGCTCGGTGATTATCTCGCAGAACGCATTCCGATGCACTCGCCCGAGAGTTAGTGCGAAAGATTGGGTAGTAAACCATATCGGCTGAGTAATGACAAAACATTTAGGTGAAGCGGACGAATGACTGAAAACGTCCGACAAACTTTGAGGTTTAGCGGACGCTTCAGTCGGCGGCAGTGGCGCTGGCTCGCTCATGGATCACAGATTCCGTCTCTGCAAGCTTTTCCATGCTCGTCTCAGTTTGGAGCCGGTTGTCATGGCCTGCGCGCACAAATGACGCAAAGATGGGATGCGCGTTCAGAGGTTTCGATTTGTATTCGGGATGAAACTGGCAAGCGAGGAACCACGGATGCACGTCGCATGGCAACTCGATCATTTCGACAAATCTTTCATCCGGAGAGACGCCGCTGAAGAGCAGGCCGGCGCGCTCGAGCCGCTCGCGATATTCCGGATTAAATTCATAGCGATGGCGGTGCCGTTCGCTGATCTCTTCCGCGCCGCCATAGATCTCGCGCGCCAGCGACCCAGGCGCGAGTTCGCACGGCCACGCACCCAGCCGCATGGTCCCGCCCAGCTCTTCAACGTCAACCAGATCGCGCAACTTGAAGATAACGGGATGAGGCGTCTCCGCGTCGAATTCGGTCGAGTCTGCATCTTTCAAGCCGCACACGTTTCGCGCGAATTCGATGGAGGCCGTTTGCATTCCCAAACAGATGCCGAAATACGGAGTGCGACTTCTCCTCGCATAAGAAATGGCTCGGATCATGCCGGCTATTCCTCGCTTGCCAAAGCCACCCGGCACCAGAATCGCGTCAAAATCGCGCAGCCGCGATTCGTAATCGTCATCCATCAATTCTTCCGACTCGATCCAGCGCACATCGACACGCACGTTGTTGGCAACGCCGCCGTGCGTCAATGCCTCGCGTAACGATTTGTACGAATCCTCCAGCTCGACATACTTGCCGACGATCGCAATTGACGTTTCTCCACCCGACGGCTCGCGAATAGTCGAGACGAGATCGCGCCACGGTGAAAGGTCGGTCTGCGAAGCCAGTTCGCCAAGGCTTAGCTGGTTCACAATCAGTTCGTCGAGACCCTGCTCGTGAAACGCGAGGGGCACTTCGTAGATCGTGTCAACGTCTTGCGCGCTGATCACAGCCGACTCTTTCACGTTGCAAAAGAGCGCAATCTTCGATCGCAGATCTCGTGACAGCGGTTTGCCTGATCGGCACAAAAGAATATCGGGCGCAATGCCAATCTGGCGCAGATCGCGCACCGAGTGTTGCGTCGGCTTCGTCTTCAGCTCACCGGCAGCGGCGATGTAGGGCACCAGCGTCACATGAATAAAGAGCGCGTTGCTCGCGCCCTCCTCGTTTCCCATCTGCCGAATTGCTTCCAGGAACGGCAGGGATTCGATGTCGCCAACTGTGCCGCCAATCTCCACAATCACGACGTCCATGTCCTCTGTTGCGGCTACGGCGCGCACTGCTTCCTTGATCTCGTTGGTGACGTGCGGAATCACTTGAATGGTCTTGCCGAGATAATCGCCGCGCCGTTCCTTTTCGATCACCGAAAGATAAATCCGGCCCGTGGTCCAGTTGTTTGCCTGCGACAGGTGCGCGTGTGTGAACCGCTCGTAGTGGCCCAGGTCGAGATCAGTCTCCGCGCCGTCGTCAGTGACAAACACTTCGCCGTGCTGAAACGGCGACATCGTGCCGGGGTCGACGTTGATGTACGGATCGAGTTTGATGAACGTGACGCGCAAACCGCGGGCCTCGAGCAAAGAGCCGATCGAAGATGCCGCGAGACCTTTTCCCAAACTGGAAACGACGCCACCGGTAACAAAAATGTATTTAGGCATTGCGTTATCACTCCTGGGAGCGCGGGTAGCTTGCCCGCATTGGTTTAAGGCGCGACCCGAGCGCTCTCCCTTACGGTCGGGCTACTGCCCCGTTTCGTCAGACCTGCCGGGCTCAGGCGGTTCACCCGATCCGTCTTCCTTGTTGTACTTGCCCCGGCGAAGATCCTGTTGCGCTTCAATAGCTTTCTTCGCTCCCGGCTCCAGCATCTTTTGCAAACCGATCATACCGGCGCTAATCAGACCCGGTCCTTCCTGCGCGCGCTTCTCAAATTCTTCAGGTGTAACGTCATAGGGCTTACCCAAACGAGACAGGCCATATAAGCCACACAAGACAACCAGCGCAATTATTCCGAGCCCGATGAGGTCATGCATAACTCGCAGCTTCTTTCTCTACAATCGCTCGTACTCGCTCGAGATCTTCCGGCGTGTCAACGCCAATCGACGACGCACTGGCCTTGATAGCTTTGATCTTCACACCATGTTCCAAAGCGCGCAACTGTTCCAGCGCTTCCGTTCTCTCAAGATTGGATTGCGGCCACGTTGCGAACTCCAGTAGAACGCTGCGCTGGTAAACATACAGGCCAGTATGCTTGCGAAAGTGAGTCAACAAGCCGGGCTCGTTCGCGAGCGCAGCTTCTATGCTGCCATGCCTCAGCACCGCGTCGCGCGGATACGGCACCGGCATGCGCGAGAAGTAAAGCGCGCGCTCTGCGTCATCTACTACAACCTTGACGAGGTCGGGATTCAATACTTCCGAAATGGACTCAATCGGCTCCCATGTTGTGGCCATGGAGCATTCCTCGTCAGCCAACAACGCTTCGATCGCGCGGTCGATCGTTTCGGATGAAATCAGCGGTTCATCGCCCTGGACGTTGACGATGATTTCCGCGTCTTGCAAAGAGTCGGCGACTTCCGCCAGTCGATCGCTTCCACTCGCATGATCCTCGCGTGTCATGACGGCTTCGTAGCCCGCCGATTTGACAGCATCAGCTATTCGCTGATCATCGGTCGCGACGATCGCGCGCGCAACATGACTCGCCGCCAACGCACGCTCGACGACCCAACAGATCATTGGCTTACCATGGATCTTCAATAACGGTTTACCTGGAAGACGAGTTGAGGCGAAGCGGGCGGGAATGATTGCGACTGCGTTTGTGCGTGTGTTTGCGCCCGTATGATTCACGGGATAACAGGATATCTTGCCGTGCAGTCAGTGTCAACGACCGCTGACCGATACGCAATAGAACTCGGCCGGGCGATAAATACCGCGATTTGGTATGCGCGATGGAGCGAGAAGTTTGTCGGAGATAAGATCCGCGTTATTATGATAACCCAAGCCGCATGCGAGTCTTCTACACACTGCGATACTACGCAGACATCGGCGAAGGTCACATTTTCCCTATTCGGAAATTCGAGTTGGTCCGCGACAGACTTCTTAATGAAGGAAGCTTGCGCCCGGAAGACTTGGTTGAGCCCAAGCCTGCTCTGATTCAAGATGTCTTGCTCGTCCACACCGAAGACTATGTTTCACGTCTCTGCAAAGGCACGCTGACAAGCGCCGAGCTGCGCCGGCTCGGTCTGCCCTGGTCTGAAAGTCTAGTCAGAAGATCCTTCTACGCGGTCGGCGGCACCATTAGTGCCGCGCGCGCCGCACTTCAGGAAGGAATTGGATCGAATCTCGCGGGTGGCACACACCACGCTTTTGCGGATCGCGGCGAAGGGTTTTGCGTGCTGAATGATGTCGCGATCGCGATTCGGGTGCTGCTCCGCGATGGTTTGATTCAGCGAGCAGCTATCGTCGACTGCGATGTACATCAGGGAAACGGCACGGCCACCATCTTCGCAAACGACTCAACCGTCTTCACTTTTTCGATGCACGGCGCAAAGAACTATCCATTGCTCAAAGCAGTTTCGAGTCTCGATATTGAATTGCCTGACGATACTTCCGACGAAGTTTATCTGAGAACTCTGGATGACAATCTACCGTATGTCTTTCGGCACGATCCGCAGATAGTCTTTTATCTTGCCGGCGCCGATCCGTTTGCGGGAGATAAGCTGGGACGGCTGGCAGTTTCGATCGTCGGACTGCGCGCCCGTGATGAGCACGTGTTGAAGGAGTGTTACCAACGAGAAATTCCGGTGGTGACGGTAATGTCGGGCGGTTACGGAGAAGACATAAGCGACACGGTTGAAATTCACTGCAACACAATCCGCGCTGTTCTAAATATTTTCGGACTCGAGGAAGGAGTTGCAAGCGCGGCCGGTTATGACGCGGCAGATTGAACGGAACGTCAGCTTCATGGACGCAATGAAAAAGCGGCAAACGATAAAGCTTGTGCTTCTGGTGATTTTCGGAATCGTCCTGGGTTGCGTCGCTTATGAGGGTATCATGTTCGGACGTGTCTCGCGCCTGCGGGATCAGAACCCGACGTCGACATCAATGATGGAGACGAGGGCCCAGGAAGCTCGTTCAAGGGGCGCGGACGCAGCACACGAGCAAGTATGGGTTCCCCTGGAAAAAATCTCGCCCAATCTGCAGCGGGCAGTGCTCGCAGGTGAAGACACGAACTTCGCCACGCATCACGGCTTTGATTACCAGGCAATTCAGAAAGCCTGGGAACGAGCGCAGCAGGACGCTCAAAAAGAGGCCAAGAAAGAAGGCGACGACGACCCGGGCTGGATTCCGGATACGACTGCCTTCAAACGAGGCGCCTCAACCATCACTCAGCAGCTCGCAAAGAATCTTTACTTGTCTTCTCAGCGATCTTTTGTACGCAAAGGGCAGGAGGCCGTGCTGACGATCTTCCTGGAACGCCAGCTTTCGAAGCGTCGCATTCTTGAACTTTATCTTAACGTAATCGAGTGGGGCGATGGCATCTACGGCGCGGAAGCTGCTTCACTAAACTACTTTCACAAGCCGGCGGCATCGCTCGCGCCAAACGAAGCGGCGTTTCTATCGGCAATGATTCCCAATCCGCGAACGGTCCTTAATCCGCAACTGAATCCGCGCCGGGTCGCGCGGCGACAACGCATCATCATGCGCGGCATGCCTTATGTGAAACTGCCGTGAATGCACTCTCGCTATCATGGAGCCTTCTGGCTGATCTTGAACGAGTTGAAGAATTGATCGCCCGACGAATCGCCTGCGGGGCCATTCAGTACACAGAGCATAAACAGCTCGCGCTGATCGCCAATCTGGCGCGAAAAAACGCGAACAGCTCCCGAGGCTGGTCCGCCGCTCAGCCGGTATTGTTTTCCGGGATAACCACTGAGGGTTAGATCACGAACGGGGTTCGCCGTCACAACAAACCCCTGGCCAGTTCGTTCGATGGAGCGGTTTATTCCGGCAACCAGTCCTTTAATTGTGTCCGCCGCTGCCGAAGCGTCCGTAGCATCGTCGTTCGATCCCTTGGCCCACATCATTAGGTATAGGTTTCCATCGTTATTGCCAACGAGGTAATGAAGCTCAACTACCTTGGTTTGGCCATCGAGAACTGGATAACTAAGCTCGGCGCCATCGCTGGGGGCGAGGATCGAAAAATGACGACTCGCCGGCTGATACCTTACCCACTCGCCGGGCGCGCTGTTCGGTGAGATCCGTTTGAAACTGGGCTGACCGGAAATCGAGCCCGGTCCCACCACATCACCCATCAGATCATCGCTGGCGAGGCCTACCTGGTTTCCTCGACGGGCGCTCGGCTGTGGCCGCGGGACGTTTACCGGAGTTGGATTGAGTCTGACAAGCTGCGCTCTACGAAACTCCCAGGGTGCTATTGGTGCCTCATCGTGCCAGAGACCACGCCGCTCGTTGCGCGCTGCCTGTTCGGAGGCATCGTAAAGTTGTCGCTCCAGATCTCCTAAATGTCTCTCGTCTGGCTTGTCGTACCAGGCAACTCCGTCCCGAATCATCTGCGCGCCGACGTCCATGTCACCGAGCAACACTCTACCGACCAGATACCCATCCTGCAGCCGAGAGTAGCGCACGACCACGTACTTGTTGAGGATCAAGTCTGAAAGATGCTGCCGCGCCACGTCCGCGTACGGCTGTCTAGGATCAAGAGCGGCCATGCCGATCAGTTTGATTTTGACGGGACGTTTCAGGCTGATTACCGTGATGGTACCGCCATCAACAACTTCGGTGACCTGGCCCTCTAAGCCCGACGCGCTACCAAGAGTGTAAACACTCAGTAGTAACGCGACGAGGAGGATTAATCTGATTAAGTGAGGCACCTTCATCATTGATTACCGTCAGTCCCTGCTAGTTGGAAGGCGAATCGGCTGGCCTGTAACTCAGAGGGCAAACTCCTTCTTTAGTTGCAACTCCGCTTTGCGCAGTTCAAAGCGCCCGCGGCCAAGATTGCCATCCGGTCTCAGGGCCAATACCGCAAAATAGTCGCGGCTGAGTAATCGCATCACAACGATCAAATCGTCGAGCGAAACTACCAACTCTCGCAGCCCGCCAAGTCCCAGATCGTTTCCGGCTCGCTGGGCCCCGCGAACCAGTGACGTTAACTCGGCCGCCGCGACATCGAGGTTTGCTTCCTCACCAGCGTCGTTGAGAACTTTCTCAACCGCGATGCCGTCAGTTCCCATGATGAGTGCACCGATGCTGCCATCGGTGCGCTCAATGATTGTTTCAAGGAATTCTTTGAACATATGAACTCTGCTTACGGGCGAGTGCCGCCCAGCGTACCTGGCCTGGCCGTCGGTGTCGACGGGCCCGGCACGTTCGGCGCCGGGTTCAAGCCTTGAGGTGGGTTTTGCGGTTGCGGTTGATTCTGTTGCTGCTGCAACTGCGTTGGCGTTGGCGTGTTGGTCTGCGGATTGCCCAACGGCACCGGTTGCGGCACCGTGACTGTGCGGTTTCCTGTCGCGCCGGTTGAGCCTGCGGTCGGACGGCCTTGATAGTCCGGTCGGTAAATATGCGGCGTGATGAAAAACAGGATCTCGCTGTTGTTTCGCGTGGTTAGTTTGCGCTTGAACATATTACCCAGCACCGGAATGGACGCCAGTCCGGGCGTCCGGTTTGCCGTTGTGCCTTCTGAGTCGGCCAGCACGCCACCCATGACGGTTGTACCGCCATCCTGCACCAGCACTTCTGACTGCATGCGCTGGGTGTCGATGCCGGGCACGCCACCAACAGCGATGCCGGTGTTCAGTGTGTTATTTTCAATCGTAACGCGAAGAATGACTGTTCCAACATCGGTAATCTGCGGTGTGATGGAGAGACGCAGAGGCACCGACACAAACGTTGTGGTCACCACCGCCGTTCCGCCGGCGGCCTGGGTAGTTTGCACCGGAATCTGCGAACCGCTTTCGATCTGGGCAGGGCGATTATTCAGCGCCGTCACTCGTGGCGTCGCTACCGTTTTTGCCTTACCGTTTGTTTCGGCCAGGGTAAGCAGCGCGCTAATCTGGGCCGTCCCGATCATGCCGGTCGTCAAACCGATGACCGTGCTCGCTCCGGCCGCGGCAAGGCTTGCCAGCGGCTGAAGCGTTCCAGACAGCCCTCCGGGAACGCCAAATGGGTGAACTCCACTTGTGGCACCTGCGCCGGACGTACCGCCTGAGCCTCCTGAGCCGCCACTCCCGCCGGAACCTCCGCTTCCGCTCGAAGTCGTTGCGATAGGCAGTGTGCTAAGCGAGCCACCTCCATTAGGAACGCGAAAACCGTTTACGGTCTTTTGGCCAAATCCGATGCCCGCAAGCTGTGCGCCCAGGTCGCGGCTGAAGTTATGCGTCGCGATTACGATACGAGTCTCTATCTCAACCTGCGGTTCTGGCTGGTCCAGAATGCTGACAAGCTGGCGAATCGCATCGATGTTTTCCTTGACGTCGGTGACGATGAGGGTGTTGCTCCGACCCTCGACTTCAATCGAACCTCGCCGTGACAATCGGCGCGAGATGATCGGCAACAAGCCCTGATCACCGCCGCCACCGGTAGCGTCGCCACCAGCGCCGCCGCTAAAACTCAAGTTTGTGGCGCCACCGGAAAATCCACCTGTGGAACCGGCCGCTTGCGCCAGCGTGCCGGAAGCGCGAGCATAGTTTAGACGGATCAATTCCGTCGCCAATGGCGATGCGTCGAGTCGCGAGTCTGTGAGCACCTTCTGCGTTTCCGCCTCTTTCGCCAGTACTTCGGTCGTTGCGACGCGCAGGATATTGCCACTGACTTCAACCCCAAGGCGATTTGCCTTAAGGATCGCATTCAATGCAACGTTCCACGGAACGTCCTGAACGTTGACGGTTACAGGAACCGCGGCAACCGAAGAGTCGATGACGAAATTGACGCCATACTGTTCCGTTATGTAGTTCAGTATGTCGCGAATGTCGGCGTTGACGACGTTCAGATTGATCGGCTCGCCAACAAAGCCCGGCTCGCCATACTTCTGTCCCTGCTCTGATTGCTGGGTCTTCGCTGGGGCTTTAGACACGTTCGGACGAGGCGTTGAAGTCGGAGATGGCGAGGGTTTCTGCTGAGCTGCCGTGGCCGGCTGCTGCTCAACAAAGGTCGCGACCTTCGGTTCGCACTTGGGTGTTAGCGAAATGTTTTTTGGTCCAGCCATTCCCAGCACGCTGGAAACGCATACTAGGAGCAGGACGAGCGCGGTCCTGTGAATGGCTGCAGAGAATCGAAGCTGATAAAGCATTCTCCCCTCCTTAAGGGCCTGCTGGACATTACCGCCACGCACTGCGCTCAATTTGCCTCGCGGCAACTAAGGCGCGCGCCGCACAATGCGGTAACGTTCCCGGTTGATTGTCAAACTGCGCGCAATCCGCCTCTTAAATCCTCATCAGCCAGACTGGGCGCGCGAAGATTGGTTTCGGATTCGATGGTCGTGATTTTCCGAAACCAGAGAACCTCGTTAGGGCTTGTCCGTTGCAGGAACTTTCTCCTCCGACCTCTTCTCGGAGTCTGCAATGGGAGCGCTGGCAGGAGCCGTTTGCACGGCCGACACTGCATCGGCGACGTTCTGCTGTCTCAAGGACTTCATCTCAACCGAACGTTCCCGTCGTCCGTCACGCATCACCGTTTCGTGACGAAAGACCAGGCGTGTGTCTTCAATGGCCACCAACTGGCCGTCGTAAAACCTTTCACCAGGATAAATAACATATGACAGCTTCTTGATCGGAGTGGCCTCGACAATCGCCGCGTACCCTCGCGGCGACCGAGTAATTCCAATTACCTGAATCTCACTCACGAGCAACGCTGTGGTTGGCTTCGGCGCTGGAACGTGAGCATTCATGGCCGCCAACTTCTGGGCCCTGTATTGCTGAATGCGTTCCTGAATCGTCGGCACCGGCATCTCGCCGGATTTGACGACAACCCGAGGGGGCTCGTATTTTCTAAATGGATCGCGCCCGGCATCATTCGCTATTTTCTTCGCCGCGGGTTGACTATTTGACTTCTCCTGCGCGCAGACGGCCATCAGCGATCCGCTAATGGCAATCGTAAGAAGAAACAGGAGGCTTCGAAATGCGTGTTTGGTTGGTTTCGCGTAGTGCATAGTAATTATTTTCGCTGAAAGCGTCATTGGATGGGATTGGATCGGTCGCTCAAGGTTATTTGACAGCCGACGTTGCAGGCGCGGGCGCCGGGGCTTGACCGCCTGTACCAGGCGTTTTGGCAGCCGCTTGTCTCTGTAGTTTCTCAGCAGAGACGTAGTAAGCCATGAGATCAAACCGCGCATCGACAGTCTTATCCGGAGATTGCTTGTCCATCTGTTTGATCTCGAAATTCGTAATTGACACGATGCGTTGGTAGCGGGCCATCTGCTCGAAGAATGCCCGTAGACCCGCGAACGTACTGGTTACGGCAACATCAATCTTCTTGCCGCTATAGAAATCCTGCTGGACGTCGTCTTTAGGAGAGAACTTGCGCAATGAGAGACTGGTGATGCGTGCCCGATCCTGAATCCCTTGCAGTACCGTCGTAAGTTCGCGCTGCTCAGGCAGCAATGCTTTTAGCTCGTCGTATTCTTCCTGCCTCGCTTTGTAAATCGCGCGGAACTCGTTCAGCCGCTGAGCTGCCATCTGCGCCTGGGCGTTTCGTGGCAACAGTTCAGCGATTTTGGCCGACAGCTCTTTCGTTTGGTTGCGAGTTCCGCGAGTCACGAAGTACCAGAAGCTGGCGTAGAGAATGACCGCCGCGCCGCCAAAGACCGCGAGGCGAACGTACCAGGGAAGCGTTTGAAAATTACGAGTTTTCATATCGTCTTATCCTTCACCAGCATCACTAATTCCTCAATGAGATGTGTGCTAAAAGTTCAATGTAACAAGGTCAGTTCTTTGCTACGTGGTTCGGCGGCGGAGTGACGCTCGCCGGGGCGGATGGCGCGTCCTTAACCGGATTGTAAGTGCACTTGACCGTGAAGCTGACAACCTCAGGCTTTAACACACTAGGATCATCGGGCCCAGTAGACTTTGCCTGCCCCGTCTGGACCACAGCAGCTTCACGTTGGGTTTCTATGTTCAGCTCGGTGAACAATCCGGAGGAAAACTCCAGGCTCTGACCGAAACGCGTAACAGACGCCTCGTTCGGCGATTCACCTTTGATTGTGACTTCCCCGCCCTTTTGCTCGACGCTCTTCAGATAAAGTCCCGGAACACCGTCGAATCGGGCTTTGATCTCACGCAGCACCGAACCGGGGCCTTGCTGTGAGGCCTTGAGCTTCTGAATGGCGTCGATTCGAACCTGAATGTCGCGAGTCTTTCTCTCGAGTTCTCCTTGCTCTTTGTTCACGGCGAGCATCTGGTTATTGATGCGCTGTTGGTTTTCAAGCTCCCGTTCCTTGGCGGCGTGGTCAGATCTAGAGCTAACATAGTCGTAACCTGCGCCAAGAAACAGCAAGGCGAGCATTGTCAACGCCAGCAAGAAGGTCTGCGTCCGGGGGCTCGCTACCCTCTCCTCAACCATCGCCACGCCGGTCGGTCTGTCAGTTACCGAGTCAAGTAAGTTAATCCTGATCATTGCGCGTCAACTCCTCTCAGCGCGAGTCCAACGGCAACCGCCATCTCAGGGACCACTTCGCGCATGTAATCCGGGTCGAACCGTCTTGAATCCACTTGTATCTGCCGGAAGGGATCGAACACTTCGACTATTATCTCGAAGCGCTTGGCTAGATATTCACCCAAACCGGGGAGCTTTGAGCCGCCGCCGGAAATGAGAATCTTTTGTATTGCAGCTTCCCCGTCATCCGCCGTCGCTCGGTAAAAGTCCATCGTTTTCTGGATCTCAAGCGCCAGAATGTCAGACACGCTTTCCAGAATAGGTTGAATCGCGCGAGGTTCGGTGCCTTCAGGAAGCGGCATCCCACGCTTCACCGCCTCGGCCTGCTCAAACGTTAGGCCCAACTCTTTCTGCAGGAGGCTTGTGTACTGACTTCCGCCGACAGACGCATCACGGGCAAACACGGATCGCGTTCCACTCAGGATATTGATATTCATCGTCGAGCCGCCGATGTTCAGAAGGGCCACGACCTCGCCGGGGGCGGGCTGATAATTCGCCTCGTAGCAGTTCTGAAGCGCAAACGCATCGACATCGACAAGCACCGGCTGCTTTCCGGCAAGTTGTATCGCCTGCTTCACATTCGCGATCTTGTCGCTCTTGCAAGCAGCCATCAACACCGAAAGCGCGTCAGACGAATCGCCTGTGATCTGGTAGTCGAGATTAACGTCGGCGATATCAAATGGAATGTGCTCTTCCGCATGCCAACTAAAGGATTCGTGCAACTCCTCTTCGCTCATCTGCGGAACAACTATGTTCTTCACAATGACGGAGTGCCCGCTAACTCCCGCGGCCACCCTTGTCGTCTTAATCTTATGTTCGTTGAAAATGCTCGAAATGACGTTTGAGACATTGTTCAGCTCCATGATCTGGCCATCCACAATCGTGTCAGTCTGAAGGTTCTCGTATCCGAGACTTAGGAGCTCTAGTCTTCCACCCTTCCTCTGTAACTCCACGGCCTTTACGGAGCTGGAGCCAATGTCCAAACCAACCAGGTTCCTTTTGCCAATACCTCTGTTGAACATGATCTATTTATTCCTCGAAACGGTTAGTGAGCGCATTCGATGAACTCGTCGAAGACGAGCACGAGCCCTGCGCGCTCTTGATGGCCGGACTCTTAAGGGCTTTGTCCGGGGGGAACAGTTTGTGGTTTTCAATGCGGTATCCGTTTCTACTGGAGGTTGGATCTTCTTGGGAGGACGTGAATCTGAGAAGGACAACAAAGCGAAAATGCGATTGCGACCAACTCTTCGGCTTGCTGACGGAGCAGAAACGATTGAGACTGTCATGCGAGCGGCTGAAGCCTGTTCGGTAACCCAGCCAAGTTAAGCCCTTCCTAGGGTCAACTCCCGTAGGCTTTGCGACCTCCGCTCACGCGAAGTGTGCCTTTATCGTTGAGGTTCAAAGAGGAGCGGAGCCATGACAACCAAGGGCCGCTCAACGGGGAATTCAAAAGGCGAGAGCTCGGGCGAGGACGCGTTCATCCACCGCCAAAGGGAGATTACACCAGCGTGGAAACAATGTCAACCACTAATTTCCACTGTTTAAATCCTTACGCTACCGCGACATACGTCGCAGCAGTCAACTTAGAGCTCGATCACCATGACAGTTTTCTGGAATCCGACTGCCCTAGTTCCAGCAACCGCCCCGTCAAGCAGAAACGCCGCGCCCCAGTCAAATCCACAGTCGTCGCACCCGGATCATTCGCTGCTGCTGTCGGAAAGATTGGCACTTGCCAGGCTGCGCTTTACCTTGACGGTCTTCGCTGGGACGCCAACCTTTATGTGGTAGGGCTCGACATCTTCCGTTGCCACCGCGCCCGTCCCAAGCATGGCATACTCGCCGACCTCAACGCCGGCTAAAACAGTGGCATGATACGTAATTCTAGCGCCGTCCCGAATTTTCGTCACTCGCTTGTAAACCTTCTCAATGTCAACAATGTCGTGGCTGTGTGAGTAGATATTTGCGTAGTCGGAAATGGAAACATCGTTACCTATCTCAATCCCACCCCGGTCGTCGAGCAAGACGTGCCGATGAATCACAACGTTGTCCCCAAAAGAGAGATTATAGCCGTAAGACCATTCGACAAATTGCCAACACTTAAAGTTGTCACCAACGCGCCGAAAAATTAGAGGCGCCAAAACTCTTCGAAGTCGATGCCCGAGGAGTGCATTCTGGCCAAGCAGTGATCGGTCGAACATCTGCCACAGCCAGATGAATGGTTTCCTCTGCGCGTAAGCCTTGGCATCTATATCTGTGTAGTATTCAGGTTCTGTAGTGATGTTTCGCGGATCGAACGAATGGAGCATAGCCCGCGTCGCCAATGAGAAACCATCCGGATCCGACGCTTCCCTCCTTTTGAGTTCGACCGTGTCCCAACCGAGGTAGATATCACGTAACGTGTCTCGCACGACGTCGTTCGGATCGCGTCGTCCGTCCGTTAGAGCGGACTGCAAATAATCAAGGAACTGATTAAAATCGCTATCGGCGTGTGGCTGCGCTGACAATTCGCGATACGACATTTGCTGCAATCCTTCTCATATGGATTAATTAGTTTTGTTCAAAGCAGGAGGGGCCAAAGTACCATACGAAGGAATCCGCATCAATCGCGTTGATAGCTTTTCCTCTATCGATCTCCGGAAACTTACGCGCATGAGAGCACACTTGCCACTGATCGCCGCTTGCAGTTACGATGCAGGTACAATGAGCCGAATCTTTCGGTTGTCTGCCATCATACTGCTTCTTGTCCTAATTGCCATTGCCTGGGTTTGGTGGAATCGGCCTGCGAAAACCGACCTGGCCTCCTGCGTCCCGGCGGATTCTCTCGTATATCTCGAATCAAATAGCTTGCTTGACGTTGCTGGGACAATCACGAACACCGATGCCTGGCGTAACCTTGCACCGTACTACGAACTCAAGTCAGATAGATGGCAGAACCGATGGCTTACTTCCATCGCCAGAACAACCGGCATCGGCTCCGCGCAAACGGTAATCGCAGCGCGCGCGCAAGTCGCGTTTGTGATGTTGGACCTGAACCAAAGTACCAATGGCGAGACGCTAGAGTTCAAATCCCACGATGCCCTGATTGTGGAGACCCATACCTCGCAAATGCGTATGAAACCAGTGATCGAGCGTCTGCTTGGCGATCTTGCCAGACAAACCTACGGCCGACCGACATTTGAGCGCATAGAAAAGGACAATGGCGAGTTTTTAAGGTGGACCAACGCAGATGGCAGGCGAAAACTTGTCGTTTCATTCGATGGAACAGTAGCGATCGTCGGCAATGACGAGCAGGCAGTATCGGCTTGCCTGGCGGCACGCCGCGGACAGCGACCGAGCTTGTCCCATCAGCCTGAGATGGAGGACATGCGGAGTCGGATGAAAGCCGACGAGGCATTGGCTTTCGGCTATGTACCCTCCGCAAAGGCACCCGAACTTTTCTCTCAGTCGATTCCGCTACTCTTGGGTCGATTGCCAAACGAGATTCAGAAATTGTTGGCAGCTGTCTCAGGCAAACTCGTTGGCACTGTAGGGTGGAGTGCGCATCCCTTCTCGGATGGAATCGAAGACCGGTATTTCATGTCTCTCAAGCCGACTGTGGTGGCGCAGCTGACTCCCACGTTCACTTCGTCCGGTCAGCAGCGACCCAAAGCCTGGGGTCTCTTGCCGAGCGATACGTATTCTGTGACCAATTACAATTTTGATGATCCCGCGGGAGTGTGGGAAGCATTAAGAACCACACTGTCTTCGCAGGTAGACGTCCTGACCGCAGTCGTTGTTAATGAATTTTCAAAGGTGGCTCTGGTGCCATACGGAGTCGATGAACCCGAAGTTTTTCTTCGCGCCATCAAACCTGAGCTTATAACTGCTCGACTGGATTCCACCTCAGAGCGTGCGGTTGTAATTGCGCGCGTTGCTAATGAGACTACGCTGAAGCAATTTGTTGAGCGTCGCTTTCGTTCGCGCTCAGGTAATCAAAAGCTCGATAAAGATAACCTAGTTGTTTCGGCGGACGGACAGCTGTCGGCGACGTTTGTCGAGGGTTACTTCCTTCTCGGGTCTCCCGAGGATTTACGTCACTGCTTAGCCGCGCGAGCTCGACAAGCCACACTGGATTCCTCACCGGAAAACCTAAGCAGAGTCAGTCATTACGCGGGTAGCGATGAAAAGTATCCGCCCGCCGTGGTTACATATAGTCACGACAACGAACGGGTCCGGGCCTTCGTTAGCACAATACGGGCTTTCCGCGATTCCCGTTCTTCAGTAGTAGTTCCAACTGATGCGGCCCGATCGCTGAGCGGGCTACCCTATTCAGAAGTCGAAACGCGATTGGTCGGTGACGGCTTCGAACGACGAACGCGTTCACCTTTGGGTCTATTCTCCACTTTAGTTTCGTTTCTTTCGGACAGATAGCGCAGCTACCAAATGAATCTCCTGCTCGCTACTAACAACATCGGCAAGCTCGCGGAGATTCGAGCGGTGCTTGCTGACTTGCCAATCAATCTCCGTACATTAAGGGATTTTCCTAACTTAGAACGGGTTAAGGAGATTGGCAAGAGCTACGAAGAGAACGCTGCAATCAAAGCACGAGCTTACGCCCGGCAAAGTGGGGTGTGGGCGCTTGCCGATGATTCAGGCCTCGAGGTCAAAGCACTCCGAGGCGCACCAGGAGTTTTTTCCGCCCGCTATGCAGGCGCAGGTGCATCGGACAGTGATCGAATCGCTCTTCTGTTGAGTCAGATCGATCGCGAAGGTAGCAGAGATCGCACAGCAAGATTCGTTTGCGTAACTGCGCTAACTGATTCGACCGACTCTCTGCTCAAAGTTGCGTCCGGAACGTGCCCTGGGCGAATCATTGACAGGCCACGGGGAAACAACGGCTTCGGGTATGATCCGATTTTCGTTCCGGATGGATTCGATCAGACATTCGCCGAGCTATCGGCGGACAAAAAGAACGTAATCAGTCATCGAGCAAAGGCCTTGCAAGCGATACGTGCTTTTCTGAAAGAATGCTTGTTGCCAAGAGACAGCTAGCGAGTGCCATCGAAACATGCGCCCCTGGCGGTGATGTAAAAGTCTCTCTTGCAGAAACTGGGAACTACGAATGCGATTGAGGGAAGCTTTGTCGAGGTAGGCCGTCGCACCCGACCAACTGGTGACTTTTGTAAACATGACCATTGTGGAATCGCATTATCTTTGCGATCTTCCATGCCTACAGCGAAAATGTGGGCAAACCGCCCTCCAGCTTTTTACACAAGCTCGCCGACATCACGCCCTCGCGCTAAACTTGACCCTAGGCTTTTCCAACTCGTAGAATGCACTGCCAATCACTCGGCGTAACGAAACTACCTCGGGGCGTAGCACAGCCTGGTAGTGCGCTCGGTTTGGGACCGAGAGGTCGGAGGTTCGAATCCTCTCGCCCCGACCACATATTTCATAAGCCAGTTGCTCAATCGACCAGCGCCTGATTGTCTACATCCAAAGGGACGAGTTGCATTGTGCTTCGTTGTTCAGTGAGCCAACCCCAACTAAAACTCCTTGATCCCTACGAAAAAATGCGGTTTTTGCGAGACTTTGAGCTTCTTGTGTGATATATGTCTGTCTGTTAGTTTTCAATTCTTACGTTTTGTCGGAGGTGTCACACTAGACCATGGCGACAGCAACTGGCAGGAAGCGCATGACTCAGTCAGAAGTAATCAATCACTTTGCGGAGAAAACTGGGATGAAGCGCGCGCAAGTTAAGGAATTCTTTGAGGGAATCGCTAGCTTAGCCGCTGAAGAAGTGAAGTCAAATGGTGAATTCGTCCTTCCAGGCTTCGGCAAGCTTGTCAAATCCGAACGCAAGGCCCGCGAGGGTCGGAATCCCGCAACCGGCGACGTAATCCAAATCCCCGCCAAGACGACTTTGAAGTTCCGCGTAGGCAAGGCAATGAAGGACACAGTTCTCCCTAAGAGATAGACGGCCGATTTTTGGTGGTTCGCGCTATCAACCGACCTGACGCCGTTCGTTAGGTTCACTTGTCGGTGAACACTAGGGCGGCGTTGGCTTTTCTGGAACCATCGTCCATTTCCATATCAGAACTCACGGCGGGTATGTGCAGCGGAAACGACTGCTGTTACCGCACGGTCAATGGCCAAGGGACAGTCTTAATAAGTCGTGTCGATTTCGGGGAACACCTCGTTGGACAGACTATGCCAAACATTGTCCGATCCCCTAAATCCCTGAGCACTCAGATCTTACTCAGCCCAAGAGGAGTCCTGACTAAGGGACTGAAGATTTTTATGGCTTTTTCGGACGCTCTTCTGTACAATGCGGGGTTTTGCTGAGCAGACTAGCGGATTCCTAGCTGAGGCGGGAGAGCTATGGAGCAACGTTTGAGCAATTTGCGACCATATTGCATCCCAAGTCTTTAGCGAGGCATCTAAATGTCACTGGTAAACAAGTAGCATTTTTTGGGGAAAAACTGCCTGGAGGATCAAACGCAATCGTGACTTTTGGTAAGCACCTGCCGCTGAACGAGCGGCTCCTAAGAATCGACCATATTCAGGCCCGCCGGTATTCTAAATTGACCGGCGTGGCGCAGCAGATTGCCACGGAAGGCATTCTGCGTCATTTGCGTGCGTGCGATCGAATGGATGTGAATCCAGATACGTCGGCTGTCCGCGAGATCATCGACGATGCTCTTAACGGCCGCCGAGTATTTGCGGAAACAACCGAACATCCTCGCGCCGCGTAGGGACCCTGTTTTCCCAAGAGGGGATTCAGTTAGAGATCGCCATGCAAGATCGGCGGTCTCTTTTATTGCGGTCAAGTTCGAACGTACCCAACGAATCGGCAGACCTACAGGTCACGACTATTACGGCTACGACGGTTGACCGAAAGTGCTGATGGCATGCTAACATCTCGCCCGATTAAAACGAATATGCCCCCGTAGCTCAGAGGATAGAGCATCTGCCTTGTAGGAGCCTTGATGAGGAACGGTGACTCGAGAACTCATTAAGTGGACGGCCCCATATGCGGGAACGCCCTTAGAGCCTCCGGTACTCCTCAGAGGGAGTAACAATCCGCGAGGATTGGGTAATCCGCAGGAAACCATTCTTACTAGCGTGGGAATGGGCTCCTCAGAGACTATACGGGTCGGGACTGCGATGTCTAAGATATAGTCCAGCCAGCAAACCCAGTTTTCGGGCGGTCAGGGAAATCCTGATGCTGGATGCTAAGCAGAGGGCCGCAGGTTCGAGTCCTGCCGGGGGCAAGACTAACCAATGAGTCAAAGATTACAAGAGCGGTTTGTGGCGGCTATAGTTCAGTTGGTTAGAACGCTTGACTGTGGATCAAGAGGTCGTGGGTTCGAGTCCCACTAGCCGCCCCAGCGTTCTCGTAAAGGATAGTCCACGAGACACAGGAACGTAAGGAGCTAAGATGCCTGACGAGCAAAGAGTCGCAAACAATTCGCAAACCTACGTAGTAGACGCGGACGAGTTTTCATTTGAGATGCTTGAGCAGAAGAACGGCCAAGCAACGGTTGTGCGATTCCGCTTGGACGACCAGCGCTATCACGCAGGTGATGTGCTGCTGGTCCTGTCAGGCAGCGACATTCATTTTCATGGAATGATAGGAAGTCTGGGCGACGGTTGGGCCACAGCTTCGGACAGACGTGGCTCGCTGCTGCCAGCTACAATCCAATAGTCCACGCCGTTGTGTGTGTCCCGGGGTTGGCACCGCCTACCTCGTATACCCCGCCGGATGAGTTAACTCCACCCCAGGCGTGGACGTGCGAATCTGGAGACGATGAAACCCCTTCTTCGTATGCGTTGAGAGATACGTCAGTGCGACTTGCCGGTCCAGCGAAGAACTCAACTCACCAAGAAACGGAGCAAAGCTAACGGGCGCCCCCGTGCCTTGGAAGAAGGCTCTGCCGCCAGTTTCATCTGAAAGCCGCTGAAGCGAACCTTGAGCGTTGCTAATCAAAAGTTGATTGCCGTCAACTGTAGTGCTGGGGGCGTAGAACGAGTAAACAGCGACGGCCCGCCGCTGTGCCTCGTTTATTGCCCGCTGTAGATCCACGCTCTGTCCCGCTGAACTCGATTCCAACCCTCGGGAAATATCTAGCCCGTCCGATATCAGCAGTATCGCCCGGCGACCCGCAGGTTGCGAGTCAAGGCGGCTGATTCCCTCAAGGAGCTCGACGTAAGGATTAAACGGCGCAGCGCTCGCCAGCCCCAATGGCACACGCAACGCGTTGGCCGCCTTCTCAAGATCGCTCGTAAACTTCTGGCGAACTTCCAAGGTACCTGTTCGCACGTATCCAACCATTACGCGAGAGCCTTTTGGCAAGCGCCGTATGAACTCTCGCATCGGTTTGATCTCGTTACTCACTGACGAGACAAGATCATCCTGAATCAGAAACTCGATCGTCAGCGGCGAGTTAGTGCCAATAGATCGTATCGATAGATTCGATTGCGGCTCACCATCTTCAAAGATGGTCAAATCGATTATCTGCAATTCCGGTTCCGGCTTTGCTCCGCGAACGCGAATACCAACTGGGATGGTCACTGGTTTCGCGACGCCGCGCGAGTCCTTTTTTGCAGTGGTCCGATCTGGCGACTGCACGGCCGCGCCTGCATTTGTAATCACGCTAATGCCTAAGCTGCATCCCAAAAGAACCGTTAATAAGAGCACTGCTCTATCTTTTCTCATGCACTCTCCTATTTGGCTTTAAATGGTCCAGATACAGCCAGTCATCCGAGACAACGCCAACAACTGAAACGATACTGACTGGCGAAGTCTAATATGAAACGATAAGATTGTTCATCAATGTTGCCGCTGGGGCAAGTCACGAGACTCCTCGAGTGTAACGAGCGTATGAGCCAATCAGCCATACAGGGCAAGATTACAGCACACGATCAGACTGTCGCCCAGGTGTTGAAATGGCTTCCGTGGTTGTCATTCTTCGGGGCTGTCGTGCCGCTCCCGATCCTTTTCTTAGTGCTCTTCTTCGGCGCCGCCGCTACTGAAACAGCTGCCTTCTATTTTTTTCTCTCAGTCTTGTCAGCCGCGATTGGCTCTGCGGCCGGGATTACGCTTGCGTTTGTCCTGTTGTTGTATCGCAAACGTTGGATGCAGCGGCTTCGCGATCGGCTGGCCGTGGACGGCATCACAGCGTCAGAGGTGCCCTGGTTCAAGCCGGAATTAACAACGGCTGAGCGCAAAGCCCTGGCGCAGATCAGTCAGCGCAGCGCGTTGCTCGCAGATGCCTATGCCGAAACGCTGGCGGCCAGGCTGATGGCAACCCGCCTCGTCAAACGCATCAAGCAAGATCTTATGCTCGTTGAGCGTCGGCTTAATCGCGCCATTCTCATCCAGGGTGCCGATACGAAGATGTTGCAGAGAGATTTGCAAACTGACCGTGCTAAGTTGCAGAGCACGAGCCAAGAGGCTGCTGCGAGACTTGCTGAAACACAAGCTCGCCTTCAAACGATAGAAGCGGCTGCAAGCCGGGACCTTAGTCATGGCGAGAGTTACTTGATGCTGCAAAGACTAAGTGCAGCACAAGAGCATCTACCACTCTCGATGGAGATGGCGCAACTCGAGCAGCAGGCATTGGAGGAGGCTGAAAATGATGTGCGCGATGGGACAGTCTCATAAAGCGCGCCGCCAATTAGCCATTCGTGACGACAGATGGTTCTTAAAGCAGAACCTGCACAGCTCACTTGAGTTCTTTTAACCTGTATATTCCGGGCGCCAGCCTCACCGCAAATCCTTCGTCCACAAGCGCCCAGTTGCCTAGCCCTGCATCAGGGGCAGCCAGGCCCGTAACTCTCGCAAGCTCGCCTCGCAATGTCATCCCGGCTCCTTTGAGAAAAGCTCGCGCTACCTCGCGTAAGGATTCTTCTCGGCTGACAGACACCGCCAACTCTTGCTGAAAACGGCTTTCCGCCACCGCCCAAATGTAGGTGAACGTAGGCTCGTACAAGACATCAATCGGAATTACTTTGAGCGTGCGTTGAAGCTCGTCGATGCCCCGCAGAAAAACCGCGCGGTCGGTTATGCCGCTCGCTTTCCGGAGATCGCGCGTGGCCAACTCCCATTCCCGTTTGAGAACCCTCAGCATTGTTCTCGCGGCGGGTGAAAGTCGATTCGACTCTTCCCGGCCAGGCACACCCCACAATGTGTGAAAGTAAGGAATGAGGCGACGCGCAACAAAGGTTGACCGACCCTTCGCCAGCTTGCCGTAGTATGACCGCCCGCGTCGCATCACCTCGTCTTTGAGCGCCCAGGTCAAACTGCTTTCGGGATCCTTCTGTACATTGCGCGGCATGTGAGCATCACGACGTCCACAGACCGAGATGAAAAGCGATGGACCGGGGCGCCGCGAATCGGTCATCGCTGCGCAGAACCCCACTGACTCAATGAGTTGCTCCGCAGCCGACGTGTCTTCAACCCGAGACTCTGGCTCGCGACGCCACACGCGGTCGCGATGGGCCTCGATTTCCTCGGGTAACTCTGGACCGACACGCATCCTTCCATCTTATCAAACTGATCAGAGAGCTCCATCAGGCTGGAGTGACAAGTGGTGCCCCAATTTCAGTTTTTCTCTGTGCGGTCTCCGAGACGTCGGCGTCTCTGCGGTAATAATGGGTTCAAATACACTCCGCGGAAACGCGGAGAACGTAGAGGTGGCGCAGATAATTTCAAATTAGGACAGTGCCGAGTGACAGTCGGGCGGACTCTTTCAGCGAGAGCTGAACCGCTCTGCTCCGCGTCTTACGCCGAAGACTTGTGCTCGTTAATTCTCCAGGATGTGCCTTGAAACTCCTCGGCTTGTCGGCGGCTGTATTCAACGGCTCTCTTCACACACTTTTCCACCGCTTCAAGCTTGAAAGGCTTCAGCAGATAGTCAAACGCGCCGAGCTTGATCAAACCCGATGCGTGTTCCTGATCGCTGATGCCGGAAATCACGATCACTGGAATGCGCGGATACTTCTGGAGAACGTGACCTAAGAGCTCCAACCCACTTACACCGGGCATCGAGATGTCAGTGAGCACCACGTCATAGGGATCGACTGCTAATCGCGCTAGGGCCTGTTCGGCTGTTTCTGCGGTTTGGCATGCATACTCCGCTGAAAGAAGGTCATAGAGAGTGTCTCTAATCGCTTCGTCGTCGTCTACCACCAGGACTGAAGTCATTATGAAATCCTCCCACTTATAAGAGAACTATGAGTCATTCACGTCAGTACACCTGCGAGTCGCTAGGTGCCTTGGGAGGGGTTTACCAATCGCTGTTTTGAGTTCTGGCCAAAAGGGGTAGGAGACCTTCTGCTGGGCACCGGGATAATAACACAATATCTGACCGGCGGATAAAAACAAGTTACCACTAGCCAGCTACCTGGCCAAACAAATCAGCCTTCAGTAAAAGGCGCGGCGGCAAGAAAGGACTTCAATGTGGTCCAAATCCTGCCGCCAGGCCCATTTGCTTTTGGGCGATAAAGGCTATCGCCTTGATCCGGTCGCTTGTATCGTGACTTCAGTCCCTCTTGCGAGTTCGAGATCGTCGCGACCCTGAACATAGACTGATCCTGCACCACCGCCGGCGCCAATTACTGCACCAATAGCAGCGCCCTTGCCACCGCCGGCAATGGCGCCAATGATGGCCCCGACTGCGGTGCCGATCGCCGCTCGCTCAGCGGTCTTTCTTGTTTGGCTTTCTTCGCTAACGGCGCCTTCGTTGTCGACCTGCGCCGTCTCGCCGTTCGGAGTGGTAACGCGTTCGACTATTCCGGCAAATGCATACGAGTTACCGTTGCGCAAGCGAATCGTGTCGAAGTTGAAGGTCATTTCCGAACGCCCGGCGAGCCGGCCGCTCCGATGCACATTCGAAACGTGCCCTTCGATTGTGGCGCCGGTGTACTGCGCAGGAAGTGTGACCCGCATCGTGAAACGATCGCCGTCTCGAGCGGTCATAGTCGATATTGGGTCGAGAAGCTCAGCCACGACCGTCTCGCCACTGCGCACAATAAAGTCACCGCGCGCGGTTATGTCGGCAGGATAGCCCCGAGGCCCGTTGTAGATATTGAACAACGCCACGTCTGAGGTCCTGGTATAGGTGCTCTGCGATGTCACGGACCTCCCGAGGCTGTCCACATAAACACGCCGCGTAACGTTCAACCGTTGTCCATTGTCAAGCGGATCGAACGTCACAGTGAACTGATTGTTTGTATCTCCGTTGGTGGAGATCATCAACTGATTGCCGTTGAGCGTGGCCCGGGCCCTGATAGTGCGCCCACCAGGTGTCGTCTCTATGTTTTCGCGCCCGTCCGCCTCGAATGTGATTTGCGGAGCGCGCGTCGAGGCAAGTGTGACCGTACGACCGCGCAAGTCAATTGCGATCTGCTCCGGCGCTTCCAGTCGCCGCATCACCTGATCGCGCATCTGCGGGTCACCATATGGTAGAGATCCCAGCTCTCTATCTGCGACCCCAGCGGGATCGTCGCTCCTCGAGCGATCCAACTGATAAGTGCCGGTCAAACGATTTGCAGCGCGTGTGGGGTTCCCATAACCTCCATAACCTCCAGCACCGCCATAACCCCTGCCAGAAGCCGGCCAGGACACGCCGTAAACGTTGGCCAGTTGATCCAAATCCGAGCGCAGGCTAGTCCAATACTGCTGTGTCCGCGAGTCCAGTTGGCGCCGGCTCATGAAACGATCGATCAAAGAAGCTCTGTTCAGGACCTCCCGAGCATCGGTGGCGTTCGATTCGCGCCTATCGAAGCGCTCGTGCAGTCGTCTGACAGCGTCGTCAAAATCGTTCATGAACGCTGTTATGTTTTCTTGGCCGCGCGTGGTAGCGCGCATATCATCGATTGAGCTGCGCTGAAGCTCAGCATCGAGACTGTTGCGAAACAAGTCCGCATGATTCTCGATTCGATGTATCAGTTGTTGTACTGACTGAAAGTTGCCTCGAGAGCTGCGCTGCCACTGACTGGATACGTTGGCAGCCATCAGGCCCATCATCAACAATGCAGCAAGGAAATTTCTTATTGTTCTCATCGATCTTCCCTCCAAATTCCTGAATACTTATGCGCGGCCTCCAGGAATGTTTCAACGCGTCGGGATATTGGAACATCTCGGAAACTCGGGAGCGCATATCTGGGAGAATTTCTGTTCAGGGCAGTATTATGCCCATAACCTTCTCAACAAGGACCGTGCCGCAAGCAGGTCTGCCGCTGACGGATTTCGTCAGCAACTTGTCGCCGCGTAATCTAATGATTCGAACCGAAATTCTCGAACAATCGAGCAAAAAGTCACATCTTGGGCAACTCAGCAAGGCCCCACGAATGTGAACGGCAACGCGACACTTGCGGGCTCACAATGACTTACTTCAGTACTTTGAAATCCCAATTGCATACCAAGCCGCTACGCCGTCTGAATTGCTGTGTTATGCTTCGCCCCGGAGGGTTGCTTTGATGGGTTCTGAAGATTCGAAGGCCACAATACACTACGCCGGAAACGATCTCTTTGTTGGTATCAGTCCTTCCGGTCATGCCCTTACGCTTGATACAGACCACAATCGGGCGAGCGCTCCAACACCGATGGAACTGCTTCTGATCGCACTGGGAAGCTGCACGGCGGTCGACGTGATCGGCATTCTGCAAAAGAAGCGCGAGGCCGTTACAGACTACCGCGTCGAAGTGCGCGGCGAAAGACGCGATGATCATCCCCGAAGTTATAAACGAATGGTGGTCCTCCACATCGTGCGCGGAAAAAACATCTCGGAAAAGTCAGTCGCCCAGGCGATTGAACTTTCCGAGACTAAATACTGTAGCGTCGCTGCGACGCTCCGGCCCACCGCGGAAATCGTTTACAATTACGAGATCATCGAAGAATAATTGAAAGGGTGGAGAGCAATTGAACGGCGGTTACCGAATGCAAAAGTTGACGGCTTATCTCGTAGCGCTGCTTTTCATGCTTACGGCAGTAACGCCCGAGTCGGTTTCGCGTGCCGCCGCTTTGCTTACATTGTGGAAATCCGCCGCAATCCCTCAGTCGGCGAATGACAACAGCCTCGCCACTGCACGTCAAAGTGATCGCGCAGTGCGGGACGCGGATGGCAAACTCAAACGCCTGAGTCCAGGTGAACATGTGCGTCGCGCAAAACTCTACCTGTCCAACCGCGCTTTTGCCGAAGCACGCGAACACTGGGAGGCCCTGATCAAATACTACCCCCAAGACGAAAATATTCCGGCGGCTCTTTTCGGCATCGGGCGCTCCTACTTTCAAGAGCGTCGTTACGGCGAAGCCTTTTCATATTACGATCGCGTCGCGCGCCAGTACCCGCAAACGAAAGACGGCCGAGAAGGGCTCAACTTTAGCGCCGCAGCGCTATTGCGCATGGACCGCCCTTTCGAATCGGTAGAGCGATATCGCGAATACATCGAGAAGTATCCAACCGGTGAGCGGGTTGAAAGTGCGCACCTCAACCTGATCGACACCCTGCGTGAAGCGGGCCGTCCACAGGAAGCCATTCAATGGGTCGCACGCACCCGCGAAAGATTTGCAGGGACGCCGACGGAAACTAACGCAATGTTCGCGCGCCTGCGGCTGGATATCGCGGAAAGCAATTGGAAGCATGCAATCTCAACCGCCGATGAACTCAGTGCCAAGAGATTTCAGAAAGAAGTGCTGACCTCCCCGGCGGAAGTCGCATATCTGAAAGCTTACAGCCTTGAGCAAGCCGGACGAAAAGAAGAAGCTGTGAACGCGTATCTGTCGATCTCGGATGGGATCGATTCCTATTACGGATGGCGGGCGAGCGAACGGTTAACGAACCTTGCCGATGCAAAGCATCGATCGCTCATGAACCAGCGGCTCGAGCAAGTCAACGCGCAGATTGCTTCAGCGTCTGATCTCTACCCGGCGCCGTACCGCCTGGCGATCCTTCGCACCGCGAAGGCGAAGAAGCTCGATCCGCGATTCATCCTTGCCATCATTCGTCAGGAAAGTGTGTTTCAACCGCTGCGCAAATCGCCGGCAGGCGCACGCGGGCTGTTGCAACTGACGATTGACGCAGCGCAAAAGTACGCGGCCAGCGCGGGACTCAACGCGCTGCGGGAAAACCAACTCTATCGACCAGAAACATCCATTCTCGTTGGCAGTCAGTATCTCGCCGAACTCTCGCAGATGTTTCCGAACATGCCTGAGGCGGTTGCTGCTTCTTACAACGGCGGCGAAGACAATGTGGCACGCTGGGTGAGACGGGCGAAGCAAAGAGATCCGGGAGTCTTCACCGCGGAGATCGGTTTCGAAGAGACCAAGGCCTACGTGCGAAAGGTGATGGCAAACTATCGCGCCTACCGCCAACTCTATACTGCCGAGTTGACCAAAAGGTAAACTCAAGGCTCTGGACTGAAGCGCCTATCCTCGAATCCACGCGCGCCTTCACGTCTTCTCAAAGAGTCTAGCCGCGCTTTCATCATCCGGCGCGGGGTAAGCTTCGGCCTTTCTGTCTTTCGCAATACCACGCGGCTGCGCCGAAGCTGCCGGCTCATTCGACCCGCCTCTTCCCTCTTCGCGAGATTGTCTGTCCTCTAAACGTGGTCGCGATGGCGGCGGCGGAGTCACAGGCACCGGAATCGGGTGACGCTCGCGGTAAAACACCGCCGAGATCAGTCCGAGATTCGCCGTTTGCCCAAGCTTCGCGCCATAGGAATCGCGTTCCGTTGTGAAATAGAAATGGCGTGCCCGTTCCGAGCTCACCTGCCAACCGCTGATGTAGATCGTCTGATAGGGTCCGATAACCCACTTGCTCGCTTCCCACGCGCTGGTATGTCGCGCGTCGATCGAATTCAGACCGTCTACTGACAATGCTACCGCAACCCGATAAGGCAGCGGATTGCGAATGCGCACCTCGTACTCGGCGCCCTCAATTGCTTCAATGTAGGTCCGCCCTCGCGCGCTGTACTCTTCCAGCGAACGCCCGTCGACTATCACTTGAACCTCGAAGCGCTCGTCCCGGACCACGGCTGGCCCAACCTTTTCCGTCACCGACGCACTGTTGTTTCCTCGCGGCGCCGCCTTCGCCCGCCGGATCGAAAAAACAAAAGCGCCGGTCAGGATCATTCCCAGTCCGGCGCATGTGACAAATAAGAGGGTCTTCTTCATCTCTTTCTCTCCTGTCCACGGATAAACCCGCTTGAACTGTGGTAGGAACGTAGGTGTCCGCGGGTTCTTGCGCCGGAAACCCAAGCCTTGGAGCAAATATGGCACAGGTGCAGTTTGTGATCGGCCCGAAACTCGGATGACCCGTTGCTAACCAATTGCTCGTTACAGAACCGCGAGCGAGATAGCGACCGGATATAAGCGCTGAACTGCGTCGTGCAACGCTTTCCGTCCGCGAAATTGTAGATGGGAGGTTGAATGTAAGACCCGGTCGCTACCGCTCGGGGTTCTGCAACGACTCGCTCAGGCTTGGTTAATGGCATTAACTCAGGAATGAAAACTGCGCCAGTGCCAAAAAAATCGGCTCTTGTGGTAACCAGCGCGCTTTTCGTGTTGAGAAAAACGGCCCGTTAAGGCTACAATTACGCGCCGAGTTTTCCCCAAGGTTGGATCGTTGCCGCATTAGATCGACAGATTTGCAATTCACCGTTGGTTAGGAGACGCCGATGGAGTATGCACTGACCGCAACCAAGACAGAGGCGCGCGCCGGCTCGTACTACGACAAGATTTGGCGCCTCTATGACCTCACTTTCAAACTCAACGGTTACGGCCGGTCGCTCGATCAGTACTTCGCGGCGCATCCATTGCCTCTCTCTCGCGGGGCGAGGATTCTCGACGCCGGCTGCGGCACGGGTACACTGACACTGGCACTGCTTCGGACGCTTAGATTTCCGGTCAGCATTACCGCTCTGGATCTTTCTGCTTCGTCGGTTGAGGCGGCGAGGAAGGCGGTCAGTCAGAGCCCGGACCGAAGACGCGATGTCAGCTATGCGCAGGGCAATGTGTTGTCTTTGCCGTTTGCCGATAATTCCTTTGATCTCGTGGTCACGAGTGGCGCGCTCGAATACATGCCGCTTGAGGATGGACTAAGCGAGCTGGCGCGCGTGATAGCGCCTGAAGGTCATCTGTTGCATCTCCCGGTGCGCCCTTCGTTCGCCAGTTTCTTCCTGGAGATCTGCTTCCGCTTCAAACACCACCCACCGCAAGAAGTGATGCGACACACAGAACGCCATTTCAAAGTCGCCGACCACTATCGCTTCCCGCCGCTGCAGGTCATCGGCTGGACCAAGACCGCGATGCTCGCGCAGAAGGTTTAGCTCCCTGGGAGCGCGGACATTCCCGGGGTCCCCGGCGGGGCAGCCCCGTTGTTGGGGTGCTCGTTCTGTCCGCCAAGTGTGCGGCAAAACCCTAATCCGCGTTCATCC
>WNGK01001020.1_pt1 | contig 33670 bp, 30 predicted proteins | sample 5400601 | NCBI WGS metagenome assembly WNGK01 (sample SAMN13153376, study PRJNA577476) | soil metagenome | isolation source: 60 cm soil or saprolite under Garry oak tree replicate 1 | place: USA:California | collected 2016-06-15 | reverse complement strand
CGCGGCGAGTGCGCGCGCTCACCGGCAGATCCAAAGCGTTGGCAGGGCCGTTGGCTGCGGGAGTGACCGGACGCAGAACATCCAGTTCGGCGCGCCGCGAGCCAGCCGTCTGGGAGACCAGGTTGCCGCGCCGAACGGCGGATACATACGCGCCTCCACCATGGACCGGTGTCACGCCGAGTAATCGCGCTGGCATCCACCGGGCAGCACGGCATGGCCGCCACCGGGCAGGTCCGGCTGGCCGTCGTCACACCCCCACACCAGGGAATACCGCACGATCCGAATAAGTGCTCTCCGCCAGTACTGCGGTACGGCTGAACCTTCCCCGCCTAGCAGCTTGAGCTGGCGCTGGCGGCAAGGTCGGGTGCGCCGGGATACATGGGAGGGACACGCCAGGTATATGCCAGGTCTACGCGAGGCAAATCGCGAAAGAAGACCTCGACCGCTGGCCGAAAGCGTGTGCGCTCCACGGCGGCCGCGGCAACCATCAGACGAGTGCGGCCTTCACCAGTTCGGCGATCTTTTCTCGGTCACGGGGCTCCACTTCTGCAGCTCGTCGGCTTGCCTGGCGCCCTTCTTGCCCTCGGCGCGAAGCTCGGCGGCGCGTCCCTTCATTGCGGCGCGCTCCTCGGCGCTGAAGCCGGCGGATCCGGTGCCTGAAGTCTTCGCGGGCATTTCGGGCCTCCTGTCACGCTCAGGGCTCGGGTGATACCGCCCATCTGAAGGAAGGCTAAGCCCGCGCGGAGGTCTGTCGTGACGGGTGAGCTGGCTGAGCCCTGGGCGACATCGTGACCCGGTCAGCACGCTTATGAGCTAGGCGATACGCCCTGCCAGGCGAGTTCGGCGAAGCTGAACAGCCGCTGCGGGGTCATCCGCAGCCAGGCCGTTGCCCAATCCAGGCTGCTGCCGCCGTTGCGCAGCCCGGTGATGCTCCGGACGTCCTCGGGAACGGTCGCCAGCACCTCGGCGGGGCCCTCGGTGAGCACCGCAGCGTGGGTGTCATGCTCACCCTCGATGATGGACAGCGCGAGCCACGGGTGGGACCGGACGTTGCCGAGCCGGGCCGCGCCGCCGAGCGTGGGCAGCCAGAACGCCTCCGCGTATATGGAGAACAGCGTCGGTGCGGCGTGCGGACGGCCGTCGCGCCGAGTGGAGGATGCGAGCGCGTACGTCCGGCGCGCCAGGTAGCCTGCCAGCTGGGGTCCGGTCATCCGCCGCTCTGGCGGGTACGCCTTGCGCACCGCCCCGCCCGCCCGGCTGAAGGACGCCTCCTGTAGCGAGCCCAGCCAGGCCGCCAGGGCCGGATCATCCGTGCTCGCCAGCGCCTTCATGCCTGGTCTGCTCTGACGAGGGGCGTTGATGCACATGACAGTCACGCTACGTGCGGCTAGGTGGCTGACGCTTCTTCATTCCTGATCGGCTACTGCCGCAAACGGGCGCGGCGGGTTCAGCCCACGGGCCAGTCGCGCGCCGTGTTCACAAGTGCAGGCCGTTCCGCCGCCGGATGATCTTGGTGGTCCCGCAAGCGGTACCGCTGCGGACAGGCCTCCGCTGTGCCAGGGACTGATCGCCACCGGATGCCGCGCGCTGGACAGCGGGTGACTCACGTAAGATGGCGCGCTACTTGCCGTTGCGCTCGCGGTGCTTGCATCCGGGCCAGCAGCAGGGCCGGCGCTGTCCTTCTTCGAGTTCCTCTTGGGTCCGGCGGATGCGGCGTTCCCGGGTCGGGTGCTGTTTGGCGTCGAGGACCCAGCAGATGAACTCGTTGCGGGCCAGTGGCGTGAGGGCTTTCCACGCTGCGAGCGCAGTGGCGTTGGCGATCAGCGCCGTGCGCAGGTCGGCTGGCATCTTGTGCGCGACCCCGCCAGGCACGCGCTGGCTGATCACGGGACCACCGTAACTTCGTTGCATTGCTTTCACCGCCTTGTCGTTGCAGGCAGGAGCTGGTCGATGAGGATCGACGAAAGCCATTGCTTGTACCGTTCGCCGCTCCAGCCGCGGTCGGTGACGAGCAGGCGATAGACCTCGGGAGAGGCGAGGGTGTGGACGATGTCGGCCGCTTCGCGCTCTTTGAGCCCCGGACGCAGTGCGCCTGCCCGGATCAGGGAGCGCGTGATGCGGCGTTGGCCGTCGTGACGCTGTCGCGCGATCTCGGCGAGTGCTGCCGCGGCGCCCTGGTCGGATCGTGCCGCCTCTTCGAGGACGCGGTGCACCGGCGCGGTGCGCGCCATCAGCCCGCCGACCAGCGCTGCGAAGCCGGTCAGCGTATCGCGCGGGTCCAGGTTCGCGACGAGGGAGCGGACCTGCGGCCGGTCCGCCATCGCGACCGCCTCGTCGTCGCCGGCGATCGAGACGTCGAGCACGGCCTTGAGGATCCCGAGCTTGGAGGAGAACAGCCGGTACACCGTCGGCTGGGGAGTGTCGGAAAGCTCGCTGATCGCCTCGATCGTGGTGGCCGCGTACCCGCGTTCGAGGAACAGCCGGCGAGCCGCCGCGACGACCGCAGCCTGGGTTCGCCGGGTGCGCGCCTGAGGGGCGACGGTGACGGCAGTCCGGCTGCCCTTGACATCTCCGTTCATAAAAGTAATAGTAGCACTCTCAAATTGAGAGTGCTACTCTCGATTTGGGAACACAGATCGCGGCCGGTGACCACGACCGGCGAGCTCAGAAAGGACGAGTCATGACCGGCATCCAATCCGTCATCCTGCAAGCTTCCGACCCGGCTGCCGCCGAGGAGTTCTACACCACCGCATTCGGCCTCGGCGACCGGCTGCTGGTTCACGCGGCCGATGCGCCTACCAGCGGCTTCCGCGGCTTCATGCTGTCGCTCGTCGTCGCCCAGCCGAACATCGTCGACACCCTGATCGACGCGGCTGCTCATGGCGGCGCAACGACACTCAAGCCCGCCCAGAAGAGCTTCTGGGGGTACGGCGGCGTCGTGCAGGCACCGGACGGCGCAATCTGGAAGATCGCGTCGTCTGCGAAGAAGAACTCCGGCCCCGCGACCCGCGAGATCGACGACTTCGTGCTGCTGCTCGGAGCCGCCGACGTCAAGGCAACCAAGCAGTTCTACGTCGCCCACGGCCTGTCCGTCGCCCAAAGCTTCGGCAGCAAGTACGTCGAGTTCGGCGCGGCTGGATCGCCGGTGAAGCTGGCGCTGTACAGCCGCCGGGCCGCGGCGAAGGATGCCGGTGTCTCCGCGGACGGCACCGGCTCGCACCGGATCGTTATCGCCGGCGGCAGTGAGCCCTTCACCGATCCGGACGGCTTCGCGTGGCAGGCGACCACCAGAACCGCCGCAGACCGCGCGCTGTCACAGTGAGGCGCGCCAGCATTTGACGGGAAGTCACGTCACTAATGTCCCCCGCAGCCGGAGCCGGCGCCGTCCCGCAGCATGCTGCGGGACCGCTGGCTCGCGGCGTTGCTGGCCGGAGATGCGGCGTCGCGCATCCGGCGACGGCATGGGTGGTCGTCGCCTTGCCGCTGCAGGTACTGAGGCATGAACGACAGCGCCGGCCTCTACGTCGGCGGACCCGTACCCCAGCGGCCTGATCGCCGTTTCCGCCACTCCGGCAACGGTGTTCACGCTCGACGCCGCCTCGTTCACGGCGCTGTTTGCCGCGGTCTGCTGTCAGCAGGAGTTGCCGACCTCCTTGCCCGTGACTTTCTGCTCCGACGCTCCCCGGGAAACGATCCCGTAACTCATGCTGTACGACCCGGGCGGCGGGAATGAGCTCGCGCCGCTGGACGATTTCGGGCGGCAGGACCGGGGCGCGCTGAATACCGGGTTCCGCGTCCGTGGCCGTGCGTGCGTTAGGCCTTGGAAGCTGGGCGCACGGGCATACAGCGGACGGCGGCGTCCCGGGGTCGGGCCTCGGAACGCGTATGCGCTGGTCAGCGGCATGCGGCTCGGGCAGCAGGACGGAGGTCTGACCAAGAAATAACCACCTCAGCCCGCTCGCGTGACCGCGGGACGGTTATGCATGCGCCGGACGCGTTCGTTGGCTGGCGGGGGAGCAGCTGGTGGCCGGGCTGGAGGGTGGTCCGTGGCCGCACCGTGCACCCGGCAGGCACCTCCCCGGCTGCAGCCGCGCGTGGCCCTCGAATTGACTGTTTATGTACCCGCGATAGTCCTCGCGTGTACCCCGGTCGACGGATGCCCGGGTCGCATAGAGTGACAGGGTTTCCGGCACCCGCAAGACTCCGCTCAACCACCACAGACAGGTCGGTGCCGTCCTCGCATAGCCTGCCGCTCTCACCGTCACTAGCTAGTGTTTCACGCTAAGTAATGCCATCCGACCGGGGTCCGCGATGCCCGGAAGCCAGCCTGCGCAAGAAGATCACGACACGCGAGCAAACTCGGAGCAACCATGGGCCGGAAACGGCCTTTCGGGACTACCTGAAATAGGTATAACGGCAGGTCGGTACGGGTGACGTCTTCAGGTTTAGGCGCGACCTGCGCAGACGGGGCCGGGCGGAGCGCTGCCCACAGGTTAAGCGGGCGCTGCCCACATGATCTGGAGGGTGTCGTTCCGGTTCTGCGGGCTGGCCGGGCTAGCGGTTCCAGCAGGGGTCGGCTTCGGCGATGGCGAGGCTGAGAGCTTCGAGTTCTGCGATGAGCTCGCGGAGCCGTTTGTGGTTGTCGAACCAGGGGCCGTAGTCGGCGAGCTGCTCGTCGGTCAGGATGCGAGTGGAGGTCCGGCCGTTTTCTTGAGCCCGTCGTCTTCCGCGCTGATCCCGAGCACGTCCACGCCGTGCCAACCGTGCGAACGCCGTCGATACGTGACGCAACTTGCCAAGCTCTTGCCACCCGCCGCGTGTCACCACCGCTGGATCGCCAGCGCCCGCCGCGAACCGGCCTGCGGTTCACAGCCCTGGGGGTGGGCCTGGTGCAGGGCGCCGTCTTTACCGCGAGTGCTTGCTAGCTCCTAGTATACTGAGTATTATGCTCGACATGATTCCCGGCATGGTGACGCCGTGAGTGTCCCGCACGCCTTGCTCGCGTTGCTGAGCGAGGGACCGAAGTACGGGCTGCGGCTGCGTGAAGAGTTCGAGGCGAGGACCGGCGAGGTGTGGCCGCTCAACGTCGGCCAGGTGTACAAGACCCTGCAACGGCTCGAGCGTGACGGGCTGGTCGAATCGGATGGCGGCGAAGAGGGGCCGCAGAAGCGGTTCCGGATCACGGTCAGCGGCCAGGCGGAGCTGGCGGGCTGGCTGCGCGACCCGCCGGACCTGACCTCGCCGCCCCGCGATGAGCTGGTGATGAAGGTGCTGGTGGCGGTGCGTGTACCCGGCACGGATGTGCACGAGGTGATCCAGAGCCACCGCCTGTACCTGATCGAGCTGATGCAGCAGTGGACGCGGCTGAAGGATGGCGAAGCGCGCAACGACCTTGGTCTCGCGCTTGCGGTGGATGCGGAGCTGTTCCGCCTGGATGCGGTGACCCGGTGGCTGGACACGGCGGATGCGCGGCTCAGGCGTGCCGCCGCCGAGCCACCGAAGCCGGCCGAGCCGAGCCGCGCCACGGTGCCGCAGCTGCGCAGGGCGGAGGCGCGGCGATGACCACGCCAGGGCGCGGAAACGGCGATACCCCGGCGAGCGTGCTCGAGCTGCGGGGCGTGTGGAAGACCTACGGGCAGGGGCCGGCCGCGGTGCACGCGCTTGGCGGAGTGGACCTGTCGGTCGCGGCGGCCGAGATGGTGGCGGTGATGGGCCCGAGCGGATCAGGCAAATCCACTCTGCTGACCATCGCCGGCAGCCTGGAGGACCCGACCAGCGGGCAGGTGTGGGTCGGCGGCGCGGAGCTGGCCGGGATGCCGCGCAAGGCAAAGGCCTGGTTGCGGCGTCACATGGTCGGATACGTCTTCCAGGATTTCAACCTGCTGCCCGGGCTGACCGCCGCGGAGAACGTCGCGTTGCCGCGGGAACTTGACGGTGTCTCGGTGCGCAAGGCCCGCGCGGAGGCGGTGGCGGCGCTGGAAGGGCTGGGCCTGGCCGCCCGGGCCTCCAGCTTCCCCGATCAGCTGTCCGGCGGGGAGCGGCAGCGTGTGGCGATCGCCCGTGCGCTGGTCGGGGACCGGGCGCTGCTGCTGGCCGACGAGCCATCCGGCGCGCTGGACTCGGTGAACGCCGAGGACGTGATGCACCTGCTGCGCCAGGCATGCCAGCGGGGCGTGGCCGCGGTCGTGGTGACCCATGACGCGCAGCTCGCCAGCTGGGCCGATCGGGTCGTGCTGCTGCGTGACGGCCGTATCACCGGCCAGACCACCCCGCCGCCGGGTCCGGAGTCGCTGCTCATCCCGGGGCAGGGCCGGTGAGTACCGCGCCGCGCGAGCACCCGGTCCCATCGGCAACGGTGGTGTCCCCGGCCGCCGCGCGGTCATCCGGTGGGCGTGGCGGCTGTGCCGCCGCGAGTGGCGCCAGCAGATCCTGCTGATTTCACTGCTGGCCATTGCGGTCGCCGCGACCATCCTGGGCACCGCAATCGCCTACAACGCGCCGTCGACGGCCACTGCGGCAACGTTCGGGACCGCGGACGAGGTGCTCACCGTTCCCGGCGACAGCCGGTACCTGGCCGCCGACATCGCGGCCGTGCGGCGGCTCTTCGGCGTGATCGGCGTGATCGAGAACCAGGCGATCGCCGTGCCCGGCACGGTCAGCAGCATCGAGCTGCGTGCCCAGGACCCGCACGGCCGCTACGGGCAGCCGACGCTGGCCCTCGTATCCGGGCGCTACCCCACCGGCCCCGATGAGGTCGCGGTGACGAGCGGGGTCGCGTCGCTGTTCAACGTCCGGCCCGGTGATCTCTGGCGTCAGGCCGGCCGTGCCCGGCGGGTCACCGGGCTGGTCGAAGACCCCGCCAACCTGCTCGACCAGTTCGCGCTCGTCACCCCCGGCCAGGTCAGCCGCCCCACCACGGTCACCGTCCTGTTCGACGCGGCCGCGAACAGCGTCGCGGGGTTGCACCTACCAGGCGGCTCGACACCGAAGCAACGGGCTCCGGCCGGGAACAAGATCAGCCCCGCGACGGTCGTGCTCGCGGTAGCCGTGTTCGGGCTGCTCCTGATCGGCCTGGTGGCAGTGGCCGGGTTCGCCGCAATGGCGCAGCGGCGCCGACGCGCGCTCGGCATGCTCGGCGCGCTCGGCGCGACCGACCGCAATGTCCGGCTCGTCATGGTCACCAACGGTTTCGTGGTCGGTCTCATCGGTATGCTCATCGGTGCCGCCGGCGGCTTCCTCGCCTGGATCTGCTACGCATCACACCTACAGCGCGCGGTCGAGCACCGCGTCGCCTGGTCCAACGTGCCGTGGTGGGCGATCGCCGTCGCGACGACGCTGCCCGTGGTCACCGCCACGGCGGCCTCCTGGCGGCCCGCGCGTGCGGCCGCGCGGGTCCCCATCGTCGTGGCCCTTTCCGGGCGGCCTGCCTCCCCGCGAGCCTCGCACCGATCCGCCGTGTCCGGCAGCGTCCTTCTTGTCGGCGGGCTCGGCTGCCTCACCACGCGACACGACGGCCTGCTGCTCGTCGCGGGGATCGTCGCGACGGCGCTCGGCGTGCTCCTGCTCGCCCCCGTTCTCGCGGCTGGGCCGGCAGCGGTGTTCCGGCGCGCGCCCGTGCCAGTGCGGCTCGCGCTGCGCGACCTCGGCCGCTACCGGGCCCGGTCCGGGCCGGCGCTCGCGGCGATCGGCTTCGTCGTTCTGCTGGCCACGCTGACCGGCATCCTCGCTACCACGAGATCATCGAGTCCACTGATGTTCAGCGGGCCCAACCTCGCGGCGAACCAGCTCATCGTTTACGAACCACACAGCGCAGGAAGCGGCTACCCCGGCGACGGCCCGTCGCCGACCCCTGACGAAGAGCGCGCGCTGCAAGCAGACGTCACGTCCCTCGCCAAGTCGATGCACGCCCGGTTGGTCGTCGCGCTCGACGCCGCCGGGCGGCCCGGAGAAACGCCCTGCCTATCGAGCGTGCCGAGCTGCCCAGGGCCGGTCTCGCCCCTCAGCGCCGGACTTGCCGCGAACCAGCGGGCCACGCTCTGGCAAGCCACCAGCACGGGCACCATTCTCCGCAACGAAGCGGACCGCATGGACGAAGCCAACTATCAAGGCCCGTTGTACGTCGCCACACCGTCACTTCTGCGTGCCTACGGGATCAAGATCGCCCAGCTCGGCACCGGCACCGACATCGTGACCTCGCGCCGTGGTCTCAGCGCGGTGCCCAACCTCGATCTGCTCGGCACGGGCACCGTGTCCCAGCACTACACCGCGAACGGCCACTTCATCTCCGAGCGTTACCAGTGCCCACCGGCCCGCTGCATCAAGAGACCGAAGATCCGGACCTTCGCCGATCTCCCGTCCGGCACCTCGGCCCCCAACACGCTCATCACCGAGCACGCGGTCCAGCAACTCCGCCAGCAACTCGTTCCGGTCGGCTGGCTCATCCAGACGCCCGGACCCCTCACCCCGGCTCAGGACAACGCCGCCCGTCGGCTGGCATTGGCCGCCGAGACGCGCATCGAGACCTCGACCGGGCAGCCAGACTTTTCTACGATTCGAACGGGAGCCACCGCGGCGGGCATCATCCTCGCTCTCGCCGTGCTGGCCGGCACCGTCGGCTTGATACGCAGCGAGGCCGCCGGCGATCTGCGCATCCTCACAGCCGCCGGGGCGAGCAGCACCCACCGTCGCGCGCTCGCCGGTGCCACTGCAGCCGCCCTCGCCCTCCTTGGCGCGCTGCTCGGCACCGCCGTCGCCTACCTTGCCATCACCGCATGGGCGTGGGGGCGCAGCAGCCTCGGCACGACGCTCAGCCCGGTGCCGGTCGTCGACCTGACCGTCCTCCTAGCCGGCCTGCCCCTGGCCGCCGCCGCGGGCGGCTGGCTGCTCGGCGGACGACAGCCGCCCGCCATCTCACGAAAGCCGCTCGAATGAGCACCGCGCTGGCGCTGGGCCACCAGTCGACGGCTGGCTGCCCTGCATTCCGAGACGCCGGAAACTGTCCCCTAAAGTGTGAACTTGAGGAATTTCACCGAAGAGGCAAAGTGTTGGTGGTATGCCTCAGGGGCCGGGTGAGCGGGAGGACCCGAAGGCACGCCTCGTGGCGTATATGTGCTGGTCAGCGGCGTGTGGCTCTGGTGGGAGGAGAGCGGTCTCTAAAACCGTCGGCTCAGCCTACGTTGGTTCGAACCCAACACCTGCCACCATCTGCGAAAACGGTCCGCTGGCTGCAGGAATGCGGGACAGGATCCCGGAGCGGTGCCGACGGTGCGGGCCTGCTACTGATCATCGGTGCGGTTCACCAGGCAGCAGATGCGGCTTCCTGGTCGTGGGGCTGTGAGGCTGGCGCTGTGGCCTGCCGTCGGCAGGGGAAGCTGACCTGGATGTGCAGGCCGCCTTGGGGCCGGGCGCGGGTGGTGAGGGCGGCGCCGTGGGCGCCCGCGATGGCGGCGACGATGGACAGGCCGAGTCCGTGGCCGTCGCCGGCGCGGCCGGCGGCCCGCTGGAAGGGCTGGAACAGGCGGTCTATGTCGGCGGGCGGTATGACGGGGCCGGTGTTGGCGACCGACAAGATGACCTGTCCGTCTTCCAGGCCGGTGGTGACGTCGATGGTGCCGGCCGGGAGGTTGTGCTGGACGGCGTTGTCGATGAGGTTGGCGGCCAGCCGCTCGATCAGGTCCGGGTCGCCGTGCAGCGGTGCGGGGCCGAGCCAGGCCTGGACGTGGAGCTGGCGCTGCTGGATCCGGGCATGTGCGTGGTGCAGGCCGGCGGCGGCGGCCTCGGACAGGTCCGCGGGCTCGCGCCGGGGCAGGCCCGCTTCGCTGGTGGCCAGGGTCAGCAGCGCTTCCAGGATGCGTTCTTGCTGCCTGCCGGATTCCAGGAGCTCCTGGCCGGCGGCACGCCACTGCCCGGTAGTCGCCGCCGGGTTGCGCAGCGTCACCTGCAGGAGGGTCCGGTCGAGGGTGAGCGGGGTGCGCAGTTCGTGGGAGGCGCTGGCGACGAAGTGGCGCTGGGCGGTGAACGATGCCTCCAGGCGGGCCAGCAGGTCATCGAGGGTGTCGGCGAGTTCCTTGAACTCGTCGTCCGGCCCGGCCAGCGCGAGGCGTTCGTGCAGGCTGGTGGCGGAGATCCGGCGCGCGGTCGCGGTGATGGCCCGGACCGGCCGCAGCACCCGCCCGGCTATCACCCAGCCGAGCGCGAACGCGAGCACGGCCATGACGCCCAGCGCGATGCCGGACTGGGCCAGGAGCACGTGCAGTTCGAACCGGTGTGCGCGCAGGGCCTGCTGGTACCGCAGCACGCAGTCGTGATCCTTGCGTAGGCACGCGTGGTTGCTGGGCCCGGGAGCGGGGAGGATTCTCTTGCCTGCCGTGGCGCGGTCGAACAGCCAATAGGTGAAGGCGAGCAGGCCCGTCCCGGCGAGCGTGAACAGGGTGCCGTAGAGGACGGTGAGGCGCAGCCGCGCGGTGGGGCGGGGCAGCCGCGGCCGGGGCGACGCGGGAAGCCGGCCAGCGGGGCTGGTCACGGGGCCGCTCCGATCCGGTAGCCGGCTTCGCGGACGGTCTGGATCAGGGGCGGGTCGCCGAGCTTGGCCCGCAGCCGCCCGATGGTGGTCTTGACCGTGGTGGTGAACAGATCGGCGTTCTGATCCCAGGCCCTTTCCAGCAGTTCCTCGGCCGGTACCAGCGTGCCCTGGGCGGTCAGCAGGCACTCCAGCACGGCGAACTCCTTCGGGGTCAGCGCCAGCCGCCGCCCGCCGCGGACCGCGACCCGCCGGGCCGGGTCAAGTACCAGGTCGCCGTGGGTAAGCGTGGGCGGCAGCGGTATCCCAGCGCGGCGTGCCAGCGCCCGGATCCGGGCGACCAGCTCGGCGAAGTCGAACGGTTTGGGCAGGTAGTCATCCGCGCCCAGGCCCAGGCCCTCGACCCGGTCGGCGATCGTGCTGGCGGCGGTCAGCATCAGCATCCGGCTCGGGCAGCGGCGCTCGGCCAGCTCCCGGCAGACCTGATCGCCGTGCACGCCGGGCAGGTCCCGGTCCAGCACGATCACGTCGTAGCGGGCCAGGGCCACCTGGTCCAGCGCGTCCTGCCCGTCGAAGACCACGTCGACGGCCATGCCCTCATCGCGCAACCCCGCCGCCACCGTCTCGGCGAGCCGCTTGTGGTCTTCGGCCACCAGCACCCTCATGCCCTCTCCCCTCCGCAGGCCGTTCCGTCGGCTCAGGCGAGTCCCTGCCGCCCAGGATGCCAGGCCGTAGGTGACAGCCAGGTCACAAGGTTCGTGACCGTGCTGTCACCCGTGGCCCGCTACACCTGACCCACATGAGCTGCAGGACGGGCATGCTGACCGCCGCGCTGGCCGGCGCGGTCGTGCTGGCGGCGGCATGCGGCGGCGGCAGCAGCAGCCCGGCCCGCTCATCCGCGTCATCGCAGCCGACGGGCTATCAGCGATACCTCGCGTACTCGCGGTGCATGCGCGCCCACGGCGCGCCGTTCTGGCCCGACCCGGTCATCGAGCCCAGCGGCGTGTACGACCCCCCGGTCGGATACCAGATCACAGCGCGGATCCTGAACAAGGAGCAGGGGCCGGGATGGCAGGCCGCGGTTACGGCCTGCCAGCGGCTCGCGCCCGCCGGGCTCCCGCTTACCGAGCAGCAGATCGCTTCGCTCCGCTCCGAGCTGGCCAAGCTTGCCGCCTGCATGCGCGCCCACGGGATATCCGGCTTCCCCAGCCCTGTGGTCGGGCCTTCCGGCGGCGGCTTCCCGAGCCCGGGCCCTGGCGTCGACCAGGATTCCGCGCCGTTCCGGGCCGCACGGCAGGCCTGCCAGGAATACCAGCCAGGCTCGTGACGAAAGGCGCATGTGGCAATGAGCAGTCGGGCGGGTTCATTGGGCGCCACACTGGCGCGGATCGTGCTGCCGACCGGGATCGTGCTGCTGGCGGCGGCCTGCGGTGGCGGCAGCCCCGCCCAGCCGGTGCCGTCACCGACCCCGTCGATATACCAGCAATCCCTCACGTACGCGGAGTGCATGCATGCACACGGCGCGCCTGAGTTCCCCGCCCCCGAGCTGGGACCCGGGGGTTTGCTGATCCATCCCGTCGCCCCGCCGCGCGGGATGCTGTCCAGCCCCGGCTATGACAAGGCGTTCCGCGCCTGCGAGCAACTGGCGCCAGGGAGCGGAAGGTCCGCCGGGAGGTCCCAGACGCTGGTCGATCGGGCGCTGAGCGTGGCGGAATGCATGCGCGCGCATGGGATCGCCGGCTACCCCGACCCAGCGCTGATAGACGGCGGCGCCCACGTCCCCGATCTGTGGGCGATCGGGGTGGACACGCACACGCCGCAGTTCCAGACGGCGGGGCGCGCCTGCCGAGTGGGCCTCTTGTGGCAGCTGGAGTGGTGGTGGCCCGCCGGGTCGCTCAGCACCGCGTCCTAGGTCAATTCCAGACAGCAGAACGACAAGGAGTACACGTCATGAGCCATGGCATGGCGAACGCCGCGGCCGGTGGTCACCGGAGCGGCTACCGCGCGGAGATGCTGATCCAGCTCAGCGAGGTCACCCGGCGGTATGCCGGGGGCGGCGGGCCGGCGCTGGACCGGGTCAGCCTGTCCGTCGCCCGGGGGGAGGCGGTGGCGGTGATGGGCCCGTCGGGCAGCGGGAAATCCACGCTGCTGAACCTGATCGCCGGACTCGACAAGCCGAGCGGCGGGACGGTGACCGTGGCCGGGCAGCGGATCGACAGCATGGGCGAGACCAGGACGGCGCGGTACCGGCGCGGCCAGGTGGGGATGGTCTTCCAGTTCTTCAACCTGCTCGATGACCTGGCCGTGGCCGGTAACGTGCTGCTGCCCGCCCAGCTCGCCGGGATGCCGCGGCGCAAGGCCCGGGCCCGGTGCGCGGAACTGCTGGCCCGGCTGGGCATCGGCCGGCACCGCGACGCCTATCCGGCGCGGCTGTCCGGCGGGGAACGGCAGCGGGTGGCGATCGCGCGGGCGCTGATCAACTCCCCGGCGGTGCTGCTGGCCGATGAGCCGACCGGGGCGGTCGACACCGCCGCCGGCCAGGAGATCGGCCAGTTGCTGCTGGAGCTGAACGCCGCCGGGCAGACGCTGGTGATGGTCACCCACAGCCCCGAACTCGCCGCCAGGTACTCGCGCCGGGTGGTGCGGCTGCTGGATGGCCACGTGGCCAGCGACATCGCCACGGCCCGCGGATGAACATCGCACCGGTGCTGCGCGCGGCGGCCAGCGGCGTCGCGCGCCGGCCGGTCCAGACCGCCGTGCTGTTCATCGTCCTCCTGGCGGCCAGCGCGTCGGCGACGCTCGGCCTCACCCTGTACACCAGCGCCAACGAAGCGTTCCAGGAGAACTTCGCCAAGTACCACGGCGCGCAGCTAGCGCTCTACGTCAACGCGAAGCGTGCGACAGCCCAGGAGCTGGCGAACACGACCCGCCTCCCCGAGGTGACCGGGTCCGCTGGACCATACCCGGCGACGACCGTGACGGCAAGCACGACGCCTTCGGTACCAGGTTCGCCGCGCACCGGCCCGCGGGTCAGTACCGGCGCGGGCGCGTGGCAGTCCCTGACCACCGTCGGTCGCACCTCGCTCGGCGGGCCGCTCGACGACCTGACCCGCAACGGCGGGCGGTGGGCGGCGGCGACGGACGAGATCGTCCTCGCGCCCTCCTACTCCGGCTTCGCGGGCTTCCCGGTCGGCTCGACGATGACCGTGCGCGGGCTGGCGGGCAAGCCCCGCCTGCTCGTCGCGGGGAAAGGCGGCTCCGCCGCGCGCGACGAGGCGGCGTGGATGACGCCGGACGGGATCGCCGCGCTGGAGGCGGCGGGCGCGCCCGCCGAGCAGGAGATGCTGTACACCTTCGGCAGCGCCGCCACCGCGGTCGAGATGGACGCCGACCTGAAGGCGATCGAGGCGGCGCTGCCGGAGGGTGCGGTCGTCAGCTCGGTCTCCTGGCTGCTGACCTCCGACCAGCTCGGCGGCGTGCAGGGCATCAACACGCCGTTCGTCCTCGCCTTCGCCCTGCTGGCCATGGTGCTGGCCGGGCTGATCACCGCCGCCGTGGTCAGCGGCGTGGTCGTCGCCGGCTACCGCCGGATCGGGGTACTGAAGAGCATGGGGTTCACCGTCCTGGCGGGCCTTGTCCCCGCCGTCCGGGCTGGCCGGCTGAGCGCGACCGCGGCCATCGTCGCGGGGCAGGCCCCGGCGGCCGGAGCCGGCCAGCACGCCCAGCGCGTGTTCGCGGGCCTGCCGGCTCCGCGTCCGGTGACGCTCGGGCTCGCCGCGCCGTTCTCCCGTCCCGGCCGATCGGCCCTGACCGGCGCCGTCGTCTGCTCCGGCGTCGCGGCGGTCGTGCTGGCGGCCGGCCTCAGCTCGTCGGTCACCACCTTCACCCACTTGCCGCTGACCGGCGAGGGGCAGGCGCAGGTCACGCTCGCCGCCACCGGCGCAAGCCTCGCGCCGTTCAGTTCCCGCCAGCGGGCCGAGCTCACCTCCGCCCTGGCCGCGCTGCCGGGCACCGAGCATGCGGTCGCCGGCCTCACGATCATGGGCGGCCTCCTTGATGCCTCCTCCGCGCTCAGCGTGCCCGGCCTGCAGTTCCCGCTGCTCACCCGGGTCTACGACGGTGCCTCCGGCTGGCTCCAGGGCACTCTCATAGCGGGAACCTGGTACCACGGGGCAGGCCAGGTCGATGTCAATCACGAGTTCCTGACCCAGACCGGTCTCGCCGTCGGGGACGAGCTCACCCTCAGCGCCGACGGTCACCTGGTCAGGACGACGATCGTCGGCGAGATCTTCGAACCCGGCCCGCCCGAGCTCTTCGCGGGCTCGGCCACCTTCGCCGGCACGCCCCTGGCTACGACGATTACCCAGTACGACATAAGGCTGCGCCCCGGCACCGACGCCGCGACGTACATGACGGCGCTCACCAGAAAGCTGAGATCATCCGCCTACGCGGTCACCGGCCCGCTGACGATCCAGGCTGATGGGCTGCGCAACATCGATACCTCGCTGATCGGCCTGCTGACGATCCTCGTGGCCGCGCTCGCCGCCCTCGGGGTGCTCAACGCCATGATCATGGTGGCACGCGAGCGAGTGCACGACCTGGGCGTGGTCAAGGCCATCGGGATGACCCCGCGCCAGACCGTGAGCATGGTCCTGCTCTGGGCCGTCGTTCCCTCGGCCGTCGCCGCCGTCATCGCGGTACCCGCCGCCCTCGTCCTGCACGACCTGACTATCCACGCCATCGGAACCCAGACCGGCACCGGCGTCCCGGCCCCGCTCGTCGAGGTCTACCGGGCCGGCGGGCTCGCGCTCCTCGCCCTCACTAGCCTCGGGCTCGCCGTCCTCGGCAGCCTCGGACCCGCCGTGTGGGCGGCCGTGTCGCGAACCACGGCCGTCCTGCGCACCGAATAGGGACAACCGCCCAAGGCAACCGAACGACAAGGAGTGCATGTCATGAGCCATGGCACGGCGGTGCTCAAGGCGGCCGCGGCCGGGATGGCGCGACGGCTGGTGCAGACCGTGGTGGTCTTCATGGTGCTGGGCACGGCCGGCACGGCCGCCGTGGTCGCGCTGACCCTGGCCACCACCGCCACCTTGGCGTTCCAGGCGGTGTCCGCCCACTACCACAGCGCGGACCTCGCGGTGACGATCGACGCCGCGAAGGTGACGGGCACCCAGCTCGCCAGGACCCGCGAGCTGCCGGGAGTGACCAAGGCCGTCGGCTACCCCGCGACCACGGTCAGCATCACCATCCCGGCAACGCCCGGGTACCAGGGGAGTGCCCCGGTCTCCGGCCGGGTGACCGTGGTGGGCCGGGCCTCGCGATCCGGCCCGCTGGATGACATCACCCAGAAAACCGGCCGGTGGCCTGTCCGGCAAGGCGAGATCGACCAGAACGACCTCTCCGGTACTCGCGCATCAGTCGGCCAGGTGACCGCCGTCACCGCCACCAGCCTTCCGGGCAAGCCGAAGCTCACCATCGTCGGGTTCGCCTCGCTGCCATACCAGGACGATACGCAGAATAACTGGGCGTTGCCCGCCGAGATCTCTGCCCTGGAAAAGGCCGGCGCACCCCGGCAGGAACAGATGCTCTACACATTCAGCAACGCACCTACCGCCGCCGCCCCCGTCAGCGCGGACCTGAGCGAACTGCGGGCGGCGCTGCCAGCCGGGGCGATCATCCGCTATGCCACCTCACTGGCCTCCGCCAACCGTGACATCATGGGCCAGGGGGTCAGGGCGTCGTCCAACGTGCCGTACGCCCTCATGGCGCTGCCGCTCGCGGCGGTGATCATCGCCAGCGTCGCCGCGGGGGCGGTGACGGCCAGCTACCGCCGGATCGGCGTGCTCAAGAGCATCGGCTTCACCCCGGCCCAGGTCGTCGCGGTCTATCTCACCCAGCTCGGGATCCCGGCCCTAGCCGGGTCGCTGGCCGGAACGGCGCTCGGCAACCAGTGGGTGCTGCCCCGCATCCAGGACAACCCAGTGTTCAACGTCACCGTGGCCGTTCCCGTCTGGATCGATATCGCAGTACCGGCCGGGATGCTGACGCTGACCGCGCTGGCCGCCCTGGTCCCCGCCGTGCGGGCGGGGCGGCTCTCGGCCGTCCAGGCGATCACCGCCGGCCAGGCCCCGTCGGCCGGGCACGGGCACGCCGTCCACCGGATCGCCGGCAGGCTGCCGCTGCCCCGCCCGGTCACCGTCGGGCTGGCCGCCCCCTTCACCCGCCCCGCCCGGTCGGCCGCCACGCTGGCCACCATCACCATCGGGCTGACCGCGGCCGTCCTCGCCGTGGGCCTGTCCTCCCAGATCACCAAGATCGTGCCCAGCATCGGCGTCGCAGAGATAGGCCGGGCGCTGTTCCGGCGACTGGCATGGCTGGTGGTCGTCCTGGCCGGGATCGGCGTCTTCAGCACGCTGCTGACACAAGCCCGGGAACGGGTCCACGACCTCGGGATACACAAAGCGCTCGGGATGACACCCCGGCAGGTCATCACGATGGTCACCTGCTGGGCCGTCGCCCCCGCCATCATCGCCGCGGCCATCGCCCTGCCCGCCGGCACCGCCCTGGAACCGGTACTCGCCCGGGCCGTCGTCAACGCGCAGGAAGGCCCGGCGGAAAACATGACCTCCCTCATGCCCGGCGTTCACGGCGGTGCGCCGCCTCCCGGCAGTGCCGCGCCTTCCGGCGGAGCCGTGCGATATGCCTCCCCGCCGCCCCAGCAAGCCCGCGGCGGGCCGCAACCCGGCGCCTCCCGGCAATCCCGGATCGACCAGCCACCCCAGAGTTCCTCAGGAGCGCAATCCATTTTCACCGGCATGCTCCACACCGCCGGCCAGGACCCTTACACCTCCGGCGAACTCGCCCTGCTCGCCCTGGCCGGGCCGGCCATCGCCCTGGCCGGCGCGCTCGGACCCGCCGCCTGGGCCGCCACATCCAGAACCACCACCGCGCTGCGCGCCGAGTGACGCCCGGAGCCGTGGGTGACAGTCATGACGGTTGTGCAAAGCGGACTATACGGCTGGTGGACGACCACGTGTCGGCGACAGCATGACCCTTCGGGACAACATCAGCCAAGCAAACGAATGGGTCTCGCATGAATTGGAAAGTCTGGAGGACGGCGAGCTGCGCTGCCCTGGGAGCGCGGGTCTAGGAGAAGTACATGGAAGGTTCATCAGAGGCCGGCAGCGGGTGGAAACGGGTGTGCTATGCCGGTGGGGTGCTTGAGCATCCCGGGTACGCGGGAGGATCTGGCTGGGTGGTCCCTGCACCGCCGTTCTCTGCGTCCGTGCATCCGGCGGCCGAGGGCTTCTGCCTGCAGGTTTGGGGAGCTGTACGGACCTGTACGTGGCTGTCCGCAGGATCCGACCCGTGATAGGCCCAGCACACGTACATATGGCGGACAGCGTGCCCGCCGCGAGCGTCATGAAGCATCGTGGCCCTGGTCCGGCTACCTGCCCTGCATCGCCCGCCGGGCGTTGGCCTTCATCGCCGAGATCGTCTCGGCCAGCTGCTCCCTGGGGCTGAACTAGATGAACTCCGTGCCCGCCGCGGCCGCGGGCACGTGCCCCGGCGTCATGTAGAAGGCGTCGCCGACCTGGTAGGTCTCATCGCGGTCGGCGTAGCTGACGGTGATCGTCCCGGCCGGCAGGTGTCCCCAGTGCGGGCACTGGCAGCTGTCTCCCGGCAGTCCCCGGAGCAGCGGGGCCAGCGCGTGACTTTGCCGGATGGTCACGAAGTCGACCGTGATGTCGTCCAGGTCGCCGCTGCGGTCGACGGCCGGGCCGGCGTCCTGGACGTCCGGGACGCTGTCCTGGCTGAGCCTTGGCATGGTGCCTCTTTCGGGGATCGGGAGACACGACCGTAACCGCGGGATGGCGGCCAGGGCATGAGGCGATCGCCGCAGCACGTGCTCCATCGGCGGGCCGAACCCCAGGTCGACGCCGAGCGACAGCGCCGCGACCAGCTCGGCCAGCCGGACCCGCGGTCGGCCGGCATCCCCTCCCACCAGCCAAGCGTAACCGTCAGGTACCTGTCGGCGGCAGGGCGGAAGATGGGGTATTCGCCTCATGCGGCGGCTCCGGCGGCCTCGGTACGTTCGCACTGCCAGCAATCGCGAACGTACCGAAGTGAGGAAGCGATGAGCCTGCGTGCCAAGTTGTTCGCCCTGACCTACGACCGCCAGATGGCCAAGACCGAGGCCGCCGGGCTGCGCGCCATGCGAGAGCGCCTGCTCGCCGGAGCGCACGGCGACGTGCTCGAGATCGGCGGCGGGACCGGGCTCAACCTGCCCTGCTACGGCCCGGCCGTCGGGTCGCTGACGATCACCGAGCCGCAGCCCCCGATGCTGCGGCACCTGGAGCGCAACGTCCGTGCCCGACGCCCAAGCGCCCGGGTCCTGCGCGCGCCGGCCGAGGACCTTCCCTTCGACGACCGCAGCTTCGACGTGGCCGTGTCCACGCTGGTCCTGTGCGGCGTCGACGACCAGCCCCGGGCGCTGCGGGAGCTGCGCCGGGTGCTGCGCCCCGGCGGCCGCCTGCTGTTCATCGAGCACGTCCGGTCCGATGACCCGGGCACGGCCCGCCTGCAGGACCGGATGAACTGGCTGAACCGGCTGGTCGTGTGCTGCGACTGCAACCGTCCCACGCTCGATTCCATCCGGAGCGCCGGCTTCACCGTGGCCCAGGTGGAGCACACGGCGCTGCCGAAGGCCCCGCCGTTCGTCCGTCCCGCCATCGCGGGCAGCGCTACGGTTCCCGCGGCCGCGCCGCGTGCACGGCAGGACGGCGGCCAGCCCACGGTTGCGCCGCCTCGAGCTGCGCGGCCAGCCGGATGAGCGTGGCCTCGTCACCGAACCGGCCGAGGAAGTGCACGCCGATCGGCAGGCCGTCGTCGTTCCACCAGAGCGGGACCGACATCGCGGGGTTGCCGGTGAGGTTGGCGACGACACCCGCGTAGCGCACGGTCTGCCCGCTGACCTGAAGCGACCGCCACGGATCCGCCGGGGTCGAGACCATCGTGCCGATGGGCAGCGGCGGCGTCGACATCGTAGGGGTGAGGAACGCGTCGAAGCCGGTGAAGAAGCCGGCGACCCGGCGGCTGAAGCGCTGGACGTCCTTCACGGCGAGCAGCCACTCGGCCGCAGTGACCTTCTCGCCGGCCTGCCACAGCGCCCGGGTCAGTGGCTCGATCTCGCCGTCGGCCGGCTCGCGGCCGACGCGGCGGATCCAGTAGCGCAGGATCCACGCCGTAGCGGCGTGGATCATCGTGCCGATGGCCGCGCCGACCTCGGGAGTAAAGCCCGGCCAGTCCATCTCGGTGACCTCGTGGCCGAGCGAGGCGCACAGCCGGGCGGCGTGATCGGCGGCCGCGACGCAGTCGGGATGGCCAAGGTCGCCGTCGGGTGTCCGGGTGGTGTAGCCGATGCGCAGCCGGCCGGGATCGGCCCCCACCTCGTCGAGGAACGGGCGGGCCGGCGGCGGCGCCCAGTACGGGTCCCCCACGTCGGGGCCGGACGTGGCGTCGAGCAGCGCGGCGCTGTCCCGGACCGAACGGGTAAGCGCGTGCTCTGCCGCACCGCCCGCGGCGACGTCGCCGTACTCGGGCCCGAGGGGGTTGCGGGCCCGGGTCGGCTTGAGAGCGAACAGGCCGCACGCCGAAGCCGGGTAGCGCAGCGAGCCGCCCAGGTCGTTGCCGTGCGCGAACGGCACCATGCCCGATGCCACTGCCGCCGCGGAGCCGCCGCTCGATCCGCTGGTGGAGCGCTGCGGGTCCCACGGGTTGCGGGCCGGGCCGAACAGCAGGGGCTCGCACGCGGGCGCCATGCCGAATTCGGGCGTGCTGGTCTTGCCCAGGATGACCAGGCCCGCCCGGCGCAGGCGGAGCACGAGCTCGGAGTCGAAGGCGGACACGTTCTCCGCGAGGAAGCGGGAGCCTTCGGTGAAGCGCACGCCCTTCATTTCGCAGGCCAGGTCCTTGAGCAGGTACGGCACCCCGGCGAAGGGGCCCGCAGGACCGGCCCGTGCCGCCTCGGCCGCCCGCTCGAAGAGCGGCGTGACGACGGCGTTCAGCACCGGGTTCAGCGCCTCGATGTGCTCGATGGCCGCCGTCACCAGCTCGGCCGCAGTGACCTGGCCAGTGCGGACCAGCTCGGCCTGGGCGGTGGCGTCGAGCAGCGAAAGCTCACCGTTCACGGCCTGACCTCGCGGCGGAGATGGGCAACCTGGACATCGCCGAGACCCTCGATGCGCGGCGCGGGCAGCCCGGCCGCGGCGACGGCGTCGCGGAACGCGTCGCTCCCGGTGAACTCCTCGTAGACGGCCTTCCCGGGGCAGGCGTCGAACACCGTCAGCCCGTCGTCCCGGGCGATGCAGAGGTGGACGTCGAGAGCGTCGATCCCGAACCGCTCCAGCAGCCGGTGGTAGGCGGGCAGGAGCTCGCCGGGGTCGCCGTCGAAGTGCATCGCGCCGAGGTAGAGTGACCCGCTCATGGCTGGGCCTCCAGCACGATGTTGAACGGCGCCGCCTCCTGGGCGACGCGCCGCACCCGCGCATAGCCAGCCTCGGCGAGCACCTGCCGCAGCCGGGCCTCGCCGGCCATCGCCCCGAGTGCCGCCGCGCCGGGCTGGGCGAGCGACGACGGTGTGCACACCAGCGTCGAGATAGCGTAGCCGATGCGAGCGTAGGGATTGCTGAAATCGTCCTCGAGGCGGTCGGCGGCGAGCGGCTCGATGATCATCGTGGTCCCGCCGGGGGCGAGGACCGAGCGGGCGCGGGCCGCCGCGGCGACCGGGTCACCGAGGTCGTGCAGGCAGTCGGTGAACGTGACGAGGTCGTAACCGATGTCAGCCACCCGGGCGCCCGCGGCGAGCCGGCCGGTCACTCCGTCCAGGGCGGCGATCCACCCGTCGACCAGCGACGCCAGGTACATCGGGCGGGTGAAGCGGGCCTGCGCGTCGTTGAGCGCGGAATGGTGGTCACCCCATCCCATCCCGCCGCCGGCCCGGAAGAACCCCTCGATCGTGGCGAGGTCGTTCCACAGCCCGATGAACCCGTCGAACACGCCGATGAGTGACGCTGGGCTGTCCTCGCCCGCGATCACCAGCGCCATCTCGTCGGGGAGCGTGAACGTGCCGCCCGCCGGGTCGTAGCCGACGTAACCGGCTACGGCGACCCCGCGCAGCCACTCGCGGGCATAACGCTCCACCGTCCCGGTCCTGGCCGCCAGCTCGTTCGGCGTTACCGGGCCGGCGCCTGCCATCGCCGCCCACAGGCCCAGCCGGTCACCGAGAACGATCAGCGGCCCGGTGATGGCCACGCTCAGTTCGCCGAACACCTTTCCGGCCGCCTCTTCCACCTTCTGCTCGTCGACAGCCATCAGGGTCTCCTATCGTTGTTCCGCAAGGTTGTCCTGATGGCGTGAGATCGCGCCTCACGATTGTGAGACGCTCCACCGCACGGTCTCGGCCGGCCGGTAGGCACACCGCGTACCCGTCACGATGCTGGCCTGCAGGTGCCGGCCGAGCTCGGGGTGGGCCCGCTCGATCCGGCCGATGGTGTCACGGATCCGGGCCGTGACCGTGGTACGCGCCCGTTCGGCGGCGTCCCCCAGCCGTCGGCGCCGCCCGCCGAGGCCGGTGGTGCGAGCAAGCTCGTCGATGAGCGCATCGCGTTCGGCTGCCAGCCGGGCCGAGCGCTCGATGTCGTGGTGTGCGTCCGCCTGCGCCAGCTCGTCGTCGAGCTCGGCCAGCCGGGCCCGGTATTCGGCCCGGGCCCGGTCGTCCAGGACCGGGTCGGCGCCGAAGGCCTGGACCGGTTGCGCGCCGCCCGTGACCAGGGCCGCCGCTGCAACCTCCCGGCCCGGCGCGGCGAGCAGCACGGCGAGGTCCCGCAGGCCTTTCGCGTCCCGCAGCAGCACGGCGCGGCCGCCGAACCCGACCGTCCACACGTCCCCGTCCCGGCGGAACACGTTGCCGTCGTCCTGACCCCGCTCCTCCATCGCGGGCCGATCCCGGGCAGCCAGGACGCAGGCCCGTTCCGCTCGGGCCCGTGCCGCGAGGACCGGGGCGCCGAGGCGATCGCACCGGCGAGCCGCGTCGTCGAGGTGGGTCACTGCGTCGTCCCATCGGCCGAGCGCGGCGGCGAGCAGGCCGAGTTGCAGGGCGACCGGCCCGGTGCTGAGCACCGCCGCCCCTACCACGGCGAACTCCTCCGCCATCGGCAGCAACTGCTCGTACAGGGCCAGGCACCGGCACCGGTCCCCGACGGCCGCGGCCAGCTCGGCGTCACCGGTCAGCATCGCGGTGTGCCGCCATCGGTAGGCGGCCGGGACGCTGGGCGCCGAGGCCACCAGGGCCGCGGCCGCGGCCCGGTCGCCCGCCCCGATGAGCAGCCAGGCCCGCTCCTGCCAGGCGAGTTCGGGTGGGGTGAGCACCTGGCCGCGCGCTGCGGCCAGGCCGTTCAGCCGGGCCCAGTCGTGCCGGACGAAGGCCAGCCCGACCAGCTGACTGGACTCCACCGCCCACGCGTCCGGCTCGCCAATCTGCTCGGCGTAGGCGGCCGCGGCGGCGATGAGCTCATCGGCCGTCTCCAGCGGACCGGTCAGGGACGCGGCCGTGGCCTGGCGGGACCGTGCCAGGTACAGGTAGCGCGGGATCGCCGCCCGTTCGGCCAGCCGGGTGAAGGTGCCGAGTTGCACGGCGAAGGAGGGGTCGCCGAGCTCGAGCAGCGCCACGAGCCTGCACAGGTGCGCTTCCAGCACCAGCTCGGTCTCGCCGGCGGCGGCCGCGGCGGCCGCCAGCTCGTCGGCGATGCCGAGCCGCTCGGTCGCGGTGCCCGGCTCCCAGCGCACGTCGGCCAGCGCGAACAGCGCGTAGGCGAGCACGCCCGCATCACCGGCGGCCCGGGCGCCGTCGACCGCGGCGCTGGCGAGCCCGACGGCACGGGGCAGGTCACGATGCGGACCGTCGGCGAGCTCGCGCGCCAGCGACGCCGACAGCAGCCATCGCGCCGGGCTGCGGTCGGCGGCCTGGTCACCGCCGAGTGCGGCGAGGGCCTCTTCGAGCAGCGCGATCACCCCTGATCTGGGCGACTCGGTCAGCGTCGCTACCCGGTGGGCGCCGAAGGCCGTCCGGGCGAACAACGCCCCGTCGCCGGCCGAGCGGGCCCGCGCTGCCGCCCCGAACAGCGCGGCCCGCGCGTCCTCGCCGTGTCCCGCGCGGCGCAGCGCGTCCCCGTACTCGCACAGCAGCACCAGGTCGGCCGCTGCCGCACCGCCGGCGACCTCGACGGCACGGCGCAGGCGGGCGGCCGCTTCGTCGAAGGCGGTCCCGGCGGTTGCCTCCCTGGCCGCCTCGGTCAGGGAGGCGACCGCGCGGTCGCGGTCACCCAGCGGCCACGCCACGCTGCGGTGGTAGGCGATCTCCGCCGCGGTGGCGGCCGGGCCGGTGTGCCGCTCCAGCTGCCCGGCCGCCGCAAGGTGCAGCGCCGACCGCCTGGCCGCGGGCAGCCCGTCGTACACGACGTCGCGGAACAGGTCGTGGCTGAACCGGAGGTGACCGAGCTCGTCACGGTCAAGGACCGCGGCGCGGACGGCGCTGTCCAGGAGCGGCACCGTCGTCTCGGCGGCCACGCCGGCGATGGCGGCGACCATCGCGACCGGGAAGCGCCTGCCCACGACCGAGGCCACGGCGAGCAGGTCCACGACCGCACGCGGCAGCCGGGCAAGGCGGCGAGCCAGCACGTCACCCATCGCCGGCGGTACGCCGGTCACCAGGGCTTGGTCCAGGGGACCGCCTTGCGCCGCGAGCAGCCGCGCGACCTGCTGGGCGAAAAACGGGTTGCCCGCCGTGCGGTCGTGCACGGCCTGGATCAGCGGCGGCCGCGGGCGCTCCCCGCAGACCTGTTCCAGCAGCTGGCCGACCTCGTCCTCAGTCAGGCCGGTGAGATGCAGCAGCTCGGCCTGCTCCGCCAGCCCGGCCAGGAGCGGCCGGGCGGGATGATCGTCGGCCGCCACCTCCACGTCCCGGTACGTCCCGATGATTAGCGCGGCGGCGTCGTGCAGCTGGCGGGCGAGGAACACGAGCAGCCGCAGCGACGACACGTCGGCCCAGTGCAGGTCGTCGACGACGACCACCAGCGGCCGCTGCGCCGCCCGGCTGCGCAGGTACGTCGCGGCCCGGTCATAGGTGCGGAAGCGGACCGCGGACTCGCCGCCCAGGAGGCCGGCCCGCTCCTCGGCGACGCCGGTGAGCTCGGCCAGCACGCTCGCGCCCGCGCTGTCGCCGTCTCCCGCCAGCGCCCGCACGACCTGGATCCACGGCCAGAAGCCTGGCGCCCCGTCGCCCTCCCAGCACGTGCCCCACACAGCCGCCGCCCCGCGCGCCTTCGCGTAGGTGACCGTCTCGGAGGCGAGCGCAGTCTTGCCCATGCCGGCCTCACCCGCGAGCAGGATGACCCCGCCCGCGCCCCCGACGGCGGCGTCGACCGCCGCACGCAGCGCGCCGACCGCCAGCCGCCTCCCGACGAGCATATCCGCAGGCACACCCCCATTCTGGCGTGGAAGATGGGGAACTCGCCCCATGACGTGGCAGTTGGTCGTGATCACGACCTCGGCAGTGCCAGCCGTCACCCACCCCCACCGCCTCTGTCGCAGAGGCAGATTCCCGCCAGCCGCCTGTGCGGGCTGGCCGCGAGCGCGCCACGCAGGCCGCAGGCAGCGATCAGCACCGGTAGTTCGTCGGTAATCCAGGGCCTGCCGCGTCGCGCCAGTCCCCGCCGGAGTGGCCAGGCCACGGATACGCCGACCGCCACCAGCGTGCCCTCAGCCGGCCGGTGCCGCAGCCGACGTCCAGGATCAAGCCCGGCGCGGCGGCATAGCTGGTCCAGGCCGCCCGCGCCCTAGCCGCTAGGCCGCGTTACGGCCGCCGTCCACGTCGAGGACCGCGCCGTGCACGAAGCTGGCTTCGTCGCCGGCCAGGTAGCTGATCGCCGCGGCGATCTCCTCCGGGGCGGCCGGGCGGCCGGCCGGTGCCAGGGACGCGAGCTGGTCCAGCTGGTCGCCCATCACCTCGGTGCCCTCGGTGCGCGTCGGGCCCGGGCTGACCGCGTTGACCCGGACGCCGCCCGGGCCGAACTCCGCCGCCCACGCCTTGGTGAGCAGCGTCAGCGCGGCCTTGCTGGAACCGTAGAGGGCCATGCCCGCCACGCCGAAGTGGGCGACCATGGTCAGCACGTTGATGACTGAGCCCTTGCCCCGGGCCGCCATGGCGGGCGCGAGCTCGCCGGTCAGGATGAACGGCGCCTTGACGTTGACGGCGTAGACGGTATCGATGTCCTGGTCGCTGGCGCCCGGCGTGGGCCCGAACGGGAAGACGCCGGCGTTGTTGACCAGGATGTCGACGTGGCCGCCGCCGAGCTCGGTCGCCCGGTGGGCCAGCGCCCGTACCGAGTCGCCGTCGGTCAGGTCCGCGGCGACGAAATCGGCCTTCCCGCCCGCCGAACGAACCTCCGCCACGACCGCGTCGCCGCGATCGGCGTCGCGCCCGCTGACCAGGACGTGCGCGCCGCGCCGGGCCAGCAAGACGGCGGTGGCCCGCCCGATGCCGCTGGTCGCGCCGGTCACCAGCGCGGTCGTCCCGGCCAGGTCGGTGGATGTCATGTCGTTCCCTTTCTTCGTTAACTGGGTTGCGCAATCCACCTTGGCCCGGAAAAACTGGGTTGTCCAATCCAATTTGTGCTAGGTTCCAGTCATGACCGAGCGACGGCTGACCCGCCGGGGGCGCGAGACCCGGGAGCGGATCGTCGCGGCCGCAGCGGAGCTCATCTTCGAGCGCGGCGTGGCCGAGACCACGCTGGAGGACATCAGGGCGGTGGCCGGGGTGAGCGGTTCACAGGTCTACCACTACTTCGAGGACAAGCAGGCGCTGGTGCGCGCGGTCATCGACCACCAGGCCGAGGCCGTCCTGGGTACCCAGGGCACCCACCTGGACCACCTCGACACCCTGCCCGGCCTGCGGGCCTGGCGTGACCTCCTGGTCGACCACCAGCGGCGGCTCGAGTGCCGCGGCGGCTGCCCCCTCGGCACCCTGGGGGCGGAGCTGGCCGAGATCGACGACGTCGCGCGGATGGCGGTGGCCCGGGGGTTCGGCCGCTGGGAAGCGAGGATCCGCGACGGGCTGCGGGCCATGCACGCCCGCGGGGACCTCCCCGCTCACGTGGACCCGGACGACCTCGCTCTCGCCATGCTCGCCGCCCTGCAGGGCGGCCTGCTCCTGGCGCAGGTCCAGCGCGAGACCAGGCCGCTCGAGGTGGCCCTCGACGCGATGCTCGACCGCATCCAGGCCCTAACCGAGGCAGCAGGGACCGAGGCGGCGTAACGCGAGCTCCCCATGCGGGACTGAAGGGGGCTAACACCGAAACCCCCAACCGTGCGAGGAGTTCCCGTGAGAATACCGATACGCATCACGGCGGCGGCCGTTGCGGCGGCCGCGGTGGCGATCGCGGCCACCCCGGCGCTCGCGAGCGCGTCGAGCCCGGGCGGCACAGGCGGCGGCCACGCCGTGTTCGTGCAGACCGACAACACCGCGGGCAACCGCGTCGTGGCCTACCGGCGGGCGGCCGACGGCACCCTGACCCCGGCGGGCAGCTACGCCACCGGCGGCCGCGGCGGCATCCTGGCCGGATCCGTGGTCGACCACACCGCGTCCCAGGGGTCGCTGACCTACGACCCGCGACACGGCCTGCTCTACGCCGTGAACGCGGGCAGCGACACGATCTCGGTCTTCGCCGTCCGCGGTGACCGGCTCGCGCTGCGCGAGGTGCTGAGCTCGGGCGGGATGTTCCCGGTCAGCGTGGCCGTCCACGGCGACCTGGTGTACGTGCTCAACGCCCTGAACGGCGGGTCCGTGCAGGGTTACCGGGTCCTCGGCAGCTTCCTGGCCCCCATCCCCGGCTCGCACCGCGCGCTTGGCCTGGACCCTAACGCCACCCCGCAGTTCACTACCACGCCCGGGCAGGTCGCCTTCACCCCTGACGGGGCCCAGCTCGTCATCACCACCAAGGGCAACGGCAACGACATCGACGTGTTCGGCGTCGGCTTCGGCGGGCTCCTGTCTGCCAAGCCGACCGTCAACGCAGAGCCCGGCACCGTGCCGTTCGCGATCTCCTTCGACCCGTTCGGCCATCTGGTCATCGCCGAGGCCGGACCGAACGCGCTGGCCACCTTCGACCTCAGCCGCAACGGCACGGTCAGCCTGCTCGACCAGGCCGTCACCGGCCAGGCCGCGACCTGCTGGGTCACCCTGGCCGGGTTGTTCCTGTTCGCCTCCAACGCCGGAACCCCCTCCGAAAGCGGCTTCACCTCGTCGGCAGGCGGGCAGCTGACCCTGCTCGGCAACACCGCCACCGACCCGGGGGCGGTGGACGCGGCGTCCGCGGCCGGCGGCCGGTTCCTGTACGTGCAGACCGGCGGCAACGGCATCGTCGATGAGTACAGCGTGGCGGCGACCGGCGTCCTGACCAAGATCGGCTCGGTCACCGTTCCCGGCGCGGCCGGCGGCGAGGGGATCGTGGCCTCCTAAGGATCACGAGGCGAGCTGGCCGCGGACCCAGGTCAGGGCTGCGGTCGGCTCGCCCTATTCTTTCCCTGATGGATTCCGACGGGGAGCTACTGCTCCGGCTGCGTTCGGGCGACGAGCGGGCGTTCGTCAGCCTGGTCGAGCGCTACCACGAGCCGATGTTGCGGCTGGCCGCCTCATTCGTGCCGAGCCGCGCCGTCGCCGAGGAGGTCGTCCAGGACACCTGGCTGGCCGTGCTGCGCGGCCTGGACACTTTCGAGGGCCGCTCGTCGCTGAAGACCTGGCTGTTCCGCATCCTGGTGAACCGGGCCCGCAGCACCGGCAGCAAGGAGCAGCGCAGCGTCCCGGTCGCCGATCCCGAGCCGGCCGTGGACCCGTCCCGGTTCGGCGGCGCCGGCGGCTGGGCCGACCCGCCCGAGCACTGGATCGAGGCGGCGGAGAGCCGGATGGAGGCGGGCAAGCTCGCCGACCGCATCCGGGCCTGGATCGGTGAGCTGCCCTCCCGCCAGCGCGAGGTGGTGCTGCTTCGCGACATCGAGGGGATGAGCAGCGAAGAGGTCTGCGCGGTCCTCGCCCTGACCGAAGGGAACCAGCGGGTCCTGCTGCATCGCGGCCGGAGCCGGCTCAGGCAGCTGTTCGAGGACGAGTTCCGGGAGGTGCGATGAGACTCCTGGCTCGCCGTGACCTGGTCTGCCAGCAGGCTGTCGAGCTGGTCACCGACTACCTCGAGGGGTCGTTGAACGCCAGGGCCCGGCGCCGCTTCGAGGCGCACCTGGCCGACTGCCCGCACTGCACCGAGTACCTGGCGCAGATGCGCGAGACCATCCGCCTTACCGGCCGGCTCGAGCCCGACGACCTGACCCCACAGGTGCGGGAGGAGTTCACCGACCTGTACCGCCGGTGGCGGTCCGAACAGCAGTAACCGGAGAGCGGGCATGGTGTCACAGGAGTTCGGGATCTTGGCTGACATGCAGCATGGCGGGGCCGTCGGCGGCGAATAGCTGGGTCATGGCCTGATCGAGCTGGTCACGGCGGTCGGCCTTGATGCCGGTCGCTCCGCAGAGCCAGGCGCAGGCGGCCGAGTCCGGGTTGGCCCTCCGCCGGAACGTCCAGTGGGTAGACCGCCTCGATGACCGGGATGACGGACTTGCCGTCGACGTAGGCGGCTAGGGCGGTGAGTAGTTCGGCGGTGGGCGGGCTCTGGATGAAGCGGACCCGGCGGCTGCCGTGGATACGCGAGGCCACGAGGTAGGCGATGTCGCCGGGAGAGCCGATCGCCATGGCGGCCATCCGGCCCCCCGGCGCCAGGAGCCGCCGGTAGGCCCGCATGTTCCTGGCCACCGGGTCCAGCACGACATCGAACCGGCCCAGCCCGCGAGGGCTGGTGGCGTGGTAGTCGAATGCCTCCTCGGCGCCCAGGTCGCGGAGGCGGTCCAGGTGCCGGGCGCCGGCCAGGGCGGTCACCCGCCCGCCCAGGGCGCGGGCGACCTGGATGGCGGCGGTGCCGACACCGCCGTTCGCGCCGCGGACCAGCACGCGTTCCCCGGGCCGCAGCCGGACGGCGTCTCGCAGCGGCGGGACTCAGTCAGCAGCAGCAGCGCCAGCAGCCCGGCCACCTCTGGCTCATCGGGCATGAGCGTGGCCAGGATCCGGGCCAGCCGGATCGCCTCTGAGCACAGGCCCGGTTCGGCTGGGCTGGTCAGCCCGGCGGTGTAGATGAGGTAGACGACGGCCAGCACGGGGCGCAGGCGGCCGGGCAGCTCGCGATCCTGCGGCACGCGGTAGGGGATGCGGGCGGCCTTGATCTTGCGCTTGGCCCGCACCAGACGTACCGCCATGGTCTGCTCGGTCACCAGGAAAGACCTTGCGACCTCCCTGGTCGAAAGGCCGCCGAGCAGCCGGAGGGTGAGCGCCACCTGCGCTTCGGTGGACAGGGCCGGGTGGCAGCAGGTGAAGATGAGACGTAGCCGGTCGTCTTCCACGGGCCCTGCCTCCTCGGGCATACCGGGATCGCTGGTGCCGGGCGAGAGGACCGCCACCTCGCTGAGCAGTTCCCGTCCACGTGACTCACGGCGCAGGCGGTCGATGGCACGGTTGCGGGCGGTCGTGGTGATCCAGCCGCCGGGGTTGGGTGGCAGGCCGTCGCCCGGCCACCTGGATGCGGCTATGGCGAACGCCTCCTGCACCGCATCCTCGGCGACGTCGATGTCACCGAAGACGCGGATCAGGGCAGCCACCGACCGGCCGGATTCCTCGCGGAAGATGCGGCCGATCTCGGCCTCGCCGGGCCTGGGTGCGGCGCCGGTACCGCGCACGCCGTCAGGCCCCGGGTTCGTCCCAGAACGGGCGAATCTCAATCGGAGCTCCGATGGTGGCACTCGTTTTGGACGCCCAGACGAGCGCTGCATCGAGATCCTCAGCGGCGATGATGTAGAAGCCGCCGAGATGTTCCCTCGACTCAGCGAACGGCCCGTCGGTCGTCAGCACCTCGCCGCCGGACATGCGCACGACGGTGGCGGTGCCGGGTTCGTGCAGTCGGCCCCCAAAGACCCACGCGCCCGCCGACTTCATCTCCGCCTGCAGGGTCATGACCTGCTGGTAGCATGCCTTACTCAATCGCCCGGGCCGGCCGGTTACGACCCCGGCGACCCGGTGGTGAGGCCGGACCTGTGGGCGACGGCGGCGGCCTCCACGCGGCCGGTGACGCCGAGTTTGGCCAGGATATTCGAGACGTGCACGCCGGCGGTCTTCGGGCTGATGAACAGGGCCTGGGCGATTTCCCTGTTGGTGTGCCCGGCGGCGACAAGCAGCAAGATCTCGCGCTCGCGGCCGGTGAGGCCGAGCCGGGCGAGCTCGTCTTCCCGCTCCGGCGCGGGGCTGGCCGTGAGGCTGATCCGCGCGCGCCGGGCGAGAGCGGCGGCGTCGGCAGCGATCGGCGCGGCGCCCAGCCGTTCGGCGATCGCGTGGGCCTCGCGCAGGGTGCCGGCTGCGTTGTCGCGGTCGCCAGCGGCAAGGCGGGCCTCGGCGAGCCGTAGCAGCGCGTAGCTGAGCTGGTACGGGTTGCCGACGACCTGCCAGGCCTCCGCGGCGGCGGCCCAGGCGCTGCCGTCCGGTGGCCCGATGGCCCGCGCGTGCTCGGCTGTCACCAGTGACCGGTACGCCAGCAGGACCGGAAACTGCGGCGGGGCGGGCAGGTCCGCTGCTATCCGGGCCAGCTCGGCGCAGCGGGCCGTGATCCGCTCCGGAATCTCGCGGTGCCGGGCCCGCAGCCGGTCCGCCTCGTCCGCCTCGGCCCGCGTTCCCAGCCAGACCAGCGGCCAGGTATACCGCGCTCCGTAGAGCAGGTCCGCGCCGGGCAGCCGGAGCCCGGCGTCGGTCGCGTTCCGCGCGGCGGCCAGGTCGCCTAGGCCCAGCGCGATCAGGGCGGTGATGTAGCGCGCTGGCTGCGCGACCTGGTAGTCCGTCGTGTCGCTCATGTCCCTCAGCGCCGCGCGCAGCTCGCGGTCGATCTCGTCGTACTGCCCGCGCATCGCGGCGAGTTCGGCGCGCAGCTTGCGGAGAAGGGCGCCGAACTGCCCTTCTGGCTGGCCGGCCAGCCCCTCGGCGGTCACCTGGTCCGCCCGGGCCCACTGTCCGAGGCACAGCAGGCTCTCGGCCTGGTTGTGGACAAGGTAGCAGCCGTACGTGCGGGCCATCCCGACCCGGACCGCCAGTTCCGCCCCCTCGGCTGCGTAACGGCAGGCCTCGGCGTACCTGCCGAGTGCATGCAGTGAATCCGACAGGTTCCCGTAGCCGCGCACCGCGGCGAACGGGATGTCCATGTCGAGCGCTAGCCGCAAGCCGGCGCGGAGTGTCTCCAGGCCCGCATCGGGTTCGGACGGGTGGAGCATGAACCGGAACAGGCCGAGCGACAGCGCCGCCTCGGCCTCCACGTCCGGTGCGTCCGCCGCCCGGGCGGCGTCGACCGCCCGCTGCGCCGCCTCCCGGGCGTCGTCGACCGTCTGCTGCGCCGCCTCCCCGGCTTCCGCGCTGGCGTTCACGCGCCCGTAGGCGGTGGCCAGCGCCATGAGCACGACAGCGTGCGCCCGGGTGGTCTCGCCGGCGGGCAGCAGCGCGAGCGCCCCCCGCAGCGTCTCGGCCGCCTCGCTCAGCATGCCCAGCTCCGTCTGAACGAGCGCGTCCTGCCGCAGCAGCAGGGCCCGGCGTTCGGGGTCCTTGTCCGGTGGCAGCCCGGCGAGCGCGCTGGCCAGCAGCGACCGGGTCCGGTCGAGCTGGCCCGCGTGGTGGGCCGCCTCCGCGGCGAGCCGGGTCACCTCGGTCCGGTCCAGGCCGGTGCGCCGTTCCGCGTCGGGTACCCTGCGCCAGATCTCCAGCGCGCGTTCGAGATGGCGCAGCGCCTCGGCGGGCGCGTAGGAGGCCGCGGCGCGGGTCGCGGCGTCGATCGCGGCGGGCAGCGCGCGGGGCAGGTCGAGGGCGGCGTACCAGTGGCGGGCCAGCGCAGCGGGCAGCGCCGCCTCGTCGCCGGCCAGGCCGGGGTCGGCGGTCAGCGCCTCGGCGTAGGCGGCGTGCAGGTCGGTCCGCTCGCCGGGCAGCATGTCCTCATACACCGCGTCCCGGGTCAGCGCGTGCCGGAACTGGTAGCCGTGTCCCGCCGGGTCGACCACCAGCAGGTGGTTCTCCACGGTCTCCCGCAGCGCGGCGAAGAGCTCGGCCCTGGCTACCCCGGCGACCTCGGCGAGCAGCCGGTCCGGCACCGTCCGGCCCGCCACCGACGCGGTGCGCAGCAGCCGCTGCGCGTCCGCGCTCAGCGCATCCACCCGGCTGAGCAGCACGTCCCGCAGCGATGGCGGCAGGCCCGCCGGGTCGCCGCCGGCCCGCACCACCCCGGCGAGCTCCTCGACCAGGTAGGCGTTGCCGCCGGACCGGCCGAACACCACGTCCGCGACGCCAGGCGCGGGGTCCGCGCCGAGGATCGCCCGAAGCTGGGCGGCGACCTCCTCGCGGCCGAACCTGTGCAGCCCGACGTGGCGGACCGACCGGTCGCGCTCCCAGGCGGCCAGCAGCGGGCGCAGCGGGTGGTGACGGTTCAGTTCGTCCGACCGGTAGGTGATCACCAGCAGCACGCGGGCGGCGGGCAGCGACCTGATCAAGAACGCGGCCAGGTCCAGGGTCGACCCGTCGGCCCAGTGCAAGTCCTCGACCGCAAGCAGGACCGGCCTGACCGCGCTCAGCCGGCCGAGCACGCCGAGGACGAGCTCGAGAAGCTGTGCCTTCTGCGGGGTCTCGCCGGCCGATCCCGGCGGCTGGGCTTCCGGAGCGAGCTCGGGCAGCAGCCGGGACAAGGCGGACGCGGCCGGGCCGAGGACCCGGCCGAGCTGGTCAGGCGGCATCGTGCGGGCGAGCGTGCGCAGCACGTCCACCAGCGGGGCGAACGGCAGGCCCTCGGCCCCCGGCTCGACGCACTGCCCGGACAGCACGCCGAACCCCGCGTCCTCCGCCCGCGCGGACAGTTCCCGCAGCAGCCGGGTCTTGCCGACACCCGCCTCGCCCCCGAGGAGCACGAACCCGGTCTCTCC
>WNGK01000746.1_pt1 | contig 33682 bp, 40 predicted proteins | sample 5400601 | NCBI WGS metagenome assembly WNGK01 (sample SAMN13153376, study PRJNA577476) | soil metagenome | isolation source: 60 cm soil or saprolite under Garry oak tree replicate 1 | place: USA:California | collected 2016-06-15 | reverse complement strand
CACCTCTGTGCCCGACCTTGAGATGGACTGAAAGCGTCACGAAGTCTTTGCCTATCTTTTCAATGCTCGCCCCGTATTGGTACGAACTGCCTTCCGATGAAGATCCGCCAATCGACCCTGCGGAATCTGCGGCCAAACCGTGTTCAAGCATTACGGGAATTGTTGTCATACGCTGGTCCAGGATCCCCGCTATCATCACATCGATAGCGAGGTGCTCCTTCGCCAGTTCCGCGATTTCCGCAAGAGGAAAAAAGTGCCACGCAGAGGTAACTGGTAAGTCTCCGCCATCTATCCCCTCTCGCCTCCAGCAGGGTTCATCGCCAGCGAGGTCCGCACTCTTAATCGTCGCGACCCAGAGCGCGTTTCCCTGGGCCAGGGCTATCCGGTTGAGAACCTCACGGATGGTGATGTCTGAACCAGAAAGCGTGAACTTCGGAATTTGAAAGATGTGGTTGGCGCCGTGGCCATAACCACCCCCATAGCCGTTCCGGTACTTTTCAGGCTCAAGTGTAAACCTGATAGCCCAACGCAATTGGTCCTCGGCAGCAAAAAGATCTGCCTCCTTCACGGTATAACTCTTGAGTCGGATATTGAGGAAATTGAATGGGTGCACAGCCTCGGTGGGCGAGTAAATGCGAACGAGTCCGTCATCAACTTCTATGCGGTGCTCAGGCGACACACTCACGATTTCCTCGATTAGTTCCCTCACGGACCGCTTCCCTGAAGGCGGCGCCTTATCAGGTGTCGCTGTGTCGGCCCTCTCCACCCACTCTATTCCCATGGGGATCTTAAATCTCCGCGCGACTTCGACTAACTGGTCCACCGGCGTAATAGCTTTCGGCACATAGTCGGTTACAGTTCCGAGCTTTTCCTCCAAGGACTGCGCCTGAGCGCCTCGAACCGCGGCGCCACAGCCCGCCCATAGCAGGAGGCCAGATATCATGCAAACTGTCATCCGCACGAGGCCCACCAGATCGTCTGTCTCAGATCTTTGCACTAGCCTTACCACAGCCGCTGTTGAGCTATGAAGCAGCAAGTTAAGGTCAGGGATGCCTGACCGCCGGCTGGCGAATTGTCCAAAAGCGCATATCAAGTTTCAAACGCCAATACTCATGTACGCACACCAATCCAGGGATTCGATATTATTTGTCCATCAGCCCTTCCCTCATTCGCAGCCACTTCTGTAATCAGTCGCATCCTCTTTTGTATATTCGCATCCTCTTCTAGAACTCACAGACTCTTTCCTTATTTTCCCCCCTTCCTTCGCTCTCATCTTCGCACAGGAGCCCAGCGACGCAACCTCCATTACGCAGGGCTCCATTCCGGTTCTCCACTTCGTTACGACCTTGCAGGTGCATCGCTGTGCGCCACCCGTGCTGCGACTCCACTACGGAAGGGGGAAAACGCATTTTCAACACCAATGAAAAGCAAACACCCAACACGACGAGGGACACCGGAGCATGTCGCCTACTTTGCGAACCGCAAGCAACCGCGATTCATCGAGCCACAACGTTGCGAACTTCCCATAACGGTTGGGCGCCCACCCGTGTCCGAACGTCGCTACGAAGGGGGAAACCTGCTTTTACCAGACCAAAACCACGCGCAGCGAAAGGAGCACCGATGCATCATCAACACCGTTCAAAACCAGCGCCCGACGTTCCCAAGTGGTCAGCCTTGTTAGTTGAAGCAGTCAACAAGCCAGGTCTGATCATGGAAGCTTACTCCGCGTTTCATAACTACTCGATCGGAAATCAGATCCTTGCCCTTGTGCAATGCCAATTGCGCGGACTTGAACCCGGCCCGATCAATACCTTTCCCGGTTGGCAGGCATTAGGCCGAACAGTCAAACGCGGCGAGTGCGCCTTGATTCTCTGCATGCCGATCACGCGCAAGGTTCGCGATGAAAAAGCGCCGGAAAGCGAAGGCGAGAACGGCGAACGCACTTTCACCAGCTTTATGCATAAGGCGCGATGGTTCGTCATTAGTCAAACTGTCGGCGACGAATTCACACCGCCACGCTTGCCGGAGTGGGAAGCAGAGCGAGCGCTCGCCAGCCTCGATATTGAACAGATCGCATTCACCGACACGGACGGCAACTGTCAGGGGTACGCGCGGAAGCGGCAGATCGCGATCAATCCGGTGGCCCAACTTCCGCACAAGACACTATTTCACGAGACGGCCCACGTCATTCTAGGTCACACCAGCGAAGCAGACTTTACTGACACCGAACGGACGCCCAAGAACCTGCGCGAAGTAGAAGCGGAAGCCGTCGCCTTGCTTTGCTGCGAAGCGTTGAACCTCGAAGGCGCGGACTTTTGCCGAGGCTATATTCAGAACTGGTTATGCCCGGCAATCGGCTACGACGCCGACGCCATCCCTGAAAAGAGCGCACAGAAGATTTTCCGCGCGGCTGATCAAATCCTGCGAGCCGGACGACTGCAAGCAGAACAACACGCCGAGGTCTAGGCAGAAATACGAAGGGAGAGCAATGCGAATTATCAGGCTCAAATGCGAATTGGATCAGGCGAACTACGACCAGACCGTGCGAGAAGTCGCGGTTGAATCTGAGGACGAAAACAACTGGTACGGCAAGCCAGTAGCTAACCCGGCTTGCCTAACGTTGCAGTGGCCCAAGTTCGCTTGGAAGGAAGTTGAAGAAGAAGGGGCTAGGAAAGCGCTGTCACGCTCGCCTAGCCCAGGCACCAACCTTTAACCCGTACAGGAGAAAAATCGATGCGACGAAACCATAACACAAACCAACGACCGACCGTCACGCGCTTTGCGCTAGGTCAAACCTTCATCACGCCCGCAGCCGAAGAAGCGCTCCAGATCGCCGGACAAACAGCGATTGAGTTCTTGCGCCGTCATATGAGTTGCGATTGGGGAGAACTTTCCGAGGACGACGTTCGCGAGAACGAGCTTTCACTTGAGCAGGGTTTCCGACTGTTGAGCAACTACCAAACCGGAAAAGGGCAACAGCTTTGGATCATCACCGAAGCCGACCGTAGCGCAACTACGGTCTTGCTCCCGAGCGAGTACTAAGCCGAACAACTGAAAGAAGGAGCAGCGCGGGTGCTGTTACCACCCGCGCCGCTTACACCGTGACTTTGCCCAACTTCAAGGAGAAAGCCAGATGCCAGATCAGAGTACAGGTGTTTGCGCGGCCAGAACAAACGCGCTGGTTTGCAATATTCACGAACTAATCACCGAGTTAGAAGAACGAATCGAGGACGGAGAGCCGTTCGACAATCCAAAGTTAACCCGAACCGCTGAGCGAGTATTTGGCGGCAGCAGAGCGGAAGGCAAGTACACGCCGCGCGACGCTTACGACGCCGTAGAAATCGCGGTCAACAACTACCTATTAGAGAAACATGCTCGCGGGTTAATGCAGATGGACGTAACGGAAGCGCTTGCTTCTGTCTTGCGTACATTGATGCAGCGATTGCCGCGACAATGCGATCGCACCTTAGAGCAGAATGAGCTACAGCAATTCTCGACACCGCCGACGCTTGCTTACCTTGCCGCGCGATTACTTGATCCAAAGCCGAGCGACATTGTCTTAGAGCCATCAGCGGGAACCGGAAGCCTCACGATCTGGCCGCGTTCGATTGGCGCGAATGTTATCTGTAACGAGACAAGCTTGCGGCGAAATTCATTGCTTCGTTGTGTTCTCAATTTCGATGCGCTTCCGCTTGATGCCGAGTTCATCGACGATCTGTTACCCACCGATATTCAACCGACCGCTGTCTTGATGAACCCGCCGTTTAGCTCTACCAGCGGGAGAGTCACGAAAACCAATCCAGTCTACGGAGCGCGACACGTCGCCAGCGCCTTGCGCAGATTGAAAGACGGTGGACGGCTAGTAGCAATCGTCAGCGAAGCGATGAGCTTCCACCATCCGAGCTTTAGCGAATGGTGGCAACGGATCGCTTGTCTTTGCAACCTCCGCGCAAACCTTACCCTGGACGGCAAGGAATATGCGAAATACGGAGCCGCGACGGACGTTCAAATCCTCGTCATTGATAAGACCGGAGCGACACCCGGAGCGAACTGGCAGGAGCAGCTAAAACAGATCAGTTGGGGAAGCGCGGCCACGCTGGAGGATGCCTGGGAAGCACTCAAGCACTTGGTTGAGCCGACACCAACCGAACCACACGACCCGGCGCGAGAGATTGAAAAGGCCGAAGCGACGTTCAGTCTGCCGGCGTTCTATTTTATCAGTTCCTCAGAACCGACCCGAGATGTTGAGGAGAATCAGATGGCCCTCGACTTCGGATGAGGTCAAATCAATGTCTATTCCAATACTCAGTTGCGTTGAAGAAGTCGGCACCTCGCCGAGCGCGGGTTCTAATGCCGGCCCTTCCACGATTCGCTGCTACGTCTATATCGTTTTAGCGTCAAGTCCGCCGCCACGTGCTTTAGGAGTTGACCGCCAACTTGCGGCCCAAGCTATGACGTTGCTGATGAGGATCGACGGCGAGCTAAAGGAAGCCCGAGCTGACTGGAACCAGAACCGCTTCAGGCGTCTGATGCGGACGCGCTCCAAGGCGGTGTCGCGATTGGCCCGACGATGGTCGAAGCTCCGTCCGAAGCCCACTCTCCGCCTGGGTAGTCTCACACGGCGTTATCATGCCAACATAGCCAATTACCTCTACAAGCCGCAACCATAGTTCCGTCTATCGCTTCGCTTGGCCGTCGATACATACCGGCGGTGCGGAGTGCGTTTCGTCGTTCATTTCGATGCTATCGACCTCATAAATACACCGGGAAAGCGGAGTGCGGACCGTCGACTGCTATTCCCCCAAAGCGCGGTAGCGGTATACAGCGGTATCCAGATTTTAGGGAGATGAAGACCAAAACCTCGCTGGGGGTGAGGTTCGAGTCCGCGCGCTCACGCGCACCCGTGTGCATGGAAAGGGGCTCGGCTTTGATGTTGGCGTTTCGCTACCGGGAGAAAGGCAACGCCACTCTACCTACCTACCTATGCTTGGACTTCTCAGCTATCCACTTTTGAACTCAAAAAAGTTTTGACCGCACTGGAATTTTCGGGATCGCCCGCCGTCTTTAATAGTTGTAAAGAGGCGCGTCAAAAGGGCGGGGAAAAAATCTTAAGATGGGATATTAAGTGGGCAGACAAGATAGGCACGAATTTCAAGGTATCGAGATGGCCGCAAGTGGCCTCCAGTCAACATCTTAAGACTTAAGATCTTAAGACTTAAGATTTGCCAAAACCCCATTGTCTATCAATCACTTAGCTCTTAAGAATCGCCCAGGCCTCGAACACCAATCTTAAGAATTTGGGAGAGTCAAGAAATCCAAATGAGAACGAAAAAACGCACCCTCGTGACGAGCAAAGTCTACGGCTTCAATCCCTGGATGGATCAGCTCACAACCATCAATCAGATAATGGAGACCACTGGGCAAAAATCCGAAGCACCAATCATTCGGGACCTCATAGATGAGGCCCTGGTTGCCCGCCGCCGGAAGACCTCCGTGACTGAATCGGCGGAGCAGCCAGCGCCAACCCAAGAGCTGACCGAGAGCCTTCATACGATTCAGGTTCTGTTGCTGAAATCGATCGAGCAAGGACAAACGGCTGTACGGGCCGAGAGTCTTAGCCTCGAACTATTACAGGAAACATTGGCGGAAGCTCGCGCCGGCAGAATCGGTTTGTGGGAAACCCTCGCAGTCCCGGCTCTGAAGGAGGCCGGAGGGCACGCCCAACAGATCGCCAGTCTGTTTGACCGTCAGACCGAGGAAGCAAAGAACTTTGCCTATGGGCTGGCGGAAGAAATCAGGGATGAACTTCTCGCTGGCGAAACCGATTCGAACATTGCCATCGATGATGACGACCGTCAGGGAAGACTCACTTATGACGATCCCATTGCCGGCCAGGATAAAGGTGAGCAAGCGGCGTAAGTCTATTACTTGGGATCTTCTAAAAGTACACAACAGATCCCCCTGTGATGTCTTACACACAGGTAGGCTGAATTCAGGCGTTCAGACCAACCAATAGATTTTCCTCACACCAACAAAAACCGAAGATTTTCGACGATTGCCACCTCAAGAACCGCAGAACTGTGGGACTAGCCATCGTGGCACACAGCTTGAAATCTCGAATCCTTGCGCTTATGAAGCCGCAAGCCATTACTTTTCACTTCCCTAATTGCAGCGCGCTTCCTCTGAGTCCTATCCCAACCAAACTGGTCGCGCTCAAAAAAGCGGCCAGTGAGAAGCTAGTGAGAGTTGGAGAATGAGCCAAAGGATCATTGAGCAAGTTAAGAAAACACCTGTTCAGGATAGTCGGTTGATGACGCCTGAACAGTGTGCCGCATTTTTGCAAATTGAAGTCAACACGCTCTACGTGATGAAGTCCCAGGGGCGTATCCCCTTTCGCAAAGTCGGCCATTTATTGCGCTTCGACTTTGGGGAGATCGTTGAATGGACGAAGCCAAAGGACGAGCGATTGTGAGAAGCCTACTCGTGCGCTACCATGCAAATGAAACCTCTGCTGTGGCTGCAACCGCAAGAGGAGGTGATGTTCTTTGACAGTTAGAAAACGGAGCAAAGTCTGGTGGTACGACTTTGGTAATCACAAATATCGGGGTCCGATCCCCGAAGCGCGTACCAAACACGAGGCGGAGCAAGCTGAAATCAAGCTCAAGCGCGATGTGTTTGAAGGCAAGTATGGCAGGCAGTTCGGAACTATGTCCTTTGCCGCCTTCGTCGGCGATCCCGACGCCAACGAAAATCAGTTCGGTGAGGGCACCTTTTTGGAGTGGGCCAAAAATAACAAGCGCTCATGGAAACATGATCGCTTTAGAGTACGCGTTCTACTTGAAGCGTTCAGGGGCAGGACTTTAGGCGAGATCTCGCCCCTGGCAATTGAAACATTTAAGAACAGACGGCGGCAGGCTTTCACCAAACGGAAAAACCAGCGGAGCCCTGCGTCCGTTAACCTTGAACTACAATTGCTGTCGCGCATTTTCAGCTTGGCCATCCGGCTGGGCCTGGCAGAATCTAATCCTTGCTCAAGAGTCAGCAAATTCAAATTGCAGAATCAGCGGCACAGGTATTTGCTGCCGGATGAGGAGCCGCTCCTGCTGGCTCAATGCACCGGAAAACGGAAGCATCTGGCAACGATGATTCCGCTTGCGATCGGTACCGGCGCCCGTAAGAGCGAGCAACTGAATCTCAAAGTCCGACAGGTCGATTTTTTCCGCAACCTGATCGTTTTCGACAAGACAAAAAGCGGCAGGTCTCGAATGGTCGACATGAACTCTGATATTCGGCAGATACTCCTCGAACTCTGCAGAGGCAAGCAGCCTGATGATTATGTGTGGAGCAACCCGACAACGGGTGGTCCATACACGGACATCAAGCATGCTTTTCCCAGCGCTTGTGCCGACGCAAAGATCGAGGGACTAGTCTGGCATGATCTGCGGGCCACTTACGGCACGAGGTTAGGTGAGGCGGGCTTCAATGCCTACGACATCGCCAAGCTTATGGGGCATGCCAACATCTCAACCAGTCAGCGTTACGTGCGAAATTTGCCGGTCGGTGCAGGTGACGCGGTGATGCTAAAAAATCAGCGCCGTCACAAGACCGTCACAAATGATGATTCCGGCGCATTGGCCCTTGTGGTAAAGTGTTGAGCCATAAGGCGTGGCGGGGTAGCTCAGATGGTTAGAGCGTGGGATTCATAACCCCAAGGTCGCCGGTTCGATCCCGGCCCCCGCTACCATAGAATCAATAGCTTGCAGCCTACTCCCATTCTCACTGTTACCCGCGTGCCAGACTTCTGCCAGACTTTGATGCCATCTTTACGACTTTTTGAGCCGAAGTCTGGCAAAGGAGGCTGACCGCGCGCCGTCTCATTTCAATAGTCGAGTGCGTGTAATCGTCCGTCATATCTCTCGGCTCGTGACCGAGTAGATCGCGACGGACAGTCTTACTAACCCCAAAGTCTTCCAGTTTAGAACTAAACCAATGCCGAAGGGAATGGAATGTAATTCCGTCCGGCACTGCCAGGCCGTACTTGATTCCCGCCTGCTTGCACGCCCCGGCAAGACCTTTTTTGACTTCCTTGATCTGCCCATCTGTTTTACTACTGGGAAAGATAAACCGACTAACGGTCGCATCGTTCAACTGATGCACCGCCACCGAGCGAGCTTGAGCGTTCAACGGAATCACCCGCGGTCTGTCCGTCTTACTCCGAATGACGATGAAGCAATCCTTCGGGACCTCGTGCGACTCGCCGTCAATCTCAAACCACTTCGATTCATTCTCCAGGTTGATGTGCTCGCGTTCCAGTCTAGTGACTTCACTGAGACGCAAGCCTGTATGTAGATCGAAAAGGCACACTGGACGGAGATGGGCATACCGACCGGTGAGACCACTGTTGATTAACAGCGATTCTTTTTCGGGCGTCATTGCACACCGTCGTTTCGACCGCGCGCGAATCATCCTCCGTACAGCCTTCGGAAGAGCGCGACAGGGATTATCTGTCGCGACCTTTTCTTGAATGGCCATGTTGAAGATGCCTGACAAAAGAGTCACTTCCTTGTGAACTGTCACCGGGCTTCGTGAATGCGTGGCCGGCGACTTTTGGTTATGCCGTTTGATCATCGTAGCCAAGCGATCTTTGATAAACTTCGAAACCAGGATCGGCTTGATGTCTCGAAACCTCCTCCCTGCGAAATACCCGGTGAGCACCGCGCAGCGAAACTCGTCATGCCGATACGACGCTTTGTTGGCTGCCTGTTTCAAATAGACGTCGTTGACGAACTTACAGAAATCATCGTCAATGATCTGTTCCGGCCGAAGCCCAAGCCGAACCTTTGCTTTCTCGTCAGCTTCCTGTGCGCGGGCCTCAGCGCCGGTAGTTGCCGTTGGCAGGGTGCCGCAGTAGGTGACACCCTTAACCTGGAACTGGTAGTGATAGACACCACCGCGCTTTCTTACTCCCATTCGTTGCCCCTTTTCTGTGCGAGCGGATTGCACCCAATCAGAGGCACCGGGAGGATAACCACAGAACTTGGAAGACGCAAGGGCTTCATTGATTCACCGCCTTCACGAGCTTTGGCCGCTTACCTCCTTGCTTGCGCTGATGCTTTCTCAGTGGTTTTGACGTTTTCGCCCAGGCCAGAACCTCAACCCGATCGAACTGAGTCAGCCCATCTAGATCGACATACGGTACGGGGTATTCGCTCTTCGGGTCTTGAGCCTTTTCGATCAACTTATCGACGTATCCCCGGGAACAGCCGAAGAGATAAGCGAACTCGCTGATCGTAATGAATTGCTTAGCATTGATTCGCTGAAGCGTCCGTGTGATCTCTTCTGCATGGCTGTCGTGAATTGCCGGCCGCGACTGCGCGATTATTTCTTCACAGACCTCGCGGGCGATCTGCTCAACCGAGCTGCGAGGGATCTCTACCTGTATTCCACTCATGCCGCTTTCGCCTCTTCGCCGGAATTGATTATCAACCGATACTCAAACAGTCAACGGTTTCGCTCGCCGCGGCTTGGTTTTCTCAACATGCGACGGCAGCGGGCGGACTCCCTGAGATAGTGGAAAACTTTTCCACTATGCCACTGGACCCACATTCGGAACGTCGGCGGCCGGCGTGCTCAAGAGCATCCAGCTCGCTCCTAATGTTTGCTATCGTTTCGAGCATTTTGGGACTCAAGTCGATATGGTTGCCTGTTAGCTCATTTGTTAGTTTGGCCCGCTTCACCTTGGTCAAAGCGAACCTTAATTGTCTCTCCATGCTTGTTTCTGCGTCGGGCCTCGAGGTTCTCTTGTGTTTCACGTGAATTGGTACCTCCGGGAGTGAGTCGCGGGCTATCTTTGCCGCCTCTTCGATGGCTTCGTCAAACCGGTGGTGTTTCCAATTGAGCGAATCTCTCGCATCCAGGGTGGTCTCTGCCGCAAGGTGCGCAATGTGAACCCTATACTTGTGAGGCGTTTTTTCGCCCTGGTTGTACTTGTTGTCTTCAATATCGACCAGACTGACGTTATTCTGCGTCTGCCATTTCAGGAGGTCCCTTCGTTGGTTTTGAACCCACTTTGTGCTTCGATTGGCGCGGGCCGCAATCTGTCTGTCAGTTGCCTTGAACCATTCAGTCTTGGCGGCTCTAAAGCCACTGACGCCAATTACAGCATCGAGGAAGGCTCTAAACACTGGCGGACAATCCCATAAGGCAAGCAAATAGTTGGTGGCGTCTGTTGTGTGAGCGAAATCCACGGTTAGGCGTTCTGGCGCCCGGTCTGATAATGATTCGTCATTCTTACGGAGTTCCGCCATCGTAAGCCGTGCCTCAACGGCTCCAGCGTGACGCTTGAACTGAGCTGGATACATGTCGAAGGATTGGTTCATGCCGCCAGCCCGTTAGAAAATTCGGCCAATAAATAGTCGTCGTAACCCTTATGCTGGCTCGACCAAAGTCGCATTTTCCACGTCAATCCCGCAGCGGTCAGTTGACGTTGTAGTGCCATGAGTGCTGCCTTTACTTGCGGTTTGGTACGCCAGTCAGAATCAATACCGATGACAGCAGTGATGTTCGGATAGTTTGTTTTGAGTTTGGCCCCAAACTCTCGACCGAACAGCCCGACACCCGCGGCGGCGATAATGGGAACAGAAAGGAAGTAACTGATGACATCAGCCTTCAATGCGCCTTCGGTCAATAACACCTCGCTCGCGGAAGCGAGCAGTTTAGGCCTAGACCAATGAAGCGGGGCGCCGCTGGATGTACCATAATTGCGTTTGGCACTGCTTACCCAAACGTACTTGCCATGATTTGAATAATTGTCTCGGCGAAGCTGGATACCGCAGATTTGACCTCTGATATTGAGAATCGGGATCAAGATGCCCGGCTGCATACCGATGAGACAACAACGACCACCTGCTTTGTAGAATCCTGGTATACCATCCAGACCGAGGGACTCGAGCTGGGTCGCTATAGAGTGTCCTTGTGATGGGGTGGGCGCTGACCGATAACTCCTGTTCTCGATAGCTTCGTTATCAAGCCCCCGCCGGCGTAAGTCTCGCTTGTGGGATTGAGAGAGAGAGAGCGTGGTCAGCAACGCTCCATAAACACGATCCAACTGTTTTCCCGACGCGCGCGGTTGCCCATCGCGAGAAGCCGATCGATGGACTAGCGCCTCTAAGTGTTGAACCCCAGTTCGGTGCATATGCGCACCGTTACCAGCTGTTCGGAAACTCCCGACCGAGATCCGCATACAAAATGCAAGTGCCTCCGTATACGTGCACCAATCAGCATGTCCACAGATTTCGCACGGACGTTTGTGGGACACTCGCCGAAACCCCGGCGTATCGATAATCATCTCGCGCGACCTTCCTTTCGGTTTGTTCGGCCAATTGTCTCCGTCGACGCGAAGCTCTCACTTGTTGACTCACGGGCGCTATCGTCAGCACGACAGCCGTTGGTGCTGCTTCTCTTGGCCCACTCGCGGAGCGTGTCCAGCTCAAATCGAAGCTGTCGGTCACCCAATCTCAAAACCGGAAGCACGCCTCGTCGCGTAAGTTCATAGACACGAGCGAGCGGGATTTGCAGAGCAATTGAAACTTCCTTAGCAGTTAACAATCGCATTTAACTCACCTCCGCCGGATAGGTAAACACAGAAGGCAATTGAAAAAACTTGCATGCCTGAAATGTTTTTGCGAAACGAATGCAAAATATTCGTCGGCGCGGTTTCTAGGGTTCTACATGGCGAGGCGATGCTATGCGGAAGATACCTCCAACCTATGGCGTTCAGGTTAACGCCCTAATTGCTTTAGGATTTGCGCAGAACCTCGCCGCGAGTGTTTCTTACCTTTAGGAAATCCAGGTGTTGCGTCAGAACGCACCGTCAAGCCGACGATGCCAAATGCCTTTTCGATTCCTCTTATAACAGTCGTGATAGCGACACCCTCTCGTCTTGAGATGTCACTGTAGCTCTCGCGCCCAACTTGAAATCGAATAGACCTCTCGATGTGTTTGAGAAGTTCCGGTTTCTTAGTAGCTTTCTTCCAGCCCTTTCGTACGTAGTATCGCTCGACACGGTCACAATAATCCCCCGCTTGATCGGATGCCGACTTTATTGCGGCGTCTACCATCTTTTTGTTTCTAAAAATAGCCGTACCTCTGATTTCCTGTATCACGTGTTGCTCGAGATTCCGCAAATAGGAGTCGCGCGTGGAAATCGTCGGGTACCACATAGGCAACTCCGCGAGCGGTTGTGGAGCGTCTCCAGTGAACATTCGTTTTGCCCAGCCGTCCTCGAAAACCTGATAACTCATCAGGAGTGTCATAGTCTGGCGGCCGGGACCATTAATACCCCAACTGGAAAGTGTGCGAAAGGCACTTCCTAGTAGCCACATTTTTTCTTGTGTTGTGGAATGGCAGTACGGCTCCTGATTCTCTCCGATTAGCTGGTAGCTTCGTGCCCATTCGAGCCCTACCAAGGCTTGTCTGACGTCCTTGGGTTCGGGGGTGGCGTCTTCCGCCAGCAAGGGCTCCTCGATATGACAATGTTCAATGCGCTTTGAGAGACTTTCGTTATCTACTAGACGATTTGCCTTCGTGGTGCGAGTTTTACTTTGCACGCGAAGCGTTGACACAGTTTGACATAAGCGGGCAAGTCAACGATTCTGCCCACACTTTGGGCGGTGTTTTTCGGTTGAGCAGACAGCGCGGCGTAGGTAAGAGCTCTCAGGTCAGGTCCCGCAGGGATATATTCGGTCACAAATTGACGAAACTTGTAACCATCGCCACAGTCGAATAGAAACTTGTTGACCGCCACCACATAGGTTTTATTTTCGTCGAACGCGATTTGGCGTTTTTCTGCCTGCAATTGAAGATCCTTGATCACCTCACCGAAGCCTTCAGACGTATCCCGTCGAAAAGTTACGCCTGAAACTTGTAGAAATCGACCGTCTCCGCGTTTGCTACTGGCGGAAGAGTCCAGGATATATTTCTTTAAGTCTTTTCCTTTTAGCTTGACGAACACTACCGGTGTTTCGTAGGCAAAAGTCCGTTCGAGATTCTCAAAGGTGATGCGGTCGCAGATTGTATCGTCGATGCGAATTGATCCACCATTCAGTACCGCAACATCGGCGCTTATGCCTCTATAGGTCTTCCGCATTGTGTCAGTCAAAAAATCGCCCCAGTCGCTTTCTCTATCACGGACCGCCTCTTCAGTTCCATCGTAACAACGGTTAGGCTGCGTTGAGACGACGGTGTCCAAGTAGGGGCGTTCATTTCTTAGCTTGTACCGATAAAAGTTTTCCACGTTTTGCGTGAACGCTGGATCGGGCTGGATTGATTCATCCATCACCACGCTCTCTTCACGAATGACGACGTTTAGGTCATTCTTCACAACAGAGATCTTCCAGACAGTACGGGCATTTGAATCACCCTTCGTTATCAGTGCGGCTCCGGGCCATCCAAATTCACGATCGAGCGAGTGCTCATGTCCACCGGCGATCCAAAGAAAGGTGGGATGTTGCTGTTTGAGTTTCGCTAGTTCGTGGTCATCGCCGATATTCAGGTGTGTCAGTCCCACAATCAAGTCGGCACGTTCACGCTCAAGTTGTTGTATCTCCGCGCTGGCGATACGCGCATAATCTCCGGAGATTGCGGCGTAAGGTGAATTCTTATCCCCCTGATCAATGGTGAGACCAAAAATTCCAAGTTTCAGTTTTCCAAACGTCATAACGACGTGCTGATTGACGTTGTCTCGCAGAGCCGGCAACAAGTTTGAATCACTCCGTTCGATGTTCGAAGCCACCCAAGGGAACTTGGATTTGAGTATAGCGTCAGTCAGATACTCCTTCTCCTTCTCGGAATAGTCGAACTCGTGGTTACCTGGAACGACATAAAGCGGCGCGACCTCATTAATGAAGTTCATGGCATCAATCATCTGAGTGCCGTGAAACAGATTGCTCTCAAGGGACGGCGATAAGAAGTCACCCGCATGTAGCACGATGATAGGAACGCCCGGATTCTGAGTCTTAAGCTGACGAAGAAGTGCTACCACACGCGCCAAGCCACCGCGCTTCCCGGCACGGACGGCATCGAGGCGATAGATGTCATTTAGTTGAACAATAATCAGTTGAGGAGAAGAATTCGAATTGTTCGTTCTAGCCTGTTGCGAACTCAAATAAATAGCCCCAGCTCCTAACAACACAAGGCCCAACAACAAGAAGCTCAACGTACCTATCTTACCGCCGAATCGTTTTAATGGTTCCGACCACGCAGTGACAGGTTTTCGTGGTTCCGCGGGGACCGATGGACTCGTTTCAGCGGGCTTAGACTGGTTGGATTCTGTTGGTTTGTCTTTATGGTTTGAAGCCCGGTCGTCGGACATCGCTTTCTCCGTGAGTGTGCCCATTATCTACATCCTCGAAACAGACCGCAACAACTTTTCAACGGCGCAGCGGCGAGCATTGGTGGAATAGGATAAGATAGGCGCTGGTCAGCCGTGAGTAACAATGAGAATGGAAAAGGACGTTGTGATTCCGCAGATTAAAGTTGGGGATACCGCGCCAAGCTTTGTGTTGGCTTTGGCGCGAATGAATCCTCAGCTAAAGTCTTTGTCGTTTACCGTCTATTCGCCCACAGCCGGCGTACATGAACGCCTTGCCGAGGCAACGGACATGTCCGCCGCGGACATCGTCAGCGACTTTTTGCATCACGACAATTCGTCCAACAAAGAATGGCAAGTTCTTGTCAGTGATCTAACGAATGAACTCCTGAACAACAAAATTGCCGGTCTTCCGCGTAAGCTAGCACTAGGGCTGGACTCAAAGTGTACTTTTCAAGACGGATCTGGAAGATACATCCCAATGATGGATTTTCAGCCAACTCCTAGCGCTGAGAATTTGGAGTTGTTGAAGGAGTTCTTCAAGGCGATTGGGTGCGAGGGTATCATTGTCGATTCCGGAGCCTCTTATCATTTTTACGGCTTTGATTTTTTTGATTATGCTCAATGGTTAAGATTCATGGGAAAATGCTTGCTCGTGCCGTGGGCTGACCCAAGATGGATCGGGCACAGCGTCATCGCCGGTACCGGCGTCCTGCGGATTTCCTCCACTGAACGTAAACAAAAGATCCCTTCGGTATGTGAAATCCTTTTGAGATGAGAGCGCGGCGACCACTTCATGCTATATTTCGGTAACTTGTAAACATGGGCGCGCCAGTCTTCGCGTCGAAATCAATATCTTGTATAATACCGCTGGGCACGACCCAAGATGGAGCGCATTATGGTCCGTGGTGCTTGTCTATACTTTCATTCTCCCTGTTTCGACGGAATAGTGTCTTCAGTTTTGACGCTAGACTTTCTCGAGGGTTCGCAGAACTGGAAGTTCGAGGAATTACGTGCTGTTAACTACGATAGTCGAAGGGCTTGGCTCTCGAAGAGTTTGAGCAAGCCTTTTGCGGTAGTGGATTTTCTTTATCATCCTGAGGCAGGATTTTGGGCTGATCACCATCAAACGAGCTTTCTTAGACCGTCTCTCAAAGTACGCTTCGAAAACCAAAACAATCCATATCTTATCTATGACTCAAGGAGCGGATCGTGCGCGAAGCTGCTCTGGAATGTCTTGGCGCTACGCTTCAATTACCGAAACGAAGGTTTTGCAGAACTCGTGAAGTGGGCTGATAAGATCGACTCGGCGCGCTACCGTTCGGTTGAAGAAGCTATAAGTGGCCCATACCCTGCCTTGAACATAAACAGAACTTTGGTGATCAACAGGGATCCAGATTATCCAGCCTGGCTAGTGACACAGTTACGAAAACAGTCGTTAGAAAAGATCGGCCGATTGCCTGAGGTGGTCGAGAAGTCTAACGAGGCGACGATGCTGATACAAGCGGGATTGGACCGTCTTTCTCACACCGTCCACCTTGATGGATCAGACATAGCAGTGTTTGATGTAGACAGCTCAGACGTGCTGATTAATCGATATTCGCCGTACCACTTTTTCCCGGAAGCCCGCTACTCACTTGGTATGGTCCGAACTCATGACGGAATAAAAATCACAGCAATGAGGAATCCTTGGCGGCAATTCCCGAGTGTTTACCTCGGCAAGGTTTTTGAGAGATTTGGGGGTGGCGGGCACCGCCGAGTGGGCTCTGTGTTACTTAAGGATTCTGATGCTCGTGAGGCGCAGCGCGTTATGAAGAAATTGTTGCAGGAGATCCGCAAAAGCGAATCCAGTAACAAAAAGAGCGTTGCCGCATGACGATAAAGTTCAACTTCTACGACATCTATGGATTCGCTTTACCGGGCTTCTTGCTACTAGCGGTGCTGTGGTTGCCTTTCGGGTTGATTGACAACAGATGGCCAGACGCTGAATTCTCTTCCGCTTTGTTAGGAGTCATCCTTGCGTATTTCGCCGGCCACGTGCTGCAACAGGTGGCGGGACAGGCGATACCTTCGAACTTTCTCAGCGGAAGATATCCGTCAAGCGTGTTCTTGGATAAAGACGATCCATCTCCTACCTTTAGCCGCGAGTTCAAAGAGAGACTCGCGCACCAGATCTTGACAGTATTTCAACTCGATATATCTCTCGATGCAGTTGGTAAAGCGGCCGATGGAGTGCGACGGGACGCCTTCTTCTTATGTCGTAGCGCTCTGATCAAAAGTAAGACAGCAGTTTATCCCGAACAGTTCGAGGGTTTGTATGCCCTGATGAGGGGACTTTGCGCAGCATTCGGGCTTGCTGTTGTCTATTATCTGGGCTGGGCTTACTCAGGTCTGCTGCATAGGACTGTGCCGTCGGCGTTCGGGTCGTGGCAATGGTCAGGCCTGGCAGTTTTAGGGGGAATAGTCATCGCGTCTTTCGCGTTGGTAACTGGCGACCGCCTTAAGGATTCTAAAGACGAATATTCTAAGAAGGTGGTGAAGTACTGCAAGTCAGTGATGATCGTGTCACTATTGGGGGCGGTCTTTGCCGCCGGCTATTACCTAGGACTGTCGAGCGTTAAAGTATCGGAGCACCGAGACCAGCTCATAGCAGCAGCGGTACTCAGTTTCTTTGCATCTGAGCGCTGTTACGCGGGTTACAAGGCGTTCGCACAAGAGTTTGCAAAAGCTGTCTACAGGGATTTCAGCAACTACGAAAAACCCGCTGAACATCCGAGAGCCAATCCGAATCATGACACGGAAGCGGAGTTGTAGGTTTTCTATAACGTACGACCACATCCACCAGACTCTAGTGGTGTTTTTCCCATTGGGTTGGTACCGCTAATTCCTTGATTTTGATCCAGAAACTTGTGGCCAATTTGTGGATCGAATTTACAGCACTTGGCCGATAAGCGATGGTAAGGAATGTCAACGATTGCAAAATGCTAAGGAATTCTTGGTGGCTGCAACTTTTGAAAAGGCAAATACTTACGTTTTTGCCGGTATGGTGATTATGAATCCCACGCTCTAACCATCTGAGCTACCCCGCCAAAGGTTTTATATCAACACTTTACGAACACTTCACTCGACCTACTTTACCCTAATTTCCGGAATTTTTCCGGAATTGCCCTCAGGCCATTACCTAGTGTTCCGATGGCTCGCTGCCGAGTCTCGGAACTGGTTTGCGTGTAATCGCTCGACATAGTCACGGTGCTATGCCCGAGCAAATCACGAATCACAAACGGGATCCGCGCCGTTCTCATTCAAACGAGTTGCAAACGTATGGCGCAGATCATGAAACCAGAAATTCTCCAAACCCGCATCGCGGACTGCGCCGACGAAAGCGGTCTTGAATTCTCTTACCATACCGCCGGTTCGCATACTTCCGAAAAGACACTTCTTTCTTGTGGCATCGGCGATCTGGATCGCAGTGATCCTCCCTCGCCTCCGCGGTTAATGGTACGGTTCGAGGCTTCCCGCTCTTACTTTTTTCTACCAACAGGCTATTGGGCTTTAACTCAACATTCTTACTGTTGATCGTGTAGAATCGGCTTCCCTGAGAAAGGTTAACGTGGCGAACTTCAAGCCTGCAAAGCTATTATCATAAGTGATAATGGCAACAAAATCTCGTCTTGGTGAATGGTAACTTTTATGATGCGATTTCGGCGCATATACTTCTCCGGGCCTCGCCAACGCAGATAACATTAGTTCTGTATAGAGAGTATTTGGAATGAAACGTAGTACGGGCACGACAATTTTGGTAATGGTCCTGGCCTTGTCTTTCCTTGGATTGGGCTTCGGTCCGTTAGCTTACGAAAGCTGGAAGCCAGCCGGGATGCCTGCGGCACTGACTGCCGGTCGAGACTTTGCCCCAACTGATAAAGGCCGCGATAAGGAGAACGCCTCGCGTAAGAGGACACTGAAAGCCCGGGCAAAAGACCGGCAGGATGAGAGCGAGATTCAGGACCTCGAAAATGAAAACGATCCAGACAGACCGCCTTTTGCCGTGGGCATTAACGAGGCGGAATACCTCCGGCTCCGCGAAGAGCACATTGCGCGTTTGCGAGGTTGGGAGCCAGGAAGGCCGTTCGATCCGAAAGCGCGCGGCCGCGCCATTAAGCGGATGGAGGAACAGGAAGCGGAAATCTCCGGAGAGAATACATTACTCGGAGAATTAGGCAGTATTCTCGGCTTGAGCTCTGAGGCAGGCCTTACCTGGGCGTCTATCGGCCCAGCCCCAGTGCCGAATGGACAGACCTTCAGCATAGTTCAACCTGTCAGCGGACGGGTTACCGCCATCGCTATTCATCCAACCAACCCAAACATCGCTTACGTTGGCGCGGCACAGGGCGGCGTCTATCGCACCCTGGATGGTGGCAACTCCTGGACCGCGATCTTCGACACCGCTCAATCATTGGCCATCGGTTCCATTGCCATCGCGCCGTCGCAGCCTTCGACCATCTATGTCGGAACGGGTGAGGGTAATCTTTCGTGTGATAGCTACTTCGGCGTCGGCATCTATCGCATAACGAATGCGGACACCCTCTCGCCAACGTTGAGTGGTCCTTTTAACCAGGACCCCGGCGGCAACGACGTGTTCAGCGGTCGGAGCATTCCGAAGATTCTGGTTCATCCCACCGACCCGGACACCATCTTCCTGGGTACAGGAGCCGCTATCGGCGGCATAGGGTGCAACACCGTTCCCGGTATTGACTCGACAGCCACTTCGCTGAGGCCGCGCGGCCTCTTTCGGTCGACCAATGCAACACAGGCGAACCCCACGTTTACAAAATTGACCGTGGCCACAGAGAACAATGGCAATCGCGCTGTGACCGATGTTGAGTTTGAACCTGAGAATCCCAATACGATGCTCGTGACTGTGCTCGGCTTCAGTACCGCGGGCAGTGGTGGAGTCTACCGCTCGACGAATGCGCTGGCCGCGAACCCGGCTTTTAGTCGCACGCTCTCGATTGGCACTGCTTCCGCCAGTGCCAGGGCCGAGATTGCGATCAACAAGGTCAGCGGCGCTGTCAACGTGTTCGCCGTGACCTCCGAGTCGAACGGCACGTTGAAGAGATCAATCGACGGGGGCCAAACCTGGTCAGCGGCCCTCAGTGGCGCCACCGGCTTCTGCGGCGGCCAATGCACCTATGACATGCCGGTGGCTGTTGACCCAATTGACGGCAACATAGTCTACCTGGGCGGAAGTGCCTCCAGCGGCTCGGCCTCCATCTTGGAGAAATCAACGAACGCGCTGGGAAGCGCCACCTTTTCCAAGATGCAGAATGGACTGCATGCCGACGAGCACGCGATCGAGATTGACCCTTCGAATCACAACACCGTCTGGACCGGCAATGACGGCGGCGTTTGGAAATCTACGGATGCGACGGCCAATTGGACTAGCTTGAACAACGCCAATTTCAACGCCACTCAGTTTCAATCCATCGCTCTGCACCCGACCGACCAGTACTTCACCATCGGGGGTACGCAGGATAACGGCACGGAGTGGCAAAAGCCTGATAACACGTGGACGCGCGCCGACTACGGCGACGGCGGCTTCGCTCTCATTGATCAGAATGCCGCCAATACGACTGATGTAACGATGTACCACACCTACTTCAACCAGGTGGGCAGCCCGGCGAGCGCGCTCGTGGGCTTCTCCCGCGTCCTGAATACAGCCGATGCCCACGACAACGGCTGGATCTTCTATGGTTGCGGTGGCACCCCCAACGGCATCCCCTGTAACGACAGCGCGGTCGAATTTTACGCACCGATGGCTTTGGGTCCGGGTAATCCCAACATCGTCTATTTCGGTACAGATCGCATTTACCGCTGCACGAGCAGCGGCGCCAATTGCTCCAGCGCGAGCCAGATGTTTGCTTCGGGCGTGCCCGTAAGCGCGATTGGCATCTCGCCGCAGAACGATAGTGTTCGCATCGCCGGTTTAGATAATGGCAAAGTCTATCGAACTACGACCGGCAGTTTGAGCTTGACCGATGTGACCGGCACGATTCCAGCCAGGTACATCGCACGCGCAGTGATCGATCCTAGCAACCAGAATACGGCTTACGTGACCCTTTCAGGGTTCTTCGGAGATTCAACGCCGCACATCTACAAGACTGCCAACTTAAACGCCGCCACCCCGACTTGGACCGGAATTGGAAACACGATTCCGGATATTCCGATTAACGCCTTCGTGGTTGATCCGACAAATTCGAGTAAACTTTTTGCAGGTACTGATATCGGAGTCTATTACTCGACTGACGGAGGCGCGAACTGGAGTCCTTACGGCACCGGTCTCCCGCGCGTCGCCGTGTTTGACATGGCGATTCAGAATCCGAATCGCATCTTGCGAATTGCCACCCATGGTCGCGGCATGTGGGAAGTAACGATTGGCGCGGCTCCTACACCAACGCCAACGCCAACGCCGACACCAACACCAACACCGACGCCGACACCGACGCCGACTACGGCGGCCACCCTTAAGGCTGTTTATAACTTGCGCGGCGACTTTGACGGCGACGGTAAAGCAGACATCGCCGTATGGCGACCGTCAACGGGGCAGTGGTTTGTCTACAATAGTTCCAACAGCACGTCGCGCATCCAAAGCTGGGGGACTGTCGGCGATGTACCCGTACCGGCAGACTACGATGGTGACGGCAAGACGGACATCGCCGTATGGCGACCGTCAACGGGGCAGTGGTTTATCTACAATAGTTCCAACAGCACTCCGCGCATCCAAAGCTGGGGGACTGTCGGCGATGTACCCGTACCGGCAGATTACGATGGCGATGGCAAGACTGACTTGGCGATTTGGCAGCCGGCAAGTGGCGTTTGGGACATTCTGCAGAGCTCGAACTCTTCGCAACGAATCCAAAGCTGGGGGCTATCAGATGATACTCCGGTGCCTGGAGACTACGATGGCGACGGCAAGTCAGATATTGCCGTCTGGCGCAGTTCCAGTGGCCTGTGGTACGTGTTCAATAGCAGCAATCAATCCGCCCGCGTGCAGGGCTGGGGTACGACGGGCGACATTCCGGTGGTAGGGGATTACGACGGAGATGGCAAAGCTGACATTTGCGTTTGGCGTCCATCAACTGGCCAATGGTTCATCATTAACAGCTCGAATGGCGCACAGCGAATACAGTCCTGGGGCATGAACGGTGATTTTCCAGTGACCGCCGATTATGACGGCGATACGAAACGTGACATTGCCGTCTGGCGCCCCTCGACCGGCACTTGGTACATCATCAACAGCTTGAACGGCTCTCAACAAGTGCAGAGTTGGGGCACGGTAGGCGACATGCCGGTTTCAAGTATTTCGATAATACGATGAACCTTTCGATTCGGGTTTCCGTTACCAGTGTCCGTTGGCGAGACGCTCGAAGCGTTCGAGCTGAGCCTGACAAAACTCTAACGCTTGCTGCTCAAGTCGTTCGCTTTCGCGCTTTGCCTTTTGGTCGCGCCAAGGGCCCGAACCATGGGTGCGATTGTAGGACGCTGTGGAATGCTCTCGATTTGCCAGCGCAGTCTGCCGTTGCTTTGCCTTTTCGTACTCCTTAACTTCAGAGCGATAAAGACGAGACCAAATAAGTGCTGCGTGAACGCGCTCATCAATAAATTGCTTTGTTGGATGTGAGTTGTAAATGAGCGAGAGAACTTCGCGTTGCTGCTTATTCAGATTGCGCAGTGGGACAACGTACTTCGTTCCACAATACCAGCACCTAGTATGCATCACGCTATCCGGCGCGACGCTGTACTGCTTCACAAGTGGCAGAGGAACATCGCGCAAGGCGAAGCGGCACCAGGTACAACGCAACACTCGCTTATGTGTGGTTTCAAGTTTGGCGACTCGCGACGCAAGGCTCATTGGTCATTTTCTTGTTGGTTTTCATCGAAAGAGCACCCGGCCTTCTCCGCTTCTTCTCTGGCCTTTAGCGCAGCCTCAAGCAGAGCAATCCTATTCTCTAAATCAAAAACCTCGCGCGCTCGAAGCGTATAGTCGAGAATAGTCCTTGCGGCGTGGACTTCCGCCGAGGGATTGCCACAATTCAGATTCCTGCGGAGGCAGTTAACGGCCTCCGTGGTTGCGCCGTGCAATGAGCCAAGCGCACCGTCAAAGACCCTCTCCTGGGCCTCGCGGTATTTTTTTGCGAAAGTCGTCGCGTTGCAACCAGCGCCAGAGTGTAGTCTCGCTAACCCCGGCTGCTTTAGCTGCTTCGGGCATCGTAGGATGGGCCAGAAGCGCCACGATTGCGGCCTCAGTCTTTCGCTCCAACTTGTCGCCGTGCCCGCGCGGCTTCTGGTCGGAAACTAGATCAGTTAGCTGTCTCGCTGCATTTGCTTTCATCTGGTTTCACCTGCCGTCATGAGGAATCTTGATTTTGAGATCGCGCTATATTCAATTTTCGCTATATTCAATCTTGCTCGTTGGCCTCCCGCACGATCATCGTGGCAATTCTTCTTCGTAGTCGTTCGCCTTGATGCCTTTCCTTCTGCTTTTTGCGGGCTCCAGTGGTGCCTACAATTCTCGCCAATTCTTTAAGATTGATTTCGGTGAGCGGGTTTCCCTTCCAGCGTCCGCACAATTTTTCTACGCAATCAAAACGATGCAGCCGCAACAGCGCTTTTCTTACTGTCTGAACGTGTCGCCCCGTCCGCTGCGCGATCTCTTTCGCCTTCAATGGTTCGGTCTCCAGCGCCTGCACGACCTCAAACGCTGCGTGACCTAATCCTCTCCTGCGGAATGCGTCAGGAAGTAAAAAAGACGAAGTTGACCCCACTCCATCCAAACCAATGTGAGGGAGTGGGGCTATGTTCGTCTCTTCTGGAAGTCGGTAGCGGTTGGCGTATGAAAAAGTAGCCGATTGAACTAACTCTAAGAGACCTGATGTCGCGAGTCTGCGACTGGCTTTCGCCGCTGTCTTTCGTCCTACTCCGGCAATCTCTGCAATGTCGCGACTGCTGGCGTGGTAAGTCGGTTGCCCAGAACGGTGGGCGAGGTTGGTATGCGCAAGGAAAACAGCTTTGCTCGTCATGCCGTGTCGACCTGGCCACGGGGATGATTCTGCTTTAGCTTGCACAGCGCGGGCGAAGCGTCGTGCTGGTGAATCCGCTGAGCAGAACGCGCGGGCCTGATCGTAGCAAATCTGTAACCATCGCGTAGCCTTGTCAGGGTCGCTGCGTTCAATCTCGGCGAACTTTGCTGGCGAGTAAGTGCGGAAAATCGCCAAGGTCTCATGGAAGTTGAAACCCGCATTGAACAGCGTCGTTACTAGAGCCTGCTCGGTTTCTGATCTGCTGGCATACCGATCGTAACTTCCACCCTGTAGGATCTGCCGCGCTTTCCGAGGCAACGGCTTGTGCTGGGGTGCGGCTTCAAGCTTCAACCAGTCCAAAGCATCGAGCGATGTGAGCCTTACGAAAGCTACCCCGCCTCGGGCGTTAATTATAAAGTCAGATGGCTGCGGATCAAACTATCGCAAGAAGAACGAATCAAACGAGAGCCAAAGTGCAAGCAAATGTTGGAACAAACGCTCGACTCAGCGGTGAGCGCGGCTCGGATCTTAACTTGTCTCTACGATGCCCAGCTGCAGCGGTTTCCTCAGCACGTTAACGGCTGCCATTTTCCTGGCCGAGAGGCAGATACTTATTTGTTTGTTGGAGATGTCAATTCGCCGAAAATCAATTGCCCGGACGGCCATTTTCGAGGGCTTTCAGAAGCTGATCTACCAGCTCGATTTCTTCGTCGCCAGGTTCGAGTTCTCTGTACTTTCGGAGTGCCTGGGTGGCCGCAGCGACATCATTTAGCCGGTGATAGACCAGCGCGAGATTATAATACACCAGGGAAAAGTTAGGTTCGACCTGCGCCGCCGCTTCATAATGTAAGCGCGCCAGAGGGAAATCGCCGGCGTCGTAATAAAGATTGGCGAGATTGTAGTGCGCCTCAACGTGGCGGGGATCATGTTTCAATGACTGCGTGAAATTGTCGAGAGCGCCTACTGTATTGCCTCGGTCGAGATCGATGATGCCCAAATTACAGTAAGCTTCCGCCACGTTGTCCCCGTCGCTGATTGCCTCGGCATAAAATTCAGCCGCTTTCATGCCACCTTGCTCATGGAGCAACAATGCCTCTTCAAATGGCGTCAGCAAGCGCGCAACGTGCCCACCCGCAGGACGAAATAAACTTAACTGTCCCTGCAGTTCTGCTTCAATCTGCTTAATGGTCAGGCCCTGCGAGCGCATATCGCGAACCCGTCGAAACAGTGTCAGCGCCTGGAAGTCATAGGTGAACCCTCCATCTTCCGGCGACGGCGAGGCCTGAATGATGCCGGCGTCGGTCCAGCGACGAATCGTGCGTTCGCCAAGACCAAACAATTGTTTGATCTCGCGAATCGAATAACTCGACTTGACGCGTTGATAGTCCGCCTTGGCTGGAATTGGGGACGGAAAGGAAAGGATCTTTCGACTCTTTTCAGTCATGCGCAAGCCAAGCCTACACGAAAAGCAGTCGGTTTGGGAATCAGATTCCTGATAAATCTACGCAGAATGAATTAAGCGCCACGGATATTCGAGAGGCGTCAGCACTTAACATAGCCGAGGAGCCAGAATACGATCAAGAAGATTAGGATTGTGCTAATACAGCCGCCGCCCCACTTCCACGCCGCAGCACCGGCGAGACATCCGCGCAAAGGACCTTCCATCGTTTTTTCTCCGCAACCATGGTGCGTTCAAGCAGGTTCTGGAAGTTAACCTTCCTGGTGGCGCACCCATCAAGCAGCTTTCTTGTGCTCGCTCTGCTTCTCGCGTTCCATGCGCGCGCCGAGCGATTCTAGTTCTTCATCGCTGAGAACGTGCCGCGCCTTTTTGAACATCTCGCCCTCTTCTTCTTCGACGTGATGCTCGACGTTTTCCTGAAGGACTTTCAGCTTTGCGCCCCCACGACTCGTCATCCTTGGCCAGCTTCTCGAGTTCAGCGAGAAGATCTTTTACGACGGCGTGCTCTTCAATTGCCTCGAGCGCGATATCGTGGGTCTCTTCCGCCTTTTCCAGCACTGGATACAGGAATGTTTCCTCGATGCGCGAATGGATGTCCAACTCCTCCTTGAGACTGGCAAACAACTCTTCGCGCGTTTTCACGCCACGCTCAGTTGTGGGTTCTAGTTTTTCGAAAATGGCTGCTACTTTTTTATGGTCCGCTTTGAGTAGCGTCAAGGCATTCATTGGTAACCTCCCCGAATTGCTTGAAAGTCAGCAGTCGAAATCGCAGAGAGCTTTTAGCAACAACCATGCCTCTATGAAATCAGGATTGTCGCGTTTTGATGTGTATCTCTCCGGTACATTCGAGCATTTGGTTATGTTTAGTTCCGATCCACTTCCCTTCACCAACGGTAACGGTTCCACAAGCACACACAAGAATCCTGATAAAGCCGAGCGGGTGGATGCTTTCGTTTCCCGCGTCAGTCAATGATTGACGAGGGGCAACGCCCAAACGGAGCGCTGTTTGCTTTAGTCAATTGTGCGCGTAGCGAAACTGGAAGGGCCTGCGCGTAAACAAATGGCAGAATCTGAAGCAGTGAAAGAAGCCATTACTATGCAAGCTGAAGCCGCGGAGAACGTCGAGGCTGCCGAGGTTGAACAACAGCGCGGGGCGACCAGCATATCCCTGGATCTCTTGATTAAAGCTGTCCGCAAAGAACGGGAAGGATTAGATAAGCTCGAGCAAGGAATCGATGCGCTGCGAGATTCACTCGAAGAGAGACGCCATGCCCTCGATCGACAGGACGAGATACTTGAACAGTTGGTAATTCAACTTCGAGACAAAGAGGAGGTGTCCTAAGGTGCCGAGAGGAGACAAAGGAAGTTACACCAGCAAACAGAAACGGAAGGCTGAAGACATCGAGGAAGGTTACGAGAAACGTGGCGTATCGTCGAAAGAAGCCAAGAGCCGGGCCTGGGCTACCGTAAATAAGGAGTCGGGAGGCGGAGAGAAGAGCGGCTCGGGCCGGGGCAAGAAAGAAAGTCATTCGTCTTCGCGTAAAGGCGGCAAGAAGGGTGGAAAGAAAGGCGGGAAGAAGAGCAAGAAACGCTAACCGCCTATCTGCGATTGCCCTCACCTTTTTCTATCCACAGAAGAGAAGCCTATGCCGAACCAGAGAAAACGAAAATCGGCGGGAGAGAGAATCCGTTCGTATAAGGCTGCCAGCAAAACTCCAGGACGAAGCAACCGCCGGCGGCGGGCAAACGTAGCGCCTTCGCGCGGCTCTCGCGAGTTGGGACAGTTGCAGCAACCAAAGTCACCGATGCCTGTGCAGCATCAAAAGAAGCCGGGCCTTGAATCGAAGGTGAGACCCCAACCTCATTACGAAGCACCGCATTACAAGGGAGCCGACAAACTTGCGGGTAAGGTGGCCCTGATTACCGGTGGCGACTCAGGCATTGGACGCGCCGTCGCCGTACTCTTCGCGCGCGAAGGCGCCGACATTGCGTTTACCTATCTTACTGAAGAAGAGAGCGATGCGCGGGAAACAAAAGCAGCCGTTGAGAGGGAAGGCCATCGTGCGCTAATCATCGCTGGAGATGTCCAAGAAGAGAAGTTTTGTCAGAAGGCGGTCGACACCACCATTAACAACTTTGGCAAGCTGGATATTTTGGTCAACAACGCCGCCTACCAACATGGCCAGGAAAGTTTGGAAGACATTTCAGACGAGCAGTTGGATCGAACTTTCAAGATAAATATCTACGGCTACTTTCGCATGGCAAGAGCGGCATTACCTCATCTTAAAAAAGGAAGTGCAATTATCAATACCGGTTCGATTACCGGTCTCGAAGGCAGCAAGGAATTGCTCGATTATTCGGCAACAAAGGGTGCAATTCACGCATTCACGAAGTCATTGGCACAGAATCTTGTGGAGCGCGGCATTCGCGTGAACTGTGTAGCACCGGGCCCGGTTTGGACTCCTCTAAATCCTGCGGACAAACCGGCCAAAGAAGTTGCCGAATTTGGCTCAGACACGCCGATGAAGCGTCCGGCGCAACCTGAAGAGATCGCGCCGGCGTTCGTTTACTTCGCTTCAGAAGCTGACTCGAGTTATGTAACTGGCGAAATTTTAACCCTACTCGGTGGTGAAACGACTGCCGGTTAACCTTTCACTTCGACCTCACCAGCTTTTTTAAGTCGAGCCCATTTGAAGGCCGAATATCGGCTTCGAGAACCCGCTGCATAAACTTAAGCACGCGCCGATTCTCGGACCTGTCTTGCGACACCACGCAATCACTCGGTATGAACAAATGATAGTCGCGTATGTGGGCGTCGCTCGCCGTGAACAGAATGCAGATATCACCAGTCAGTCCAGTAAGAATCAAAGTCTCCACGCCCAGATGATTCAAAAGAACTTCCAGCGTGGTGGAAAAGAAGCCTGATTGCTTTGGCTTTAAGACGAAGTAATCGTCCGTGTCGGGCTGTAACAGCTCGACAATTGGACGACCACGGGTCTTGTCATCGAGACAGTGAGAAATCAATTTCTTGAAATCCGATCGCCACTTACCGAAATTATCGTTCACGTAAATTGAAGGAATGCCGGTCTGAGCGGCGCGGCGTTTCAGCGTTGCGATTTTCCTGGCAGCGGGCAGCGCCTGACGCAACAGTTTATCGCCACCCTTGAACTCCAGATCGTTGATGACATCGATTAGCAATAGCGCGAGGCGGGCATTGTCAGGCGCGTTGCCATGTAGATCTGGACTTTTCTTGACCATACACTATCGCCAAAGAAAAGAGCGGCCAAGGTGGGCCGCTCAATCATTCCATAGAACGCAAAATCTTTATTCGTAAGTCGTCTTGCTTTTGCTCGACTTGTTGGCATTCGACGGTTTGGTCGTACTGGCAACTACTTTAAGCTGATTGACGACCTTCTTCACGCCGGCTGTGTCCTTAGCAACGCGTTCCGCTTCAGCCTTCGCTTCGGCGGTATCTACGTTCCCACGCAAAGTGACATCACCGTTGACGACATCGACGTTGATCTTCCTTTCGGGGGTCTTCGTGTCCCCAATCAGTTTCGCCACGATCTTGCTGTGGATCCAAGCGTCATCGAGCGACTGGCCAATTGTCTCTTTGTTCCCTTTTGCGCGAGCGCGCTCTTCCCGCGCTTGCTCTTCACTATATTTCGATTCCGGCGTCGGAGTCGGCGTCGGTGTGGCTGCGACCCTGGTAGTGTTCGCATTGGCATTGGTGTTTGTATTCGTTGTGGTGTTACACGCCGAAAACCCCAAGGTTCCAAGCACCATGACCGCGCATGACAACAATCTGCTCTTCATTTTTCTCCTCTCAGCGCGTTAAAAGCGCAATCGGCAAAAGGAATCGCCAGCATCACCGTTTGCTGGCGATCCTTCCACCGAGGTCTTCAACGGCCTCGCCCACTTTCCTGCGGACCTTGCCGGTTTTCTCTTGTACCTTTCCCTCAAACCGGTCTTCCGCGCCCCGTTCTTGCAAGTCGCGGTCGCCGGCTAACTTACCAAGTTCCTCCTTGGCCGTACCTCTGATCTGCTTGCCTTTGCCTTTAACTTCATCTTCGTATCGCATTATTAAGCACCCCCTTGAAAGCCTTGAAAACTTCGAACGAAGAATCGTCACTCGCCTTTACGCGGTCCGTTACGAGAGCGGCGTTGGCATTAGACCACGGCTCGACGACCTGTAATCAATTGGATTACCAACACGACCAGAGCCACCAATAACAACAAATGGATCAAGTTGCCACCGATGCCGCCAATCAAACCCAGTAACCACAAGATCATTAAGATCACTAGAATTGTCCAAAGCATTTGGTTTCGCACCGTCCTTTCTTAGAACATTTCAAATGCGCTCGTGAGTTTGGCAGCAAGGCTCATGCCACCAGCGCACAATTCATAGAAAAGACCGGCAACTCGTTCCTCCCTTGAATCAAAAGAGAACGAACTGAATGCCTTAATTCCGAACCCGACACAAGTTGGTTAAAAAGCTGAGAGAAATTCGGGATAACAAGGAAGGCTTGTCTCTCGAGAACTATCGCACCATTGTTCCGGTGCGGCGCCAGCGAGTGTTGGTGAAGAAATCGATCGGGCTTTGGAACGGTTGAGTTTCGTCGTACGACCAGTAAACGAACATCGCGCGGCCGATGATCAGATCGCGCGGAACAAATCCCCAGGCACGACTGTCAAGACTATTGTCGCGGTCATCGCCCATCACAAAATATGAGTTATCCGGAACCTTCGCCGGTTTTCCATTAACCGCGAAGTGAAAGTCCGGACTTGCGGTAAAGCCCTGACCTTCACGCGCGGCCGAAACTGTCTCGGGAAAGTAATAAACGTCGTAGGGTTCATTACCCTGACGCGGAGTGTCTTCCTCGATCTGCAAGGGAGCCTTATCGTTGTTATTTTTTGCGATGATTATATGTTCGGGGAGAGGCTGTCCGTTGATGTAAACACGCAATCCTTTCACTTCGACCGAATCACCCGGCAAGCCGATCACTCGCTTCACATAGTTGACCTTGTAAGGAATGTTGTCTTCCTGCTTATCCCGTTCCGGATTGTAAGGATTGCCGGGATACTTGAAAACAATGATGTCACCGCGTTTGATTTCGCGCTGCGGAAGAAACGGCATGCGTGGGCCCGGCGCAAAGATGAATTTGTTAACCAGCAGGTGATCGCCGACAGTGATCGTGTTTTGCATTGATCCGGTGGGAACTTTGACCGCTTGCACAATAAACGTCATGCCGAATAAAGCCATGATGACGGTAACTACAGCGGATTCGAAATACTCGCGAATGACCGTTTTAGGCGGCCCGACGGGTTCTGCTTCCACCTTTGATTCACGCTCGCGGCCGTTAGGACTGACTGAGCGAGGAGTAAAGACTCCGATCTTTGCGCGCGTGGTTTTCTTTGTACCGGCGGGTTCAGCCATCGCGTTCATCGTAGATGTTGCTGAGCATCGCGGTCAAGCTGAGGAAAATTCAGTTACGCACTTTGGATTTGGTCCAGGGCTGCCTGCGCAGCTGACGCTTCGGCTGCTTTGATGGTGGCGCCCTCGCCACGCGTTGTGCCGCCATTCCATTTCAGTTCCACATGAAACATGCGGCGATGCGGAGGTCCCAGGGTTTCGATTACCGAGTACTGAGGCGGGGGTTGATGAGTAGCCTGCAGCTTTTCCTGCAGCATGGTTTTAGGATCCGCGGCTGCGGCCGAGATTGGATCGGCGCTGCGTAGCTCTGCACCCAAGGCTGTCTCAATGAACCTGGTCGCAGCTTCTAATCCTCCGTCCAAAAAAATGGCTCCGGTTGCCGCTTCAAAAACATCCGCCAGCAACGCCCGCTTCCGGCGGCCGCCACTTTTTTCCTCGCCGCGACCGAAACGCACGAATTCGCCTAGCCCTAATTCACTCGATGCTTTCGCCAGAGTAGGTGAGCTTACCAGGCGATGTTTCATCCGCGAAAGCTCTCCTTCGGTGGCTCGGGGATAAGCCCTGAACAAATATTCGGCGACAACTAAACCGAGGATTGAATCACCGAGAAACTCAAGCGCTTCATTGTGCAAATGGCGAGCTTCACGTTGCGAATGAGGCGGGACTTGCTCGTGGGCCCACGAACGATGGGTCATCGCCTGTATCAGTAGATCTCGATTACGAAATTTGTACTCCAGGACGTGCTCAAGTTGATCGAGCTTTTGCAGGTCGGAAGTCTTCACGCGAAACGATTCTAGCAAAACGCCGAATGCAGCGTCGATGTAACGATGCATTCGGCGTGACAATCAACGCGGACCTGAAGATGCCGCGAATTGCCGGCGATTGTCATCCGCGACGATAGTTGGCGCGGGGTTTTGGTTTCGGCGTCGGGCTTGCGGTCGGCTTAGCTCCGCCGCTCGTGGTCGAGCCTGTTTTAGTCTGCCCGGGAGTAACCGTGTTGCCTGTGGGCTTGTTAGCACCTGACGTCGCAGGCGGCGTCGTAACGTTGGTTCCAGATGGTGAGCCAGTTGTCGCCGGAGTCGAAGTGGGCGACGGCGTTGGCAACGAAGTTAGTGGTGTCGGCATGTCGGGTAGGGGCTTTGATAAGACACTCGCGACCAATTCATTCAATCCGGTTTCTGATTTGTTTCGGTATTTGTATAACTCGGATAGTTGATCCATGACCGCTTTCTTATCAGTCGCGTTGGCAGAGAGTGCAGCCGCGCGGGCGAGCGCATCAATCTGTCGATCGATGACTTGATTCAGATTTGCAAGGACTAACTTGCTCTCAGGAGTCTCGTCCTTCCCGACAAAAGGCTTGTAATCGCTGGTGAGCTTTGCAACCGGCCCTTCAGCATATGCGGCGGCAAGCTCGGCATAAATCTGCGGATTCTTCTTCAAATCGCTCTCATACTTGGCAGCCTTCACAAAGTAAGGAAGGGCGTCCCCCGGTGAATTCTTGAAACTAGCTTTTGCAATCACGTAGGTGAGATATGCCAGCGCTTGATCTTTCGAATTGAGGGGAGCGAATGGCTTTCCCGCTTCGATCAACTCAATCGCCTTTTTCGCATATTGCGCTGATTCGCCGAGTAAAGAGGGATCTCCCAATCCAGTGAGACCCATTATGATATATACGGCTGAGTTATCCGGATTGCTTGCCAGAACGAGCTTGCCAACCCTTATTTGTTCGGCGTAGTTTTTGTTCTTAAAAGCCTCTTCAAACTGCTTCCCATTTGACACGTTGGCGTTCATCGCTTCGTACGCCGTCGCGAATTTTTTCAGCGCCGCTGAGTATTGGTCATCAGTAGTGCAGGTGGCGAGATATTCCTTAGCCGCCTGATAGGCGACATCCTGATGATCTTTCCGATTCTCATACCACTTTTGGTAGGTAGCAGACTTGAAGTCATCGTTACATTCTTTGGTTTGGGCAAAGGTCGCAGCACTGAATGCAGCGAGCATCGCCCCCAGCATGATCAATTTCATAGTTCGTTTCATTGGTTTGCTAAAAGCCTCCGATTGATTCCTCTTACTTCCGTCTCGTTAACTTGCCGAGTTTCACCTCTTACGCCGCCGAAGCTAAGATGCAATTATCGAGCCGCTCGTTGTCATATCCGCACGTGATCCCGCCTGCGGGACTATCCTGAACTGACAAATCGCCGAACGACGTGAGTAAAGCGAACGGCAATAATCATGCAACAGCCGCCTGGGTGTCAAGCCCTGCAAGTTCGAAAATTTCGCAGGGTGCTACTGAATCTTGGATTGCATGAAAAACGCCGAACCCTCGCAATCAAAATGCGGGAGTTCGGCGTCTTCGGTTTTGCGCCAAACCAATCTTCGAAAAACCGAGATGGTGCTAAGGCTGGTCCGGTTGGATCCGCCGCGCGCGGCCATCGACGTCGTTCGCATTCGGTCTGGCCGGGGTTGCCGTTTTAACCGGTGATTTTGGCTTATTTTCGATCGGCATGACAGTAGCTTTGACCTTGCTCTCCGGCTCGGCCGGCTGTGGTTTATTCACGTTGGCGCTGCTGTTTGCCGGCGTGGCCGAATCAGATGCCCTCTCAGCATTCTCTTCGGCTTCGGTGGCTGCTCTGGTTTCGGCCGCTTCCTCATTCAGAGCCGCAGCTTTCTTGTTGCGCGTTGGGTTAGGGCTTTCGTCGTCAGGGCCTTCGGCAACCTGGAAATTAATTTGGGTTCCGAACCGCGGGCTCAGTGCACGATATATATTGCCGGCGACAGCCGCAGGCAAATGGCCATGTGCGTCGGTGCCGCGGGTAATTACAACTATGGCCAGACGTGGATTGACCACCGGAGCATAAGAAGTAAAAAGTCCCAGCCAGGCTCCCTGGCCAATACAGGTCCCAGTCTTTCCCGCGACAGTTTGCTCGGGACGATAAGCTTTCTTGCCTGAGCCATAGTTAACCGCGCCGATCATCCCCGGAACCATTCGCCTCCAGGCTTCATTATCGATGTCAATCCTGCGGCGAACCTCCGACTTGAAGTGCGAGTTCTCCTCCACGGTGCGTGGCACGTGCGGTACCAGCAGCTTGCCGCCGTTTGACATCGCTGAGACGAGCGTCGCCAACTGAATCGCAGTGACCTCGAAATCATCTCCATGCGAACTCATGTGGTTTACGGCATAGCCGGATTTGAAAAGTGGGACTCGGCCCGGAGACTCGTTGACGTAGTTGATGCCCGTCTTTTCTCCGAGACCCAGTTCGCGGGCATAGGAAATCATCTTGTCAAAACCGACCTGGCCGCCCACGTGTTGGAAATAGGAATTGTTTGAGTAAGCCAACGCATCCGTA